>ERZ1023974.42-NODE-42-length-88250-cov-57.115653_pt1 | contig 88250 bp, 71 predicted proteins | sample MGYA00380432_ERZ1023974 | MGnify/ENA primary metagenome ERZ1023974 (study PRJEB33179, sample SAMN07449058) | human gut metagenome | biome: Human-gut; feature: Human associated habitat; material: Faeces | host: Homo sapiens | place: India:Kasaragod | collected...
GGTCTTTGTATGTACCATTGCCGTTGCTGTACTTAGTTGGATCTTTTACGGTTACGGCATTTGCCCACTGCTTGTTGTTGTAGTCGTACCAGTCGGTTGCAGTTTTAGGGTTAGTTATGGCGTGCCACGTGGCATTGCCGTCGCTATCGGTGCTAGTGTGTTTGACTGGTATCATATTGGTATCGATGTCTACCGCGCAGGTGCTGCTGGCGTCGCCAGACTTACAAACACTGGGCGCAATGTAGCTGTAGCGGTTAGTCATGGCAGTGTTTTTAGTGCTAGCAGTACCACCGTCGCTAATGACGTAGGTATCATGGATACCTGGTTTGGTGTCGGTTGGCGTAGTATAGGTTAGCTGTGTTTCAGATAATGGCTTAACATTGGTCGCCAGCTCATTGTCTTGCTGTTGGCCATCGTCATTTAAATCGACCCAGACCTTGCTAGCGGTCAATAGGTTAGTTCCTGTCATTGTTACATTGGCGGCTTTGTTGTAGTCGGTGTAGTTGGCGGTGTTAGTGGCATCGTCATTATGGGTGGTAGCTAATGACGTAATAGTTGGCAGTGGTGGCAAGTTGGCAGTTACAGTGTAGACTACATCAACCTTGTAAGTACCTGCAGCTAGCTGGTCAGAATTAAAGTTGGCGCCATATGTGATAGCTGTGGTATCGGTCGTACCGTTGTTACCTGTAACTTCACCAGCCTTAGCTGCCTTAATAGCTACGTCTTGGCTGGTTAGTCCGATATATTTACCCTGATCAGTTGTATTTAGCCGATAACCCCAAGTGTTGGTAGCTAGTGGCATTGGCTTGCTGGGTGTTGCGCTAGCTAGTGCAGCAATCTCACGATTAGCACGACCTTCCTTTACGGCGTCGTTTATTAGCCCTGTCTGACTATTAGCGCTCTTAATAGTTAGGTTGTAGCCATAGCGGAGGGCATTTGCATTGTCACCTGCAACCGTAATATTGGTTGTGGTAGATTTGGTGTTACTGGGGATAGTGGCAGTGCTATTTATCGAAACCGTGATACCTGCCGCTCGACAATCCGTAGCAGTTAAACTGGCGCACAAAGTCGCCAGAATTAGCGTTGAAACGCTAGCTAAAAAGACCCCCCCCCGAAGGTTTAATTTGTTTATCAAGCTACTGCTACACACTTTAACTTCCTTACCTTCCATTAGATCACTTTTTACGTACAGATTTGCCAGCCGACTTAGCCGAGCTAGACTTGGCGGACACTGCTTGCTTATTCAACATCTTATCACGACTAGCCGACACTAGAACCGCCAATGCTATTAGTATAGCTAGACAAGCAATCGTAGACGTGCTAAATGCGTAACCAGCAACTGTAACATATGCGCCAGTATTCGGAGCGCCAATCTTGTCATTAGCCCCCGGAGCTAACGATGGCAAAAATGCCCGGTAGTGCACTGTAAAGCTTGCATAACCCGACGTCGCCACACCGTTAATTGTGCCGTCGGCAACAATAGTCAGTTTATAGACGCCTGGTTCGCCCGGTAGGTCAAATTCTGCTGTGATTAACTCGCCCTTCTTAGCCTCGCCCTTCCAGATAGTTGTTTTGCCATACTTTAATTCGACCGTCGCATCTCTATCGACAGTAAATTCAACTACGTTATGTTTGCTATAGCTAATTGGCATGTTAGATGGGCTCTTACCATTAACCTTGGTAATCGTCACCTTTACGCCTTCTAGTACTTTTACGGTAACTTGCTGCTCAGAGCCGCTCTCTGCCTGTACTGGCGCTACAATCGGAGACAGCATCAGAATACCTGCTAATGCCATAGCACCAGCTGTTATTAACCTAAGCTGCTTTACTCTGTTACTATTGATATTACTCATACTATCCCCTTTACCTGTTCCTATTTGGCTGCAAATGAAAATACTCTATGCCTTTCGACGCTTCGATGTCTTAGTTGACGATTTAACTTTGCCGCCCTTGGCTTCACGCGCCGCCTTAACATTGATAACCGTAAATACAACTAGGCAAACAATAGCTAAGATAATTAAGATGATGATCCAAATCGGGACTGCAACAACCACCTTTTGGGTCGAATAATCACGTCCATTCACCCGTACTCTCTGCTCTACCTTAAAGATGCCAATACGCGAGTCCTTCCACTGCATGTCAAAGGTGCGTGTCGTTTCAGGGTAAACACCTGCACTGGCTTCCCTTGTTTCATATTCGAGACGGCCATTGATCCACGAGGTTACCTTCATGCTATAGGTGGTAGATGCTGCAATATTACCCTCGTTTTTTACCTTGAAGGTGCTAGTTAGTGGTGAGGTTGGCTGGTAGGATGGGATACTTTGATCAACGATGGTTACGCGATCCACCGTTTTGCCACCCTTCATATTGGCTGCAATCACCATACCGGCGCGTGCTGTAGCTTGAACACCAGTAGCCCTAGCCTTTTCATTGTTGACGGTGCTAGCGAACACTGTGGCGTATTGCGTACCAGCTGGTGGATTAGACGGCACCTTAATAGTATAGGTAATGGTGCGAGTCTCATCAGGCTGTACGTTATCCAGTCTAGCCGGACTAACCTTAATCCAGTCCTTCATCAAGCTATATTTGCCGGTCTTATCATAATTTGGCGCATCATAATTGTTATCGACAATGGTATAAGTACCCGTAGAAACTTCATAAGAAATTGCGTTGCGACTAGTGTTGCGCACAGTCATCTGACCAGTGTAAGTCTGACCAGCAGCTAGCTCGATACTCCTAGTTGCAGGTGAAATCTGCAAACCTGCGTATGGACGAGTGTCCTCGTTATCTGTTGCATTAGCTGATACTGTCAATGCGAACACGCCCATTATTGCTAGGGCTAATGCTGGTACGGCATAAACAGTATATTTTAGCTTCTTTAATAAATTCATCTACCCTTCCTTTCTCTCTTTTTTGCTCATGTCTATTGTACCACAGCTGCCCTTATGCTCCAATACGCTAATGCAATCTAAAAGCCGCTCAGAAGGCGGCTTTTAGATTATTGTATGACCCTAGCTATTTAGTTAGCAGCAGCCGTATATACTACAGTTGTAGTATAGTCGCCCATCGGCATATCAGCAGCAGTCGAGAAACCGTACTGAATCTTGGTGGTTGACTTGGTGTTGTTGCCATCAGCAATCGTCAATGCGGTACCAGCACTGCCTGGAACAGCTTGATAATGAGCATCCTGAGCAACAGTCGATGCATTCTTAGTGAATTTAATACCCCATGCCGAGTTATCTACTTTAACATTACCGTCTGCAGCAAACTTTTTATTAGCTTCACCGGTCTTAACTAGATCAGCTGATGCGTTCTTGCCTTTCATGGTTAGTGTAAAGTGACCATTGTTGTAAGCTGCGCTAACGGTTGCACTTTTACTTTCGTCAACCTTTTGTGGAGCCATGCTGACCTTAATGTTTGTAGCATCGCTACCAGTAGCTTTGTCGTTAATGTCGACGGATAAACCTTCTGAAACATTTGCAGTAATCGTCTGCTCAAATGGGTTAGCTGCCTTAACTACAGGTGCTAAAACAGTTGCACCAACTAGACCTAGGGTTACTCCACCCATTGCTAGAAACGGTAGACCTTTGACAATCTTCATTGTAATATGTCCTTTCATTTATTTTTATTTCTTGGTGTTCATCCCCAGCAATCGTTATTAATTATATATATTTTTTTAATTTAGCGCAAGCACTTTGTTGTAGTAATATATGCCACGATATAATTTATTCAGCAAGTTAGTCATCGCCGTCAGTTATACAGTAGTGTCGGTCGATCTGCCGCCAGTCGCATCTACCGCTACTGAATACACAACACTACCAGTATAAGTGGTCGCCGTCTGATTGGCTGCTGTAGCAACACCGAACTGGACGCTGACCATATCGCCAGTGCTCGGCGTTATAGTGTCGCTATGTTTGATTGACCGATCGGCAGTTGTAACACCATGCCAATCCGCCTCATTACCAACCTTGTAGCCCCAACCTGGAGTGCCAGCAGTCAAAGCCTTACCTGTAATCGCCGGAATTGGACTGACACTTGCTAGGTTAGATGGCGGAACCATATTTACACCACTAGCGCCAGCCTTAATGTTTAGACTATAGCCAGTAGAGACATTGCTCTTTACCGTTACATTTGATCTTAGCGCGTTCTTTACTGCAGCTGTATTCTCTGATAATGAATTAGTTGCCATATTAGACTCTAATCTTGCATTATCAACACTGACTTCAACCTTACTTCCGATGGCGACCTGAACAGTTTGGTTGGCTACATCAGAACCAGCCGCCGAAGCAAGTGGTGTGATAATTGGTGCCAGCGCAGACACTGCTGAAATAACACCGATTGCCATTAATGGAAGTCCCTTTAATTTTGTTCTCTTTATTTTCATTTTTATCTCCCCTTTCGTTTTATGTACATTCACTAGCGCACTTTATTACAGGTTGGCTGGAACATTGTTTGCTGCTGTATACTGAACGGTACTGCTATAGGTGTCGGCAGGAGTAATGTACGTCGCAGACACACCAAACGTTACGTCGTATGTCTCGCCATTGATTGTAGTACTGGTGCCTTGGTGTGCTGCAATGGTTGCCGCATGTCCTTTGACAGGCACGGCTTGCCAAGTATTATTGGCCACATTCGCCGTATGATATGCCCAGATGGCCTTGTTTTTGGTTGGCTCAGCCGCCTCAGTAGGGATAGTGCTGCCCGCCTTTGTACCAGTCATGCTGGCGTTATCCTTTGTATTTTCCATCTTTAATGTATAGCCATTCGTGTCATTGCTAATCACCCGAGCAGTCGCCTTCAGATCCTTAGTGTTAGCAGACCCAGGTACAAGCGCCTTGTCACCGCTTAATGATATCTGGCCAGTTGCGGCATTATTGCCGTTGATTGATAAACTAATCGCAGAGCCGATAGTTACATTAACTGTTTGATTAGTAGGATTAGCCGCACTGACTATAGGCGTCAAAACCGTCGCACCTGCTACAGCTAGCGCCACACCACCAGTCGCAAAAAAATGAATTCCCTTCACGGTTTTCATATTTATCTCCTTTTTATTTACATTTATACACTAACTATTGTCTATGATAGCAAATTTCAAATATTAACACAAGCAGTTATGACTACTTCATCTGACGATCAATCCATGCAACAACTAATGTCGACAGCTTCTGTAGCTCGCTTTCGGTTAGCGGACGACCTTTAGGAATGTGGTGCCACTTCTCAATACAGCCTCGACAACAAGTAGCAGTGGCATGCTGAGCAGTAAATACAGGATGGCCATGATACGGAGTTTGCTTGCCGTCGTTATGTGGCTTAGCCGTGCCGACGCGATCACGCAACAACTCGTAAGCATGCCTAGAAATAACGTCACCACCCTTTTTAGTGTAATATTCGCGATCTTTGGCGTTTAAGCTAAAGCTACTACGAAATTTGGATCTCGCAAGTCTCTCTAACGCTTGGTTGGCATATTCTGCATTGGTCATAACTGTATTATAAGGCGATATGCCTTATATGCAAAGCCGCCCCTTTTGTCGGGTTAGCGTCAACAGTGGGTAGTACCAGCTGCATTGTGCCGAACGCTAGCGCCGTTGGATAACGCAAAAAGCCACCCTATTGGGTGGCTTAATGATAATTCGGCACCGTGCTATCTTCTCACTAACGCAATATTTTCGCCGCTACGGAGCTTAACTTCTGTGGTCGGAATGGGAACAGGTGTGACCTCCGTGCCATGGGCACCGATGTTGGCTTTCCTTAATAGGAAAATCCACATCGACGTCCATGGATGGTGCATTCGATGTTATATTCAAACCGTAAGTTGTTGCGTAGGTTTGACGTTCGAGTTAAAAACTCGACTACCAATTCAGTCTACTTGATTCGAAGCGTCACAACTGAATGTTACGATTCAAATCAAGACATAAAAAGGCAATGGGACTATTAGTACACTTCAGCTCCATACGTTACCGTACTTCCACCTTGTGCCTATCAAACTAATCGTCTATTAGTGTCCTCATAGGGAATCCTAATCTTGAGGTCAGTTTCGCGCTTAATATGCTTTCAGCGCTTATCTGCTCCGAACATAGCTACTCGGCAATGCAACAGGTGGTTACAGCCGACACACCAGAGGTTCGTTCACCCCGGTCCTCTCGTACTAGGGGCAAAGCCTCGCAAGATTCCTGACGTCCACACCGGATATAAACCGAACTGTCTCACGACGTTCTGAACCCAGCTCGCGTACCACTTTAACCGGCGAACAGCCGGACCCTTGGGACCTGCTCCAGCCCCAGGATGTGATGAGCCGACATCGAGGTGCCAAACAGCGCCGTCTATGTGAACTATTGGGCGCTATCAGCCTGTTATCCCCGGGGTAACTTTTGTCCGTTTGCGCTGGCAATCCCACATTCATGAACCAAAGGTTCTTCCAGCGGATCATTTACTCCCACTTTCGTGTCTGATCGGGATGTCCCCCTCACAGTCAAGCTGGCTTGTGCGTATATACTATCACTACGATTTCCATCCGTAGTTAGCCAACCTTTGAACGCCTCCGCTACTCTTTAGGAGGCAACCGCCCCAGTTAAACTACCCACCATGCACGGTCCCAATACCGGATAACGGCATTGGTTAGATCAAGATTCTAACGGGGGTGGTATTTCACTGACGGCTCCACAAATACTAGCGTATCTGCTTCAAAGCCTCCCACCTATACTACACGAGTTAAAACCCGGAACAATGCAAAGCTATAGTAAAGCTCCACGGGGTCTTTTCGTCCTGGTGCGGACAGACGGCATCTTTACCGCCAATGCATTTTCACCGAGATGTTCGTTGAGACAGTGCCCAAATGATTTAACCATTCGTGCGGGTCAGAACTTACCTGACAAGGAATTTCGCTACCTTAGGACGGTTATAGTTACCGCCGCCGTTCACTGGGGCTTCAGTTCATACCGTGAAGCACTCGCCTTAACCTTCCAGCACTGGGCAGGTTTCAGCCCCTATACATCCACTTTCGTGTTAGCAGAGACCTATGTTTTTGGTAAACAGTTCCTTGGGCTCTTTAGCTGCGGCCTTCTCTAGGAAGGCAGACCTTATTCCGAAGTTACGGTCGCTACGTTGCCGAGTTCCTTAACGAACATTCTCTCGTAAGCCTTAGTCTCCTCGACTCGAGCACCGGTGTTGGTTTGCGGTACGGGAGGCTATACCCACGCGTATGCCTGCTTTTCTTGTCAGCGCTTTCGGTCTAATTACGAACCCGTAGGTTCATTTTTACTCAGCATAGATTCCTCAATGCCTTGAACGGATACATACCATGAATCCGCTAGTCCTTAATCGCCACGAACAGCATACAAAGTATAACCTGTTCAGGAATATTAACCTGATGTCCATCGCCTACGCTATACGCCTCGGCTTAGGCCCGACTAACCCTGGGATGATTACCATCGCCCAGGAAACCTTGCTCTTTCGGCCGACAGGATTCTCACCTGTCTTGAGGTTACTCGTTCCAGCATTCTCACTTCCTAACGCTCCACCATGGCTCACACCACAGCTTCACAGCTGATAGGAACGCTCCGCTACCACTGTATAAAATACAATCCATATCTTCGGTATTACGCTTAGCCCCGTTATATCTTCCACGCAGAGTCTCTTGACTAGTGAGCTGTTACGCACTCTTTAAATGAATGGCTGCTTCTAAGCCAACATCCTAGCTGTTTAAGAAATTCCACCTTGTTTACCACTTAGCGTAAATTTAGGGACCTTAGATGATGGTCAGGGCTGTTTCCCTTTTGAGCACCGATCTTAGCACCGATGTTCTGACTGCTGTGATAAGGTATACGGTATTCGGAGTTTATTAACAGTAGGTAGGATTGCTCCCCCTAGCCGTTTACAGTGCTCTACCCCCGTATACTATGACACAACGCTAGTCCTAAAACTATTTCGCGGAGAACCAGCTATCTCCGAGTTCGATTGGCATTTCACCGCTAACCACAAGTCATCCAAGCACTTTACAGCGTACACTGGTTCGGTCCTCCACCAACGGTTAAGTTGGCTTCAACCTGCTCATGGTTAGGTCACCCGGTTTCGGGTCTAATCCTTACGACTGAATCGCGCTGTTAACGCTCGCTTTCACTATGGCTTCGTCACTTGACTTAACCTTGCCGTAAAAATTAACTCGCTGGATCGTTCTACAAAAAGCACGCCGTCACCAGATAAATCTGGCTCCGACTCCTTGTAGGCACAAAATTTCAGGTTCTATTTCACTCCCCTCCCGGGGTTCTTTTCACCTTTCCGTCACCGTACTTGTTCACTATCGATCATATACTATATTTAGCCTTGGCTGGTGGTCCAGCCAGATTCGAACAGGATTTCTCGTGCCCCGTCCTACTCGAGAATACAGATATAAGGTCAGCGTCGCTTTCACATACACGGCTATCACGTTCTATGACCAGACTTTCCAGACTGCTCTGCTAGCCACGCCAGATTTCTTACCTTATGCATTCAATGTCAGTTGATGCTTTTAAGATTCAACCCTCTATTGCTAAAGGCCTGAATCCTAAAATTCTGTAAACTCACAACACCCTTTCAGCATTAGCCTGACAGCCATATTGTCCTCATTCACCATCCCGACAATAGTCAGGATGAAAAATGAAGACAAAACTGAAAAGGTTTGGGCTATTCCAGTTTCGCTCGCCACTACTCCCAGAATCGTTATTTACTTTCCTTTCCTCACTTTACTAAGATGTTTCAGTTCAAGTGGTTCCCTTTCACTACGCCTATTTAATTCAGCGTACGATGCATACGGCATGACCCGCAGCGGGTTTCCCCATTCGGATATTCCCGGATTATAGCTTGATGACAGCTCCCCGAGACTTTTCGCAGTCTTCCACGTCCTTCATCGGTAGTATATGTCAAGGCATCCATTTTGCGCCCTTGAGTACCTTTTTATGCATTGACTGAATCGGTAGTTGAGTCTTTAACTATAAAAGTTAATTACTTAACATGCCGTCAATCCTTACATACATGTTGTCGAATTCCAAATATTAATTACTTAACATTTGAAATATCATCATCATATTTCTTACGATTGAATATAAATTGTTAAATTGCTGTGACTCTGAGATTTAATCACATAAGGAAATATGATTAAGCCTCATCTAGAGTGCACATCAGAACCCTGCTCTATCTATCTGTTGTAGTAGAGAAGAACTCCATCTGCATTCCAGCTCATTTATTGTATCAAACTTTAAATAAGTTTGCAAATAGATTTTGTAAAATTATTTGTTGTAATTTTGCTAACATCTATCAGTGGTAAAATTAAGAAATTCCTACTTTGAACGGATCGATACACCATTCCAATTCTAATCGATTTTAGACCGTTCGAAAGCTATATTTTTTAACTCTCACACTTACTGTATCAGCGGTTCATAGCTGAACTTGATTGACTGTTTAATATATTAGCAAACGTGCCACGCCGTGTCAACACTTTTTGAAAAGTTTTTTGAATTTTTAGCAAATAGCCCAGATTACATGCATCCGCCCATTCTTAGACCTATATAAACCCACATCGATATGGCAAACATGCTACCTGCGGTATCAAAAACACCCTATGTATTGGAAGGTGTTTACACTGCTGCACGACTCTGCTGGTCATCAAGATCTATCAAAATACCCTCCATATGGAGGGTATTAATAATTCCATGGTGGGCGATCCAGGACTTGAACCTGGGACCTCGTCATTATCAGTGACGCGCTCTAACCAGCTGAGCTAATCGCCCATATACGTATTATATATAAATATATGGTGGAGATAAAGAGACTCGAACTCTTGACCCCCTGCTTGCAAAGCAGGTGCTCTAGCCAACTGAGCTATATCCCCATATACTAAAATGTACTAAACTAATAGACTTCTACTATATTACCCCATCTAACTACATATTGCAAGCTTTTAATTTAAATATAGCCCCAGGAGTACTGGGGCTATAGATGCAAACTTAGATCTGCGTAAAGACAAAATCCATTATAGACATTGAAAGCACAAAAATGATTATCAAAACGATCGAAGGAATGAGTACTGCTAGAGAATAGACAACAAATCTCGCAAAAGCATCATAACATTTACAATCATTATCTTTTGAAACTTATACTTATATCCTTCCAAGTACGATTCCGCCAATTAGACGGATGCATCAAGGCTCGATTCATATGCTCTGGGTGTAAGCCATCATACGCTAAACCAAATGCCCAAACGAACAATCCTAGTAACATGTAATACTTGTTTGGATTATTAGCCCATGGCGTTGCAATTAAAACAGGAATACCAGGTACTACGATTAACGTACCAAATATTCCATAGAGCACAATATCATGATACCACTTAGTCGGTGAGTTAGCCGTAGCTCCTTCACTTCCCCTGTATGCCGGCGCATCACCTATTACCCTCATAAAGACAATAGCCGCGACAGCTCCGATTATAACAAGTGTCAACCAAAGCCATCCACGCCACCATCCTCTATGTGGCAGTAACGATATTTGCGACACGATCAGCGCCAGTATCGGACCAAGAGCTAAATCTCCCGGCCAGAACGCCCATGACTGACCTTTTCCTATTGGCAATATACGTTTTTCAAATATTATACCAATGAGAAACATCATAATCGGCGTCAAAATCAAACCAATAACCATAACTGTCAGCGGCGGCAACGAATAAATGACATCGAAAAATACACCAATTGGTCCAGTCAGACCCAATGTGATCACTCATCCTTTGTAGATCTAATCAAAATGTACGTATATGTGTGAGTACCTTAAGTATTCACGCTAAATACTAGCATATAATACCATATTTTCTATATTATGTCTACATGACACCAACATACCAAAAACAGCCCCGAAGGGCTGTTTTTGTACAATCTAGTAGTGCAAGTCACTTTCCGTACATCTTAAGGTTGAATTCATATCCATTAAAATGTTATCTCGCGAATTCGTTCAAGATAACTGGATCGACCTGACTATTATTGGATAAACCAATAACGTCTGTTTTACTCCCTAGAAAGGAGGTAATCCATCCGCACCTTCCGGTACGGATACCTTGTTACGACTTAACCCCAATCACCAAGTTCACCTTAGGCCGAAATAAATTCGGACGTCGGGTGCTCCTGACTTTCATGGTTTGACGGGCGGTGTGTACAAGACCCGGGAACGTATTCACCGCAGCGTGCTGATCTGCGATTACTAGCGATTCCGACTTCATGCAGGCGAGTTTCAGCCTGCAATCCGAACTGGGACTGGCTTTGGTGGGATTTGCACCCCCTCGCGGGTTCGCTGCCCATTGTACCAGCCATTGTAGGACGTTTCTAGCCCAGGACGTAAGACCAATACTGACCTGACATCATCCCCTCCTTCCTCCCCGTTACCGGGGCAGTCTCGTTAGAAAAATACAACTAACGACAAGGGTTGCGCTCGTTGATGGACTTAACCAAACATCTCACGACACGAGCTGACGACGGCCATGCAGGATCTGTCACCTAGTTCTTAAAAAGCACTCTCTCCTTTCGGAGAAATTCTAGGGATGTCAAGCCCTGGTAAGGTTCTTCGCTTATCATCGAATTAAAGAACATCCTCCACCGCTTGTGCGGGTCCCCGTCAATTCCTTTATGTTTTAGCCTTGCGGCCGTACTCCACAGGCGGAATGCTTAACGCGTTAGCTTTATTACTCAAGGGGTCGATACCCCGAACAATTAGCATTCATCGTTTACGGCGTGGACTACCCGGGTATCTAATCCGGTTCGCTACCCACGCTTTCGTGCCTTAGCGTCAGAAATACCCCAGTCGCCTGCCTACGCCATTGGTGTTCCTCCTAATATCTACGCATTTCACTGCTACACTAGGAATTCCAGCGACCTCTGATACTCTCGAGCCAAGCAGTACGAATAACAGGCTGCCGGTTGAGCCGACAGTTTTCATCACTCGCTTACTTAGCCGCCTACGCAACTCTTTACGCCCAGTCACTCCGGATAACGCTTGGGACCTACGTATGACCGCGGCTGCTGGCACGTAGTTAGCCGTCCCTTATTCATTAGTTACCGTCATATTCTTCTCTAATAAAAGCAGTTTACAACCCTAGGGCCTTCATCCTGCACGCGGCATTGCTCCATCAGGCTTTCGCCCATTGTGGAATATTCCTCACTGCTGCCTCCCGTAGGAGTTTGGACCGTTCTCAGTTCCAATCTGGCTGATCATCCTCTCAGACCAGCTACACATCATCGGCTTGGTGAGCCATTACCTCACCAACTACCTAATATGACACAGGCCGCTCCTTCACCGTTAAAAACTTTAATCCGAAGACCACATGCGGTATTAGAACACCTTTCGGTATCTTATCCCTCAGTGTAGGGTGCGTTCCCATGCGTTACTCAGCCGTCCGCCTCTCGTGTACCCCGAAGGGCCTTACCGATCGACTTGCATGTGTTAGGCATGCCGCCAGCGTTCATCCTGAGCCAGGATCGAACTCTCCATAAAAAACGCTCTACCGAAGTAGAGACTTTTCGTAGTTCAAAACTAACATAAAAGATGTACTGACGAAATTGACTTGCACTACTAAATTGTAAATTTGCTGCAAACCAAGATTCATGCTGTCGTTTGGCTTTCGCATTCGTTCTTGCGTTTGACTGTTTATTATCTTAGACCATAGACCACCCCGCGTCAACACTTTTTGGGCACTTTTTCGTAGTTTTATTTACCACACTATATAGATAAGCGGCTTGACCCCTGTAATTTACCAACTAAACACCCCTCAGAAGCTACGTCGCGCCCCTTGTTTTAATATCTTGGAATGTAAAGCGTCGAAAACAGTCCACTATAAACCGCTGGCTATATAGGTTATATAGGTTAGAAACTTTCTAAAAATAACAGCTACAAAAAAGACGCCTATATCTATATATAAGGCGTCTTTTAATAATTTCATGGTGGCGGGGGTTGGATTTGAACCAACGACCTCTTGGTTATGAGCCAAGCGAGCTGACCAGGCTGCTCCACCCCGCGATATTAATTGTTAATCATTATATTTGGTAGCACCGACTGGGCTCGAACCAGTGACCTCGGGCTTATGAGTCCCACGCTCTAACCAGCTGAGCTACGGTGCCACAATCTATAACTTCATTTATTATAGCAAATATAATTATATATGCAAACTCAGCTGGCAATCGGTCGCCCATCAGAACGAGGGCGACTATATCTATTACTATAGGCTAATGAAGCCTATCGCACCGCCAACTAGTAAACCAAGGATGGCTCCAGCGATGACTTCCTCTGGCAAGTGTCCACGGCTAAAATAGGCGAACTTAGTATTGCGACCAGTCTTTTTCTGCAGCATCGAGGTAATCGCAGTACGATCCTTTGCGGATAACTTTTCTAACAGATACATCTGCACCATCCCCTGCTCACCCACAGCACGCCGTACATGCATAGCATCGTAACAGATTACCATGGTTAGCATTGCCGCTACAGCAAATACGGCAGAGCCAAAACCTTCGTGCATACCGACCACTACAGTTAACGCCACAGTTGATGCGGCATGCGTCGAGGGCATATTGCCACTGCTAAAGAAATCACGCAGAGTCACCCGCTTGCCTGAGGCTGCAAAAATCGAGACCTTAGTTAATTGCCCAATAAAATACGCCGCTAACGCCGCCCATAGATAAGGCGAGGTTGCCACATCACGTATTGCATCCAAAAATGTGTTCATTTATTAAACCCCTTTTGTTTAAACTTTTTATTTAAATATCTACTAGCATTATACACTATTTGAATGGATTCGCCACTGCGGTGTAGACAATGTCAGCCTTGTAGATCCCTGAGGCTCGACCTGTTAGATTAGCGCCATACAAAACACTAGTCTGGTCGCCAGTAATCTGGTTAGGGCGAGTACGGGTAACGTTTAGAGTAGCAGCGGTGCTACCCGGAATTGACTTGAATTTACTGGTTTTGGTTAACGTACTATATGAATTGACGTCACCAAAGCCCTGAGCAGTATTACCTGGTAACGCATAGCCCCAAGTACCACTAGCCAGCGTGGCTACCGCTTGACCACCGCCAATAGCAACACTATTAATCTGGTGACTGTTCGACGTTTGATTGATCAGGCTATTAGATTTAACTGCCTGCATAGTTAGATTATAGCCATAGGCATTGTTAGTCTTTGTCGTTAGTACAGATGTTGTCTTGGCAAAGTCTGCGCCGTCTGCGGTAACTTGATGAGATAGATCTAGTGATTGGCTATCTATGGCCAAGGACACGGTTGTTGGCTCGACAGTGGCAACTTTCGTTTCTTGATCCTGCAATTCATATTGGTCTGCAGCATTTGTACCATTACTAACTTTGACTAACGCAATATTACTAGCCAGCTTGGCGTTATCGCCAGTCGAACTAATATCGCGCAAAGTTAACGACACGGAAACTAATCTACCCTTGGTTGTACTGGTATCGACCCATTTGATAGCAGTAACATCTTTAGGTAGGTCATAGCCCTTGCCTTCAGTAGCCGTTGTACCGTCGGGATTAATAGTGCCTGCTAAAGTGACTACCTTGGCGGACAACACGGGTATTTCAGTCCAATTTACCGTGGCATCGGTTTCTCTGGTATTTTCACGGATAGACTGATCAGTTGTGTAGAACAACTTTAGATTATTAGTATCAGTTTCGACGCCACTAGAATCTTTGGTAGCATTTAGCGTTAGCTTGTCTGGCGTATAGGCAACATTTGTTGTACCGCGATTATCACCGTTGTATGGCAGAACACTAATTGTCTTCATACTAGGATTAGCGTTTGGGTTATCTGGATTATTATAGGTGGTATAGTTGTAAGTCTGTGTGTCGCCTGGCAATAAATCAGCGCTGCTCTGCGACATGTTATAGCCATAGGCGCCAGTAACCTGCGCAACAGAAAATGTAATAGTAGCCTGTCGCCAGCTAGCTAACGCCTTGCTAGTACCTTCGCCCGTCATGACGACGTTAATTGTTAAACTTTGTGGAGCTGAAATTGTCGGATCTATATTAGTATCAAATTCAATTGTTTTAGCCGCTAAGTTTTCTTTGCCTGATTGTCCTAAACTACCTAAACTAAACGTCAAAGTCTTAGTACCGTCACTGTTATTAGTTATATTGGGCGTGATAGCGTCATTGCCAAATTTATACGAGCCAGATACCGGAGTTAAGCCTTTGGGTAACGTTACCGTCGCTTTAACATTGTTGTCTCTGGCGTAGGTATACGGCGTTATAGTTACATGCTGAGTACCATTGGGAATATTGGCTGGTGAATTAGCCGTATTATTACTAGTAGCGACAGCGGCACGAATGATACCGGGTACGTAAAGATGATTCATGATAGAATTAGACGTCCATTGATCAGCCGCTGTATATACGCGCAATTGAGGGCTATGTGACAAATTATCTACACTACGCATACGAATATAACCAAAAACATTATCTCGCACGCCAGACTGCATAGCAGCAACGTACAACCGAATAGCATTAACCGACAGCCCCTTACTGCTAGCATACTTTTTCGCTTCGTCTAGCGTTTTAAAGAATGCACTGTTACCGTCGCCATATTTACCGCACGGCGTTCCTGCGTCAGCTAGTACACTCATGTCTGTACCAATTATGCCGTACTCTACGCCATCTACACCAATCTTAGTACCAAGAATACTGTTATCATCATTTTTCAACGGCGCGGTTATCTGCAGGTCACGCGGATTCCACGCACCGCAAGTATAGATATTGGTTGAGTGATCAGACATTGGATTTTCATTATTATATGCATCGTACGCCACAGTAAATGATTCGCTTGGATATATAGGCTGATTTCCGTTCCAAGCAACACTAAAGCCAGTACCATACGAAAGAGTCGATACATGCCCCTTCGCATTCTTATCGATACGCCAGCTCACAGCATTCGACGCGGCGATTGTAACTTTAGATCCACTAGCCGTAGTTACACTGAAGTCGCCAGCTCTAACGCTATACGTTTTTCCACTATCTGGTACGCCATCCAATGGTATAAGTAAGTGCCAACTGCCTGTAGAATAATACAATGCCTGCATAGCGTCGCCAGATGTACGTGTTGTCGGATAATGTTTATAGCCAATAGCAGCGTTCTTTACAGATATCACTAGCTGATCGTCGCTATTCTTTGTACACGTAACTTTACCATTATTTAACACAGAGCTTTTACCTTCGCCTGACCATGATGTTATGCCAAAACTATCGTCAACACTCCAACAGGCTCCAATCGTCCAGCCTCTCGGCAACGCAGATGTATCGATTGAAAAAGTAAATGAACCGTCCTTTAGCGGTTCTAAGCCAATAGCACCATTGTTACCTAATGGCGCGGTAAGTGCATAGCCAAATTTAATATCACGTCGACCATTTTTGCTACCATTGTCAGCACCAGTACCCATTTTTATTTTATAATTTGCCTTGCCCTTCAGTGTTACCGAGGGGATGGCGCCAGTGTAATCTTGACCATTAATCGTAACCTTTGTGGGGGCTAGCTTTTGACCGTTGCCGCCAAAGACGTAGTCGGTGATGTCCCAGTTCTGAGATTTTGGCGAGTCGGCTTTAATAACACATGTAGCCTTGTTATTAGTATAACTACCGTTGATCTTTTCAAGCTTACTACCGTCCACGCAACCAGCAGCTGATGAAATGGATGCTTCATCAATTACGTTGCCATTAGGAAATTCCATAGTGACGGTTGTAGTACCCGTTGACAGGTTCAATGCTACACGCCATTTAGCACTGTTGTTTATTAAAACAGTGTTGTCACTACCGCCTTCGCCATCTAGACCAGTGCCAGCCTTTACTAGTGCAACTTTATTGATAAATGAATTAGTACTTGCCGGGGCTACCACTGAAGTATCTTCACTAGCACTCCGCAGCTGAGCTTCGCCCTTTTTAGCGACAGCTGTTATGCCGACGATCGATAAACCTGCCGTTACAAGCGCAAGCCCTATGAATGATAAAACAATTGTTTTGGTTAGTTTAATCGATCGAGAAAGGGAGTACCCCCCACACAACTATCGACCGATGTCGCCAGTTTACTGTGCGACATAGCCGAACCTGCTGTTTTGTTTAATGTATTTCGATTTTTAGTCTTCATCACCTTCCTATATTTATAATTCAAAAATGGTCATATTGCAAGTGCTGCCGATAGCAGTCCGACAGCAGCCCGACATACCCTCCTATTTTTGTATTATTCTGCGTCATCCTTCTGAACCAAGCCGACCGATGCAACGCTATCGCCATCATCTAGGCGCATAATACGGACACCCTGTGCTGTGCGGCCGAGCGTCGGAATATCACTCAAGCCAACACGAATAGTTTGGCCACCGGCGGAAATCGCGATAATCTCAGCGACATTACTATCAATCGACTGTACCGTCATGATGTTTCCCGTCTTTGCCGTCACGACAGCCGCTTTAATACCAACGCCACCGCGCTTGTGTACCGGGAAGTTCGCCACCTTGGTCTCTTTGCCATATCCCTTATCACTCATAATTAGCAGGTGCTGATCCTTATTGTTTGGGTCAACCACATCCATACCAACTACTTTGTCGCCTGGACGCAGGCGTAAGCCACGAACGCCACGAGCACTACGACCCATCGGGCGAGCATCAGCTTCGTTGAAGCGAATGGCTTGGCCAAACGCCGTAGAGATAATGACGTCATCATGGCCAGACGTCCGACATACCCAGCGCAGCTCATCACCATCATCTAATTTGATCGCAATCAAACCGCTACTACGGACATTTTCGTACTCTTTAGCCAGGGTCTTTTTAATTGTACCGTTGCTAGTTGTCATAAATAGATAGCCATCATTCGAGGCAGCCTCGTCCTTGCTGTACTTCACGATTGAAGTCACCTTTTCTTCTGGTTGCAGCTGCAACAAGTTGACAATTGCTACACCCTTAGCCTGCAAGCTTGCCGCTGGTACATCATAGGCACGCAGGCGGAAGACACGGCCCTTGTTAGTAAAGAAACCTAGGAAATCGTGCGTAGTCACAGTCAATAACTGATCCACCACGTCCGAATCCTTGGTCGTTACACCACGCTTACCCTTACCACCACGATTCTGTCGGCGATAGTCGGTCATCGGTGTGCGCTTAATGTAGTTTTCACTAGTTAACATGATAACGGCGTCTTCTTCGGGTATCACATCCTCGTCAGACATCTTGCCTAACTCGTGATTGATAATCTTGGTACGACGCTTATCATCCAACTTTTCCTTCATGTCGATCAAATCCTGACGAATAATATCGAGAATCTTCTGCTCGTCGGCTAGAATTGCTTCTAGTTCAGCGATACGCTTCTTTAGTTCAGCCAACTCATCCTCAATAGCCTGGCGATCCAAGCCAGTTAGTTTGCGCAGCTGCATAGCCAGAATAGCGCGTGCTTGAATCTCTGACAGTGAAAAACGCTTCATTAAGCCGTTCATTGCAGTCTCGTAGTCCTTTGAGGCGCGAATTAAGGCAATTACTTCATCGATATTGTCGAGCGCAATCTTCAAGCCCTCCAAGATGTGAGCGCGCTCCTTGGCTTTACGTAGTTCAAACTCAGTACGACGGCGAATCACAATCTGACGATGTTTTAGATACTCATTTAAGATGTCTTCTAGGCCTAGCACGCGCGGCTTAATACCATCGATTAGCGCCAGCATATTGTAGTGGAAGGTCTGTTGGAATGCAGTGTACTTAAATAGCTGATTCAAGACCTTGTTTGGATAAGCGTCCTTCTTGAGGTCTATCACAAAGCGCACCTTGCCACGAGCTGATTCATCTCGCACATCTTGAATACCAGTCAGCTTCTTCTCGTTGCATAGGTCAACAATCTTTTTCTGTAGAACTGCCTTGTTTACGCCAAATGGCATTTCCGTAGCAATAATCTGATGTTTGCCACGCTTGGTCTCAACAATTTCTGTTACTGCCCGCATAACTACCGAGCCACGCCCAGTTAGATATGCCTGCTTCATTGACGGGCCAGCATAAACAACGCCACCAGTCGGAAAGTCTGGACCCTTCACAATCTTTAGCAGATCGTCAATTGTTGTGTTGTCTGAGCCATGATCAATTAGATAAATCACCGCATCACATAGCTCGCCCAAGTTGTGCGTCGGGATACTAGTCGCCATACCCACGGCGATACCTACCTGACCATTTAGCAACAAGTTTGGTAAGCGCGCTGGCAGCACTATCGGCTCTTTACCTTCACCGTCATAAGTGTCTCGAAAGTCGACAGTATCTTTGTCTAAGTCAATCAACATCTCAGCACCAGCTTTACCCATGCGCGCCTCGGTATAACGTGAAGCGGCCGGCGGATCGCCATCCGGTGAACCAAAGTTACCCTGACCTTCTACTAGTGGGTAACGCATATTCCAGTCCTGTGCCATGCGCACCATAGCATCGTAAATGGAACTATCGCCATGTGGGTGATATTTACCCATCACCTCACCGACAATACGCGCAGACTTTACAAATTTAGTACCAGGGCGCCAGCCGTTCTTCTCCATTGCGTACAAAATACGACGGTGAATTGGCTTCATGCCATCACGCACATCCGGAAGAGCACGATCGATAATCACCGACATGGAATAACGCAGATAGCTATATTCCATCACGTCCTCGACGGTCTTTAACTCAACCACACGACTGTGATCGGCATTAACATTCACGGTTTCACCAAGCGTAGGTGTCGGGTCGCTATTAGTATTCTCGACGTTAGCGTCACTCGCGTTAGAGTCGTCCTGTGGGGTCAAATTTTTGCCATCAATTTCTGCCATTTTATTCTCCTATTCTCCACCCTAAACGTCGAGGTCTTCCATCTTAATTGTGTTAGCACGCGTCTGTATAAATGCCTTGCGTGGCTCTACGGCGTCGCCCATCAGCTTATTAAAGATTGCATCAGCTCGCTCAGCGTCTGCCACCTTAATCTGCGTCAAAACACGCTTAGCTGGATCCATAGTAGTATCCCATAGCTGCGATGCATCCATCTCACCCAAACCCTTGTAGCGCTTCTGTGCGGTGTATCCTGCCTGGCGGAACTTTTCTTGATTCGGGTCAATCTTTAGACCAGCCGCCTTGCGCTCAGCGATACGCTTGTTCAGTAGCGGCTCAAGCTCTGGCTCGTCATAAACATAATCGCTAGGCTGTTTGCCACTGCGCGTTAGCTCGAACAGTGGTGGCTTAGCTAGATAAACATGGCCGTCCTCTACTACCTGCGGCATATAGCGGAAGAAGAAAGTCAGCAGCAGTGTTGCAATGTGACTACCGTCAACATCAGCATCAGTCATGATGATTACACGGTCATAGCGCAAGCCGGACATGTCGAACTGGTCGCCAATACCGACACCCATGCCCTTAATTAGCGAAACAATTTCCTGATTAGCTAGCATGCGATCAAGGCGTGCACGCTCGGTATTTAGAACTTTACCACGTAACGGCAAAATTGCCTGAGTTCGACTGTCGCGACCAACTTTAGCCGAGCCACCTGCTGAGTCACCCTCAACGATGTAGAGCTCGCATTCAGCTGGGTCACGGCTAGAGCAGTCAGCTAGCTTGCCCGGAAGGTTGGTACCACCGAATGCACCCTTACGAATCACATTTTCACGAGCAGCACGGGCAGCTTTACGGGCACGGGCAGCCAGCACAGCTTTATTGACAATCGCCTTTGCTGCAGCTGGATTTTCCTCTAGATAATAGCTAAAGTATTCGCTCATTACCTGATCGACATAACGACGAGTTTCTGGGTTACCTAGCTTGTTCTTAGTCTGACCTTCGAACTGCGGGTCAGGAATTTTTACCAAGATAACGGCGGTCTGACCTTCACGAATATCGTCGCCAGTTAGATTATCTTCCTTCTCCTTTAGTAGATTATTCTTGCGCGCGTAGTCGTTAATCACACGTGTCATGGCCGAACGGAAGCCCACTAGGTGCGAACCACCTTCTGGGTTGTAGACGTTATTGGCAAACGGCATGACGTTTTCGCTGTAACCGTCATTGTACTGCAGGGCAATTTCCACCTCGGTATCCTCAACCTTTTTGTCGACATAGAAAATATCTGGCGACAAAGTATCTTTGCCCATGTTGAGATGCTTAACATAAGATTTAATACCGCCGTCAAAATAGAACTCGTAACGGAACGGATGTTGTTCGTTCTCACGGTAGTCGATTAGCTTAGCGCGAATGCCCTTGGTTAGATAAGCTTGGTGACGCAGATATTTCATCACCCAGTTACGATCGAATTTTTTGAACTCCTTAAAGATTTTTGTATCAGGATAGAAAGTAATGCGCGTACCGCGTGGCATATCAGTCTTGCCTAAGTTCTTGATCTTGCCGATTTCTTTACCTTCGCTAAATTCAACACGGTATAGTTCACCGTGGTGCGACACCTCAGCAATAAACTTTTCCGACAGTGCGTTTACAACTGACGACCCCACTCCATGCAGACCCGAAGAAACTTTATAACCGCCACCGCCGAATTTACCACCAGCATGCAATACCGTTAGCACAGTTTCTAGTGTCGACACGTGAGTCTTTGGGTGCTTGTCTACTGGAATACCGCGACCATTATCAGTCACGCGACAGCCGCCATCCGGCAGTAGCTCGACTCTAACAGTAGTTGCGAAACCCGCAATTGCTTCATCCACACAGTTATCAGCGATCTCTTTAATCAGATGGTGCCAGCCGTCATAGCCAGTCGAGCCAATGTACATACCTGGGCGCTTCCGTACTGGTTCTAGGCCTTCTAGAACCTGAATCTGACTAGCGTCGTACTCATCCGCTAGCTCAGATTTTGTTTTTGCAGTAGCCATTATCTCTTCCCTCTCGTTTACTTAACTAGTTGGTATTATATCAGATGTTATCTGTTAGCGTCAATTATAGGGCGTTCACAGGCCTTATGCGGGCAAATTTGTTATAATGAACACATATTTTGTGCATGAGTAACAACGTTCACTTCAGGGCCATTACCCCTGCTACGAATACTATTTTAGTGCAGATTAATCACAAATCCACCCGATCCATCGTCGGTAGGCTTGTTCGGCAAACTAGGCCGACTATATGCGCCTTGAGCGGTTGGATTGGCTGGTCTAGTCGGCATGGTTGGCGCTTGCGGCGCTTGTGGCGCTGCATATAGAGACTGCTGTGGTACTGGTTGCACTGGTCGAGCCACTGGTTGCGGCGAATACTGCGACATCGGTTGCGACAATCGACCAGACTGTTGCGGTAACGAGTGCTGTTGTGGCACTTGCGGTCGTTGCACGGTCTGCCGCTGCATCATAGGTTGTACAGTTTGCATAGGTTGCGCTGGCTGCACAGGCTGACCGCTAGAACGTTGTAGCTCTGGTTTATTATGTATAAACAGTTCCGCTGTCGAGCTAGCAGTACCAGTGGTAGGCTTAGCTATTTGCACAGTTTGAGAAGTTTGAGCAGTTGGCGCTTTAGCTGTAGGAACCAGCCCTGCCGGGCGATGCGTACGTTTGCTTAACCATTCATCTAGAAAACTTGGACGACTAGGCGTTGCACCAGACTCAGCGCCCGTTTTGCCAGCAATCTTAGTTACAGGTTTTGCCGCCTGCTTTGTCGCGGCCACTGTAGTATGCCGTTTGCGAATCTCGGTTTCCACCTCCATGCGTGGACGACCATATTTCGCCGCGGATAATTTGCGCAACGCCTCGCCTAGCTTAGGGTTAGCATGGCCCATTGGCGGCGGCAAATTCATCGAGAATGGCGACGTTGGAGCACCATTTAGCAACATCTTAACTGCTGCCGTATAGTTTGGCATGTACTGCAAGTCTTCGGTATCGAACACTGGCGCGAAAAGCTTAACAATATTTTCTGCATCTTCAGAACCAACACGCCCAATAACAAATGAGCCAGTGTTGCCCATGATAGCACCACGAATTTTGTCAGTTAGCTGAGTAATAAACTGGTTTGCCACCGTTAGGCTTAGGTGATATTTACGCGCCTCCGACAGAATCGACTCAAATGAGTCAGTAGCAAAGTTCTGGAACTCATCCACAAACAAGCAGAAGTCCTTGCGCTCGGACTCTGGAATATTAGCACGCGACATAGCAGCCGCCTGAAACTTCATAACAAATACCATACCTAACAATTTCGCTGGCATTTCGCCTAGCCGACCTTTCGATAGGTTAACTAATAGAATCTTGCGATTATCCATAATTTCGCGAATATTTAGCGACGAATGAACCTGGCCTAAAATATTACTCATCATAGTATTTTCAAAATCCGCCCATTTCGAGACCACCCACGATGTAACCTCACCAGCATCATTACTGCGTTGCGAAGCTGGCCACTCCTTGGTCCAGAAGTTGATTGCACGTTGATTCTTTAGATACTTAATCTTTGACTTAGCGTATTCTGGGTCGGTTAGCACATACGGGATATCCATAAAAGTACCCCCAGCCGGATCAGCCATCAGTAGTAGCGCTGCGTTGCGTACAATATTAAACATACGTGGGCCCACGATACCCTGATTATTCGGGTCGTATAACGAACGCAGCATATTCAATGTCTCGGAAATAATATAGTCCTGCGTACGCTCTGGATCGGGATCGTTCGGGTCGATCTCAAACAAGTTCATGCCAACCGGGTTATCCATATCAGCGGGATCAAAATACACCACATCATCAACGCGCTCTTTTGGTATCATCGATAGTAGCTTTTCAGCGCTATCGCCATGCGGATCAATAAAGGCAAAACCCTTACCCGACATCATATCCTGCAGCGCCAAGTTTTCCAGGAAGATCGACTTACCCATACCAGTCGCACCCATGACATATAAGTGTCGGCGACGATCATTATCGCTCAGTCGTATCGCCTTCTTGCGTCCACGATAGACGTTATAGCCCAACAATAGCCCCTGATCCATAATTTGCGACGGCCCATCGACTTCCTTGAAGTGTTGGCGTTCAACCTGCGAAGACGGTACGTTGGTTTGATCAGGCAGATGGAATAGCGAGGCTAGCTCAATAGTATTAAGTATCATTGAGCTATCCTCCTGTGGGAAGAAACGCATAATATAATCAGTTACAAACTGTTCGATGTTGCGGGCTGGCGTAAACTTAAAGCCGTTATTGGTTGGCGAATTAAATAGTGCAAACGCCGACACTACGTTATTAATCATAGCGTGCGAGCGTTGCGAGTTTGCGCATGACGCTACCAAGCGAATCTTGACTTCATAGCCTGCATACTTCGCCTTTTCTTCCATTGCCTCGACACGCGCCTGATCAACGCCACTGAGCGGTTTCTTGTCTTTTGCTTTGTCTTTATCGTCTGACGTCGGTGGTTTCCAAAGTGCTTCAAAAATTTGTGTAAAATAACTGAAGTCTGGTCCACTAGACTTACCACTGCTAGCATTCTTCTTGCCGTCCCGAATGTCTTCGGCACGGGAATTAATTTCTTTTACCCAACTATCGTTCGCTGGTCTGAGTAAAATCTGTAGACCGACGCCGTCGCCACGTTGCGCCATCGATAATGCATTTAGTATGGCACCTGTCGCATCGCGCTTAATATCTTTGTATGTTGCAATCGGGAACTCATACGGCTTAGTTAACGTAAATTCACCACCTAACGTACCAGCAATTTTACTAACCTCGTTGAACAAATTTAGTTCTTCGACTTCTTCTAGGCGTGCAGTTGGATAAGCTGCAATAATCGCCTGCTTAATATTATCGATTAGCACAACCGGCACAACCGCATAATAATGAATCAAACCGCCGTGCGCCACAACCTCGAACGAGATATGTCGTTGCCCATAGAGTTTACTCTTAAACCCTTTAGTCGCCGTCGACAATATAACGTCGTACATGATTTGCGCCTGCGAAATCATTTCATCCATTACATCGCGCGCATCGCGACCGCCAATCTGAATATCTTCACTCGGCGGAGGTAGATGAATAAGAATTGGCACCATTTTTAGGCTACGCTCATAATTTTTGCGTTCACGTAGCTTCTTGCGATATTGGATAAACACAATGAATATAATACCTGCGATAAACGCTGCAAACATTGTGATGGCAATCAACGAGGCGATCAGCGCGTTTATATCCATTATTTTACCTCCGGTGCTTTGCCAACTGTCTTACCAAAACGCTTCTTGACGTAATCACGCATCATAATAGATATATTCATTTGCTGCGCAAACGGATCATGCTGAGTTTTACTGATCACCTCCTTCGCTTTATCCACCCATTCCTGCTCAATTTTATCTTGGTCAGCGGCATTATCAGGATCGGCTACACCAGAGGCCACAGATGTCGCCCGCTGAGCCTGCGTAGCAACAGGCTGAGGCACGGGCGATACAGGTTGAGCAGCGGCAGGCAGCTGCGATGGCGCCGCTAATTGCTCTGCACGTACAGCCATCTGTTCGGGATTAGGCATGGCTGGAGCTTGATTGTAATTCTGACCAGGAGCCATAGGTGCCGAATTATAGCCAGTCTGCAGAACGGGCATATTATAATTAGCTCCAGTTTGGACTGGTTGCTGATTATATCTAACTGCATTTTCGTTTGCATTTTGGCCCATATACCTAGATTATACCATAACCTTTATAAATAAATAACGTAGCACAGCTCATGCTACGTTGATAATATCACAACTTTTTTAAGACGTAGAATAATGCAACCACTTCTGTTGCAGCGATTAACAAGACATCTACAAAATCTAGCTGACCAATTGAATTTAGCGATATCACAAATATCGGCACTAAGCCTAGAATTGCACAGACAGCAATAATGCGACGGTACGTATACTTAAGACGGCGCGACAACGTAGCATCTACTTTCATTGGCACAATCAGATGAAATGTATAATGACCCAGCATAGCAATCAGCATGCCAGCCCCTAGCGTTGCTACATAAATCGCTATCAAAACCGCCAAGATACCTAACGGACCACTATCGGTTGGATTAGTCATATTCAATATGCCTGCCAACGCTACCGACGACACCAGTAGCATAGTAAAACCCAAAATAGCGATTTTTCGTCGATTCATTACGATTATGATTTTAGTATATTCAGGTAGTAAATCCAAATTAGCCTTTGGCTATACAACGTTGCAATTAATTTGGACTTACCACCTAGTTGAATTATAGGTACGAGTCATCAGAGACTACAAAGAACTATAAGAGAGGCTGTCTGGCGTGTTGTAGACGAAGTCTAAAGTGCGACATGCTCATCCGCCAAAAACAACATATATAGGGCGCGAGTCGCCTAGTGTCACAACCAGAACAGCCTTTTACTGACCGCTCCCGCTAATGGGAGCATATCCGCGGAGCTGAATATCTTTTTAAGGGTAGGTATTTTACGCTCGACGCGTATTCGTGACAGAGTGGCAGAATCAGACCACTCCGAACGATCTATATAAACCGCTCCAGACGAGTGCTGGTTACTGCCATTTCCATCACGAACAATCAATCCAATTAATAACGACTTATACGGTCTGCATTATCAAATTGCAATTAACGATATCATCCATAGCTCTTATAAACTATGTCTATGTCAGTATTTTGATTAAATGTACTAGCTATTTGTTTTGACTTAACTTTGCAACCAATCAGTTTTAATTAAATTTATTAGACCTGAATGATTATTTTTGCTTGGTTATTTTTGTCTTTCAAGCTTGACCTTATACTAGCAAACATTAGCGTTTATGTCAACTATTCTCAATCGGTATTGCATGTTATATACACAACATTTATGATGTAGGCCGCCCGTCTTATTATGAATGGTGATTCAATATTTCGTTGTAATATTGTATATTTTCTAAGCGGTATGATTATATAATATTTACAACATAGCAACTATAACAACGATTGTCCCAGCTTTATTGATTGACACAAGCACATCAACCAGCCAAACTTGAGCTTCTATATTAGGTACACTAAGGCACAAAATACGTTTACTTTATAAACCAGCATAAGCTTAAAAATCCATCTCATTTTTACATTCAATTATGCGTTAATTACCCACACTAATCTCGGATCCAAATTGTGCATTCAGTCTAGCATTCAATCCAGCGGATGTTGCGCCATAGCGCTCACATGGCAATATTCAATCCGGCGTTCAATCCAACATCCAACCACACGCTTAGTCCTATATTTAATTTCCGCATTCAATTACATGCTTGGTCCCTTCTAATCCATGTCGTAGCAGCGCGAGATTCGTTAGTTATAAGCGCACCAGCAACCTATGCTATAAATCCAACAACACAATACTAGCCACAAAAAAGTTTTCCACAAGTTCAACTAATTTCGTAGTTAATTTTACCACTAGCAGATTATTGACACTGCTCTAGCAGTGGTTTATTATACTAATAGTTCATGAATACAAAATTTATCCATGAACTAGCGCACACAAAAACAAAAATTATCAACCATAAATCTATCTTCTAAAACGACCAGTAAATTCTCGCAGCTGGTCGTTTTCTTGCGTTACACGCAGAACGACATTATTAGTGTGCCTTATATAGTTTACATAGTACTTAATTACGTAGCACAATATGACACAGCAATAAAAATACACCCTCTCGCAGTTGGGTGTATTTTTAAAAATTATACCTGGTGGAGCTGGCGGGTACCGACCCCGCGTCCGCATGGTAACACTCTAGCTCTCTACGAAGTCTAGTTACTATCAAATTTACATATAGAGACCTAAGATAGCAACAAAGATAGTCTCTACACGTCCACATAAATTCTCGATCGAATGAGCTGCGGGACTATCAAACGATCCAGCAGAATAAAGTCGACGCTACCTATCTCTTATTCTGCATCAGAGAGGTAACGGGCTGCATAAAATATATACAAACTAGCAGTTAAGCTAGGCAGCAACGGCAGCAGCTACCTTAGGAGCAAAAGCTTCCTTGATGGTATCTGCAAATGCCTGAACTTTAGATTTTGCATCTATTAAATGACTATAAGTAGTCAACTACTCGCAAACTAGATTGTTAAATTCCATCCGTCGAAGCATATTCAGCCCCACGTATGCTATATATCCTATCATACATGCTTATACTTATCAACCCCTGCTATTTGTTGTGCTTATGACTATATCTAACAGTAGTAGCGTTTTTATTTAGGATATTTTAGCTATTACACATTTATTGCGCTATTATTCAGCTTGTGCTAATATATTATTCATGATTTCAAGGGTGAGGACGGCAGTTATCAGAGGCTTTGACGCCGTAACCGTGACTGCCGAATGCGACATCACCAAAGGCCTCCCTGCTTTCAATATCGTTGGCTTAGCCGATAAAGCTATTAGTGAATCACGCGAACGCGTACGTTCTGCAATCACTAATTCTGGCTATCAATTCCCCGCTAAGCGCGTCACCATCAACCTAATCCCTGCTGATATTACCAAAGATGGCACTCATCTAGATCTTGCCATAGCGTTATCCATCCTAATTGCCAGTGGCCAACTACAGCAAAATGCTGTAAATAAAACATTGTTCGCCGGCGAGCTCGGACTAAATGGTGATTTGCACGCAGTACGTGGCGCATTAAACTTTGCAGAATGCGCAGCAAAGAATGAACTATCCGAATTCATTTTGCCGGCCGCAAATGCCACGCAAGCGGCGCTAGTAAATGATATTAACGTTGTACCGGCTACCACACTTAACTGTGTTATTCAGCACCTAATCGGCGAAAAGCGCCTTACTAGCGCCGAGCCAGCTGTTGTGCAAAATACTTATGCTAACTCAAACTCAATCGACGACATTTTTGGCCAAAAATTAGCCAAACGGGCACTCGAAATAGCCGCTGCTGGTCATCATAATATTTTATTTTGTGGGCCACCCGGCTCTGGCAAGACTATGCTGGCTAAAGCTCTGCCTAGCCTACTGCCACCTATGACACGTAGCGAAGTGCTCGAAACCACCAAGATCTATTCACTCGCCAATGAGTCTAATGACATTATTACTACGCGACCATTTCGCACGCCCCACCACACAGCATCACACGTCGCATTAGTCGGCGGCGGGTCAAACATTAAGCCCGGTGAAATATCTCTGGCTCATAATGGCGTACTATTCCTAGATGAAATTCCTGAATTTGCTAGCCGCACACTAGAATCATTGCGTCAACCATTAGAAGACCACGTAATTCACATCAGCCGCGTCAGCGGCAAGACAACTTATCCTGCTAATTTTATGCTACTCGCCACTATGAACCCCTGTCCTTGTGGTTATTACGGCGACCCCGATCACGAATGCACTTGCAGTCAACAACTTATTCAGAATTATCAGAAGAAAATTTCTGGACCGCTGCTAGACCGCATCGATCTATTTGTTCAAGTCTCTCGTGTGCCACAGAAGGATCTAGTACGTGGCAGCAACGAACGCCTAGCCGCTAAATATCGCCAAGAAATTTTAGCCGCCACCGAGCGTGAAGTTGAACGTCAGAGTAAATTTAACGCCAACCTAACCAACAAAAAGCTAAAGAGTAAGATTAATTTTGACAAGGCAGCTAGCGATCTATTGCTTACCGCCACGGACAAGCTCAAACTTTCTGCCCGTAGCTATTTTAAAGTTATGCGTGTTGCCGCAACAATCGCCGATCTCAACCAACACAATACTGTCCAAGTCACCGATGCTGCCGAGGCTCTACAATATCGCCAAATGACGTTATAGCAATATTACCTATGCATATATTTACGCGCTTTCAGTGCTCGGTTTTCAGTTTTTAGGTATAAAAATACTTTATATCATTTTACTCTTGACCTAAACGAACATAACCTATATAATCTATCTAGTGTTTCGTTTGAAACAGCATATTCCGGAGTGGCGCAGCGGTAGCGCAGTTGACTGTTAATCAATGGGTCGCCGGTTCGAATCCGGCCTCCGGAGCCAAATAATAATTTAATTTCAGGTAAGGATCCTAATATAGCCAGCAAATCAATTCGGATTAATGGCGAGATTCGTGCACACGAGCTTCGTGTGATTGGACAAGATGGCGAGCAGCTAGGCATTATGTCTAAGCGTGACGCCCTCAATCAGGCTCGCGACGCAGGGCTCGACCTAGTAGAAATTTCACCAACTGCAACGCCACCTGTTGCGAAAATCATTGACTGGGGTAAATACCAGTATCAAAAGATGAAGGAGCAGCAGCGTAACAAAAAGAATGCACGCAGTAGTGAATTAAAGCAAATTCGCTTAGGTCTAAAAATCGGTCAGAATGATTTAGACATTAAACTACGCAAAATCCGTAAGTTCTTATTAGACGGCGATAAGGTCAAAATTCAATTGATGTATCGCGGTCGTGAGATGGCGCACCCCGAGGTCGGTCAAGCCCTACTTGGTCGAATACTTGATGACCTTTCCGATGTCGCCACGGCTGACAATAAACCTGTAATGGCGGGTCGTAACCTGAGTGTTATGGTAAGGAGCAATCAAAAATGCCAAAAATGAAGACTCATAAGGGTACCAGCAAGCGTATCCGCATGACCAAAGCCGGTAAGATTCTACGCGCCAGCGCAGCAACTCACCACAAACTGTCTCATCAGACCGAGCGCAATAAGCGCGCTAAGGCTGCACCAGTAGCCGTTAAGGGCGAACAAGCTAAAGTTATTCGTCGCGCACTCGGCATCTAATTTAACGTTGTTAATTAATTATTCGACCAAGTAAGGAGTAATCAATGAGAGTTAAAAAAGGAGTAACTGCCCGCGCTCGTCACAACAAGGTATTGAAGCATGCAAAGGGCTTTAAACACAATAGCGCCACCCGCAGTTTCCGCTTAGCAAGAGAGCGCGTAATCAAGTCGTTACAATACGCCTTCCGCGATCGTCGCAACAAGAAGCGCGACATGCGTCAACTATGGATTACACGCATCAACGCTGCTGCTCGTCAGAACGGCACTACTTATGCTAAGCTAATCGCTGGCCTAAAGGCAAAGAACATCACTCTAGATCGTAAGACTCTAGCTGATCTAGCTGTTCGTGAACCAGCCGCCTTCACCGCTATCGTGAAGTCAGTTGAGAAATAACCGAACTAGAAAAATTCATTAATTCAGCGACTGCATTGCAGTCGCTGAATTAATTTACTAATTAACTTAATCACGCTTTACAACTTTACACGTACTAATAAACCATATATAATGTGGGATGAAAGACTAAAAAACAAAAAGAAAGGTAAAAATGGGTCCTGTAATATTCTTTGTCCTCCTACTAATCACCGTCACCATAATCGCTGGCGCCAAGATTGTACGCCAACAAAACGTTGCAATTGTTGAACGTATGGGAAAATACAACAAGAGCCTTGGCGCTGGTTTTCATGTCATTATCCCTTACATTGACAGCATCGCTGCCACTGTACCTCTACGCGTACAGCAGAACGATTTGACAGTCGAAACCAAGACTAAGGATAATGTATTCTGTAGAATCGCTGTCTCTGTTCAATACCGTGTTGATCCCACCAAGGTAGAAGACTCCTTCTACAAGTTGCAACGCCCAGTTGCTCAGATCGAGTCCTACATTCAAGACGCCGTGCGCTCAGCAGTACCAAACCTAGAGCTAGACGCTGCCTTTGAGCGCAAGGATGATATAGCTAGAAGCGTCCAAGAAACCGTCAAGGCTGGCATGTCAGATTACGGTTTCATCATTGTTAACACCTTGATTACCGAAGTGAACCCTGATCCTAAGGTTAAGGCTTCGATGAACGAGATTAACGCCGCACAGCGCACCCGTGCAGCTGCACAAGAACTCGCCGAGGCTGACCGAATTAAGAAAGTTACCGCGGCAAAGGCCGACGCAGAATCTGCTAAGTTGCGTGGTGAAGGCCTAGCGGCTGAGCGCCAAGCTATTGTCGATGGGCTTGTCCGCAGTGTTAAAGGTCTGCGCGCCAGTGGCATTTCCGAAGATAATGTTCTAGTTCTATTGATGCAAAATCAGTACATGAATACCATGGAGACTGTTGCCAGTAGCTCTAATAAGGGCGTGATTTTCATGAATAGTGGCGCCGATGCTGCCGATAATCTCAAGAATCAAATCTTACAGGGCATGGAGGCTAGTAAAATAAACTAAGTATTCACTAGCTTCACTAGCTATCCTAATATAAAATATAAGCGCTCTTACAGGGCGCTTATTGAATAATATCCGCCAGACAGCCGATAAGCCGGGTTCTGTCATGAATGATCATCTATCTACTCGTGATGTTGCCACCACGCTCTAGCGGTTCAATCGACCAGCGGACGAGCCGCCCGTCACCTGGTCTCCTTGCAGCCAACAGGGTTTACCCTTGCCGTGCGTCACCGTACGGCACTGTAGGCTCTTACCCTACTCTTTTCACCCTTGCTCAGTGATGACGCCGAAACGTCACGGATAATTACTAAGCGGTATAAGTTTCTGTGGCACTTTCCCTAAGGTCACCCTCGGTCGCCGTTAACGACTGTTGTTGCTCTGTGCTGCCCGGACTTTCCTCTCGTGGAGCTATACTCCACCAGCGATCATTTAGTCATCTGGCATTAGTATTATACCACACACTTAGCGCCGAACATGCTACGCTGTCAGACACTGATCAAAAGCCACCGTCGCCATGTTATGCAATATTAGCTTCGCCAATCGCGAGCAGCATTACTGCCTTCATTCTCGTCAAGAATGCGGTTAACCAAGCTATCTGCAATCCGGTTGTATTCACGATGAACATGTGTAAATTTAACGCGACGGAAATTAAACAGTAACTTTATAACACGATCGTGAATATCTTTGAACTCTGGGTTCTTAACCTTGAACACACCGTTGATCTGATTAACGACCATTAGACTGTCGCTATAATATTCAACTACATCGGCTTTTAGCTCTATCGCCTTCTTTAGCGCCAATTCAACTGCAATATATTCCGCCATACCACTGTCGTTCCAGCCCAAGTAACGACCGCCCTGCGCTACCATTTGGCCTCCCGTGTCCATGATAACGTAAGCACTGGCACTTGGCCCAGGATTACCGCGGCTACCTCCGTCCGAATGAATCACCAATGTCTTTACACCATCATCCTCGGCTCCGCGAATCGCCACAAAATCTGGATCAGCAATAGCGTCAGTGCCAATGTTTAGAATAACCTTTGTGGAGTTGGTTAGTAGTCCGCCGTTGACTGTTTTGACATCAGCCCACATATAATTATGGTATTCATCGTCCAACGTAACGCGCGCATCGCGACCCATTGGCAGAGTAACATCGTAGACGATAAAGATGTACTGCAGGTCTCGGCGATCGGGATCTAAGAAACTTACCGTATCGCGCAGCGTAAACGACTCTGGCTCAATGCCAGCATGAATCTGTAGGCTGCGCTTCAGGGCGTCTGACGGTTGCTCATTCAAATGAAGCGAGCCGCCCGGCAGCTCATACTTGCCAGCAATCGACGGTCGCCCGCCATGACGTCTAAGTAATAGTACTTTACCATGCCGGTGTACAACTGCTCGAATAACTACCTTTTGCCGCAAAATCCCACCTCTGAATAATATCATTAGCCCTAATGCGCACGCTTTAGATCCCCCGGTATGTCCAGGTGGGTGCCCGCAACGTCCTACCACGATAGTCCGCCATTAAGGCTCCCGATCTTATAACTGTTAGGAAATAATTGTGCAGCTTTAGGGCTTAACTATATTATATCAAATAATGCCAAACGGCGCCAAGATAAATCTAAAGCCTGTTAATACACCTTGCGTAATCCAGCCCATTAACTGACTAATAATCGGACTAGCAACTAGCACAATAAAGAACACAACAATTAGGCCTAGACTACGCTCCATCACATCCATAAAACGTTGAACACCCTCTGGTGCAACTGCGTAGAGCACACGCGAGCCATCTAGTGGTGGAATTGGCAGGATATTGAAAGCAAAGAAGCCAAGATTCACCTGTACACCGTATAGCGCAAATAAGTTGACGATCTCGCCCACAGGACTAGCCGACCAACTAGCTGGCAACAGCGCGTATACCACATAGAATATAAATGCTAGTACGAGATTAGTTAAGGGGCCAGCAATACCCACCAATGCTGCACCCCATTCGCCACCACGTACGCGGCTAGGGTTGAATGGTACTGGTTTGGCGCCGCCAAAAATTGGGCCGCCCATCACCGCCATAATCAATGGCAACAGAATAGTTAGAAATGGATCGATATGTTTTAGTGGATTTAGAGTTAATCGCCCATCATTCTTTGCCGTATCATCGCCTAGCCAATAAGCAGTCAGACCATGCATCAATTCGTGTAAAATCATCGAGAACAAAGTCACGACAAACACAATCACCAGAACAATAACGGTAGATTTTAACTCATTACCACTCATACTAGTTATATTTTAGCACAGCCCAAGCGAAATCATCGAGACGCCATGATACGTCAAAAACTGTCTAGAATAAAATAAGTCCCAGCCAATCAGCTGGGACTTATTTATGTCGCCATGTCATTATTCAGCGGTTGGCTGAGCAATAAAACCCTTCTTGCGCAGAGTCTTAATGGTACTAGCGGCAACTAGCAGTTTTACCTTCTGACCATTGACATAGAAAGTCTTTTTCTGTAGGTTCGGCTTGAAGGTACGCTTGGTATGGCGCATTGAGAAGCTGACATTATTGCCAGTCATTGCACCTTTACCGGTAATTTGACATCGTGCCATATTAAAATATCTCCTTTATAAGTTACTCAGTAGTATTATACAGATTTATTTACTAACCGTCAACTCTACCACAGTTGTTTTGTCTGGTGATAGCTTGCTGATATCCTTTAACTTTAATGCCGTTTGCTTTTCGACATTGCCGCCCCATTCTTTCTCGAATACCGCCAGACCATCCTGTGTCACTTCATATTTTGTTACACCATCGTCGTAATGAGTTGGGATGACAATTTTTGGTGCAGGGTTAATTTTGCGTACAATTGCCGCCGCATCACGAGCATCTAGCGTGTAGCTGTTACCGCCAACCGGAATAATCGCAATATCAATTAGACCTAGATCTTCTAAGTCGTCATCTTCAATCGGCGCTACTGTATGGCCAATCACTGCAATTCTTAGCCCGTTAACATGAATACTATACATAGTCGCGTCCTGCGCATTTTCATCGCTCGCTAGGTGTGCTTTAGCCGGAATGCCGCGCACACTAATATCTTTATGCTCGTATTCACCCGGCATATCGATAATAAAGCTCTTTACGCTATCCTCGGCTGGCGCAAAACTTGGTTGTGTCGCCAGTACTACAGTGCTTGGATCGTCTAGCTCTTTCTTAACGCTTACATTTGGCGTAGGGTCAGTCACAATTGTTGCGTCCTTTAACTTAATTACGACACAATTGGCACCCCTATAATCAATTTCCATTATTCGTCCTCCTCTTCCTTAGGGTTATTGTCTACCGCCTTCTCGTCCACCCCAGGGAATTCGCCCAATATCCCTGCTTCATCCAGCACATTTGTATGATTCGATTCTAGCACATCTAGTACAAACTTGTCGCGTATACTTAAACGATAATAGAAATCATCGTAGCTAAGGATTGAGTAATTTAACGATGCGCCATTTTCGCGTTCTAGCTGTCTGATCAAATTCTTTAATTTAGCCTGACTCATCTTGCGGTCGCCTGCGACCAGTAGATCGATTGGCGACTTTGACTCGTATACCATGCAACCAGCAAAGATTACTTCCTTTACGCCGTCCACACCACGAAACTTATCAGCCCAAGCAGCCGCCGATACCTTTGCGCCCGACACCACATCGTCCTCGTCGGCAAACATTTCACGTAGTGGTTTGTAGAATTTAAAATTCGTATCAACTTCGTAATACAGACGATTATCGACTGAGTTAGATTTGATAATGCCAATTTCCACTAAGTTGGCTAATTCGCGCCGCACACTGTTAATTTGTTCACCAATATTGCGGGTAATTTCGCGTACATAAAACGACCGCCCTGGATTGTTCATAAACAATCCGAGTAGCTTTACTCTGGTGCGTGAGCCAAATAGCGAATCGATCATTTGTATTTTTACTCCTGTTAATATGATACCACAATTACAGATAGTTGTTCAAATATTATTTAGGTACATTTTCATTATCTCGCTACTGTTATATGCTGCTAATTCGTCAACACTTGACAGAGGTAGCCACCATATATCTTTAGCACGTGCAGCACCACGCCAATAAGTCAGCTGTTTGCGCGCCAAATGATAGTCGACTTTTGCAATTCCAACTGGAATTTGGTTATAGTCAATTTCACCACGCAGATATTTTTTAACTACGCCATAGATATTGCGCTTCAGCGGCTCTACGTCGCCGTAGCGACTATCCAGCGTTTTTACTTCGTCTATTAGACCCTGTTCTAGCATAACTGCACCTCTGTCAGCGATGCGCTGCTTTAGCGCTGCTAGATCCGTTTTAATTCCTACCACAATCGCATCACCACGCCGCACAGAGCGATCGTGGTTAATTTTACCAAGCTCTAACGCGCGCACCAGACGCCTTTTGTTGTGTATATCACGCGGCAGCTCTAGGCCTTGTTGCTGTATTTTCCGCACCAGCTCATCTGCAGACAACTTTTCGAGCGCCGCGCGCTTAGCTAAATCTACATCATTATTAGTTAAATTATAGTTGTATAAAATACAGTCAATATAAAGGCCACTGCCACCGACTAGCATCGGTATGTGACCGCGCGACCGTATTTCATCAATTTTATGCCAAACATATTGTTGAAAATCGTACAACGTAAAACGTTGATTGGGTTCAATCAAATCCAGCCCCCAATGCGGCACACCCTGCATTTCATCGGGCATCGGCTTAGCTGTACCAACATCCATACCTTTGTACACTGTCCGACTATCTGCGCAAATAATTTCACCATCCAAAGCCTTGGCAAGCTGAATTGCCACCGCCGACTTACCGCTAGCCGTCGGACCCAAAATTACCATCAACGGCAATGACGCATTTTCTTTCATGTCTCTATTATACCAAGCAATATAATAGCCTTCAGCGTATTTAGCTGAAGGCTATTATAGAACACATTACCACGCTACAGCGTTGAAACTTTCAAACGCTCATCGTGTTCACGTTTGATAGCGTCGACTAGCTCGTTGACTGTAAAGGTTGCCTTTTCATCCGTACCTTCACCAACTAGATCTTGGCGAATACGAACACCAACCTTACCAGACTCCGCCTCACGGTCGCCAAGCACTACTACGTATGGCACTTTGTAGGCAACAGTAGCCCGCACCTTCTTGCCAATCGTATTATTGCTATCATCAACAGTGAAACGAATGCGCGCCTTGTGTGCTGCTGACGTTAAATCGTCTAGTAGTTTATCAATCGCCGGATCATCCTTTACCTTGACAATGCGTAGCTGCTCTGGGGCATTCCAGACTGGGAACTTACCTGCCGTATGCTCGATGTAAACCGATAGAAAACGCTCAATTGAGCCCAATAGCGCACAGTGAATCATCACCGGCTGACCTTTACCGCCATCCTCCGTCGTATACTCTAGATGGAAGCGCTCTGGCTGAACAAAGTCTAGCTGGGCTGTCGCTAGCTGGTGCTCACGACCCAGGGCATCAGTTGCCATGAAGTCAATCTTTGGACCATAGAAGGCCGCCTCGCCCTCCTGCTCGTAATAATCTAGACCAAGCTTTAGCACTGCCGCCTTTAGCTGTTTCTGCGCCGACTCCCATAACTCATCCGACCCTAAGTAGTGATCAGAGTCGTCGCGATAACTCAAGCGTACCCTTAGTTTCATGTTGACTAGTGAATATAATTTTTGTACACAGTCTAGTAGATTGGCAATTTCCGACTCAATCTGGTCTGGGCGTACAAAATCGTGCGAGTCATCCTGTGTAAGTGCACGAACACGGCTCAAACCGCCTAGCTCGCCGGACTTTTCATCGCGATAATCAGTTGTAGTCTCTAGATAGCGCTGTGGCATATCCCGATAAGAACGAGTACGACTAGCGAAAATACGTGTGTGGTGCGGACAATTCATCGGTTTGAGCACAAAATGATCGCTGGTTTCCTGTGATTTAACCAGAAACAGCTCATCCCCGAACTTAGCCCAGTGCCCAGAAGCCTCATATAGCTCCTTCTTAGTCATATTAGGTGTCCAGACCTTTTGAAAGCCAATATCCTCACGCAATTCGTTCGATACTTTTGCTAACTCTTCGCGTAGCACTGTACCACGTGGGGTAAAGATCGGCAGACCCGCACCCACCATGTCGCTAGTCACATACAGATCGAGTTCCTTACCTAATTTACGATGGTCGCGTTGCTTTGCCTCTTCCTGGCGTTTTAGATAATCGTTTAGCTCAGCCTTATCAGCAAAAGCCACGCCATAAACGCGTTGCATCATTGGACGCGTCTCGTCGCCACGCCAGTAAGCACCTGCAATCCTAGTCAGCTTAAAGGCATCAGCCGGAATTTCACTAGTATTCGCTACGTGACCGCCTCGGCAAAGATCAGTGAAATCGCCGTTCGTATAGAAGGTCATATGGTTATGATCGGACGATTCTTCTTTGCCCGATACTTTCGTGGTGCCGTTTTGTTTGAAATCCTCGATTAATTCTAACTTGTATGGCTGATTGTTATCCTTCGCCCACTGTTCAGCCTCTGCAACGGTCTTAGTTGCCACGGTAAAATCCTGCTTCTCAGCAATAATTTTGCGCATTTCTGCTTCGATTTTAGGCAAATCTTCGTTGACTAAGTGCTGGTCACCTAAGTCCATATCGTAATAAAAGCCATCTTCAATGGCTGGTCCAACGCCCAGTTTGACATCGTTGCCATATAGACGCTTCACGGCAGCCGCTAGTACGTGTGCAAGACTATGACGTACTTTATTCATATTTTCTTGATTCATGCTTATATTATAGCACTAAAAAGCCCCGTTACTACGGGGCATGGAGTCTCTATAATATCTCTGGTGGGTCGAAAGAGTCTCGAACTCCTGACCTCGTCCACGTCAAGGACGCGCTCTAGCCAACTGAGCTACCGACCCATGAGACTGGTTATATATTAGCAGTTTATTTTAACTTAATCAAGTCTTCCCATTGATAAAGGTCGTCGCACGGATTAATAATATCTAGACGACGGCGGATATAGTTCAATTCTTCAATAGGAGAATCAACGTGACTAATAGCCTCGAGCAAAGCAACTTTATCGGGGCTATAGCCAACCTTACTGCTCATATAACCGCCTGCCACGTGCGCCATATCCAGTAGCTGGTTATTGGTTAGTCGCCGCGCTGCATCTACAATGTCTTTATAATAGCCGTCTCTATTCATTGATATCAGTGTATTAATTCTCGCCCACACTTTGACAATAGCCCTGAGCCTTACCATCGGTCCAATTCTGCTTAGCGTCGCCTGATTCGAGGCGAATTAAAACAGCCGCCGAACGCTCGCCGGATTCTTCAATCATAGCTTTTGAATCATCCGCCGAGCCACCACCATTGACCTGCGTAACACCATCGGTTTTGCAACGATAGCCACTACAAACCAAGATCTGATCATAGTTAAGCTGACCACCGTGCATTAACCCCGTGGCAGTTGTAGCACATGTACTACGCACAGATAACGAACTATCGCTAGAAAAATCGTTTAAATATTTACGTAGATCATTCGGATTACTCAGAATATTTGACGGATCGTTAGCGTAAAACTTCGATACCGCATTAGCCACCGCCGCTACGTCGTCCTTGCGAGCGTTATCACGTGCATTACGCTGAAACGCCGGTACAACTAAAAATACTGATAGAAAAATTAATGCGCCCAGTGCCAACACCAGGCCAACCTCAACAATTGTAAACCCCTCTGCTCTATTGCTATTTTTGTTTATCTTTTGACTAGTCATAATAGCCTTATTTTACCATAAGTAGCTTTTACACACATAGTTTTCCACAGATATTTCACCCTGTTTTACGTCACTTTATGCATGCTATGATATATCATGTATCGTAGTACATAGTTGACGCTGAATCACGCTTTTGTTATAATAAAAAAGGTTTATGAAAAAGCAACCACAGCTCAGAACTAAAAGTTCTCGGCTAGCACAGTTCCACATTTACTTTGAAGGCTTGTAAACAGCCCAAAATAAACCATAGCAACTGCGAGAGCCATGGTTTATCTTGATCTCACATCTCCCCGTAGATCAAGAAGTATCTCAGGAACGTCAAAAAACTAGAAGATAAAGTTTACCCGCCCCAGCAGGAGAAATCCTAAAGTGGCGGGTTTTAGTTTGGTTATTTATCGACTATTTACTAGTCTTCTTTACTGATTTCTCAGTAACATCAAATTTAACAAGGTAATGTCCAGTTAATAGTTTCCATTGTGCTACATATGCAGACATCGACGTGTAGACAATCGCCGTAACTGGCATTAGCACCCATTGTAAAATCATAAAGATATTGCGCGTCTTCTTGTAGCGCTTAGGACGCGGTGGCAGTAACGATAGCGAAGTTATCACAGTTACAAATAGCCCTATCACAGCAATCTTTTGTACATATGACACAATTAATGGTAAGTCGTTCGCAATAATACTGTTATGTGCGGCGATTGGATTTAGGAATATCGGCGCAAAGGCACCAAAACCAACAATTGGCGCCATACAAGCTTGAGACACATGCCCTTCTAACAAGCGGCCAAATCGCCCCAGTAAGTCTGGCTTCGGGCACTTGCAGTCCTTTTTCAGCCCCATAGTTGCTACATAAGCAACATCTGACGCGCCATACGCCCAACGCCGCAATTGAATAAACTGCGCTTTTAACGTTTTCTTAAACGTGTCTGACAGCACCGCATCTTGACCGATGCCAATCCTTAGCGGTACTACACGGTAATGTCCGTCAAAGAAGAAGTAGCTGCGCCAATACTGGTGGCCATCCTCGACGATCGTACGCTTTGACCAAAAGCCCATCTGCTCTAGCGCCCATAGCCCCTGAGCATGCGAGGCAAAATTACGCAGTATATTTGGTCGCATCGACGAAATAACGTTCCAGAACGAGTTAGAAGTCGCCACGACGCGCATTGGCGCCGGCACGTCCCATAGATTGTTATTAAACAGACAAATCGGCTGGAAGGCTACTTGCTGGCGGTCCGGGGTGATAATCCATTCGTAAGTCAAATAGGCAAAATATTTCTTGTCCGGGCGGTTGTCCGAATCCATACTGGTGACAATGACATTTTTTAGATCAATGTGGTGGCGACGCACATACTTCACTAGCTCATGGCCAGCGTAAACCAAATTTGCACCCTTGCCAACCACTTCATCTGGCAGATTAGCTGGATGCTCGACAAAAATAAGATCGCGAAAGACACCAGTCCAATGTTTTTTAATCTGCTCTACCGTCTTGAGTGCCGCTGCGCCACCACGCTGTTCATAGGCAATTACAACAATTAAGTTGTGAGCGATATCATAGTCAGCCTCGGATAAGTTTTTTAGTGTTGACCCCAGTATTTCATAGCTTTCATTATAAAAAGCAATCATACAAACGTTGATTGTCTGCTTGGCAGTCGGATAATCCGCCTTATGTTCTGCTAAATTCTGCAATACTTGCAGGTGCTCTGATAGCTTATAATCCGCCCGACGTGTCTTGGCGTCTAGCTGCTCGTACTCTTTTAGCGACTTAATCGGATGACTTAGGTCAGCTAAACGCTTCGCCCAATCAACTTGCTCGCTCTTCATAAGACTGCGGCGACCCTGAATTGTCCGATAGGCTGTACCAAAAGCTCGCACGAACATAATAATCACCAGTACTAGAATATAGATTGCTGCAATGGTTGGACTAAGCAGGCTAAGAACAATCAATAGTACAACCGCACCAATCGACAACATGCCTGGCAACATCTCGAAAAAGCGATATAGTTTAGTACGTTTTCCGAGGGGTATCTCGATATCTGTCATCACTAAACTCCGTTAAACTGCTGCAGCCTTTAAGATAAAGGCACTGCTTAGTACTACTACCACTAGTCCAACCAGTATCATTAGCCATAGCCAGCATAGTGCCAATTGACGACCACGCGCTGCGAGCAGCTTCAGCGCTACTGCGACATTAATAACAAAGAAGACAATAGGCAAAGCCACAAAGTTAAACACATAATACCAAGGCTTCTCGAACTGCCCGACCGGGTCGGCAGCACCAATCAAGTCCCAATGCGTTTTAATCGTAAGGCCTGGCTGAATATGTACAACAGTAATAATAAACAGCACCAGCATCTGAATAAAGCTAATCAAGACGAGGCATACAAAGAACTTACTGTGTATTGCATCCTGTGCAGCAGCTTTAGCTTCAGCTAAATACTGGTGCTTGTTAGGCGTATTGCGCGCCTCTTGCTCTGTAATCTTAGGTTTTACCATAATTTCGTTCAACAAATTGGTGCGGGTGCGGAGAGTCGAACTCCGATCTCAACCTTGGGAAGGTTATATACTACCGCTGTACTACACCCGCAAATTAGATAATGTTCTGGAGCCACCTTGGGGATTCGAACCCCAGACCCCCGCTTTACGAAAGCGATGCTCTAGCCAACTGAGCTAAGGTGGCGCTATTTATATTATAGCATAGCGTAGCAACGTTTTGTTGATTCTAGTAAATAAATACCACCCTAACGGGTGGTAAATAATTTCCTGGCGCGCTCGACCAGACTCGAACTGGCGGTCTTCGCCGTGACAGGGCGACGTGTTAACCAACTGCACCACGAGCGCATCAGCTACAACCTAATATAACAAATTTTCGATAGCATTGCAAGGAAATACTATAAATTTAGCTAGCTAGTTAACATTTGCCTCGTTGCAATACAAAAACGCACTGTCATATAACAGTCGACAGCAATTATTTGTTATTCTTCTTAGTCGCCTGCTCGCTTGGTATATTAATATATTCCTTGATCTTGCCGTCTTTTTGCAGCTTGTTAAAGTCAGAAGTAAACTGCTTTAGCTTGATAGTAATCAGCAGATAGTTCATTTGTTCACCCTCATCAGAGTCAGTGATACCAATACGCTTAGCAATATAATAATAGTAATCCCCGTTTTCCAGCTTCACTTGGATCGGTTTGGTGATTTCGCCATCTTTAACCTGCTTCACTGCGCTCAGTACGTCGGTTGGGTCATTAGTATTATTTACGCTGACTGCAGTTGGCGTCGCTTCAGCTTTATCTTCGTCGTCACTATACTTCGCTGCTACTGTCACGAAATCCTCATTCTTTAGCGCCGCCTGCACCTTCTGTAATTTCTGTTTGGCTGCTGTATCAATTTGGTATGCAACCTTCTTTTCGAGTAATTGACCCTTTACTACCATTGCATATTCATCACGCGTCCAACCATAGTAATCCTTTAGTGTCGCCAGTAGCTCTTCGTTACTAGACTTTTCAGCCTTTAGATGTTGTTCAATAAATTTGTTCGCGTCATCATCGGTCACCGTGATGTTCTTTTCCTTAGCTAGCTTCGCCGCATAAGCCTCGCGCTCAACAGATTTAAGTTCTATGCGCTTATAATAATTTAGTTCATTGCGGCCTTCGTTGCTACTAAAATCGCGACGTTCTTGGTATCTATAATAATGCACGTCTGAACGAATGCGACGCAGATAAGAATCGTAGCGTACATTGTAGCCGTCTACTTGCGCAACTGGCAACGGCATAACGCGTGTTACACTGTAATATAAATCGTCTAGCGACTGCGAGCGATACAGCTGCCAGCCAACCACACTGCCAAAAATCGCAACTGCCACCAACAAGATAATCAGCGCGCGGACAATCAGCTTTTTGCGCGACACTTGCACTGGATATTTAAACTTTTTACCCTGAGCTAAGATTTCAGCTCGATGTTCTGAAATGTTGTCATTAGTAATATAAATAGACTGCGCTTTGCGTTGAGCATTCTTAATAATCTTATCCGACTTCTTCGCCTTATCCGCTAACGCCGCCGTCTTCGCGGCAATTTTATCCTTAATCGACATTATTCCTCAATTACTCCTCTTTATCCACATCAACCATTCCACCGGCCGCTCGCACTGCATCAGATAACTCATTATAAACTCGCTCGCAATGCGACGCCTTCTCGATTATCATATTTCCGACCATCGTCTGCAGCACCAAAGTGCCAAAGCCAAAAATACTACCTGTCATTCCTGGTATATTATAACTGATATTTTGGACTTTATTCAAATTCAGATCAATCACCGTTCTATTGAACAATCCCTTCTGCGTAATCTGACGTATCCGTTCGTTTGTAACAATAAACAGTGAAAAATGCCAGCCAATCCAGTAATGAAAAAATACCAGAATCCCTAGACCCATACCAATTAGCGGGCCAAACAGTAGGTTTATATTATCCTGCCAGATCATAAACGGAATCGACCCCAGTAGAAATAGCAACAGTATCGCATAAAATCCCTTGCGCATCACAATGATATGCTGATGAAAAGTGAACAACACATGCTCATCAGGATGTTGTCCTGGGAAATCCAAGTCCTTGTTACCTTCCTGTTTTTTATTTTGGCTCATTAACCATATTTTAGCACAAACTAGTGCATCACCGACCGCTATTTTGCAAAGTTAAACACATGGTCTCCTGTAGTTTTCCACAGTTTATTAATTTAGCGTTACCACTGATAGATGCGTCGTAAAACGTTAAAATGGCGTTATTGCACGACAATAAGCATTGTGCTACAATACGGTTATGGATACTAAACAAACACCATCAGCTAAAGCTACTGCCAGTGGTAATTCATCGAATGATCATTACCTATCTGACTTAATTATGGACTTCGTCGAGGATGTGGAGGTTGGGCGCGGGCGATCACTTCGCACTGCCGAGAACTATCATCTATACATGGATCGTTTTGCCGAATTCGTCGGCGATGTTACTGTCGATCAAATTACCGACGAAACGGTTCGCAAATACCGTCTGTGGCTAGCGCGCTACGTCGATGATCAAGGCCGCGAGCTATCAACCATCACCCAGAGCTATCACTTGATTGCCCTACGTAGCTTCCTTAAATATTGTGCTCAACGCGACATAGCAACTTTGGACGCCGTTAAAATCAGCCTGCCAAAAGTACACAAAAAACAGGTTTCATTTCTATTAGCAGAAGAAGTCGCACGACTATTCGCCGAAATCGATACCACCACAGAAAACGGCCTGCGCGATAAGGCGATTATGGAACTGCTGTTTTCCGGCGGTTTACGCGTCAGCGAGCTGTGCAACCTCGATCGTGATTGCGTCAATACTAAGCGCCGCGAATTTGTCATCCGCGGTAAAGGTGGCAAGGATCGGCCAATCTTCATCAGCGCCACTGCTGCTGATGCGGTTGAACAATATCTTGATTCACGTGTCGACAACCTAAAGCCGCTGTTTTTAAACAATTCGCGCAATGTTAGTAAGGATGTCCACGCTGAAACAGTCGCTGAATCCGAGAAGCGACGGCTCACTCCGCGCTCCGTCCAACGTATCGTCAAAAATTACGCAATGAAGGCTGGCATCACCAAGCATGTTTCGCCGCACACCCTACGCCACTCATTTGCAACCGACCTGTTGATGAATGGCGCTGATCTACGCTCGGTACAGTCTATGTTGGGTCACGCAAACATCGCCACGACCCAGATATACACTCACGTCACAGACCCACATCTACGTGAGGTACACGAGAAATTCCAAAGTCGACTATAGATAGTAGCCTATAAATACCATAAAAATATCTGCCTCTCTATCACGAGAGGCAGATTGCTATAGCCGTGGCTAGTATAATTTATTAATCCGTGCAGTTGTCGTCACCGTCTTTCCAGCGGACGGTTATATCTTTGCAGACTTTACCTGCAGTATCAATAGCATAGTCTGGCCACCAGTTAGCTAAACTATTATCAGTATTGCGCTCAGGCTCTAAACGTGCCTTAATGCGACTATATGAACTTGCCGAATTACCCGTTACATCAACCTCTGGCTGAGTTCCATCAAAGTACAGAACATTACTTGAACTACAAACAGACTCGTCTGCTTTACACGCAGTTATGCGAAAATGCGCATCTTTATAAATTGCATTTAGACGCAAATACCAGTCTCGCATGTTAGTATCTATATCTTGAAACACTATTGTACAAGCATACGGCTTATCCTTGCTGCATCCTGTAACACCGGCAATGCTCGGATGCGCTGTAGTGTTTGGCTCAGTTGAGACTATATAATCATTGAGGTTGATTTTATCACTCGCCGCATACACTCTGTACCCATCAGATCCCCAGCCTGGAGTTCGGGAGTCTTTCGTTGGTCGCGCAGTCACAGCACGACTATCTTCGGATAACTTTTGTACCGATACATTACCTTCTGTCACTGGCACAAACTGCGCCCGCAAAACAGCTGGTACGTTCGAACTATCGAGGCCAAGACCAGCAGTTTTCCAATCAGACTTCTTCGGCAGTGTTTTACCGCTAGGTGCAGTCGTCGCAGGTTTGTCGCCATTGCTTGATGTACTGTTATTGTGCCATTGTATAGTAACACGCTTCGCATATGCTCGGTTGCCGTGCTTATCCACTAGGCGCAATTGAATAATTGAAGACTGACCTTCTGCCGTCAAAACACCCGTATAGTCCTCAGTGCGCGTGGCAAGCTTCAAACACTGATAGTACTCAATCGCTTTGCCATTTTTACTAGCACCAGTTGTATCGTAAACACGAATTCGCTTACCGCCGTGGGCCGTCTCCAATGCTGTTTTCAAGCCAAATTGATTTTTTGCTTCGTCTGACGTAGTCATGGCGTCAATCGCTGTGTTACATGTCTGATCTTCGTATGATTTATTGATAACCCCACTGCATATTTGCCTAGACCGATCCGAGTCAAAACCACCGCTACTATTCATATGTGAATAACAATATTTCAACAGGCGTTTAGCATCCTCTACGCCCGACTCAGCTGCCGCGCGTGCACTATAACTAGTGCTGTCGTTGGTCGAGTCTTTTACTGTTGACGTCATAACGTAGGCAAAGCCGACTGTCAGTACCGAAAAAACAACCATGAAAATCGATACTGTTAAAATCGCCACTTGACCACGTTGATCCGACCATGTAGAATGTTGGCTTTTCATTACTTGTCCACTCCCCTCTCATACACCTGCATACCGATATCCGCCTTAGCACAGAACGAACCTTTACTAGGCTTGAACTCATCACCGGTATCCTTTTTGTTATTGCCGTTATTATCGATCCAGTCACCACACTGCCAGGTGCCACTGTTATTATTATAGTCCACAAATTGGAATTTATCCCCAACTAATTTTACTTTAGATGGAGCATTTACACCTTCGGTCGAAATTACACCGTTAACTGATAACAGCGGAACACTCGGGGTATCTGTTATACCCTGTACGACATTGAATTCCTGCAAGATAGTACCCTTGCCGAGCAGAACCATCGTGCCACTATCACGCCGAATTAAATCGTATCTACTATCGTCGCTACAGTAGGCGCCCGACTTATCTTGGATACGAACCAAACGCAACGATGAGCTAGTGCTACCCTCACCATTAAATCTATTACGCGGTCGGTGGTCGTTGTCAATCCAGCTTTGCAAATTCCAAGCATAGGTCACACCATTGGCACATAGCCGAGTTACCTCACCGTCCACTGTCTTAACCTTAGGCGAAGCACTATACTTAACCGTATCAACGATATCCGCATTCATTTGACGCAGTGCTTGGTTGACCTGACTCAGCCACACACCCTTATTGTAAGTACCAATGATACTTAGCATACTAGCCGTCAAAAACAGAATAATAAACGCAATAAACGTTAGCGATAGCGAGACCTCGATAATAGTAAAGCCCGCCGATGTTTTACACCTCTTTACTCTATTCATTCTAACCATTAGTAGTCCTCCGAAGCCTCATTCTTATGTATACGATAAGTTTGCAAAATGCGCGCCTCGCCATCGCTCTTAGCGCCAAACGGTGTCCAACATGCCTTAACTACAATATCGATATACGGCTCGTTAGCTCTCGCGCCGCCGTACCCCACTGCAGCAGCACCAGCATCCACCCAGATACCATAACCTGGTTGCGGGTCAGTAATCGACACCGTACTCATGCCTGATCTACTGTCAAACGCATAGTCTTTATTACTCACGCGCCCTCCCCAATACTTAACAGCTGTCGAACGATTGAAGTCATTAGTACCATTTGCGGTCGCCAGATTATACACCCTAACTGGATGCGCAGTATCATCTGGATGATACTCGAGCCATACACTACCAAGACTCGAAGTATTAGTACTAGCTGTATATGTGTTAGGCGTTGGTGCGCCGTTCGGGTTATACCAACTCATTCGACACTTATATGAATTATCCTTTAGCTGCGCATAATCTGCGCCAAAGGCAGCGTCCGTAAACACCTTCCACTGGTCAGGGTCATTGCTGCGTATATAGTTAACCATCTCAATCTGCGAATTAACTTTTTGCTGCACGGAGGTGCGTTGAGTAGAGTCCATAATAGACAATAGACTGCTATTCATCGTGGTAAAAGTTAATAATGCAACAGCACCCAACACAGCCATTGCAATTGCAACTTCAATCAAAGTATCGCCCCGTTCAGCCACGTCGTCTGAAACACCGTTTGCGTAACGAATTCTATACCAAATTTGTTCAATTTTATTCATCAGTCGACCTCCACACTACATACACTAAACAATGCCTTAGAATCACTGATAGTTGATCCATTTAAGCCTTCAGCTGGTGCCGCCGTTTGAATACCCGATGAGGTTGATGCTACCGGAATACACAGCGAACCCGTACTCACACCCAAGCCACCCGATCTTAAAGCCAGCACTAGACTGAGATATGAATTACTACCTATATCAGAAATCTTCTTACTAGTGTCGTCATTATCTACCAATTTAGCATAGGCAAATGTTAAAATCGAGCCATCCAATGGACTGCGTAAAATCACCAAATTAGCTTCATCACTAGGTGTCTTAACTTTTTCGCCTCTACTACATTCTTTGTCGTTACACGCCAGCGTAGTAATAGCCTCGCCGCCGTTGGGATACAGTTTTTCTGTCGGTCGCACACCACGCCCAGCAGAAGGACTGGTTATTGCGAACAGTGTCATGTCTCGTATATTTTCTACGGCTGTTTTGTTGGCATTCGGCCAATCAGAACCAACCGGTGGCTTACCAATTATATAGCTCGATTTCATGCGGTCGTCCTTAAATTGAATAATTTTACCCATCAGTAGACAGCTCTTATTATTCCCTGCAGACTTGTCCCCCAAATCATGCGGATCAGCTGAACACAACGAACTTACATCGCCGCCCACGCGCTGGCTGATGTTAGAACGCACATCATTATATTGTTGCTGAATAAAGGTTCGGGTAGTTTGCAGTGAATCGGTAAAGCGCTGGTTGCCCGACATAGTATATAGGCTGCCAGCAATCAGCAGTAAACCTGCCGACACTGCCATCACCAGGCCGATCTCTACCAATGTGTAGCCACCCTCTCGTTTCATTACCATAAATTATAACACAAGCTATTTAAACTCCATAGATTATCGAACAATTGTCTCCAACCAATCGCACAAATAATTACCAAATAAAACCATGGCAAATAGCGTCACAATCAAAAACGGGCCAAATGCAATCTGGCTACTAGGTTTCAGCTTTTTTGTAATCAGAAGCGGTATTACCGACAGCGAGGCAATAGCATTGGAAATTGCTAGCACTGCTAGCGCTAGTTGCCAACCGAGACACAACCCCACAACAACACCTAACTTCACATCACCTAAGCCAATCCAACGACCACCACTGAATAACCACAGTACGCCATACAGACCGGCAACTGGCAGCATAGCCAGTAACGTATCGCCTAACCAAGACATAAACGCCATATGATTGATAGCGAAGCTGGCAATCAATGTGTAAACTAGCGCCAATGCAATCAGGGGGTACATAATTTTATTGGGTAACAAATGCCATTTTGCGTCGTAAACCAGTAACGCCGCCAGCATAATCAGCATTATCAACCAAACCGCCAGTAAAACGATTAGCCAAGCGCTACGACCGGCAATTAGCTGTGCCGGTGTAAAGCCAAAAGCAATCGGCAAGAAGTAAAAAGACGTCACAAAGGCAGCACCAAGACCGAGCTCTAGCAGCAAGGTCGTCCAGCCAATCGGCTTTCGACAATAGCGACACCTTCCGCCGAGGCTAATCCAGCTAATGACGGGTATTAGGTCGAGCGGCGTTAGTTTGTGGTGACAATGTTCACATTCGCTACGCCCCTTCACCCAGTCTTTATGATATTTTAGCCGCCAAGTGAAGGCGCCGACAAACGAGCCAAATACAGCGCCTAAGATAAACAAAAATACTGCACAGACAATTACCATAAGTACATTATAGCAGATATTATAAAAAACAATCCTACTAGAAGAGTGTTGCGTCGCGTGGACACAATCAGTGATAAACAAGGTATCATTAAAAACAGCCCCTTGGCGGGGCTGTTTTTAGATATTAGACTAGCTAAGACTAGTTAGCAGTAGTACAAACAGCATCTACACCGTTAGCCGTTTCGTTAACGTAGATAACAGCAGCCTGCTTGTTGGTACCCTTTTTGACACCCTTACCCGCATTTTCAGCACTGTCAGCTTGGGTCATACATGTAGCACCACCAATTACCATAATGGTCTTCATCTGATCGTCCCTATTGTCACCAAGTGCACTAGCAACAGCGCTTGCATCCATTGAATTTCTAAACGCCTTAAATTTTACGCTCTCGGTATTGTTAGATAGCTGGCTTAAATATTTACCAATAAAGTTACCTTGGCCTTGGGCGTTTGCATATGAAGTATCATCTGAATGGTTATGCAATGTAACACCTGGGTTATTTGACGTATAACTAGTTACAGCCTCAGAGACACTACTTGCATCACGCTTACGCGCGTCGTTACGCTGGTTACGCTGTAGTGCAGGCACTGCTAGGAACACCACTAGGAAGATAAGTGCACCAACGGCCAAGACTAGAGCAACCTCAATGATGGTAAAACCTTTTTGAGATTTCTGATTTTTAATCATATAAGTTTACCTACCCTTTCTTTTATTTTAGTTAACTTACATTTATTAATATATACTAGTTCATGTAAAAGCGCAAGCGTTATTCCAACGAGGTTGATAGCGTATAAATCGGCAACAAGACTGCTAGCACGATGAAGCCGATCATACCCGCCATCACCACCATCAAGATTGGCTCAATTAAGGTTGATATGTTATTAATTGCATTATCCACTTCCTTGTCATAATAGTCGGCAACCTTAGCCAACATCGCATCAATACCACCCGATGTCTCACCAATCTTGATCATCTGCGGCACAAACGGCAAGATATAGTCTTGATTCGACAGCGATTCAGACAAAGATTTGCCGTTCTTCACCTTTCCTGTCGCACCCAAGATTTCCTCTTTAACAACCACGTTATTAACGGCATCAGCTGAAATTTTTAACGATTCCAACATAGAAACACCCGACTTAATCAACGTCTCCATAGTACGCGAGAAGCGTGCCATGTAAAGCTTGCGAAGCAATGGCGCAAACAGTGGTACGTTTAACTTTACGGTATCAATCGCCTTACGTCCGCCGTCAGTTTTCTTCCATCGGTTGATAAATATGATTAAGCCAGCTAGAACCAGCAGTGTCAACCACCAATATTTAAGAATAAAGTCAGCAATACCCTGTAAAATCAAGGTCTGTAGCGGCAAGGTCTTACCCATATCATCGTACAGGCTCTTCACCTGTGGCACCAATGAAACTAGCATAAATATTACCACGCCGATAATAACAACCAGTACGATGGCTGGGTACATCATAGCACCCTTAATTTTACCTAGCATATCTGAATCATGCTCTAGCTGGTTTGCTAGACGCTGCAGTGCCTCGTCTAGCGTACCCGAAGTCTCACCTGCCTCAACCAATGCCACATAGACATTATTAAATACGTCTGGATATTTTTTAATCGCCGAAGACAGCGATGCACCACCGTTAATGCTAGCCACTATATCGCCAGCAATATTCTTCAGTGCAGTACTACTAGTCTGCTCTTGCACGGTTGCCAACGACTGCGCAAGTGGCAAACCAGCATTCAGCATAGTCGAGAGCTGACGCGTAAAAATAACCAACTGTTTCGTGCTAACTTTGTTCGTCAGCTTAGCAAGTGGACCACTCTGATCGACGGTTTTGATCTCTAGTGGCACAATATGTTGCGCCATCAACAGTCGCGCCGCTGCTGCTTCAGAATTTGCCTGAATAGTCGAGCTAACGATTTTATTACTGGCTGTATCACGAGCCTTGTATTTGTATGTCAACATTGGCTATTACCCCCTCATCATCCTCTCAAATTCTTCTAGGTCTACTGCGTAATTACGAGCTTCGTCGAAGGTAATTTGCCCACTATGCACTAGTTCAGCCAAGGTGCGATCCATTGACTGCATACCTTCACGTGCCGACGTCTGAATTACTGCATCCAGCTGATGTGTCTTGCCTTCGCGAATGATATTACGAACGGCAGCATTAGCAACCAAGATTTCCGCAGCCACTACACGACCACCGCCAATAGCCGGAATTAGACGCTGCGAACAAATCGCCTGCAAGATATTACCCAGCTGAGCCTTAATCTGCGGCTGTTGATGTGGTGGGAAGACGTTAACCATACGGTCAATAGACTGCGATGCACTGTTGGTGTGCAGGGTTGCAAACACCAAGTGACCCGTTTCAGCAATGGTCACAGCAGCCGAGATTGTTTCAAGATCACGCATCTCACCAATCAGGACGATATCTGGGTCTTCACGCAAAGCACTACGCAGAGCTGCGTTGAAAGAGTAAGTATCGTAGTGAACTTCGCGCTGCACCACCACCGAGCGCTTAGATTTATGCGTGAACTCAATTGGGTCTTCGATAGTAATGATATGTTCAGCCTTCTCGGTATTGATTTTGTCAATTAGAGCAGCTAACGTAGTTGACTTACCTGAACCAGTCGGGCCAGTGACCAACACCAAACCACGTGGGTAATCCGCGAATGACGACACGATACTCGGTAAGCCTAGCTCTTCGATAGTTGGCATCTCATTTGGAATCAAACGAAAGGCCGCCGCTAGATTGCCCCGCTCGTGGAAGGCGTTAACACGGAAACGACCTAGGTTACCGAATGAAAACGAGAAATCAAATTCCTTATCCTTCAATAAAATTTGTTGCTGATCAGAGTCAAGAATGCTAAAAATTAGCTTCTCTGTCATCTCGGACGTCAGCATTGGCGTGTTTGCAATTGGCGCAAGCGCACCATCCACGCGCAACATCGGCGGCAGACCAACCTGAATATGCAAATCTGATGCATGCTGATTAATTACTTCTTGCAGTAACAATTCAATCCTTACACTATCCATATACCCTCCCTGTTTATCTATATTGTACCATCACACTTATGTTTTATGCTATACCACCAGCCACACGATTTACTTCGTCGATAGTAGTATTGCCAGTCAAGGCTTTTAGATATCCATCCATTTGCATCGGAATCATACCCTGCGCCACAGCCAAACGCTGAATCTGGCTAGAGGTTGCATGCTTGATAATTAATTGCTGAATCTCTTCGGAGATCTCAATCACCTCGTATAGACCCATACGTCCTTTATAGCCGCCCGGCTGGCTTTTACTAGCTACACCCTTGGTCAGTTGATATGAACTCTGTCCAGCTAACGGCAATCCTTTATAGCCCAAGTCTTCCTCAACCTTAGCTACTTCACTATCATTCTTTGGCAACAAGTACCCGATCTTATCATTAATTTGTTCGGTCTCGACCTTGCTGCTGGCATATTTTTCACGATCAGAGCCATTGCGTCGCACTAGACGCTGGCCAATCACCGTATTAATGGTCGAGGCAATTAGAAATGGTTCAATGCCCATATCTAGTAAACGCGGTAGAATACCGGCGGCAGAGTTAGTGTGAAGTGTCGAAAATACCAAGTGGCCCGTCAAAGCCGCCTGCACTGCTAGGTTAGCCGTTTCAGCATCACGAATTTCACCCACTAGAATCACATCAGGGTCCAAACGCAGAATTGAGCGCAGACCAGATGCGAATGTTAGCCCGGCAGCCGGATTGACCTGAATCTGGTTAACACCGTTCATCTTATACTCAACCGGGTCTTCTAGTGTAATAATATTAATTTCTTCACTATAGATTTCCTGCACCAAGGCATACAACGAAGTAGACTTACCAGAACCAGTCGGACCTGACGTCAATACCATTCCGTTGGGCTTCTTGATACCGCGGCGAATTGCTCGCAATGCTCGGCCTGCGTAGCCCATGTCTTCTAGTTTGAAGCTCGACCCAGATTTGTCTAGTAAACGAATCACGACCTGTTCACCCCAAATCACTGGCGATATTGCAATACGCAAGTCAACCTCTTTATCACCAACCATAACCGTAAACTCACCATCCTGCGGTTTGCGGTGTTCGTCAATTTTTAGGTTAGATAGAATTTTAATACGTGATATCAATGCCGCTTCTACCGATTTAGGCAATTCCATTACCACGCGAAGCACACCATCTATGCGCATACGGATAACCAGTTTGGTTTCTGTTGGCTCAATGTGAATATCAGAAGCACGTGAACGCTGAGCATATTCCAATAACTGGGTCAAGATACGTGAGATTGGCGAATCCTGTACAATTGTGCGGACATTTGCCGCCTTAGCTTTAGCCTCTGCTATTGTATCGTTTTGCAGGGTCGGATCAACATCCATGTGATACTGAGCTAGAACGTTATTTATACCCGACTCTGATGCTAAGTACACCTTGATTGGCCGACCGATTGTATTAGACAAGAAGTCAACTGCCTGTACGTTATTGGCGTCAAGCATAGCTACAGCTAAGCGTTTAGCTCCACCTTCAGCAGTTTCACCTAGTGGCACCGCCATAAAGCGCTGTGCAGTTTCCATTGGCAACAGGTTTAAAATTTTAGTATCAATAACCGCTCGTGACAGGTTAACGTATGGTACACCTGTTACATGTGAGGTCGCCTCAGTTAATTGCTCATCATTAATCACCCGCTCATTAATCATTAGCGTAATGAGCGGTTCGTCGGCGTCCTCTGCACGTTTTCTTAGGTCTTCTAGTTGATCTTCGGTTAACGTGCCATTTTCAACGAAATACGCCTCGATTTTTTGTCGAGATTCATCCGTTAAAATTGCCACTGCTATTCGTCCCCTGATTTAAATACCTGAGTACTAAAGCCATCATTACCGATAGTCGACTCAACAGTCGGATTAATACCGTTCTCGTTGAATACTGACTTGTCTGGATCAGTCACCGATGTCGTGAAAGCATCTGCCTTAGTTACTGACTGCAACGACTTATCAACGGGTGGTAACACCATATTAACTATATAGTACGCAACAAACCCAACAATTCCAACAACTAGGACAACTAATGCAATATCTGATTTTTTCATATTAATCTCCCTTTACCTCGGTCGTAGATGTCTTATAATTTATCTTTGGCGCATAATAAGTCGTAGCCACAATCTTTGCTGTCAACTTATCATCAGAACCATCAATCGACATGCTATTTATGACGATTGTACGAATTGACCTCTCCATATCTTCAATTGTCTTCTGAATCGAGTTGTAGTCGCCACTTAGCTCAACCGAAAATTCAATTGGTGTAGCAGCGACATTCAAGGTAGACGTATCGCCAGATTCACTACTACTAGTAGCATCCGTGCTGCTAGACGACGTAGAATCATCAGAAATTACCGTTAAATTCTGGATCGTTGCTCCGTGTAGCGACAAAACCTTATCCTGCAATGCTGAACCTAGAGCCGTGCGGTTATCTTGGGTTGGCATAGCATCCAGAACCACCTGCAACGGCGATTGATCGTCTGATTTTAGCTGCGTTAAGTTCAATCGTTCATTAGACTTTAGAGCATCGACGTTGGTACGAATCGTATCTATCGCTGAAACATTTGATTTTAATGTCTTTTCAGCTGTTTGTAGCTGACTATTTACCTTGTTCTGATACTGAATCTTTTGCCATAGACGCATACCAACAATAATTGCAATAACAGCACAACAGCCAGCTGCCGCTACCCAAATTACAACTTGCTTGCGCGCGCTATCAATCTGCTGGCGTTTGCGTACTCCAGTCAGTGGCTTGCTATCACTATTACTCATTCGCCCCCTCCTTGCTCTTGCCGTTCTGAGATGTACCGTTAAACAGCGGCTTGTTACTATTCTGATTATCGTCTACACCAGGTGTATTCTCGCGAGAGTCAGAAATAGTTTCCTTCGGAACAACAATCCTAACATTTTTAGTTGAGTAGGCCAGAGCCACAGGATTGTACTTCAGTGTCAAGGTAAAGCCAACTTTACCGCCCTGCTCGTCAGCATCATTAGACATCGTAACGCTACTTAGTTGTACATCGGTAAATAGCTTGTCCGATTTCACATCCTTTTGGGCTTCATTTGAACTATCGGAACCATTACTATCATCGCCACTAGCCGAACTATCACCTGAGTCACTTTGATTAGCATCATCAGTGCTATCATTGTTATCACCTTCTGTGTATTCAATCTTGGCACGCTGCATAGTAAGTTTAATTACGTCTAGCGCTGCATAATCTACAGTACGACCTTCAACTACAATTGTACCCGTTTGACTCGAACCAGAATCAGATGTCGCCGCCACATTACCATTAACCTTCATTGAGCTAATCGTCATGTAGTTGCGACCAGCAGGACTAACCGACAAGATGTATTGGAATACCCGCGACATTTGCTCTTGCTGGCTTTTTACACTAGCAATCTGATTCAAGTCATTCTGAATAGTTAAATATTCGTTTAGACTCTTACTTTTGTCATTCTGGGCACTCTTGATCTGATTGCTGTATTTCTTAATATTGCCTTCAGCAACAGCCTTCAAGCCAACCGATACACCCCACCAGCTCAGCATTAAGAATACAATACCGCCCATCACACATACGACAATAAAGCTAACACTCACTGCTAAATTGCGACGAATCTGCGCCTTAATTAGGTCCTTCTTAACGTCAGGCAACAGGTTTAATTGTGGAACTGCCATTTTATAACCCAGTCCTTTCCGCTAAACCAACTGCTACAGCTAGCTGCGAGCTGATCGGCGCCAAGCTAGCTTGAGCTGCAGCTGGCACGTTAACGTGCTGCCACGGCGTGGCCATCTGTACCTGCGTATTAGTAGTGGCGGCTATTATATCAGGAAAACCCTTTAACACTGATGTATAACCACTAATCAGAGTGCCTCCAACGGCAGTCTTTGTGTATTTAGCCGTAAAGTATTTCAGCGACTTAATTAGTTCAGTCTTGAACTGATCAACAGCTGGTTGCACAGAATGAACAATTTGCCCTTCTAGGTTATTCGGGTCAAGACCGAATTTCAGCAAGAGCTGACGTGCTTGTTGTGCCTCGATATTTAAATTCTGCTTAGCCATACGCACCAACGTACTTAGGCCAATTGGCACCGAACGAATCAGCCGTGGCGCCGAACCAACTGTTAAGATGATATCAGTATAACGATCACCCATATCAATAATCATACGGCCATCCTGTACACCATCAGGCAGCAAAGAACGAACGATAGCCAGCGAATCAGGCTCAATTGCAATTACATCTAGTCCAAGCCCCTCGATTAGATCTAGACGTGCTTCCGTATAGCTATTCTGTACAGACGCAATCAGTACTTCGGTGTTTTGCGGGTCATTTACCGATTGCCCGATAATAGCCCAATCAATTTTAGCCTCATCGGCACGCATTGGCACGTAATTCTCTGCCTGATACTTAATCGTAGCATTCATCTCTTGGCGCGAAACCGTAGGAATCTCAACCACCGACGCAAACATTTTATTTGACGGAACGCCAATCGCCACTTTCTTGCTCTTGATGCCTGACTGGTTAATTACATCAGTAATAGCAATACCTAGCGCCCGACGATCAGCCTCGGCAGTCGACTCACTAAGACGCACATCTATTGGCTTTACGCCGTAATGTAATAAGTTCCACCCGCTATTAGAGTGAGCTAGCTCGACTACACGGACCGCGGTCGTTCCAATATCGAGGCTAAAGAAGCTACCCACCGACTTCCCAAAATTCATATGTCATATTATACATAAACATAATGATTATTTCAACACAGCCGCCCTTCACCAAACACAACTACAGATAGACCAAGAGTAAAATTAAATACTTAGTGATATAATTATTCCATGTTAAAGATTGCAATCGTAGGACTGCCAAACGTAGGCAAATCTACTCTATTCAACGCCCTAACCAATTCGGAGGTATTGGCGGCAAATTATCCTTTTGCTACAATCGAGCCAAACACTGGCATTGTACCCGTACCAGATGATCGGCTCAGCGTGCTAGCCAAAATGTATCAGACTGACAAAGTTATACCAGCCACTGTGGAGTTTGTCGACGTCGCAGGTCTAGTAGCCGGCGCTAGCAAAGGTGAAGGCCTTGGCAATAAATTCTTAGCCAACATTCGCGAGTGCGATGCCATTTGTCATGTAGTGCGTGCATTCGAGAATGATTCAATTCAGCGTGCTGACGGTACAGCGAAAATTGATCCTAAGGGTGATATCGAGGTAATCAATACCGAACTTGCACTAGCTGATGTTGCAACAATTGAAAAGCATCTACCAAAATTGCAGAAGGAAGCCAAGTCTAATCCCAAGTTACGCGATAAAGTCGCCTTCTTTGAATCCGTACAAAGTCAATTATTAGAAGGCAAACGCCCAGTCGAATTCAACGAGTTTGAACGCGCAGAGCTAAAGAAAAAATTAGATGGCATTGCTCTGCTCTCTGCCCTACCAGTCATTTACGCATTTAATGTTGACGAAGACGGATTAACTGACGCTAATCGACAAAATGAGCTACGTCAGCTAGCTGCCAATGCAACAGGTGAAACACCTGAACAGATTCAGGCAATTTTTGTCAGCGCCGAGCTAGAGAGTGAGATTCGCGAGCTATCCGAGGTAGAAGCAAGTGAACTACTAGCCGACTATGGCGTCAAAGAGTCTGGATTAGTTAAACTAATTCGCACCGCCTATGCTACGCTAGGACTACAGTCCTATCTAACCGCTGGAGCAAAGGAGGTTCGCGCTTGGACAATTCATAAGGGCTGGACCGCACCACAAGCTGCGGGCGTTATTCATACAGACTTTGAACGCGGTTTTATTGCCGCACAGGTGGTTTCTTACGCTGATTTAGTAGCCGCCGGATCCGAAGCTGCTGCACGTGCTGCTGGTAAAGTTCGCACCGAGGGTAAAACCTACATTATGCAGCCCGACGATATTGTCGAATTTAGATTTAATGTATAACTTTTAGTAGATAGAAGCGCTCTCTGTTGCCCTTAGCACCAGGGATGTCGCTATCAGCCTTGTCGCGAATTAAGAAATATCGTTTCGCCCACAGTTCAAAGTCGCGCAGAATCTGACGCCGTTCGGCGTCATTTTTTATTACACCGTGCGCTTTCATCTTCTCACCTACTTCAAATTGAGGCTTTACCATCGCAACGATCTGTGTATCGTCACTTGCCAGATACTTGGCCAGATATGGCAGAATTTCACGCAGGCTAATAAACGACACGTCAATCACAATAATATCAATATGCTGATCAGTGTGAAAATCACGAATATCGGTTTTCTCGTGCAACTCCACTCTTGGATCGCTGCGTAATTTTGGATTAAGCTGATCAGTACCAACATCCACGCAAATAGACTTCACCGCACCACGGCTAAGTGCAAAATCAGTAAAGCCACCGGTGCTTGACCCAACATCTAGGATTACTTTACCTGTAAAATCTAATTTTAACTTTTCTGCCACAGACTTTAATTTTAGTCCTGCGCGCGAGACAAACTGCTCGTCTTGGTTTAGTCGCACCGTACTTGGGTCTTTCACAAAGAATCCAGGCTTGCTGATTACTCGCCCAGCTACCGTCACACGGCCTAGCCGAATATACGATTCCGCCTGAGAACGCGAAGAGACTAAACCCAGTGCCGTCAGCACTCGATCCAGCCTCTCACCTTTTGCCTGATTACTCGGCAACGCTACTCCTTTACACGCTCAACATAGTGGCCATCACGGGTATCAACCTTGATGACATCACCTTCTTTGATAAAGGCTGGTGTCTTAACCACCAAGCCAGTCTCGGTGGTTGCGTCCTTTTGAACGCTACTGGTTGTATCACCTTTTACTACGTCTGGGGCATCCACGACCTTTAGCGGCACAGTAGTTGGTAGATCTACGGCAATCACCTTGCCGTCAAAGAACTGCAGCTGCACCTCAGCACCTTCGTGCATATATTGCGGTACATCCTCTGCATCCTCTAGTGGTAGCTCAAACTGATCGTAGGTTTCTGGATTCATAAAGTAAACCGTGTCGTTATCACTATATAGATACTGCGCTGGTTGCGTCTCGACACTTGCCGCTTCAATCTTTTGATCGCCTTTGTAGGTCTTAGTTAAAACGTTACCACTGATAAGGCTCTTGATCTTGACGGTTACAATCGAACCACCACGACCCATTACCTTCTGACCATAATCGACAACGCGATATGGCTCGTTATTCAAATTAATTAGACGACCCTTTTTGAGGTCTGTTGGACTATACATGCTGCTCCCTTCTAGAAAACAGCAGCCGCATAAACCCTAATTTATCAGTTTACGTATCCTGCCGTTATCTTTTTAACCAATATTAATTTGCCACAAATGGAAGTAGTGCAATATGGCGTGCACGTTTGACGGCGACTGCTAGGTTGCGCTGTGAGCGCGCACTTAAACCGGTCTTGCTGCGTGGTTCAATTTGACCGTAGCTGTCAGTATAACGACGTAGATTATCGGCGTCTTTATAGTCAAAATACTTTGGTGACTGTTTTTTAAACTTCTTCATAATTCTCCTTAAATATTAGTGGGTTAGAAAGGAATATCGTCAATCTTGATATCGTCCAAATCGCTACCAGCAACTGGTGCACCATTAGCATCATTAGCAGCCGGAGCACTGCCTGCGTTAGCGACATTGTTATCTGCACCGGCGTCGCGTTGCGAGCCCACGAAGCCAAAATCAGTTACATTAACATCTAGGCTTTGGCGCTGTGAACCATCGCGACCGGTATAGCTACGCATACTCAGACTACCGCTAACAATAATCGGCCGACCTTTCTGAAAATACTTTGCAATTAGACCGCCCTTGCGCTCATCCCAGCAGGTACAGTTATAATAAGTCGTCGACTCACTACCGCCAACACGCGTATTAACCGCAACGCTAAAACTAGTTAGCGACGTACCGCTTGGCGTAGTACGCTGATCTGGATCAGCTGTTAGGTTCCCCTGAATCACCACGTTGCTAAATGCCATATTCCCTTCTTTCTGTTCAGTAATTATTGAACGTTACCCTCGTTACTATTAGTTTAGTAGACTATTTGTCGTCGCGATCAGCCTTAGCAGCTTCGCGTGCAGCACGACGCTCTTTATCCTCGGCAATCGCTGCATCGGCCTTAGCGTCAACCTTAGTTAATAGATGACGAATGACGTCGTTGTTAATGTTTAGGCTAGCATCGATTTTAGCAGGTGCGGTAGCTGGTAGCTCTAGACGATATAGGTGATAAATCGCATGAGTCTCGCCTGCGATCTTATAGGCAAGTTCCTTGCGACCCCAGTTCTCGTCACTAACGATTTTACCGCCGTTAGCTTCAATTAGATCCGCCACAGTCTTCAGTGGTGCATCCATTTTAGCCTCTAGCTCGGCACGGAATAGCACGACTAGCTCGTAGCTCTTAGTAGATTCTGACACATGTCCTCCTCTGGATTAAGCTGTAGCCAACATGTCGATAGCTACAGCAGGTTAATATTACGGTAGTAATGTTAACACATTAATAGCGTGCTGGCAAGGAACGCACTTCCGTGATACGGTATGTTTTGTTTTTATTATTATTGCCTGCGAAGGTGGTTAGAAATGTATTTGGTGACAGATTAATGATTTCCGACGGTGCAGTTAGACCATTATAGTCACCCTCACCACCGCCTAACACGCCACCAGACCCGAATGTACGGTGTAACTTCATACTATAACCTGCATCTGAAACAATTATCGATCCGTTAATTCTTAGCTGGTTAGAACATTTATCTTTGCCTGACCCTTTCATGCCTAAACTATTATTAAACATGGATCCACCGCCCGAACTAATATCACAAGTATCAACAGACTTGGCGATCAAAATACCATCTACCTGTCCCACGTTTGGATTAACTGTAATAGATCCATCCTTCGCATATAGTATCAAGCTAGGCATCTGGCTTAATTTATCATGTGCCCCATAGGTCAAGTCGTTGTCGATAGTAATTTTACCACTTGTTACATAAACAGTCGCATGCACACCTGGCTTCAATCTCCCTCTAACTGTTACATCGCCGTCATGCACATATAGACCGTCCCCAAGGGTTGACAAGTCGACAGTAGAACCAGGATCCCTTACTGATTTACCAGTATCAATAGCTGGTAGCCCTAACGTCGACCCAGACCTATCGAACGTACCCACATAATCACACGATGAGGATAAACCGCCATTAGTATTAGCGTATATCAAGCGACAAGCCTTAGCAGAATTGTTGGTTGTAGTTAGTCCATCCGAACCGAAATTCTCGACAGGCTTACTCTTGGATAGCAATCCGTACTGTGACCACGAACCACGCTGTTTATCAACATTGCTATTGCTAGCATAACTATGTGCAGTGAATTGCGCCGCTCGGGAATCGCCTCCCATAATCTTCATCTGTGGTGCCCTAGCAATACGAATACACGATATATTAGAGGCACGAACTGAATTTTCCGCCACGTCAGCCTTGGCAGCCCAGTTATTAACTGCTACATAAGAGCAAATCTGATCACCAGGCGCTGCGTAACGCTCCCAGTTAAGTCCACTCGGATCGACAGATGCTTCATACGAGTAACTATACTTACTCTTCCACCCCTTACTGTCATTTTGTGATGGATATAACACAATGTCACTACGATTTAGCTCTGTGATATCTTGTGCACAATATTTCAACTTACTCAAGTCAATATCACGGTGTGAACCACTGGGCCCCGATAACATTTTACAGCTAACGTTGTTGCCAAAGTAATTACCCGGATATGTTTTTGGTCCAGCCAAGCTGGTACTTTGTCCACCCTTTAGTACAAAAGTATATGCTTTAGCTTGAATTGGCATAGTCTTTGTTCTGCCACCTGCATGTCGGATGGTATAGTTAAACTTAAATTTGCTGCCTACCAATATCTCGTCACTCGTACCATTATGGTCAGTTGTTATATATACCGCCGAGTTGTCTCCACCAGGTGTTGGAGGCGGAATATAATCGTAACCGACATACACACATGCTTCATTACTATCTACCCAACCGCCATTATTGTTACTAGCGGGGCTTGCTGCAGTCCTCCGACAAATCCACTTGTGTACGTCATCTTGAGTTAAAGTATATTCTGAATCAAATTGACGATACATAGCGCCACTTTCGCGATACCACTTTTGTGCCTCTGTACCATTGCAGTGATATAAGATGATATTATTGCCGTTATTATAACCGTTTCCATAGCGATCCAAACACCAATTACTGTCATATGAACGCCAGCGAATAGTCCCATCGAACAGGTTCGGATACCATTTCTGCGCATTTGATCCGTTACAATCCCAAATCCGAACGTTTGTCTGGTCAGCCGCAACACCATTTTCAACGTCTAAGCAAAGATTTGAATGAGGGTTGACGTATGTTGCACGCCCCATATCGTAGCGCCATTGCTGCGCCACCCCAGCGTTACACTCCCATGTCTGAACGTTTGCACCCCAATCCGTACTACCACCAGATACATCTAAACACTTATTGTTCTTTGGCGCCCGCCATTGTCCGTTATTGCCATTTAGAAATTTCTTGCCCTCGTTGCCAGTCTGAGGGTTTCCCCAGGCAGCATTAGCATTGTTTGCATTCCACCAGCGCGAAGTAATCTCCCGCCTTTCATCGTCACGACCTACAGTATTAAATAGGCTCTGATTTTCAGCACGATGACGCCAATGTATCGTATCGCCGGGATATTTCTTCTGCCCCGCTTCTTGAACGGATGCATAGGTTGCTATATTCCAATTTGCTGGTTTTCGGACTAGCAGCAATTTAACCTCCGTATCAGCACAATTTCCCTCATTACCGTAACAACGGTTTATAAATACAGTGATCTCTTTTTGCGCGTTACCTATATTAGGTAATTTAACTGCGTCTATATTAATAGACGTTTCAATCCAATCATTTGGATCAGTAAAACCCCCGACTGGAGGTCGTTTGCCTCCTCTTTCAAGTGTACTCTTGCTAAATGGCGTTAAGTAGTAATGACCGTCGCTGGAAGTTTCATGAACATTAGTTGCAGACGCGTAAGGACCCGAATAGTCACAACCATAAAGCGATCCAACTATCCACACCTTTTTAGTATGCTCGCCGTACTCAACATCAATTCTATTCATTGTGCCATAGTCCCATCCATATAGATTTGATAGACTGTCAGTTAACCATATCGAGCCGATGTTACCATTATACGGATCCCTACACCGGTAGTTGTTGCCCAAGTGATACCCCTGCCAACCAGCGGCAACTTTTTCGTAAAAGTTCTTAGGTGTAAAATGATCCGCCTGTACCGGTTTCGACATAACGACATTACATGCAATACATAGCATAAAGCATAGTACGCATGCTAGTCCAAACTTACTGCTTAATCGTATAAAATAACGCATAATAACTAGTCTATCCCCAACCTTGTGTGTTATTCTTTGGTAGCCCATTAGACTGTTCGCGCATCTGTAGATCGTTCTTTATTCCGCTAATCGACATATAATTAGCTAGGTTATTACTGGGGTAAATACCGCTCTTAGCCAAGGATTCCAAGTTCGCGATATTGCTCTTTGCTGATTGTATATTGCCGTTATAAGCATTAGCAAGATACATGATATATTGGCAAGTTGCATCTTTGTTGTAATTGCTCTTACTAGTAAATTGCTTTGCCAGTTTGGATAATTTATAACCCGTTTCATTATCAGTACCTCGATTAGGGTCATTTATAATTTTATTAAAGCTGGTTATTATATCATTTGTACAAACATTATGTATAACGACAACATTATCGCCTGGATCTTTCTCTTGTAGAGCGAGTTTACCCGTCATTACTTTGACACCAAACACAGAAATAACTATGCTTTCTATAACAGCAATTACCCCAAGAACCAGCAATATTAAATAAATAACCTTACGATGCCCCCTGTCGGTTGTCTTTGTAGTATCGTTCACACTCTTAGTTGCAGACAATGTAGCACCATCGCTATTTAAGTGAAAATCTGGCTGGTTGTTACCGTTAATTTGACTACCTCCGACACCATTCATACAAGCATATTAGCACAAGCATTTATTAATCGTCAACTTACTCAGCCCCACGACTCAGCATGGTATAAGACTATGCAGACTATACATCGTCTGACGATTGAATCAGCACTGCGCGAGGCTTACTGCCGTCAGCTGGCGCAATAACGCCCTTTTCCTCCATTTGGTCGATTAGGCGTGAGGCCTTGCCGTAGCCAATGCGCATACGTCGCTGCAATAACGATGTTGAAGCTTTACCCTCATTAATTACCACTTGTACAGCACGTTTATAGTCCTCGTCGTCGCCCATACTAAATTCACCTGACATGCCACTAGCGGCCGCTGTCTCAGATAGTTTTGCCATCAAATCCTCGTTGTACTGTGCAGGCGACTGGATACGCAAATCCGCTACAATACGATCGATTTCCTCATCTTCGACATTTACAGCCTGAACACGGCGCGGCTCTTTAATTTCATTAGTAACCATCAGCATATCGCCCTTACCCATCAAAGCTTCAGCGCCCGATGCGTTGATAATCTGCTGTGACTCCATCTTACTGCGCACCGCAAAAGCAAAACCAGCCGGCACATTAGCCTTCAATGGTCCTTGGATATACTTCGCACGCGGCGCCTGCATCATGATAATTTCATGAATACCAGCAGCACGTCCCTTCTGAGCAATACGCTGCACTACCGTTTGCACCATCTCACGTTCAGTTGACTTTAACGAATCAATCAAATCAGTGTACTCATCAATGATCAACACAATGTTCGGAATCTTATCATCAGGAAAACGCTTATTAAAGTCCTTAAGCTTCTTCACGCCACCGCGTTCAGCAAATAGCTTATAGCGCCGTTCCATTTCATCGGCCAGCCAAATCAAGGTCTTTGTCAGCTTATGCATCGCCTCTGCGCTAGTGCCGCCGACAATTGGCGCCAGTAAATGCGGCATATCTTTGTATTGCACCATCTCATTGCCCTTTGGGTCGACCAAGACAAATTTCAAATCATCGGGCGTATTGCGATAAAGTAGCGAAACCACGATAGCGTTCATCATCACAGATTTACCCGATCCAGTTGTACCGGCAATCAATAGATGCGGCAACGCCGCCAAATCCATTATAATCGGATCACCCGTTACGTCTTGCCCCACAGCAAAGGATAACGGCGCCTTCGCCTTTCGCCACATATCAGTTTCAAGAATCTGGCGAATGCCAATAAAGGCAGAGCGCTTATTGGGGATTTCAATACCTACATATGGCTGACCTGGAATAGGTGTCTCCATGCGAATACTTGTAGCCTTTAGATTAGCCAACAAATTATCCTGTAGTTCAGAGATCCGCGACAATTTAATACCGCGCTGCGGGCGCAAACAATACTGTGTTACGCGTGGACCGATATTAACCTTCTCTACCTCGCCATTAATGTTAAACTGCTGCAAGGTATCCACGATAATTTGAATATTGCGATTATAATCGCCAGGATCCGGAGCACCCCGCTTCTTTGAGAGTAATTTTATATCTGGGTACTTCCAATTAGCATTATTGATCGCTGGTGTCGGCGTGGTACTAGCAGCGGCCACTGCTGAAGTAGCCCTACTGACGTCATCAGTATGTGGTAGATTAATCTCAGGCTCTTTGGCTTTATTCACAGTAGGTGCTTTAGCTACCTCAGCCGGCTCAGCTTTCTTATGGTGTAAACGCGCGAGACCACGTGGTTTCTCGTCATTATCTTTGCCTGGATCGTCATCTAGACCGCTAACCTCCAACTGCTTCTTCGGGGTCTCGTCAGTCCGTGCAGCCTTACGTGCCACTTCAGCATTGGTATTTGCGTTAGTATCCGTTTCAGTGCTAAACATATTTTTCATCGTTTCAAACACAGCCTTTGGCGAGACTGAAAAAACGAACATTGCTAGCACCAACAAAGTCACAATATAGATAACTGCCGCCACTGGTATATTTACAAAACCAAGCGTAAAGTCGGCCACTAGCCAGCCAACCATACCACCGCCGTCCGCGGGATCAGCCGGGCTCATCTTGGCTGGATTAGGCAGCATCAACTGAAATGTTGCTGCTAAAATAATACAAAACAGAATAGTCGTTACAACAACCACAGGCGACGGTCGCTTCGACTCATCGCGGAAGGCTTGTGCTGCCAAATAAATCATCAATATTGGAAACAGGTAACCGAACCAGCCCATAACGTAACGCACAAACTTCGCGACCGCGGCTGGCACTTCTCCGCCCCAGCCAGACATACCTACCAAAATTAAAACGGAAATAATTATCACAAAGATGGCACCAACCTGCGCCCAAAAACCTGTCGGTACAGTATGTGTAGCCGTTGCTTTGGCTTTTGCGGCAGCGGCTTTTTTATTTTTAGGTGGCCTACCCGGACCACGTTTCTTTGCTGGCATACTTCTATATCTTATAATATCCTTAGACTTTTTTCAAATTAAGCTATTCTAATAAGCCGGAATAGCTAAAGCACGCTTCGTATGGAATTTAAAATAAGTTCTGCGTATTCTTTGTTCGTTAAAATAAATCGCCTCATTCGAGGCGATTTTTGCTATTCCTTCCACATTTTCATTGGGTTAGGCCCATCTGGAGTACGCTTAAACGATATTACACGTTTGGTGGTTGTACGGCGAGTTGTATCGATATTACCCGCTTCGCGCTTCTCAGCCAGTGCCTTTGGTACAACAGTCTGATTTTGGCCGATGTGACGACGCGGCGTAAAATGCATAGCATGTGACTGGACGCGTGAACGCGATGGCGCCTTGGCGTGTGCATTAGAAGTGCCGCGAATGCGCGCCAGTTCCTGCTCTTCGAACTCTGCCTTGCGACGCTGCTGCTCTTTCTCGCGACGACGTGCCTCGGCGGACACCCTTTCGCTGCCGTTAACCTCGTTAACAACCGGAATAACGATCGGGGTGCGGTGAGTCCTGTCGTATAGAATCTGTGTAATCTCATCACGCAAATCGTGCTTGAAACTCTCCATGTCGATACGCTTGCCGCTATAAACCTTGGCGGTCTTTTGACGCAAATACTGACGAATTGAATTAATCAACTCTTCGCTATCGCGTAGATAGATAAAGCCACGCGATACAATGTCAGGGCTAGTCAGAATCTTGCCCGTACCCTTTTGAATCGTCAGCACCACAACAAAGATACCCTCGGTCGACATATGAATGCGGTCCTTCAACACAACCTCGCTGACTTCTTGACCGTTGTCGTCGTACATTACACCACCCGCTTGAACACGACCAGTCTTCATAGCGCTGCCATCAGGATAAAATTCCACCACATCGCCAGCATCGCAAACAAAGATGTGGTCACGTGGAATACCACAGTCGTTCTCGGCAATTTCAGCGTTACGTACCAGCATGTGAAATTCACCGTGGTTTGGCAAATAATATGTTGGATGTAATGCGTTTATTAGCTTCACATGATCCTCGCGCTTGCCGTGTCCCGATAGGTGTAGTGGCCCCACCCCATAGCGTGCAGTCTTACGGTTCTGTAACACCTCTGAACCTTCGCGCATTAAGCCGTCCACTGTATGGGTTACGTGGTTCTCGTTACCAGGAATTGGGTTACTAGAGAAGACAATAATGTCACTGCTCTTAATCTTCACAAAACGGTGCGCACCCGAAGCCATGCGGTTTAGCACCGCATTAAATTCACCTTGCGATCCCGTACAAACAATACAGACTTGTGAATCTGGTAGTTTAACCACATCCTCCATGGTCATCACTGTGTCCTTCGGTAGATTCAGAATGCCTGTGCGCAAGCCAATCTCAACATTCTGCACCATCGAGAATCCAGCGAACGCCACCTTACGGCCATGCTCTGCTGCACTCATTACAATATTCTGCATGCGATGCACCTGAGACGAAAAACAAGAAACAATCATACGGCTATTTGGATGTTGATCCATAATAGTATCAAAACTCTGCTTGATATCCTTTTCACCATAGGCTGTTACAGTGCCATCGTCCTCACAGTTGGTCGATTCGTTCATAAACAGCAGAACGCCTTCTTTCGCCGCAATCTCGCTCATGCGGTTCAGATCAAACTTCTTACCGTCAACTGGGTCATTCTCGAAGCGCCAGTCACCTGAACTAACAATCACGCCTAATGGCGTACGTAAAACAACCGCGGCGGCATCTGGAATAGAGTGATTCACACGCACTAGTTCAACACTGAAATGTTCGCTGACCTGAACGCGGTCGTGGTTCTCTGGATTCAGCTCGTGAAACTCGGGCTTAAAATCAGTATCTTCTTCTTCCATGTTCTTGGCTAGCATACCAATGGTGAATTTAGTTGCGTAAACTGGCGCTGGAATCTTTGGAATTAGGTGGTGAAAAGCACCAATGTGATCCAAGTGCCCGTGAGTAATGATAACTGCCTTTACCTTGTCTTTATTCTTCTCTAGATAGGTAATATCCGGCACAATATAATTAATACCCGGATAATCATCGCCTGGGAACAAGAACCCCATGTCGATCACGATGATCTCGTTGCCATATTCAATGGCGGTCATGTTCTTACCAATTCCCATTTCACCAACACCGCCAATTGGAATAACCTTCATAGCGCCCTGTTCACTCTTACCATGGCGTTGTTTGCGAGCTAGTGATGGCGTATATTGTTCGCCACCATAGCCGTTATAGATTGATTTATTTACCGGTGCGTCCATGCGATGCAATGATGCCTGCGCATTCACATTATCACTAATTCGGCGCTTGGCACGCTCTACTTCACCACGGCGGGTATGAGTAGCGTCTAGCACTGCGTTACCAGTTTTACGTCTGGTTGTTCTGGTGGTAGCTGGCCGCTTTGACACGTCGTCAGCCTGCACTTCTTTGGCACGTTGTTGCCCCATAAAAACTCCTTTGTCTAAAAAATTATCTGAATATTAATCGATTTCGCTTCTTGAATAAAATGGTTAAGTCAGAGAGAGCGTTTAATCGCTTTAGTAATGTATATGATAGCAGAAAGTGCGAACTAAAGCAAGACGCCATATTTAACAGTAGCACGCAGGCTGTTTGTACTGCGTATTTAGCCTGCTACCCCTGATGAATTTTTTGACATTGCGGGCAAATATGTGTACCACGGCCAGCAACGCGAATTTTGATAATTTCCGCCCCACAACGCACGCATGGGTGACCTGTTCGATTAAAAACTTTAGCAAAATTATCTAAGTAATCACCGCGACTGCCATCTGCCTTAACGTAATTCTTCATCGATGAGCCGCCTGACTCAATCGACTGTTTCATCACCTGACCAGCTGCATGATAAATATCAGTTAGCTGCGTATCGGATAAATCTTTTACTCGACTAGCAGGATGAACCTTGGCTAGCCAGAGCGCCTCGTCGGCATAGATATTGCCAATGCCTGCTACCACTGTTTGATCGAGAATTGCCGCCTTAATTAAAGCATTCTGATGACGCTTTACGCGCACTAAAAATTCCATCAAGTCATCACTACTAAATGGTTCTGGGCCAAGCTTTTTAACAAAAGGAAAGTTAGCCACCTCATCAGTTGGCCAAATCAATATACGGCCAAATTTACGTTGATCGTTAAAAAATAATTTCGCACCATCATCAAATGTAAAAGTTGCTCGCGTTGTCCGATCGGGTAGATCGCCGACAAACGACTCATTCGGGTGACCGCCACCCCAGTTTGCTTGCCCGCGATAGACCATTTGTCCAGTCATTCGCAAATGGCATAACAAAGAATGGTTCAGTTCGTCATTAGTAGCTAGAGCCGCTGCATCACCCTTGTTTACTAGGTCTATAATCAGCATTTTGCCTCGCCGACGAACATTCTTAACTATTTTGCCTAGCACTATGGCTTCGTGGCCTATGTAGTCCGGGAATGATTTCGGCTCGTATAACTCAACTTTCTTAATCTGCTTGCCAATAATAAGCTTAGTCAAGCCTCGTCTTACCGTCTCTACTTCTGGTAGTTCTGGCACTATTCCATCCGTTCAAGTTTAGCTAAATCTTGCTTGAACTGGTCTAGATCACGATATAGTACACCCTGCATACCCACTGCCTTAGCGCCGTCGATATTAACCTTGCGGTCGTCAACAAAGACACATTCTTCGGGTCTCACACCTAGGCGTTCTGCCGCCAGCTGATATATTTCAGAATCCGGCTTAACTGCTTTAACCTGATACGACCAGATAACTTGGTCGAAATACTCATTCAGATTAATATCTCTATATAAATCTTGTACGTTACCCGAGGCATTAGATACAATCGCCATTTTGTATTGCGCGTGATGATCTGCAATAAATTTAAACAGCTCTTTGTTAATCTGCGCGCGCTCGGTTGCCGTCTGAATTTCCTGCATAGCATCACGACCAAGGGGATGTAGAATCGCACGCATTAGCAAGTTGCGTTCATCATTGGTAATTTTACCAGCATCCGACAGCCGACCCGCTAGCACAATCTGCTTATACGTGTCCTCTGGTACTGTTTCCTTAAATGAATCATAAATCGGATCCATCAGTACACCGAAATTATCAAATAGTAATGCTTTTATTTTCATACACCCCCACTAATCAATTATTTTAACAAATCTTTGATAACGCTATCCAACTCATTTGCCTGCTTTAGCTCTTCGATGCGCTTTCTGCCTGAACGACTAGCATCAGTCTCTAGCTGACTACGCAGTGCAACCTCAGTAAACTTTGATAATGTTTCGCCAGTATCTAGAATATGTTTCTTCACCTCTAATCGCAAATCGTCTGGTAGATACACTGTTGTTTTAGTGTTTTTCGTGGTCTTTGCAGTACTAGACATCTCTTTCTTCATGAATTTGCTCCTTTCTAAAATGTTATGGATAATGTGCCGCTTTCTCGTTGCCTGATTTTATTTAACGCTTTATCAATTTGCTCTTTACCGCTAGGAAATTGATTGATAATCAGTGCAATTACGCGCGTCCGATTACCGCCAAAGTTACCCGTCGTATTACCGCACGAAGTTGTCCAGCTATTTAGAGCCTGTTTATCCTTGGTTTCATATAGACCGAAGTTAATCAGCTGGCCAGTTGAGCATAGTCCATTGTCCTGTTTGACATCCGATTTAACCGTAGTTGCATAGCCATTATCTGATAGTGCCAATAGAAAGTTCTTGAACGAATCGCGGTTATTATCTAGTTCAATCTTTGCAAGCTCCGCACCACCGTACGCCTTATTGACATACAATTTGCGTGAAGTACCGCTAATATCAATGTTAATAGTGTAGCTATTCTCTTTTGCTACAACTGGACCGCGCACACTCAAGGTTACACGCGTGTCATCCTTAGGCTTGCGTAATACCGTATCACCCTTACGCTGCTCTGTTGTCTTGCTATTTTTATTACTGGTTAAGACATTTGACCCTAGCCAAAACATCGCACCCACCATTACCATTAGCACCACTCCAATCAGCAGCACTAAGCCTAATTTTCCGCGTCTCATAATGCTTTATCTTATCATCATGACGTCATGATGTCAAAGCACAGCCTCTTTAGTCAAGCCGCCGATTGACAACAGCTAAAATATTCAAATAATACTACTATAGATCACCCCAGCTAACGCCCCACTGGACATCAGCTAGTAGATGAACACCAAGGTCAGGATAGATATTTTCCATAATTTGCTTCATTTTTTCAGCAACCACTGGCGCATCAGCTTCGTCACATTCAACCATAATTGAATCATGCACCTGCATTATCTGCATTGCACCTGCAGGTAGAGCCGCTTCAATTCGCAGCATTGCCATCTTCATTAAGTCTGCCTCTGTGCCTTGGATAGGCATGTTAGCAGCGGCGCGCTTTGCGGCCTCGCGCACCATAAAGTTACTCGACTTCACATCGGGCGTCGGGCGACGGCGGCCGAACAATGTCTCGACATAGCCTTTGTCTGTTGCCATCTGCAATGTCTGGTCTAGATAATCGCGAATCGGCTTGCGTACAGCAAAATAACGCTCAATGAATCGTTTAGCAGTGGTAATATTCATGCCAGTCGCCTCAGATAGTCCATGCGGGCTCATGCCGTATAGCACACCGAAGTTAATCACCTTGGCATGGCGGCGTTGCTCGTCTGTCACCTGTTCTACAGGGATATCATATGCTTCAGCAGCAGTCATACGGTGAATATCGTTTTTGTCGTCACTAAACATCTGAATCATACCTTGGTCACCAGCTAGCGCAGCTGCAAGGCGCAGTTCAAACTGTGCATAATCAGCATTCACTATCGCTCGACCAGCTGGCGCAACAAAGCATTTCTTAATCGCCCTGCCTTCTACCGTGCGAGTCGGAATATTCTGAAGATTTGGGTTGGACGAAGAAAGCCGCCCAGTCATAGTTACATCCTGACTAAAGGTTGTATGAATTCGCCCATCAAACGACACCACTTTAGGTAGCGCGTCAATATATGTCGACTTCAGTTTTGTTAAAATGCGATACTGTTCAATTAAACCAATCACTGGATTGATATCATGCAGTTTAGCTAGTTCTTTGGCGCCAGTAGGACAAAAGCCGCTCTTGTTACGTCTCTTGGTTGCTGGTAAGCCTAGCTTATCAAACAAAGCCTCAGACAGCTGCTTTGGACTGCTAATATTGAACTCGTAGCCAACTTGCTCCCAAATTTTTGCCTGCAGAATATCAATTTGCCCCGCTAACTGATGTGACATACGTGCCAGTTCCGCTGTATCAACTAGCATTCCACGCGCTTCAATCTGTGCCAATAATATCTGCAACGGAAAATCAACCGTATGCGCTAGGGTATTCATTTTCTCTGATTTGCCTAACTCTGCTGACAATGTTTGATATAGCATCCAAACCACTGCCAGCTGATCAGCATCGGTGTAACCACTAGGTTTCAGACTATCTACAATTTGCGCCAGGTCACGCGATCCATTCAAAGAGTTAACCAAAAAATCAGCATGTTTAGTGTCAAATTCTACTGTCCAATTAATATCTAAATTATAGGACAAAAAGTGTTCAGCTAATTTCTTCGCGTCATGAGTGATTACTTTTTTACCGCTCAGCAAGTCAGCCGCATGCTTCCAACTAACTACATAAGCTGCCGCGCTATTAGGACTGATATAGAGCTTGTCGCCGATCGCCTGTACTAGTACAGTCTCGCCCAATGTCGGTTCACCTTCCATAATTTTAGTATTCGGTAGTTCATAGTCAGTCGTTGGTACATCATCACTATCGTCCCGCATTTCTACTGGTAACTTTTTGATCAGTGAAGTGAATTCTAAATCAAGTAGCATCTTGTGTAGCGCTACTCGATCGAGATTGCGCATATCCATTGTAGTAAGATCCAGTTTTAATGGCGCATCACACATAATTAAACCTAGCTTACGCGACATATAAGCAGAGTCACGACCCGCTACCAACTTGTCGTGCAGGCTACCCTTTATGTCATCCACATGCTGATATACCCCATCTAGTGTGCCATAACTCTGCAACAGCTTAATACCTGTTTTTTCGCCTACACCCGGCACACCCGGAATGTTGTCAGAATTGTCGCCCTTCAGCGCCTTGAGGTCAAGGAACTGCTCAACCTTGATGCCGTACTTTTCTTCGAAAGCATGTCGATCGAATTTTTCGATATTTGCTAACCCCTTTTTCATGGCAAATAGCTCAGTATCATCATCAACCAACTGTAACATATCGAGATCCGAAGTAATCATCACCGTGAAGATACCTTGTGCATTGGCCTGCTTGCTAAGCGTTCCCATGATGTCATCGGCTTCATAGTCATCGAGCTCGTAGAGCGGCCAACCAAGCGCAGCAAGCAATTTATGCAGAATCGGTATCTGCTGATAGAAGTCAGGTGGCGCAGGCTTACGACCCGCTTTGTAGCCTGGATAGATAGCTAGCCGACGGCGAATATTAGTTTTTGGCTTGTCCCACGCGACCGCGACGTAGTCCGGCTTAATCTGATTAATTAATTGCAATGCCAGCATAGCAAAGCCATAGACACCACCAGTTGGTGTGCCATCTTTAGTAGTTAAGTGCGGCATGCCGTAATAGCCTCGATAAAATACCGACTTGCCGTCAATTAACGCCAAAATCTTCTTGTCGCCTGCTAGCACCGGATTACTCATAGCTACTGCTCCAAATAGTCATGCAAGAGGCTGGTTTCTTTATTCTTGCGTAACTTAGTCAAAGCTTTAGCTTCAATCTGACGAATGCGCTCGCGTGTAACGGCAAATTCAGCGCCCACTTCCTCTAGTGTATGAGGACGACCACCATCTAGACCAAAACGTAGCTTGATAATTTTTTGTTCACGATCCGATAGCGTGCCCACTACCTCCATTACCTGCTCTTTTAGCAAATGAGTACTAGCAGCATCTTCTGGACTGACCGTTGTGTCGTCCTCGACAAAGTTACCAAGCTCCGAGGAGTCGTCATCATCCGAGCCACCAATCGTGGCGTCCAGCGATTGAATATCCTGCTTGATCTTGAATACATATTTAATCTTTTCCGGTGTCTCATCCATAGCCTTGGCTAGCTCGTCAATTGTCGGCTCACGGTTTAGGCTCTGCGTCAGCTTGCGCTGAGTACGCAGTAACTTATTGATAGTTTCCACCATATGCACTGGAATTCGAATGGTGCGAGCCTGATCAGCAATTGCACGCGTAATTGCCTGACGAATCCACCAAGTTGCGTAGGTCGAGAATTTAAAGCCTTTGTCTGGGTCAAATTTCTCTACTGCACGCAGCAGCCCAGTATTGCCCTCCTGAATTAGATCCAGGAAGTCCAAACCACGGCCCGAATAACGCTTAGCAATACTAACAACTAGACGCATATTTGCTTCAGCCATTTTATCCTTCGGCCGCTTCAAGCGCTTAATCTTCATATTTAGCTTACTCTGCTGTCCGCGCAATTTCGCTTTAGTGCTCTGATCAAGGTCCTTATTAGATAGCTGTTTTTGCACTTCCGCTAATTCAGTCTCAGCCTCTTTTAGTGGCTCAACATTCTTGATAATGTCTTGCGCTAGCTCAGCCTCTTCATCTGGTTTTAGCAGTGGAATACGACCAATCTCTCGTAGATAGACTCGCACAGAGTCGTCTGAAATTTCATCAATATCAGTAGGCTCAATAACCATGTCATCATCGATATCGATATCACTCAGATCTTCTGGCATATCGCCTTCAGTAAGATCTTCGCTTTCGTTTAATAAAACATTCTCGTCAATCGACGCTTTTTTCTGTCTCTTCGCCACACTAACTCCCTTCTTAGCCTAATAATCTGTTTATTTTTACATGTTGGAATTTTTATCAGCGCTATACTGGCGCAAGCTAAAATAAGCCCATACTCATAGTAAATATTACCACGTCAAATTCAGCTATGCAATAGCTTCGTCATTTACAATGCCAAGCCGCCTTCAACCCAGAAAAATCGTTACTAGCGTTACTTTGCTCTATGCTGTTTAGTTGACTACGTACACTGTTCATCTCTTGGTTAATATCACTCGCCACCCCGTCATTACCCTGCTCAAACGCTTCGTTGAACTGTGCTTGTAGCTGGTCTAGCCGCTCAATCGTCTTCAGTCGTAATAACTGAGTAAAGTTTTCTAGTATCATCAAGCGATTATTTTTTGCTATTGCTAGCTCTTGATCATAAAACATCTGTAGTTCGGCCAATTTATCTGACAAATCACTTGTCATTCTAACCGCCTTGCCATCTAGCGGTTGGCTTAGCAGTAGATATTTTAGCCGCTTTAACACATCGTCTAAAAAGCTATCTGATAAATGCATCAATAAACTACGATAATTTTGGTCATTACTAGCGATTGCAAAAATCGCATTCAGGCAGTACTGCGCATTACGCTTGCCCGATTCATTCAGCTTGGTTTTTACTAGCCTTAGTGGTGCTGACTGTACTTTTTCGCGTGCAGCGTCGCCCCGTAATTTTGCTTTTACACTATCCATACTCACACCAGTCACTTCGGCAATTTTCTTTAGATAGAATTCTGTTTCCACTGGGTCCGACAGGCCACGTACTACATTTAGGGCTTTTGTCGTTACTACCTTTTTGCCTTCCGCTGTCGATAGGTCATTGCAACTTACATATTTATTAATGACCCAGTCTACAGCTGGTACATTGGTAGACGCCAGCTTGCGCCACGCTTCAACGTCCTTCTTTATCAGCTCGTCTGGATCCTTAACGCCTGCCGCCGAATAATCGATCACTGACAACTTAAGGTTTAGTGGCTCTGCCAATTTAATCGCTCGCTCAGTTGCGGCAACTCCTGCTCTGTCACTATCAAAGCAAAAACGTATATCGTTAGTTAATCGGCCTAACGACTTCAAGTGGTACTCCGTCAACGCTGTACCGGCTACAGCTACAATATTCTTTACTCCCGCCTGCGATGAAGTCATGACGTCCATATTACCTTCGACTACTATTACAAAATCCTGTTCACGAATTGCTTTCTTCGCAAAGCTCAGACCGAACAGCTGACGCCCTTTGTCATAGACCAAGGTAGCTGGTGTATTAATATATTTTGGTTGATGATCATCCAAAATTCGTGCTGTAAAGCCAACCACTTGTCCTTGCCCGTCCCTCAGAGGTATCATCAAACGATTGCCACCATAGTAGCCTTCGCCCTCACCCTTGAAGTTATAGTCTTCAAATAAATTAAGTCCAGCCGCCTTAATTTCTTCGCGGCTATAGCCTTTATTGATTAGTAGTTTCTTTAGATTATGCTGATGAGGTGCATAACCAATTCCCCAGTCAATGATAGTCTGTTTTGATAGCTGGCGTCGCTCACTAGCGTACGCGATAGCCTTTTTGGAACTAATTAGACAATGCTGAAAATAGTTGACCGCCAAGATATTCATATTTAGAATTCTCTCTTTGCGCTGGCTCTGCCCCGGTGTACGGCGACGATCATATTGCGACAAATCCACGCCAGCTTTCTTGGCTAGTATCTCCATTGCACCCATAAAGTCGACGCCTTCTGCTAGCATTATGAAGCTAAAGATATCGCCACCTTGACCTGATGAAAAATCGTGCCAGATGTCGCGCTCGGGCGTAACAAAGAATGACGGCGTGCGCTCGTTAGTAAATGGACTTAACCCTTTCCAATATCGTCCCGCCCGCTTCAGCTGGACATATTGACCAATTACGTCTTCAATAGCTAACTTCGATCGAATTTCTTCCTTAGCGTCATTCAAATCACTCATTATTACTATTATATATTAGATTGAGAATCAGTGCCGCTTGTGTTAATATTTTAGTATGAACAAAGGTGGGGATGCTAGTGGTACCAGTACAGCTGGTGGACCAAATATAGTGCAGTATCATGCACCATCATTTAATGACCCTCATCATCCGCTTAACTCAGCGCCAATTGTCGACAACTCTGCCTCGGCGGGCAATGGCATATTTGGTGGCAACATACCATCGGGCAGCGCCAACATCATACCCGGCGCCCCAGCTACCCATCGTGCCAAGCGCGACGCACCAATTAACGGCGCTGGCAGTAGCACCATTGTTGCTTCTAACTACTACTCTGGCTACGCTCCAGCACTCCACAAAGAGAAGCGCCTTAAAATCGATCCAAGCAGCTTCACTTTAAACAATACTCCAGGCAGCCAAGCGCCTAGTACTACGCCGAATCAGCCAAACAGCTATCAGTTTAACGCGCCTGCACCTCAGCAGCCAAACGGTTATCCATATGGTGCACCCAATCAGCCACAGCCAAACAATTATCAATACGGTGCACCCACACCAATTCAGCAACAGCCATATAATTATCCATATGGCGCATCTAGCCAGTCGCAACCCAATACTCAGACTTTTAATCAAGCTTATATGGCGCCACCTGCCATGCCGGAAATTCCGACGGCAAATTACGGGCAGCAACCTGTGCTCAACCAGACCTATTCTCAACAAACCGGTGCACTTAATTCGTTTTCTACCAATCAGCCGCCACAACCAACTTATGGCAATATCGACTATCTAAATTACATTGCGCCCGATAATGCACATAATAGCAGTACTAAGCTTCTACCCGCCAACCCCTTGTCTAGCAAGCTTTTTATGGCTATTGGTATTGGCGTAATTGCCCTGGTGGTTATTGTATCCATTATTGCTGCCGTTGGCAGTAGCCGTAAAAATGGCCCATCACAAGGTAGCCTAATTCAACTTGGTCAGGATATCGCAGATCTTCAAGGTATCGTAAAGTATGGCGAAAGCGCCGCAGACAGCTTCAACACTAATATTATTGACGTCAACGCAGAGCTCGGACTAACTTCAAAATCGCAATTCAAGGTATTGTCTGACAAGATCGGCATTGCTGCTACCGATAAGGACGGCAACGCAGTTGAACCAACTGCCAGCGAAGACGTTACCAAGAAGTTAGATAGCGCTAAAGCGCAAGGCACGCTAGATAGCGCATTGAAGAAGGAACTCCAAGACTCTACTGATAAAATTACTAGCGACATCAAAGGAATTTACAGCACCACCAGCAGCACAGAAGCACAAAAAATACTAGAGTCTGCCTTTAACGACTTTTCCGAACTGAACAAACGTGTTAAAAACGCCAATTAGTCAGTAACTATTTGGCGTTAACGACATTTAGTCTATGTCTTATATATTAGCTGTGACTTATGTTATCTTTCGCTAGTTTAATTGTTTCTTCGTAAGCATGTCGGATTTGGTCATGAACATATTGATCAGACAACTGACCCGTCATTAGGACGGTAATCCAGTGTTTCTTGTTTAGATTCTGACCTTCTAACACCGACTCGTATCGACTACGTAGCAGCTTAGCTAGATTAGGATCACAACGCAGAGATAGCTGCAGCGGATTAGAATCTTTTTTAATCACCGCCATCATTTCGCCATTTACAGCATAGACATAGTCTTTATCTGTCGATCGCCCCCGATCGACTGTGGCGCCCAAGCTTTCAATCTGCGCGCAAATATCTGCTTCGGTTAAGGCCATTAAAATTTAACCCTTTCTAGATAATACTTCAGCTCTTCCATTGAACCTTCAATATCACTCATAGCTCGGTGAGCCTCTGGTTTATTAAAAACTACGCCACGATTTTCAAAGACAATCTTCCAGGCACTAACGTCTAGCTGGCGGTAATTAAATAGCTTGTTCAGTTGCACCCACTCGCGTTCAATAAATTTCTGATCCTGGTGGATTGAGTTACCAGCCAGGTAAATCGGTTGCGATACGTCAAAATTTGTATTCACAAATTCAATTAGCTCTTTCTCTACTTGCGCCGCCGTCTTAGTTTCTGGTGCCGCTGAGTTCTTAATCAGGTTATCGTGACTAGCTTGGTTTTTCCGCCAAAACTCACCCGTCATTCGAGTTTCCATAAAATCGCGATCCAACTTGACCGATGCTTCATAGCGCGCAATTTCATTAAATTGCCAGTCAGTCGCAATTACGCCAACTTCACAAATTTTATCAACATCTGGATCTAGACCAGTCATCTCTAGATCCACCCAAAATAGACTTGCTTTTTTATTATCCATACCTTATTACATCCTTTCTGGAACTTCAATCCCCAAAATATCTAGACCATGTTTGAACACATATGCCACATGCTGCATTAAGTGTAGGCGCGCCGCCTTCGTTAATTCATCTACCTGCTCTGTTGCGATTGGCGTATGTTCATAATAGCGATTCAACTCTTTTGCTAGCTCGTAGACATAAGTTGCAATACGATGTGGCTCTAGTTTATCTGCCGCTAACTTAACAATGTTCGGATAATCCAGTAGCTTCAGTAACACCGCTTTCTCATCCTCATAATCATAGCTAGAATAGTCAACATCTGGAATCGGATTGTCGTGCAAAATTTTATTTACTCGTACCGCAGCATACTGTACATATGGGCCAGAATAGCCGGTCAGACTAAACATGGTGTCCCAATCAAATAGCATGCCAGTACGCCGATCGTTCGCAAAATCACTAAACTTAATCGCACCAACAGCAATCTTCTTAATATCGCTATCTGATAAATCTGGCGTCTTAGCGTTTGCTCGCGCCCGCTCTTCTGCCTTGTCCAGCAGCTCTTCTAGTAACACTACACCCTTGCGTGACGACATCTTTTCGCGTGTACCATCTTCGTTCAGCTGGTCAATCATGCCGTACCACATATGAATCATTTCTGTCTTCAAACCAATTTTCTTCGCTAAGGCAAACAGCTGCTGGAAGTAAAACTTCTGTTCACTACCCACACAGAATATTACTCGATCAACATGGAAGGTCTGATCACGATAAATCATAGTAGCCAGATCCGTAGTGGCATACAACGCTGCTCCGTTAGACTTTAGAATCAGCATCGGCGTCTTAATGCCGTATTCTGCTAAATCAACAATCACTGAGCCGTCTGGATTCTGCACTGCGATACCTTTTTGCAATAAGTCTCGTACCGCAGCTTTGCCCTTTTCAGCGAAGAATTTCTCGCCCAGCTCGTAATCCGTGCTAATACCTAATCGCCGCATGACTGCATGTATGTGATCCAATGAAATTTTGTTAAAACGCTCGGAATAAGCTACCGCCACGGGATCGTGTTGCTCTAGTTTAAGCAACCATTGCTGAGCCGCATCAGCCAGGTCAGTTTTATTAGATGCCTCTTCTTCCTTTATGGCTGCCTTTGTTTTGATATAGATGTCGCCGAGTTCGTAGACACCACGCTGCTTTAATGCTTCTTCGCTACTGAACTTTTTAAACCCAACCACCCAGATACCAAACGGCGAGCCATAATCACCTAAGTGATTATCCGTGATTACATCCCAGCCAGTAGCCAGCATTAGATTACGCGCTGCCCAGCCTTGGTTGGCTGGTCGCAGGTGACCAATCGAAAAAGGCTTAGCCATGTTTGTTGAAGGATATTCAACTAAAACTTTCTTACCTGCCCCGTCTTGATTATTGCCAAACGGCTGCGTACTATTAAATCTTTGCTCGAGATCCATATCCAATGCTTTTGCTGATATACGCAGGTTAATAAAGCCTGGCCCTGCAATTGACACCTCACTGTACACTCCCGTATTATCTAATTCAGCTTTAATTTGCTCGGCAATCGCTCGTGGCGCCTGGTGTAGTCGCCCGGCTAATTGCATTGCCACATTAGTAGCATAATCGCCAAACTGTGAGTCAGGGCGACTTAGCTCCACCTTCGTATCAACATCGAACAGCTTTTTTACTATTCGCTCGATCTCATATGCATATTGATTCATTGGCTATATTATACAACAGAATTAAAACGGGGCTACTCGTGATGAGTAGCCCCTAAGGGGATTGATTTATTCTGAGTCAATCAGTGACAGCACCGATAAACCAGTGCTGCTTGCCAGTCTGAATCATAGGAACTGAGCCGTTCGGCACTACAGTCAAATTATCGGCACCCTTTAGAGCGTCGATATATTTCTGTTTCAGTACATTATCTGTCAGTGAATTATTCAGTATGGCGTTAGCGTCAGCGTCACCCTTTGCCTTAATCTTCTTGGTCTCGGCTTGAACCCTAGCAGTCTCCTGCTCGTTCTTAGCCTTCTGCTTATTTACCTCTGCCGCTTGCGCAGCTGCATATGCATCAGTAATCGACCGCGGATAGCGTACGTCTTGTACACTCACCTGCTCGACAGTTAGACCAATATTATGCCACTTGGATGACAGCTTCTTCTGTACCGCTTCAGTGAATTTACTTCGATCAGTCAGCATAGTTATTGTACTAAATTGACCCGACGCCTCACGCGTAACCGAACGCAGATCATTACTGATGTACTTTTCGGTCATGCTTTGCTGCGTGCCATAGTTTATATACAGATCTTTTGCTGCATCTGGTTTGAGCGAATAGTTGACCTGAATATCAACATTTGCACTAGCACCAGACTTATCGTTGATCGAAACCTGTTTACCCCAATAATTGCCACCTTTGGCCTTGTATTCTGTATCGGCGCCATAGAAGTTGATCAAATTATTGCGTGTATCGTAATAAATCACGCTCTGCCACGGAGCTTTGGCATGCAGACCAGCATCCTTAGAGACACCAGCTATCGAGCCGCCAAAATTACGTATCACTCCTACACTGCCCGCATCCTGCGTATAGACAGAACCAATGACAAGCAGAACAAAAGTAACAACGGCCGAGACCATTATCTTGATCTTTTCAACTTCAATTGTGGAGCTAGTGGCCTTTGCCTTTACAGCTTTGTGCAGACCAAATCCTGCAATTATCGTGTATACTAGAGCAACCACACTAAGCAGTAGAACTACCATAGTGACAACATTCGAAAACATCTTTCACCTTTCTAAAGAGCTGGCTCGTACGAGCCGTTGATCTGATTTAGATCACTTTTATAGTATACTATTTAAGCAAATTGTCAACACTTAGCTAGCTGCTCTACCAATTAAATAGGCTACCCTCTAATTGGTAGCCTATTTAGTTTTCCGGTTTATCTAAGACACTAGTTCGTAATCTGTAGCTTCACCGCTAATTACATTGACGGTTTTTACTTCATCTGCACTCAGATTTGGCGTACCATCATAGCGGTCGTTGCGTATAGCTTGACGTCTTTCATAATCTTCATGGCTACCAAATGGTATGTCTTCGACTGTACGAGCTTTTTCAGCCTGTGTCTTAATGTATTCAGCTTGTGCGCTAGCCTCAGCTGCCGCCTGATCTAAGGCACGCTTATTGCTAGCTTCAGTAGAATTATGAGTGTTGAAATCGATCTTTTTGACATCGTCTAATTTAGCTAATGCCATTTCTGATGTCGCCACAATGGCTAGGTCACGAGACAAGCCTTTATAACGAATCTCACGTTCCGACATATTGGCAATCGCCTCTGCATTATTTTTACCACTATTAATAGAATTAAATTTATTACTCATTATCTTCCTTTCTATTTCTATCTTCTTCTTTTTGTCTAACTATCTATCTTCGTTCGACATTATTATACTATCACGTTTGTGTTTTATTGTCAAGCACTCTGCAATAGTTTTTGTTATTGTCAACAATACACACCTAATACAAACTAGCCTTGTAGCACTCTAGACTACAAAAACTACCCCTCAATCGAGGGGTAGCCAACAAAGCTGTTAGGCCTTAGCCTAGATAGCTCGATATTCCTTTAACAGTTTCTCGATATCAGTGTCCTTGACAGCCTGAATGACCTTGTCTAGCACCAGTTTTTGCGTGAACGGCAAATCCATATCAGTCAGTTTACGACCATCGCGCAATGCAATCGACGCGTTAATCAGATCGCGCACATCGTAAGTGCTGTTCCAGACCTCTGGCACACCACGCTCAACGTTAAATAGAGTGTAGACCGCTTCCATAGCTGTGCGCGCAGAATACTCCGTAGTAAAGATTACGTCGCGTGGCTCTTCCGCAAACTGCCCCAAGAAGGCGAAGTTTACAGCACCATCCGGCACAACATCTGGACGATCACCTGCCTCACGTGGCATAAAGAAGGCATCGATGTATGGCATCATAACTGGCACGCTATTGGCATGATTGGTTGCCAACTCCTCAATGCGATCGACTGGCACACCTAGATGATATAGCCATTCTTCACAAATCTCTTTACCAGTGCATTCACGCATTGGCTTCTTGATGTAGTTACCCGGCTGATCAGGAAACAGACCGTAAACCCAGATACTCAGCTGGTTCTTTGGCTGATCTTTAAACTGTTGTTGACGATTAAGCGTCCAGCTCATTAACCAATTCGAATCCTTAACTGACACGATACCACCAGTAACTGTACGACCACTAAACGGATCGCGACGGCAGATGTTTTGAATGTACGGCGGAATTTCGTTATCCAAGGTTGTTACTGTAGCGCTCATCCATTTACTAGCTTCTGGATCATGACAGAACTTATCTGGACGACCGAATGACTTGTCTTGGCGAGCAATTCGACGCCACATATCCCAGCCGCCGCCCTGCTTCAGCTCAGGAGTCCAGGCTGCTGGCTCGTTCTGCGAACCAATGGTAGCGTTTTCGACGCAACCACCCGGCGTTATGAACAAATAATCGTCTTCAGTTAGGTCAATTGTATGCTCACCACCCGCATCAGCAATAACAATAGCCTTTGCCACTTTCTTAATATCTGTGCTGTATGGATTGCGCGGGAACTGTTCTTGCTGAATACGCAATATAGTATCCTCACCAACACTCGAGCGTGGACGCTTGGCTACGCGCTGACCGCCAACTTCAATCTTCACATCATTTACCTTGGTATTGTAGTGGAACTGTACGCCCGCCTTCTCTAGATACTTAACCATTGGCAGAATAAACGACTCGTACTGGTTGTAACGGCTAAAGCGCAATGCCGTAAAGTCAGGTAGACCCGATACGTGATGAATAAAACGCTTAATATATAGCTTCATTTCTAGTGCTGAGTGCCAGTTTTCAAAAGCAAACATGGTGCGCCAGTACAGCCAGAAGTTCGACTTAAAGACTTCATCATCAAAGACTTCGTCAATACGCTTGTTGTACAACTTTTCATTTGGCGTAAAGAACAGCGCCATAATCTCCATGGCTGCTTTATCACTTAGGCCAAATTTGCCATCAACAGCTGGCTTGCCTTGACCTTCTGTTGCACGGCACATAGTAAAGTTAGGATCTTCACGATTCAACCAATACAACTCATCTAGCACGCTAGCACCTTTACGCTCTAGTGATGGAATTGAACGAAGAATATCGTACAAAACTTCATAGTGATTATCTAGCTCACGACCACCACGCATCACGTAACCAATACCCTGAATTTCACGACCATCACATGCACCACCTGGCAGTTCATCCTTCTCGAAAAAAGTGGATGTTCTTGCCTGGCATCTGTGCATCGCGCACTAGTACTACTGCCGCAGCCAAAGCTGCTATACCCGTACCTACAATATAAGCGTGCTTATTATCGACATCGTCTGGCTTTTTTGGCCGTACAAATGCATCATAATTACCACTTGCGTAATACATTATATTTATGCCCTCCCTTTTTATTTAATTAATTTTCATGGATATTTTATCACTACAATTAAACATATGCAATATTAAATTTAGACCTGCATCAATGTTCTTAATTGGTGTTTAGGCCACAAAAATCACTTTGTTCAATCCAAGTTTTGTAACGAAAGTTCTGCAATGGAATCGCCTTATCACGATACTCTTTTGCTATAATTAAACCATGAAAAAACTCGGCAAACTCTTTAGCTCAAAATGGTATGGCATAGTAGCCTTGATCGCAGCAATTAGCTGCTTCCTTGCTCTCACGTTAACTCGCATAACCACTAGTTCAATCTGGTTTGACGAAGCTTTTAGCGCCTATATTACTAAGTATAATTTAGCTGAAATTACACACTACACTGCTCTGGATGTTCATCCACCTCTATATTATTGGCTACTAAAGGGCTGGACTAGTATATTTGGCACATCTGCGTTTGCCTTTCGTTCAATGTCGGTATTCTTCGGTATAATTACCCTAATTTTACTATTTTTCTTAGTAAAAAGGTTATTCAATCGCAAGACTGCCGCCGCATCGGTATTTTTAGTCGCAATTTCTCCGCTATTTGTGCGCTTTGGCATAGAAGCACGCATGTACACACTAGTAACAGCCGTCGTACTAGCAGCCACCCTTATGCTCTGGCGCAGTTTACGGACTAATAAACTACGCGATTATATTATTTACGGCGTTTTAGTCTGTCTCGGTATGTTTACGCACTACTTTACCGCAGTAGTTTGGCTAAGTCACTGGCTCTACCGAATAATTTATCTACGGACCAACAGCCTATGTGGCCGCAAATTAGCCAAAGCCTACTTCAGCAAGGAATGGATTATTGCGCATATTGTTGCAATCGGGCTATATCTACCATGGATTCCAACTGTAATTTCACAGCTCCACACTGTCAGTAGTGGCTTCTGGATTCCCGCCGTCACAGCCAATACACCTAGCGACTATCTATCTGAATTTCTATTCTATCTCCAAGGAAGCCAAACTAGCGGCTGGCTACCTGTACTATTTTTCATAACAGTTACCCTACTTGGCATTCTAATATATCGTTATCTGCACCAAATCCGCTATAGCCGAGTAGAGCGCCGCAGCTTTTATCTAGTACTAACCATGGCGATAGCGCCAGTAATTTTTCTAATGCTACTATCTCTACCGCCACTGACTTCATCTTTTGTTGATCGATACGTCTTATCTGCCGCTATCTTCACAGCTGTATTAGTAGCCGTGTTGGTCGTAAACTACAAATCCAGTAAAGCCAATTGGTGGATCACACCCACAACGCTAACCCTAGCTATTATATGTTGCTTTGGCTACGGTATTTTTCAAGTTTATCACCAAGGCAACTACAATAAGTTCAATGGTAGCAGTGTCATGACAGGAGAAGTCATTCGCGCTATCCAGCAGGCCGATCACAATAATACACCAATTATTTCTAACAGTCCTTACGGCTATTACGAAGCATCATTTTATGACAGCACCGAGCACCCAACCTACTTCTTGTGGGACAGTGTAAAGAACGACTCTACTGGTTCGCTAGCTATGTTGCGCGACAACCATTTTAATAGAGCTGTTAAAAATATTAGTCGATTCGCCAATGACCACCACCAGATTTGGGTAACCGGCACTACAAGTACCGACACCATATACGCACCAACCGAGCTAAACACGTCAGGTTGGAAAGCTGTTCGCACTATCACTATTAGCGACCCCGTTACAGGTAATAATCAATACAAAGCGACTCTATATGATATTAAATAAAACCCACCCATTAGGCAGGTCTAGTTAATTTCTGGTCGGGATGACAAGGCTCGAACTTGCGACCTCACGGCCC
>ERZ1023974.43-NODE-43-length-84686-cov-26.214059_pt1 | contig 84686 bp, 68 predicted proteins | sample MGYA00380432_ERZ1023974 | MGnify/ENA primary metagenome ERZ1023974 (study PRJEB33179, sample SAMN07449058) | human gut metagenome | biome: Human-gut; feature: Human associated habitat; material: Faeces | host: Homo sapiens | place: India:Kasaragod | collected...
GGTGGGACGATCAAAGGAGCGTGCGTTTGAACAAAAAGAAAAAGTCCACAAACACCTCCCCTTATCCCGATGAAGTCATCGACCGTCTGGCACGGGCGTTCTACCCGGCCATCCTTGCCTGCTGGAACAGCGAGGAAGGACAGCGAGAGTTTGCCGCATGGCAGGCGGAACAGGCTCATCATGCAAACAACGAAAAACAGGAAGTTCCCGCTGGGGAGCTCCCTGTTGTACATATCGCTATTGTCTGTGGCTTTTGGCAGGGTGCGTCCGGGTGGGCGCACCCTGTTTTTCCATTTATTGACTCACTACGGCTTTCCCATTTAACCTTGTAAAATCTTCTATCCTATGATATATTGAACACATAGAAGTAATAGGAGGTATCTCAAATGGGAAAATGCGTTTACGTTGACAATTCTAATGTTTGGATTGAGGGTAAATACCATTCTGCCGTTTCTAAGGGTATGGTTGCAGATGTTTATGAAGCACATGATAACAGAATTTGTGACATGCCGTGGGCTTACGACTTTGGTAAATTGCTTAATATTGTTTGTGATGGTGATATCTCCGATATTAAGAGAGCTGTTTTATACGGTTCTAGGCCTACAGATAACGACAGTCTTTGGAATGCTGCTAAAAAAGTAGGATTTGAAGTTTTCACACCCCCTCGTAATGCGAGCAATAAAGAAAAGCGTGTTGACACAGGTTTTGATAAAGAAGTCTTGAAAGATTTATATAAGGGCGTAATTGGGCCTGATGATGAAATTATTCTGGTTGTTGGAGATAGCGATCATCATCCCGTAGCAGAAGCTATTCTTGAGGAGGGGAAGCAATATACTCTTGCATTTTGGGATAATGCTTCAGAACTAATGAAGAACGACTGTAAAAAGTTTATATCGCTAAATCCTCATATCAAGGATTTAGAATGCAAATAAAGAACTTTTTTCGCGAAGGACTAAGATAAAAAGAGAACCCCGGAACTATTTAAGCAAACTTGACGCTAAAAGGTTCCGGGGTTTATTCAATTCTTTTCAGGAAATCATTTTGCAGTAGCCACTATTTTGTTAATCTTCTAATTCGCGACTTCCTAATACTCCTTTCAAATATTCCTCCGGATCGCCATTCAGAATCAAGTCCGCATAGCCCAGCGGGTCATTATAGATGAGGTAATCCAATTCTGCCCTCTGCGCCATGGTCACATCCAACGCATCCTCGACCCCGGTGCAGTCGATGGAAATTTTTCTTCCATCCCGGAGCAGCAGCTCCACGCAGCCGGTGTCCATGTTGAAATAGCAAGCTCTTGCATCGTACTTCATGTTTGTGTCCTCCTGAAATCATGTTGTGGCTTATGTCGGTCAATCTATGATTTCGGATTTCATCTTCCACGGACCCCTGCATTGAGCTTTCCGAAGAAAACAAATAATCCGAACCCATCTCCTATCGGAAACAAGTTCGGATTATTTTTGTTTGGTCCGAGTGGCGAGAATCGAACTCACGGCCTCTTGAACCCCATTCAAGCGCGCTACCAAAACTGCGCTACACCCGGATATCGTCCTCTGCCTCCCTACCGAAGCATTGGCGACAAAAGATATTATACGCATCTTTCCGGGTTTTGTCAACACTTTTCTGCATCTTTTTCTGATTTTTTCAAGAAAAGTATGATTTTCGTCGTACGAGCGCCGCTTTACTTTTTTGCTTTTACGCCAGTTTCCGCGTCTGCGGCCCGCAGCTGTCTGTCCTTTTCCAGCAGGGGCTTGAGATACTGGCCGGTAAAGCTGCCGGGCACCTCGGCCACCTGCTCGGGCGTACCCTCGGCAATCACCAGGCCGCCGGCGCTGCCGCCTTCAGGGCCAAGGTCAATGATGTGGTCCGCACACTTGATGAGATCCAGGTTGTGCTCGATGACAATGACCGTGTTGCCCGCATCCACCAGCTTCTGCAGTACCTCGATCAGGCGATGCACGTCCGCAATGTGCAGGCCTGTGGTGGGCTCATCGAGGATATACACCGTCTTGCCGGTGCTGCGGCGGGCCAGCTCATTGGCCAGCTTAACACGCTGGGCTTCGCCGCCGGACAGGGTGGTGGCACTCTGACCCAGGGTCACATAGCCAAGGCCCACATCCATCAGGGTCTGCAGCTTGCGGGCGATCTTGGGCTGGTTGGCAAAGAACACCACCGCCTCCTCCACGGTCATATTCAGCACGTCCGCAATGGTCTTTTCCTTATACTTTACCTCCAGCGTCTCGCGGTTATAGCGCGCGCCCTTGCATACCTCACAGGGCACATAGACGTCCGGCAGGAAGTGCATTTCGATCTGCAAAATGCCGTTGCCCTCACAAGCCTCACAGCGGCCGCCCTTGACGTTGAAGCTGAACCGGCCCGGGCCATAGCCGCGCATCTTTGCATCCTGGGTCTCGGCAAAGACGGCACGGATATCGTTGAACACACCGGTATAGGTGGCCGGGTTGGAGCGGGGCGTGCGGCCGATGGGCTGCTGGTCGATACCAATGACCTTATCCACAAATTCCAGACCCTCCACCCCGTCGCACTTGCCCGCACGGCTGCGGGCACCGTTCAGCTCACAGGCCAGCGTCTTGTACAGGATCTCGTTGATCAGGCTGGACTTGCCAGAACCGGAAATGCCGGTCACACAAACGAACTCCCCCAGCGGGAACCGGACATCAATGTTGCGCAGGTTGTTTTCCCGGGCACCCCTCACGGTCAGGAAGTTTCCATTGCCGGTGCGGCGGGTCTGGGGCACAGCAATGCGCTTGCGGCCGGAAAGATAATCGCCGGTGATGCTCCGCTTGGCCTTACAGATATCCTTCACGGAGCCCGCCGCCACGATCTCGCCGCCATGAACGCCCGCGCCGGGACCCACATCCACGATATAGTCCGCGCTGCGCATGGTATCCTCGTCGTGCTCGACCACGATGACGGTATTACCGAGGTCCCGCAGGTTCTTCAGGGTCGCAATGAGCTTGTCGTTGTCACGCTGGTGCAGGCCGATGCTGGGCTCGTCCAGCACATAAAGCACGCCGGACAGCGCACTGCCGATCTGGGTGGTGAGGCGGATGCGCTGGCTTTCGCCGCCGGACAGGGTGCCAGCCGCGCGGGCCAGGGTCAGGTAATCCAGACCCACGCTCTGCAAAAACTGCAGGCGGTTTCGGATCTCCTTCATGATCTGACCGCCGATCTGCCTCTGCTTCTCGGTCAGGTTCGGCTCATTTTCAGCAATAAATTTCAGCTCATCCCGGATGGACATTTCGCAGAACTCGCTGATGTTCTTATCCCCAACGGTCACTGCCAGCACCACCGGCTTCAGGCGCTTACCATGGCAGTCCGGGCACTCCACGCCGGACATGAAGCTGCCGATCTCTTCCTTCATCCACTCGCTGTTGGTCTCCCGGAAGCGGCGCTCCAGGTTCTCCACAATGCCCTCAAACGTATTATAGTAGACACCGCTGCCGAACTCGTTGGTTCGGTGCATCTCGATCTTTTCGCCGTTGGTGCCGTAGAGCAGAGCGTTCACTGCCTCGGTGCTCATATCCTTGATGGGCGTGTCCAGCGTAAAGCCGTATTTTTTACCCAGACCAAGGTAGTACATTTCGCTGACAGAGCCCTCGGCGTAGTACCAGCCGCTGGCCTTGATGGCCCCCTGCCGGATGGACAGGTTCTTATTGGGCAGGATGCGCTCCTCGTCCACCCGCATAAACGTACCAAGGCCCGTGCACTTCTCACAGGCACCCTGGGGGTTGTTGAAGGAGAAGAGCCGGGGCGACAGGTCCCCGATGGAGATGCCGTGCTCCGGGCAGGCAAAGTTCTGGCTGAAGGTCATGCACTCCCCACCGATGACATCGATCTCGGCGATGCCGCCGGTCAGGGCCAGCGCAGTTTCCAGCGAATCTGCCAGACGGCCCTGGATGCCCTTGCGCATGGCAAGGCGGTCCACCACGATCTCCACCGTGTGCTTGATGTTCTTTTCCAGCGTGATCTCTTCGTCCAAGTCATACAGATTGCCGTCGATCCTCACACGGGAGTAGCCGCCCCGCCGGGCGGCATCCAGTTCCTTCTGCTGCGTGCCCTTGCGCTGACGCACCACAGGAGCCAGCACCTGGAATTTGGTGCCGTCCTCCAGCTTGAGCACGGCATCCACCATCTCATCCACGGTCTGCTGGCTGATGACGCGGCCGCACACCGGGCAGTGGGGCACGCCCACCCGGGCATACAACAGACGCAGGTAATCGTAGATCTCGGTCACGGTGCCCACGGTAGAGCGGGGGTTGTGGCTGGTGGTCTTCTGGTCAATGGAAATGGCCGGCGACAGGCCGGTGATCTCATCCACATCGGGCTTGTCCATCCGGCCCAGAAACATCCGGGCGTAGCTGGAAAGGCTCTCCACATAGCGGCGCTGGCCGTCGGCATAAATGGTATCGAAGGCAAGGCTCGACTTACCGGAACCGGACAGGCCGGTCATAACAATGAATTTTTCGCGCGGGAGGGTCAGATCAATATTCTTCAGGTTGTGCTCCCGTGCGCCTTTGATGACGATCTTATCGTTTGCCAAGGTACTTTCTCCCTCTTCTCTGTGTCTGTGCATGGTTCTGCCTGCGCTCGGTCTCGGCATCCGAGTCCACGGTGGGGTTCTCGCCCCGGCGCAGGCGGTCGATCTGGTCACGCAGGAAGGCCGCATGCTCAAATTCCAGCAGCTTGGCAGCCTCCTTCATCTCTCGGGTCAGGCGCTCGATGGCAGCTTCCCGCTCCAGTTTGCCCATGCGGCGGGTATTCCGCTTTGCGTTCTCCGCCTTATCGCTGATCTCAATGCTGTCCGCAATGGCCTTGACGATGGTCTTAGGCACGATGCCGTGTTCTTCATTGTAGGCCATCTGGATGGCACGGCGGCGCTCGGTCTCAGTGATGGCGCGTTCCATGCTGTCCGTCACCTCATCGGCGTACATAATGACCAGACCCTCGGCGTTGCGGGCCGCGCGGCCGATGGTCTGGATGAGGCTGGTCTCACTGCGCAGGAAGCCTTCCTTGTCGGCATCCAGGATCGCCACAAGGCTGACCTCGGGCAGATCCAGGCCCTCACGCAGGAGATTGATGCCCACCACCACATCGATGGAGCCCAGGCGCAGATCTTTGATGATCTCCATCCGTTCAAAGGTATCCACCTCGTGGTGCATATATTTGACCTTGATGCCCTGCTCGGTCAAAAAATCGGTCAGGTCCTCGGCCATCTTCTTGGTCAGGGTGGTCACAAGAACACGCTCGTTCTTCGCCGTGCGGACGTTGATCTCGCCCAGCAGGTCAGTCACCTGCCCCTCCACAGGCCGCACCGAGATCAGCGGGTCCAGCAGGCCGGTGGGCCGGATGACCTGCTGCGCGATCCGGGTGCTGTTCCGGCGCTCATACTCGCCCGGCGTGGCCGAGACGAACACCATCTGGTTCAGTTTGCTTTCCACCTCCTCAAACTTGAGGGGGCGGTTGTCAAAGGCCGACGGCAGACGGAAGCCGTACTCCACCAGCGTCTTTTTGCGGGCATAGTCGCCGCCATACATAGCACGCACCTGCGGCAGGGTCACATGGCTCTCATCCACAAAAAGCAGAAAATCCTCCGGGAAATAATCCAGCAGGGTGGTGGGCATGCTGCCCGGCGCACGGCCCGACAGCACCGCCGAGTAGTTCTCGATGCCCTTGCAGATTCCCACCTCGGTCAGCATCTCGATGTCGTAGTTCGTTCGCTGCTGGATGCGCTGGGCCTCAATGAGCTTGCCCTCGGCGGTAAACTTCTTCACCTGCTCGTCACACTCGGCGCGGATCTTTTCAATGGCCGCTGCCTTTTTATCGGCGCTGACGATGTAGTGGCTGGCCGGGAAGATGGCCACATGCTTCACCACGTTCTGCCGGGTGCCGGTAACGGGGTTGAACTCCGTGATGCGGTCGATCTCATCCCCGAAGAACTCCACCCGGATGGCAAGGTCGCTCATGTAGGCCAGATAGATATCCACCGTGTCGCCGTGAACGCGGAACTTATTGCGGATAAAATTGATGTCGTTCCGCTCATATTGCAGGGTGACCAGCTTTTTACACAGGTCATCCCGCTCCATCTGCATCCCGGGCCGCAGGCTGATGACCATGCTGCGGTAATCGATGGGGTCGCCCAGAGAGTAGATACAGGACACCGATGCCACAATGATGACATCCCGCCGCTCCGAAAGCGCCGCCGTGGCCGAATGGCGCAGGCGGTCGATCTCATCGTTGATGGCGCTGTCCTTTTCAATGTAGGTATCGGTGCTGGGGATGTAGGCTTCGGGCTGGTAGTAATCGTAGTAGGAAACAAAATACTCCACCGCATTGTCCGGGAAGAACGAGCGGAACTCGGTGCAGAGCTGGGCCGCCAGCGTCTTATTATGGGCCAGCACCAGCGTGGGGCGGTTGCACCGGGCGATCACGTTGGCCATGGTAAAGGTCTTGCCGCTGCCGGTCACACCCAGCAGGGTCTGGCAGCGGTCGCCCCGCTCAACGCCCTCTACCAGCTGCTCAATGGCCTGGGGCTGGTCGCCCGTGGGGGCATAGTTGGAGACGAGATGGAACTGTTCATCGGCCATGTCTCGGTTCTCCTTTCTGTTCTCAGATGGAACTACAAATAGTTGTGCTTTTCATGTTGATTATAACACAATTATTTTATAATATCAATACGGCCTGAGCATCTCCCCGGTCTGGAAATCGTAAAACGGCAGGCGGTTGGCCTCCCGCATGGAGAAATATTCGCTCTCGGTCAGAATGATATGATCCCGCAGATGTACCTTGACCAGCCCCAGTGCCCGGACGATATTCTCGGTGGCCATCAGATCCTCCCGCGAGGGCAGGGCCACGCCGTTGGGGTGGTTATGGCAGAGCACCACACTGTCGGTACCGCCCTTGAGGGCTGCCGCCACCACATCCTTGATCTCCAGACTCACCCGGTCGCTGGTGCCGTCCCGCAGCCAGAACAGCCCCTTGATGCGGCTGCGGCCATCCAGCGCAGCCAGCAGGGCGCGTTCCTGCACAGTCCCGGCAAACTGTGCCATCAGGTATTCGGCCAGCTGGTCGGTGGTCTTCATGCATTTTTTTCCGTTGACCGCACACTGGGTATAGTATCTGCCGACCTGCGGCAAAAGATGCAGCATCCGGGCGGTAGAGGGGCCTACCCCCTCCACCGTCAGCAGATCCTCCTCGGAGGCATCCAACACCCCGGCAAAGTCTCCGAACCGGTCCATGAGGACATGGGCAAGGCCGTTGGTGTCCTTGCGGGTGTTGGTGATGTAAAGGACATATTCCAGCGCTTCATGGGGTGCCAGACTTTCCAGTCCGTACTGCTCCACCCGGGCGCGCATCCGCTGGCGGTGCCCCTTATGCTGGCTGCTTTCCTTCGCCATGGTCGTTCTCCTTTTGCGTTATTACCTTAATAGTACCGTTTTTTCAGCAAAACACAAGGGGGCACAGGAAATATTCTGCGTTGACTTCAAAGAAAGGGTGGTTTATTATAGAGAAAAGGCTTTTTTATGAATCAATATGCCCTCTCAGTCAAAGCCTGCGGCTTTGCCAGCTCTCCCAAAGGGAGAGCCCCTTGTGGCTCTCGGTCAGCATGTACTGAACCCGGGAGATACATTGCCTCTCCCTTTGGGAGAGGTGGATTTGCGAAGCAAAGACGGAGAGGGCTTGTCTTTCATCCAACAAAAGGAACGATTTTATGAAACAATTTACTGCCACTGCAAACGACGAGGGCGTGCGGCTTTCCCGCTTTGTCCAGAGCGTGACCCGCGATCTCCCCACCAGCCTGCTGTACAAGAGCTTCCGCAACAAGCGGGTCAAGGTCAACGGCAAAAAAGGCGCCCCCGAGGATCGGCTCAAGGCGGGCGACCTCATTGAGCTGTACATCAACGATGAATTCTTCCCGCCCGAGGGCGCAAAGCCTGCAACCCGCAAGCCTGCCCCCAAAAAGCAGCAGAACCAGCCCAAGGTGACCGTCATCTATGAGGACGAGAACATTGCCGTGCTGTACAAGCCCACCCACCTGCTCTGCCACAGCGACCGCACCGGCGATGCCAACCTTGTGGACGCATTCACCCAGTATCTGGCCCAGAAGGGCGAGTACGATGCGGGCGGTGAGAACCGTTTCAAGCCCGGCATCTGCAACCGGCTGGACCGTGGCACCGAGGGCCTTGTCATCGCTGCCAAGAGCTACGCCGCCCTGCGGGACATGAACGAGATCATCCGCACCGACCTGCTCAAAAAGGAATACTATACCATCACCGTGGGCATCCCCCAGAGCGGGCGGTTCACGGCCTGGTGGGAGCACGATGAGAAGAACAACAAGGTCAGTATCCACGCCCACCAATCTCAGGATGAGCGCCGCAAGCAGATCATCACCGATGTGGACGTACTGCGCACCGCCGGGCCTTTTGCCCTGTGCAGGATTGGCCTGGTCACGGGCCGCACCCACCAGATCCGCGCGCATCTGGCCTACCTGGGCAGGCCGGTGCTGGGAGATATCAAATACGGCAACCGCAAGATGAACGAGCGCACCGGTACCCGGACGCAGGCTCTCTGCGCCGTCCGCATCAGCTTCCTGGATATCCCGGAGGAGAACACCCTGCACTACCTCACCGGCAAGGTCATCAAGCTGAAAGACCCCCAGATCGTCAAACAGTTCGACGCGCTGGATAAAAATAAAGAAGGAGCAACATCATGGCAGACCTGAATCCTTATTTCAAGAGCATCATCGACGAGGACCGCGAGGCCGTGGTTATCTGCGACCTGGATCACACCATCCTCTATATGAACCCTGCCGCTGTGGTGGATTACAAAAAATACGGCGGAGCCGCCCTGCTGGGCAAAAGCCTTCTGGCCTGCCACAACCCCCATTCGGTGGAAGCCATCCGCAAGGTGGTCGAGTGGTTCGCGGCGGATGCCAGCCACAACATCGTCTATACCTATCACAACGCAAAGCACGACCGCGACGTCTACATGGTAGCCCTGCGGGATGCAAGCGGCACCCTGATCGGCTACTACGAGAAGCATGATTCCCGAAAAGCTGAAACTATGAAGCAGTACGATTTGTTCTGACAAAGAAAGGCGAACCCCACACAAAAAAGACTTTGCCGCCTACCCCCGTGCGAAGATGCCACTCTGCTATACCTCCCGCATAGACAAAACGAACGCCTGCCGGGCTTTTCTCACTCGGCAGGCGTTCGTTCGTTTTTATGGGGTCGATTCGTTACTTTGCCAGCAGCTCGTCAGCCAGCGCATCCATCTGTGCCTCAGCGGCGGCATTGGCGGCAGAGCGGATGGTCACAACGGCATCACAGACGGTGATGTTCTTCATGCCGTCCAGCTCGGCACGCATCAGCTTTGCAGCCATGGGGGCCCAGGTGCCGTTCTCCATCAGGCCAACGGTGCGGCCCTGGAAGTTCTTGGTCTTGAGGTGGGTCAGCAGATTCTCCATCGGCGGGAAGAGGAAGCCGTCGTAGGTGGCGCAGGCCAGCACGATCCGGCCGCAGCGGAAGGCCTCAGTGACGGCATAGGAGACATCGGTGCGGGTCAGATCCATCTCCACCACCTTGGCACCCTTGGCGCGCAGCTTCTCAGCCATGGTGTGGGCGGCGGCTCTGGTGTGGCCGTGGATGGAAGCGCTGGCCACCAGGATCTTCTCCGGCTCCTCAGCCTTGTAGCTGGACCACAGGTCATAGTAGTTCAGGTACTTGCTCAGATCGCCGGTCAGCACGGGGCCGTGCAGGGGGCAGATGGTGGCGATATCCAGCGCAGCGGCCTTTTTCAGCAGAGCCTGCACCTGCGGACCGTACTTGCCCACGATGTTCAGGTAGTAGCGGCGGGCCTCGCTGGCCCAGTCGGCGTTTTCGTCAAACCTGGCCACTGCACCAAACCGGCCAAAGCCGTCCGCAGAGAAGAGCACCTTTTCACTGCTCTCATAGCTCACCATGACCTCAGGCCAGTGCACCATGGGGGCAAGCACAAAGGTCAGGGTGTGGGTGCCCAGGCTCAGGCTCTCGCCGTCCTTCACCACCACGCGGCGCTCCTTGGCAACGGCATCCGCCCCAAAGAACTGATCCATATACAGGAAAGTTTTGGCGTTGCCCACCACCTGCATTTCCGGGTAGAGGGCGGCCAGTCTGGCGATATTGGCACCGTGGTCAGGCTCCATGTGGCTGACCACCAGGTAATCCGGCTTGCGTCCGGCCAGTGCCTCGGTCAGGTTGGCAAGCCAGGGCTCCGTGGCACGGTTGTCCACCGTATCCAGAATGGCGGTCTTTTCGTCCAGAATGACATAGGAATTGTAGCTCACGCCGGTGGGCACCGGGTACTGGCTCTCGAACAGGTCAATGGTGGTATCGTCCACACCCACGCCCAGAATGGCTTCGCTGATCTTTTTCACGCTCATAGCAGACATCCTCTCTATCCATATTGCTGTGCCGGAAAAGTGGCAGCATAATACTAATAGCGGTTCCTAGTATAGCACATTGTTAAAGATTATTCAAGCTCCTCCGGCAGTCTTGCCGCCACCGGCCGGCCCGGCTCGTTGTCCAGCTCCAGCAGGACTGCCGCGCTGGCATCATCCAGGCTCTGGACACTGCGGAGCTTGCGGCTGATGGCCCGGCTGCGGACACCAATGAGGTTGTCCAGCTCTTCATCGGTCTGGCGCAGGCGCTGCTGCATCTTGGAGAGCCCCTGCCCGAACTTGTCGAACTCCGTCTTAACGGCACCCAGCAGCTGCCAGACCTCGCCGGAGCGCTTCTGGATGGCAAGGGTCTTGAAGCCCATCTGCAGGCTGTTGAGCAGAGCCGCCATGGTGCTGGGGCCTGCAATGTTCACCTGATAATCCCGCTGCAGCACCTCCAGCAGACCGGCGTTCACCACCTCGGCGTACAATCCTTCAAAAGGCAGGAAGAGGATGCCAAAGGTCGTGGTGTAGGGCGGTTCCACATACTTTTCCCGGATATCCTTTGCCTCGCTCCGCAGCACCAGCTCCAGCGTATGGCGGGCATTCTCCACCGCCTGCGCATCGCCGGAGGCCTGGGCATCCTGCAAGTGCGCGTAGGTGTCGCCGGGGAATTTGGAGTCGATGGGCAGCCAGACCGTGCCGCCGTCCGTGCCCGGCATCCTGATGGCATATTCCACCCGCTGGGTGCTGCCCGGGATGGTGGCCACATTGGTCTCGTACTGTTCCGGGGCCAGGATCTCTTCCAGAATGGCCCCCAGCTGGATCTCACCCAGAATGCCGCGGGTCTTAACGCCCGAGAGCACCTGCTTCAGCCCGCCCACATCGGCGGCAAGGTTCTGCATCTCGCCCAGCCCCTTGTACACCTGTTCCAGCTGGTCGTTCACAGCCTTGAAGCTCTCGGTCACCCGCTTCTGCAGGGCATCCTGCAGCTGCTCGTCCACAGTGTGGCGGATCTCATCCAGCTTTTTTGCGTTCTCGGCCTGCAGGGCGGTCATGTTTTCCGCAAGGGTCTTGCGCAGCTCTTCCAGCTTCTGGGTGTTGGCGGCCTCCAGACTCTGGAGCCGCTGGGTCAGGATCTGCTGCTGGCCGCTCTGGCCCTGTGCCAGCGTGGTGCTCATGCTCTGTACTGAGGTCTGCAATGTCTCACTGACACTGCGGATGGCGGTGTAATTCTGCTCCGCCATTGCCGCCTGTCTGGCCGCAAAGTCTTTTGCCTGTGCATCGAGCTGCTGCTGCATCCAGCGCTTGAGCTCCTCGTAGTCTCCCCCGTTCCGGGGCTTGTTCAGTTTCCAGAGCACCACTGCCAGCAGCAGGCAGATGGTGACCAGCAGCAGGGTGTACAATCCAGCTAAAAATTCCATTGATTATAAGTCCTCGAAATCGACCAATTCTTTCCGGGTATCCAGCGCATCGCCATAAAGGCCCACGCCGTCCACCTCGCACTCGCCCGACTGGTTATCATAGGGGTCGGAGCGGAACCCGTACATCGGCGGGTCAAAGGGTGCCTCAAAGGCGCGGTTTGCCACCATGCGCCCGGTGTCCAGGCTGCCGAAGTAGTGGCGGCGCAGCTCTTCCTCGCCCTGCCGTGCCATGGAAGCACCAAACGAGCAGTCGGCATACATCCAGCCCTTGGGGGCAATGTAGAACATGGCCCAGTCGTGGCATCCCACGCCGGTGGGCGACACCGACAGGCCGCTCTGCCAGCGGGCCGGAATGCCCACCAGACGGCAGAGGGTGATGAAGGTCAGGGCCATAATGCCGCAGTCACCGCGCCGGTTCCGTGCGCAGCGGTCGGGCAGGCAGTCCTGCACAAAGTAGGCGGGCTGATAGTGATACCGCACATTCAGGGTAACGTAATCATAGATGCGCTTTGCCTTTTCCGCCGGGTCGGTGATCCCTTCGGTCAGCTGTGAGGCCAGCGCCCGCAGATAGGGTGTGAACACGATATGCGGGGCCTGCTCCTCGGTATCAAAGGTCGGCTGTTCCGGCGCGGGCACAAAGTCCAGCGGGTCGGCATAGACTGCCGTTGTCTTGTAACGGTACTGCACCCCGAAGCGGCGGTTTTCGGTCAGGTCAGCCTCCCAGCAGACGGTGCGCTGGGGGGCGTTTGCATCGGCGATGCGGCCTGGCTGCTCGGTAAAGCTCTGCAGCTCGATCTCGCTCTGGGCCAGGCATTCCGCCGGGATGGGCAGCCAGGCGCGGACGTGTACGCTCTTCCGGCCCTCTGCCTTTGCCTTGGTCAGAGCGGCGGCAAAGGCCTCATCCGACATTCCCACGCTGGTCTTCAGCGTGATGCGGGCACTGGCCTGCCCTTCCCGCTCCATCTGGTCATGGATGCGGCGGCGGCGCTCCCGGGCCAGCGCGGCCGGGGCGGGCGGGTCAAGCTGACGGGCGGCAAGGTCGGCGTGGGTGGCGATCAGCGTCTCGGCAAAGCGGTCAAGGTAGTGCTTCTCCCCTTCCACAAACCGCCAGTCCACCCGGCCCTCATGCACCAGCTGGCGGAACTCCTCCACCGTGAAATCCCGCACAAGGCCCTGCATCCGGGCCACGGCCTGTGCCTCGTTCCAGCAGTATTCCTGCGGCAGACGGCGCATGATCTCCTTCTGCACCAGCAGGGCATCCCGCAGCGCGTTCACGCCGTGGGGCACAGGGTTGGCGGGCTGCTCATACTCCGGCATTTCCAACCCCTGACTGCGGGGGCTGTTCTGGGTCTCCGTCCAGTCCTCGGCCAGATATTCATCGATCCGTGCCACGGCTTCTTTGTAATAGCCCGCGGCCTTCAGCCGCTCTACATCATCGGGCAGACCGACGTTCAGATGTACGAATGCTTCGTTCAGATCTTTCATCCTGTTTCATCCTTTCTCTCAGGCGCACTGCTCTTCCCAGAAAGCAGTGGCTTCCACCAGCCAGTTCTCGGCATCTGTTCCTGTGCCGATGCCGCAGACGTGAGGTGCATTGTTGAACACCCGGTAAACATGCTTGACGTGATTGGCCTGCAGGGCAGCTTCCAGCTGCGGTCCCTGCCGCCAGTAGACCAGCTCTTTCAGCAGCGTGTCGTTCACACCGTGCCAGTGGTAGGTGGCGGGGTAGTCCGGCGTGATCTCATCCGAAAGATTCCGGGTATAGTATTTGGGGCCGTATGCGCCGATATCCTGGATGACATGGTAGATGGGCTTGATATAGGTCATATCGTTGATGGGGTAGCCCAGCAGCAGGGCGGCAGGCTTGGGCACATTGTAATGCTTATACCCCACCGATTCCGTGCCGAACAGACCCGTCAGGTGGCCGCCCATGGAATATCCCACAATGGCGTACTGCTCCGGCTGGATGCCAAACTCCGCAGCGTGTTCCTCAATGTACTGCATGGCCCGGCCGATGTCCTCCAGCGGAGCATCATCGGAAGCATCCGTCCAGACGCGATACCGCAGAATAAAGGAGGCATAGCCCAGTTCATGCAGCTGCCAGGCCGTACAGGCCCCCTCCTCCAGCTCGGCGCTCTCATTGGCACCGCTGCCAGCCAGGATCAGCGCAAACTTGGCATTTTCAGTCTTGGCCGGGAAATAGAACAGGCCGGTGTTGTTTTTGGTGCGGTCTGCCGCCTTTTCCGCATCCGTGTAGAACGAGTGGGTGACCTGCACGCCATTGTTGTAGTTCTCAATGACCAGATTCAGCCCCTTGGCACAGCCTTCGGCCACATACTCGTTGGTGTAGCCCTCCACAGTGGTCATCTCCCACAGGGCCTGACCCGGCGGGCAATCCTTATCCTGCGAGTAGGTGTAGAAGCCGGAGTTCTTGATGCCCGGGTTGCTGCGCACTTCCTTCATGGTGGTCTGGGCCGTGATGTTGGGCTCTCCCTTTTCCATCACGGCACCGGCGGGCAGGGCCAGCAGAGCCAGCAGACACAGCACCATCGCAACGATTCGTTTTGCCTGTTTCATGTTCCGTTCCTTTCCCCCGGCACCGCCCTGATTGCATTCTCCCACACAGAGGACTATAATATGAGACTGCACAGGCGATACCGGTTGGTTTTTGTTCTATTGTATCACACCCGCCGGTATTGTCAAAACAAATCTGTCCGCAAAATCCATGCGTTGTGATCTCCACGCTTCCGGGGGGCCGGGTATTCAGATTCCGGACACTCTGCCCGGCCTGAGGTGAACAGGTTTCCATTGTGATTTGCGGCAGATTCTGCTATACTGAAAAAAGATATTGCACACGCAATGAGGGGAAACCGGAGCACTGCGGCTCCGGTCAGAATAGGAAATATGAGTGAGATCACAGTCCGGCCCATGATGCCGGAGGATTGGACTGCCGTGTCCAAAATATATCTGGAGGGCATTGCCACCGAGCACGCCACCTTCCAGACCAACTGCCCGCCTTACACCGCCTGGGACGCATCCCATACCAGGGATTGCCGGCTGGTGGTGCTGGACGATGGGGTCGTAGCCGGCTGGGCAGCCCTGCATCGGGTAGACCCCCGCTGGTGCTACCGCGGCGTGGCCGAGGTGAGCATCTATGTCGGGGAGAAATTCCGGGGCAAGGGGCTGGGCTATCACCTGCTCACGGCGCTCTGCCGCGAGGCCGAACAGGCCGGGTACTGGACGCTGCAGTCCACGGTGCTGCAGGACAACGCCCCCTCCCGGGGCCTGCACCTGAAATGCGGCTTCCGCGTGGTGGGCCGCCGGGAGCGCATTGCCCGGGACTGCCACGGCCGCTGGCTGGACACCTACCTGATGGAGCGGCGGTGTGCAGCGGACGAACCGGCGGGCTATAAAAAGCTGTAAGGCGCTTTTTGCGGGAAAGATTTACAGTTTCTTCAAAAAGTGACCTTGAAAATCCACAAAAATATGATATACTAACGTAACGATACCAAAACGAGAGAGGAGGCGCGCGGAATGGCACCGACCAAAGAGCGTCCGGCAACCAAGACGATTGCCACAAACCGGGAAGCGCGCCACGAGTATTTCGTTCTGGAAGCGCTGGAGACCGGCGTTGAGCTGAAAGGCACCGAGGTCAAGAGCCTGCGTGCCGGCGGCGTGAACCTGAAAGACAGCTGGGTCGATATTGAGGACGGCGAGCTGCTGGTCAAGGGAATGCACATCACTCCCTACGACCACGGCAACATCTTCAATCAGGACCCCATGCGGGTGCGGCGGCTGCTGGCCCACAAGAATGAGATCCGACGGCTGCACCAGCAGTGCAAGCTGCAGGGCTACACCCTTGTGCCGCTTTCGCTCTACTTCAAGCATGGCCGCGTCAAAATGGAGCTGGGCCTGTGCAAGGGCAAAAAGCTCTATGATAAGCGCGCAGATGCCGCCAAGCGCGATGCCAAGCGCTCCATCGACCGGGCCGTTAAATCCAACGGCGTTTACTATTGATTTCAGGCAGCATTCCTGCCCGGAAACTTCAAAGCTTACCCACACCGCAAGGTGTGTTTTATGGGGGCGTAAAGGTTTCGACGGGGGGAGCGAGGCCTGGGCAGCGGGTAGCAGTGGGGGACCTGCTCTAAACTCCTCCAAAAAATTAACTGACAACAATAATTATCAGTTGCTCGCAGCCTGAGTGCTGCGCGTTCCGCCCACTCTTGTGTCGTGTGGGGCCGGGGCGTCCTTTAGACACAGCACCTGAACGGACCTAAGCTTTGCGGACCGGCAGGAACTCATGAAGCTACCAATGCGTTAGCCTGGCGACCGGCGTGACGCGGAGGGAATGTTGTTGATCGCCTGCACCCGGAGACACCTACGCTGAACTCTTTTCGGACATGGGTTCGACTCCCATCGCCTCCACCACACAAGAAAAATCCGAACCCCTTCCCATCGGGAAAAGGTTCGGATTTTTCATTTGCTGCATTCCTTACAGCGTCATCTTCATTTCCAGTCTCAGCAGCGCGGCTTTTTTGTCGATGCCGCCTGCATATCCGGTCAGGCTGCCGTTTGCTCCGACAACGCGGTGGCAGGGAATGATGATAGAGATCACATTGTGTCCGACAGCTCCGCCCACAGCCTGCGCAGACATCCGGGAAAGGCCGCGCTCTGCAGCCAGCTGCCTTGCCAGTGCACCATAGGTCGTGGTCTGGCCGTAGGGGATGCGGCGCAGCAGCGCCCACACCTCCTGCTGAAAGGCAGAGCCAGCGGGATGGAGCGGCGGAGTAAAATCCGGCTCCTGCCCGCCGAAATAAACATCCAGCCAGCGGCTGGCCTCGGAGAGCACAGCGGTCTCCTGCTCCTGATGCACCGCATCCAGGGTGCGGGCAAAGTACTTCTGCCCCTCGAACCAGAGGCCGGTCAGGCCTGTGTCGTCAGCGGCCAGCAGGATGCCGCCCAGAGGAGACTCATAGTGCTGTGTATAGATCACCGTTTACCGGATCTCAATGCCCAGCTTGAACTTCAGGTTGCCCAGCACCTTCTTGACGGTGCGCTCGACCTGATCAGCGGAGATCTCCGCACTGGGGTCAGACAGGGTCAGGGAGAAGGCCATGCTCTTCTTGCCCTCGCCCAGGTTTGCGCCGCGGTAGATATCGAACAGCTTGACCTCGGTGATGAGGGAGCTTGCCTTCTTGATGGTGTCCTCGATCTCGCCGCAGGTGACCTTTTCCTCGCAGACAAGGGCCAGGTCACGCTTGATGGCAGCGTAGGGGCTCAGCGGCTTATAGCGCAGCTCACCGTCCACGCAGGACATCAAAGCCTCATAGTCCAGCTCACCCAGATAGATGTTCTGGCTGTCCTTCTGGTCCTTTGCGATCTCCAGCTCGCCATTGATCTCGTTGGAGAGCTTGCCGAACACGCCCAGACGCTTGCCGTTGCAGTAGACAGCGGCGCTGATGCCGGGGTGGAGCCACGGGGTGGTCTCGCGCTCGTAGGTGAAGGTCAGGTCAAAGCCTGCGGCCAGCGCCTCCATTGCACCCTTGACGGTGAAGAAGTCCTCCTCGGGGCCAAAGGCACCGATGCAGAGGGTCTGACGCTCATGGGGATGCTCGCTGATGGGCAGCTCCTTGGCCAGATAGACGGGAGCCATCTCGAACAGGCGGCCCTCGGCATTGCCCTTCTTGAGGTTGTCCACGATGACATTCAGCATGGACGGGGTCAGCAGGGTGCGCATGATGGACAGGTTCTCGCTGATGGGATTCAGGATGCGGATGGCCTTGCGGGCGGCATCCTCTGCAGGGATGTGCAGCATATCCAGCTCCGCGTTGGAGTAGAAGGCCAGGGTGGATGCCTCATAGAAGCCCTGTGCAGCCAGCAGGCGCTTGGTCTTGAGCTGCTGCTTCTGCGCGTAGTTCAGGCCGCCGTTGGTAACAGAGGCAGTGTTCAGGAAGGTGGGGTTGATGTGGTCATAGCCGTACTCACGGATGACCTCCTCCGCCAGATCGGGGAAGCTCTCCACGTCCTCACGGTAGAGAGGAGCAGACACATCCCAGCTGCCATCGGCCTGCACATCCACGGTGAACTCCAGGCGCTGCAGGATATCGATCATGGTCTGCTCGGGCACAGTGATGCCCAGCACGCCGCAGATCTTGGCAGGGGTGGTCACGATGTGCTTGCGCTCCAGCGGACGGCCATCGGTCAGGTCATACTCGAGGGTGGTGATATCGCCGCAGTCCAGCTCTTGGATCAGGTGCAGGGCACGAGCCAGGCCCAGCTCGGGAGAGTTGCGGTCCACACCCTTTTCATAGCGGGCAGAGGAATCACTGTTCTGGCCCAGGGCACGGCTGGTCTTGCGGACGCAGTCACGAGCGAAGGTAGCGCACTCGAACAGCAGGCTGGTGGTGTTCTCATCCATGCCGGAGTTGGCACCGCCCATGATGCCGGCCAGAGCCACAGGCTTCTCGGCATCGCAGATGACCAGATTGTTGGGGTTCAGGGTGAACTCCTTTTCATCGAGGGTCACGATCTTCTCACCCTCGTGGGCACGGCGCACATCAATGGTGCGGCCGGCGACCTTGTTCAGGTCAAAGGCGTGCATGGGCTGGCCCATTTCCAGCAGGGTGTGGTTGGTGATATCCACCACGTTGCTGATGGAGCGCAGGCCGCACAGGGCCAGATGACGCTTCATCCAGCGGGGAGATTCGCCCATGCGGATGTTGCGGACGTAGTGCGCCATATAGCGGGGGCACAGGTCAGGGGCCTCCACCTGGACGTTGATGGGAGCATCCGGCTCGCAGACAGCCTTGTAATCCATGGCGGGCATGTGCAGGGGCTTGCCCAGAATGGCAGCGACCTCGCGGGCAATGCCCAGCACGGACTGGCAGTCGGGGCGGTTTGCGGTGATGGAGATATCGAAGATATAGTCATCCAGACCGACAACGGGTGCGATGTCGGTGCCGGGAACGGAATCCTCGGGCAGGATGAGCAGGCCATAGACCTCAGAGCCCGGGAACAGGTCATCGTTCAGGCCCAGCTCCTCGCCGGAGCAGAGCATACCGTTGGACTCCACGCCCTGCATCTTGCGGGCCTTGATCTTGATGCCGCCGGGCAGGGTGGAGCCATCCAGAGCGGCGGGCACACAGTCGCCCAGCTTCATATTGGCGGCACCGGTGCTGATGCGGATATCGTGGCCGTAGTCACCGCAGTCCACCACACACTTGGTCAGGTGGGTGCCTTCCTGCTTTTCCATCTCCACGATCTTGCCAACGACCACCTTGCTGATGCCTGCATCCAGCGGGATCAGCTCTTCCACCTCAAAGCCGCAGGAGAACAGCTTCTCCTCCAGCTCCTGAGCGGTAACGTCGATATCAACGAGTTCTTTTAACCAACTGAAAGGTACTTTCATTGTCTGTTCTCTCCCCTCTTATTCATGGAACTGCTTGAGGAACTGCAGGTTGTTCTCGAACATCAGGCCGATGTTGTTGATGCCATACTTCAGCATGGCGATGCGCTCGATGCCAATGCCGAAGGCGAAACCGGAATACTCATCCGGATCAATGTTGCAGTTCTCCAGCACCTTGCGGTTGACAACACCGCCGCCCAGAACTTCGATCCAGCCGGTGTGCTTGCACAGGGGGCAGCCCTTGCCGCCGCACTCAAAGCAGCTGACATCGACCTCCACACTGGGCTCGGTGAAGGGGAAGTAAGAGGGACGCAGGCGGGTGCGGGTGTCCTTGCCGAACAGCTTCTGCACAAAGGTGTTCAGCGCGCCCTGCAGGTCGCCCAGGGTGATGCCCTTATCCACGACCAGGCCTTCCATCTGGTGGAACATGGGGCTGTGGGTGGCATCGGAATCGGAACGGAACACACGGCCGGGGATCAGCACCTTGATGGGCGGCTTCTGGCTGTCCATGGTGCGGATCTGGCCGCCGGAGGTCTGGGTGCGGAGCAGGAACTCGTCGGACAGGTAGAAGGTATCCTGCATGTCGCGGGCGGGGTGATCCTTGGGCACGTTCAGGCGGGTGAAGTTGTGGTCGTCATCCTCGATCTCAGGTGCGTCAGCCACGGCAAAACCCATGCCGGAGAACACGTCGATGATCTGGTTTGTGACCAGCGTCAGGGGGTGCAGACCACCCACCGTGCGGGTCTTGGCGGGCAGGGTGATGTCCACGGTCTCAGCGGCGTTGCGGGCGGCCAGCTCAGCCTCCTTCACCTTGGCAGCGGCAGCATCGTAGTCTGCCTGCACCTTCTGCTTGAGCTCATTGATGATCTTGCCCATGGCGGGGCGCGCTTCGGGCGCGACAGAGCGCAGATTCTTCATCAGCGCGGGGATCTTGCCGTTTTTGCTCAGATATTCCTGCCAGAACGAGGCCAGCGTCTCCTTGGAAGAGACCTGACCGAGGCTCTCTGCGGCCTGTTTGGCCAGCTCGTCGATCATTGCTTGCATGGAAATTCTCTCCTTCTCAGTTCGTGTTTTCAAAGCGGGGCAGCAAAAAAGGCCCCGTCCCCTGCCGGGCCATTTCTGGCCGGACAAAAGGGACGAAGCCTTTGCAAATCCAATGCTCCGCGGTACCACCCGGTTTCCGCCCTGCACAAAGAAGGGCGGCTCTCAAACGCCGTAACGGGGCGTGCCGTCCTGCCCTAATAGAAGCCGTTCGGGCAGGCCGCTCAGGAGCGAACTTCGGCACACACCCACGCGGAAGCCCTTTCAGCCGGTGAAGCTTCTCTCTTTGCTGTGGAACTGCATGCGTACTCTCTCCGTCGCTGCGTTTTCAAGATATTCAGGTTTCATAACCGGATATCATCTTACCACACTTTGGGCCTGTTTGCAAGCCGGGGCGGCACTTTTTCCCTGAATTTTACGGTTTTGCTTGTGTTTTGGCCGAAAGTATGGTATTGTAAGCGTAACGTTTTACTGAAAGGAGGGTACACCCAGATGGGTTGGAATGGCTGCATCTTTTTCAAAAAAGGTCAGATTTAATACGTTCCGGCTCGAAGTGTACCCTTTTATTGGAAACAAAACCTCTCAGTCTGCGCTTTGGCGCAGCCAGCTTCCCTCATAAGGGAGCCAAATCGAGGAAACCTTTCAGCAAGACGTGGAGCATGATTTTCAGCGCCGCGCAGCTTTGCTGTGGGGCGCGTTTGTTTTGCCTGAACCCCTCAGACTCGCTTCGCTCGTCAGCTCCCCTAGTAGGGGAGCCTCTGGCGAAACCGGAAACTTTGCACGAATTGCCAAGGCCTCCACTATTAGGGGAGGTGGCAATGCGTCAGCATTGACGGAGGGGTTTCGTCACAGCAAACTTTCGTTTACAAGGGTACACTTTCTATTTTGCATTATTCACTATAAATAGAAAGGGTGTTCCCCATGAATCATAAACGTAAACTCAACCTGAAAAAGCAGCTCGCCTGCATTTATACCTCCGATTTCTTCTCCGGCCTGCGCATCACGGATGCGGTATGGGTGGCCCTGCTGGCGGCCCGGGGCTTCTCCCTGTGGGAGATCGGCCTGGCCGAAAGCGTGTATCACATCGTCAGCCTCTTCTGCGAAGTGCCCAGCGGCATGGCGGCAGACCTGCTGGGCCGGAAAAAGACCCTCCTGTCCGGCGGAGTCTTGACCGTGACCTGCAATCTGTTGATGGCTTTTGCGCCGAACCTGTTCACCATCTGCCTTGCCATGGGGCTGAACGCGCTGGCTATGACCATGTTTTCCGGCACCTTCACAGCCCTTGTCTACGACAGCCTGAAGACCGAGGGCCGCGAGGACGAGTACATCCAAGTCTCCGCCAACAGTTCCCAGATTTCCATGCTGGCCAACGCCATAGGTTCGCTGGCCAGCCTTTTGAAGCGCTTCCTCGGCTTTGCGGGCTTTTACCTGCTGAGCGCTGCGTTCGAGGGCGTTTCCACCGCCGCCCTTGCGCTGATGGAGGAGCCCATCGTCACCAAGGCACAGGCCAGCCGGGGAAAGCAGACCCTCCGCGCGCTGCCCGGCCAGTTCACCAAACTGGCGCGCAACAGCCTGAGCATCCTGCGCACCACGCCGCTGGCGGCCAAGCTCATCGTTTCCAGCGCCGTCGTCTCGGTGCCCAGCTACCTGACCAAAATGTTCTTGCAGCAGCGGCTCATTGAGCTGGGCTGGCCCACAGAGCTCCTCTTTCTTCCCCTGCTGCTGGGCGGTGCTGCCTGTGTGCTGGGCGCTGAAGTGGGCCGCCGGGTCCGGTTCCGCTCCATGCGGCGGTTTTACTCCGTCTGCGCCCTGCTCTGCGGCGTCGGCACGCTGCTGGTGGGCCTTGCCCCCGCGTGGGGCGGTCTGTTCGGCATGATGCTGGTGCAGGGTGTGTTGGAGGTCTATCTGCTCCACGAGAGCCAGAAGCTGAACGATGCCATCCCCAGTGACCAGCGGGCCACCCTCATCAGCGTGGACAGCATGGCCTACAGTCTGCTCATGATCCCCGCAAGTCCTCTGGTGGGTGCTGTCGGCGATGCCTTCGGGCAGGCCGGTGCAGGCCTTGCCCTGCTGGGCGGGGTCATCGTGCTGAGCGGCGTGGCGCTCTTGGGGAAAAAGCCGCAGGAATCCTGATACAGCAAAAAGCGGATGCGTTCCGGTGGGAGCGCATCCGCTTTGTTATTTTGCTCAGAACCGCCGCCAGGTGTCCGGCATAAAGAACACCAGCATGGGGAAGATCTCCAGACGGCCCGCCAGCATGTCAAAAATCATAACCAGCTTGGCGGGATTGGAGTAGCTGCCAAAGTTCATCATGGGGCCCACCTGGGCAAGGCCGGGGCCGATGTTGTTCAACGTGGCGGCAATGGCGGTGAAGTTGGTCACCATGTCAAAGCCATCCAGACTGATGAGGAAGAAGGATGCCGCAAAGATGAAGATGTAGGCGGCCACAAAGACATTGGTGGCGCGGATGGTCTCATGGTTGACCACCTTGCCGTCCATCCGGACGGGGGCCACCACCTGCGGGTGAAGGGCCTGCTTGAGCTCCTTGCCCACAGTCTTGCCCATCAGCAGGAGGCGGCTGACCTTTATGCCGCCGCCGGTGCTGCCTGCGCAGGCACCCACAAACATCAGCATGACAAGGATCTCCTTGGAGAGGGTGGGCCACAGGTCAAAATCACAGCTGGAGAATCCTGTGGTGGTAATGATGGAGCCCACCTGGAAGGCGGCGTGGCGCAGGGCCTCGCCCAAGCCGTTGTACATGCTGTAAATGTTGGCCGTGATGATGACCACAGCCACACCGATGATCACAAAGTAGGCGCGCACCTCCTCGCTGGCGGCAGCGCGGCGGAAGCGGCGCATCAGCAGCAGGAAATAGGCGTTGAAGTTCACGCCAAACAGGATCATAAAGATGGTCACGACCCACTGGATATAGGGCGACATATTGGCAAAACTGTCATTGCGGAAGCCGAAGCCGCCGGTGCCCGCTGTGCCAAAGGAGGTCAGCAGAGACTCAAACACCGGCATCCCGCCGAACAACAGGAACACGAACTCGATGACAGTCAGGCCAAAATAAATGCCATAGAGGATCTTTGCCGTGGACTGCACCTTGGGCACCAGCTTATCCACCTGGGGGCCGGGGCTTTCGGCTTTCATCAGGTTGACATGGGAGCCGCCGGTCAGGGGCAGCAGTGAGAGCAGGAACACCAGAACGCCCATGCCGCCGATCCAGTGGGTGAAGCTGCGCCAGAACAGGATGCCCCTGGGCAGGTCCTCCACGGCGGGCAGGATGCTGGCACCGGTGGTGGTGAAGCCGGAAACGGTCTCAAACATGGCATCCACCGGGTTGGGGATGCTGCCCGTGAGCACAAAGGGCACCGCGCCCACCACACTGATGAGCAGCCAGCAGAGCGCCGTGGTGGCAAAGCCCTCCCGCATATAGAAGATCTGGCTCTTGGGCTTGATGCGGTGGAGCAGCGCGCCCACCACAGCAGAAAGCGCTGCCGTGAGCAGGAACACGCCCAGCACCATCCATTCACCGTAGATCAGGCTGGCCATGGCGGGCAGCAGGAGCAGCGCAGCTTCGCAATAGAGGATGTAGCTCAGCAGCCGCAGAACGATCGCATAATTCATGCCGCGCCTCCGTTAATCTTCCACGATGTCCCGCAGGTCATGCAGGCCGTGCTCCAGCGTGACCACGATGACGCTGTCGCCCACCTGGATCTCATCGCCGCCGCGCGGGATCTTGATCTCGTTGCCGCGGGTGATGCAGCAGAGCAGCAGGTTCTTTTTCAGGTGGAGCTGGCTCAGAGGCACACCGGTGGCGCGGCTCTTCTCATGGACCGTGAATTCCAGCGCCTCCACGCGGTCGTCCAGAATGCGGTACAGGGTCTTGATGTTGCTGCCTGCCTCGTTCTGCAAAGCGCGCACATACTGCACGATGTAATCGCAGGTCATGTACTTGGGGTAGACGATGCTGCCCAGATCAAGCCCAGCCAGGATATCATCAAATTCCAGGCGGTTGATCTTGGTGACCAGCTTGCCGTTGGAATGCTTCTTGGCAAACAGGGTCAGCAGAACATTTTCCTCGTCGATGTTGGTCAGGGCCACAAAGGCCTCGGTGGAGGTCAGGCCCTCGGAGAGCAGGAACTCGCGGTTGGAGCCGTCCTCGCACAGGATCTGTGCCTCGGGCAGGGCCTGGGCCAGCACATCGCAGCGGGCGGGGTCCCGCTCCACGATCCGCACCCGGACATGGTTTTCCAGCAGCTCCTGGCTCAGGTAGAAGGCAATGGCACCGCCGCCCACGATGAGGGCATTGCGCACCGGGCGCACGGCCAGATGGATGCGCTGGAAGAACTCGTGGGCCTTTTCCTGCGTTGCAAGAAAGGTGACCTGATCGCCGGTCTGGAGCACAAAGTTACCGTTGGGGATGATGACCCCGCCGTCGCGCTCCACGGCGCAGACCAGGATATCGCTCTTGAGCCGGGTGGGGATCTCCCGGATGGCCACGCCGTCCAGTGCCTGTGCCTCGGTCAGGGTGAACTTGATCAGCCGCACCCGGCCTTCCGCAAAGGTATCGATCTTGCTGGCACCGGGGAAGCGCAGCAGGTGGGAGATCTCCCGCGCCGCCGCCATCTCCGGGTTGATGATGGCCGAAATGCCGATCTGCTTTTTGATGAAGTCCAGCTCATGGCTGTAGGAGGGGTTGCGCACACGGGCAATGGCGTGGCAGTGGCCCGCCTTTTTGGCAAACATGCAGCAAAGCAGGTTCAGCTCGTCCGAGCCGGTGACCGCAATGAACACGTCCGCCTCCTCGATCCCCGCCTCGGACAGCGTTGTGATGGAGGAGCCGTTGCCGGTAATGCCCATCACGTCATAGGATTCGCTGATATGCTCCACACGGGCCTTGTTGGTATCGATGACCGTGACATTGTGGCCTTCCTCGCTGAGCTGACGTGCCAGCGCTGTGCCGACTTTGCCGCAGCCCACCAGAATGATCTTCATAGAAAATATCCTTTCCGTCCCTCCCGCCTTGCGGGAAGGATGCTTTCTCAGTAGCGCTCCACGCCGTCCTTGGTGACCAGGGCGTAGACCAGCGGGGCCTCCTCGGGCTTTTCCGCACCATAGACCAGACCGCTGCGGTACTCCGCAGCAGCGGCTTCAAACTTATCTGCCGCACCGTAGAAAGTGGCCAGGCTTTCGCCCTTGTGCACATAGTCGCCGCGCTTTTTGTGCAGGGTAATGCCGGCCGCAAAGTCCAGCGGGTCTCCCTTCTTCTGACGGCCAGCGCCCAGCAGCACACTGGCAGAGCCGATCTTCTCGGCATCGTTGGCCACGATGTAGCCGTCCTGCTCAGCCAGCAGCTCAAAGCTGGCTGCGGGTTGCTCAAACAGGCTGTAATCGTCCAGCACACGGGTGTCGCCGCCCTGGGCCGCAAACATCTCCTTGCACTTGGCAAAGGCAGAGCCGTCCGCGATCACAGCCTGTGCCATGGCACGGCACTCCGCTGGGGTACCCTTGCCTGCCAGCACCAGCATATTGGCGGCCAGCTGCAGGCAGACTTCGGTCAGGTCGGCAGGGCCCTTGCCCTTGAGCACGTCCATGCTCTCCATGACCTCAAGGCTGTTGCCGATGTTGCGGCCCAGCGGGGTATCCATATCCGTGATCATGGCGGCCACCCGGCGGCCATGATGGGTGCCGATGGCAACCATCAGCTCAGCCAGCTCAATGCTCTGGTCCACGGTCTTCATAAAGGCACCGGTGCCGGTGGTCACATCCAGCAGGATGGCATCGGAGCCGGAGGCCAGCTTCTTGGACATGATGGAAGAGGCGATCAGCGGGATGCAGCTGACCGTGGCGGTCACATCCCGCAGGGCGTACATCTTCTTATCCGCCACGGCAATGCCCTCGCTCTGGCCAATGACCGACAGCCCGATCTTGTTCACCTGGGCAAAGAACTCCTCCTGCGAAAGGGCCGTTCTGGTGCCGGGCACGCTCTCCATTTTATCAATGGTGCCGCCGGTATGGCCCAGGCCGCGGCCGCTCATCTTGGCGATTTTTACACCGCAGGCCGCCACCACAGGGGCGATCACAAGGGTGGTCTTATCGCCCACGCCGCCGGTGGAGTGCTTATCCACCTTGATGCCGGGGATGGGGGAAAGATCGACCATCACGCCGCTGTGGGCCATCACGTCCGTCAGCTCGGCTGTTTCTTCGTTGGTCATGCCGCGCAGGTAGACCGCCATCATCCAGGCAGCCATCTGGTAATCGGCCACTTCCCCACTGACAAAGCCGTTGACAATGGCCTCCAGCTCTTCCCGGGTGTGGGTACCGCCATCGCGCTTTTTCGCAATCAGATCATAAATACGCATCGCAATTCTCCTGTCTGACAGTATGACTTTCAATAAATTCCATTATAACAGACTTTTTGACAAAGGCAATCCACATTCCGTCTCCTTTGTCGGGTTTTGAACACCAAGGGCGCAGCTGCCCTGAAAAGCAGCTGCGCCCTTGGAACAAACCTCGCTCAGCGGGAACCCTTGTCGTAAGGGATGCCCTCAGCCTTGGGGGCCATGCTGTTTTTGGAGGTAAAGGCCAGAATGATCATGGATGCGATGAACGGCATCATATTATAGATGTTGCTGGACCAGTGGAGCTGCGCCAGGAAGGTGGAGTCCGCAATGTTTGCCAGACTCTTGAACACGGCAAAGAACATGGCGGCGGCACAGATGTTGAAGGGCTTCCACTGACCAAAGATCATAACAGCCAGTGCAAGGAAGCCCGCGCCAGCCACGCCGACCTCAAAGTTCCAGGTCTGCACCGGGGGCACGATATATGCCAGACCGCCGATAGCGCCCAGCGCACCGGAAAGCAGCACACCCGCGTAGCGCATCTTGTAGACGTTGATGCCCACAGAATCGGCTGCCTGAGGATGTTCGCCGCAGGCGCGCAGGCGCAGACCGAAGCGGGTCTTGTACAGCACCACATAGCTGATGACGAGCAGCACGATGCCCAACGGCACAAAGATGCTCAGCTCCAGGCCGCCGATGCTGAACAGGAACGGCTTGTTGGAATAGTTCAGCTTGGCGCTGCCGCTGTCGCTGAAATACTTTGCAATGACCACGGCTATGGCGGTGGCCAGCAGGTTCAGGGCCGTGCCGCCGATGGTCTGGTCCGCTTTCAGGTTGATGGAGGCAAAGGCCAGCAGCAGGCTGTACACCATGCCGGCCAGCGCAGCCACCAGGACCGAGATCAGCACCACCAGGAACGGCGACATGTCGGCCGGAAGCATGGTCAGGGTCAGAACACCCGCCACACCGCCGATGACCATGATGCCTTCCAGCGCGATGTTGATGATGCCGGAGTGCTCACTGAACATACCGCCCAGTGCCACCAGCATCAGAACGATGCCATACAGCAGGGTATATTTGATCAAAAGCAGCATCTTACTTGCCCTCCTTCTTCGCGTTGGCCTTTTCCGCCGGGGCAGGCTCTGCGTTCACATTGGTCTTGTCCGCATTCTTGAACAGCAGCTTCTGGATCTTGCCGCGGAACAGCATGGAGAATGCACACAGGTAGATGATGATGCCGCTGATCAGGTCGGCGATCTCCGTGGGGTAATACTTGGTGGAAAGGAAGGTGCCGCCCACCGAGATGTGGGAGATGAACAGGGCCGAGAAGATGGTGCCAATGGGGTTGGAGCTTGCCAGCAGGGCAACGGAGATGCCGTTGAAGCCCATGGCGGGCAGGCTGGTGGAGTTCAGGGGGTTCCACTGGCCCACGTTGGACAGATAGAACAGGCCCGCGCCAAAGCCTGCCAGCGCACCGGCAATGGCCATGGAGAGGATGATGTTCTTCTTTTCGTTGATACCGGCGTAACGGGCAGCGCTCTTGTTCAGGCCGACCGCCTTCAGCTCATAGCCAAAGGTGGTCTTGTTCAGCACCACCCAGATCAGGATGGCCACCACAGCGGCCAGGAAGATGGCAATGGTGGTGCTGTTGGTCTGGAACAGCTTGTTCAGGCCGAAGTCCGGGATGACGGACTGGGCGAGATCTGCGTTCTTGCCCAGGTTCAGGGTGCGGGTGTTGCGCACATCGTACATGGGGCCGGTGCCGTTCTGGTAGACCAGCTCATTGACAAGGTACAGGCCGATCCAGTTGAACATGATGGAGGTAATGACCTCGTTGATGTTGAAGTAGGCCTTGAAGAAACCGGGGATGGCACCCCACAGACCGCCCAGAATGGCCGCAGCCAGCAGGCAGACGAACCAGGGCAGCTTGAGCATGATGGCACAGTAGAGGGCACCGTAAGCGCCCAGCGTGTACTGACCGGCGGCACCGATGTTGAACAGGCCGGTCTTGAAGGCAAAGCCCACGGAAAGGCCGGTCATGATCAGGGGCGCGGCGTTGGCCAGCTCCTTGCCGACACCATAGGGGGCATCATGGAAGCCGCCCTTGAGGATGCGGACAAAACCGTCTGCCCATGCGTGGGCCGGGTTGATGGCCAGCAGCACAAGGAAGCCCACAAACAGACCGATCAGGATACACAGCAGAGCAGCCATCACGCTGGTGACAGAACCCTGCAGCCCGTTGTGGGAAAGTTTTTTGTTTTTCATTTCTGCTTACTCCTTTCCCTGCTTGCGGGCACCGGCCATGTACAGGCCCAGCTCCTGGACTGTGGTGGTCTTGGGGTCAAACTCGCCCACGATCTCACCCTCGTACATCACAAGGATCCGGTCAGAGAGGTTCATCACCTCATCCAGCTCCAGACTGACCAGCAGCACAGCCTTGCCCCTGTCGCGCTCATCCACGATCTGCTTGTGGATATATTCAATGGCACCGACATCCAGACCGCGGGTGGGCTGCACTGCCACCAGCAGCTTGGGGTCTTTGTCGATCTCACGGGCAATGATCGCCTTCTGCTGGTTGCCGCCGGACATGCTGCGCACGATGGTAGCGCTGCCCTGGCCGCTGCGCACGTCATACTGGGCGATCAGCTTATCGGAGTACTCCCGCACCTTTTCACTGCGGATAAAACCGTTGTGCTGGAACTCGGGCTGCCAGTAGCGCTGGAGCACCATATTGTTCTCCAGACTGTAGTCCAGCACCAGACCATGCTTGTGGCGGTCCTCAGGGATATGGCTCATGCCGTCCTTGGAGCGCTGGCGGATGCTCTCGTTGGTGATCTCCTTGCCGTCCAGCAGCACCTTGCCGCTGTTGAACTTTTCCAGACCAGTCAGGCCGTAGACAAACTCGGTCTGGCCGTTGCCCTCGATGCCCGCCAGACAGACGATCTCACCGCCACGCACCTGGAAGGAGACGTTCTTGACGGCATCCTTCTTGTGCTGGGCGTTGTGCATGGTAACGTTCTGCACGTCCAGCACCACCTCGCCGGGGGCGGCGGGCTTTTTGTCCACCTGCAGCTGAACATCGCGGCCGACCATCATGCGGGAGAGCTCTTCCTTGGTGGTGTCCTTGATGTCCACAGTGCCCATATACTTGCCCTTGCGCAGAACCGTGCAGCGGTCTGCCACCGCCATGATCTCGTTGAGCTTGTGGGTGATGAAGAGGATGGACTTGCCCTCCTTCTTGAACCCGCGCATGATCTCCATCAGCTCGTCGATCTCCTGCGGGGTCAGAACAGCGGTGGGCTCATCAAAGATCAGGATCTCGTTGTCGCGGTAGAGCATCTTCAGGATCTCAACACGCTGCTGCATACCAACAGAGATATCGCTGATGAGTGCATCGGGGTCCACACGCAGGCCGTACTTCTCGCTCAGGGCCACGACCTTCTTGCGGGCCTCAGCCTTCTGCAAAAAGCCCAGCTTATTGGGTTCCACGCCCAGAATGATGTTATCCAGCACGCTGAAGCATTCCACCAGCTTGAAGTGCTGATGCACCATGCCGATGCCCAGCGCGTTTGCATCGTTGGGGTTGCGGACGGCGACCTCCTTGCCGTTCTTGAGGATCTTACCGGCCTCCGGCTGGTACAAGCCGAACAGCACGCTCATCAGCGTACTTTTGCCAGCGCCGTTTTCGCCCAGCAGGGCATGTACCTCGCCCTTGCGCAGCTGCAGGGTGATATCATCGTTTGCCTTGATTCCAGGGAACTCCTTGGTAATGTGGAGCATCTCGATCACAAAATCCTCTGCCAATCTGCTCACTCTCCTTTCGTGTCAAATCGACACCTATACTATTCTGTGTACCATTATACCGTATTTTTGCGGTTTTGCACACTTCTTTTTGATTTTTTGGCGGGATGTGCTCTTATAAGTATTACTTTTGTGCAAGCTGCACGATTTTTCACGAGACAAAAACGACCCTCTCCGTCAAAGCCTGGCGGCAATGACGGAGAGGGTCGTTCCCTACAGCCCTTGCGGACTGTTCAAATTTTACTGGATGTAAGTGACGTTGGTGAACTCGCTGACGGTGGGCTTGGTAGCGTCGTCAGAGCTGTTGTCAACAACGATCTCGCCGGAAGCGATCTTCTGCTTCAGCTCCTCGTACTCCTCAACCGTGAAGGTCTCGAAGTTCCAGCTGTCCTCAGCGGTGGGCAGGCCGATGTAATCGCCGTCCTCCAGACCAAAGTTGCCGTTGGTTGCTGCGATGGTGCTCCACTCGCCTGCCTCGATGTCGGACAGAGAAGTAGAAACAGCCTCGGACAGGCCCTTCATAGCGGAGGTGATGAACGGGTTGTAAGCATAGGTGCCATCAGCAACGCCGTTTGCGCCGATGTAGTTCTGGTCAACGTCAACGCCGATGACGTAGCCGTTGTTTTTCAGAGCAGCCTCAACAGCGGAGGTGTAGATGCCGCCGCCGCAGGCAAAGACGACCTGAGTGCCGTTGGAGTACCAGCCCTCCATACGGGAGGTGATGTTGGCATCGCCGTAGAACTGGCCGCCGTAGAAGTAGTTGATGTCGATGTTCTGGCCCAGCTCCTGAGCAGCAGCATCAGCGCCCTGCACAAAGCCGTAGCCGTAACGGATGACAGCGGGAACAGCCATGCCGCCCAGGAAGCCCAGCTTGGTCTTGCCGTCCTTGGCAATGGCGTAACCTGCCAGATAGCCTGCCTGCTCCTCCTTGAAGGTGATGCAATAGCAGTTGGAGGGGATCTCATCGGTGCCGATATCGCCCTGGGTCACATCGATAGCGATGAACTTGATGTTGGGGTACTGCTCAGCAGCCCATGCCAGAGAGGCACCGTACAGGTAGCCCACGCAGACGATAACGTCAGCGCCTTCGTTGACAGCCAGACGGATCATGGTCTCACGGTCCTCATCGGAAGCGTCAGCCTCGGGGATGTAGTACTGGCAGTCTTTGCCCATGTAGCTGGAAACAGCGCTCCAGCAAGCCTGGTTGAAGCTCTCGTCATCGATCGTGCCGGTATCGCAGGTCAAAGCGACCTTTGTGATCTTGCTGGCAGCCTCGGAGCCAGCCTCAGAAGCTGCAGAGGAAGCAGTGGAAGAAGCGGTGCTGGTGGAAGAGGAAGAACCACCGCAGGCGGTCAGAGCAGCGGCAGCAGCTGCAGCGCCAGCCACAGCCAGAAAGTTACGACGAGAAATCATCATAAGAAAACTCTCCTTTTTATACATTAAAAATTGCGCTTTAAAAAGGGAATGCGCACACTTGCACATTTACTGACCCAAGTATAGCCGGGTCATGTGAGGAAAGCAAGGCATTTCCGATTACAAAATCTTTACAGATTTTTTGTAAAATTCGCGTAAAAGTCGTACTGCTTCGCCAATTTTGGCAAAATATCCGCTTCCCGCCTCACTCTTCCACGGCTTTGTTGCCCGCCACGTTGGAGGGGCCAAAGCCGAAGGGCAGCAGCTCGTCCATGCTGCGCTCGATGAAATCATCGGGGGTCTTTGCCATGATGACATTCAGCTCCGGCCCGCCGAACTCAAACAGCGCCTGACGGCAGACCCCGCAGGGTGAGGTGATCTGCTTGTTCACCTCGCCGCGGCGAGAGCCCACCACGGCAATATCGGTGAAGCGGGTCACGCCCTCACTCACCGCCTTGAACAGGGCCGTGCGCTCAGCGCAGCTGGTGGGGGTAAAGGCAGCGTTTTCCACATTGCAGCCGGTGAAGATGCGGCCATCTTCGGCCCGCAGGGCAGCACCCACCATAAAGTCGGAGTAAGGCACATAGGCCTGCTCCCGGGCTTCCAGTGCCATCCGGATCAGGGCTTTCTTTTCGTCTAAAGTCAGATTGGTCATAGGGGCCTCCTTTTTCCGCTGTCACGGTCAAAAACAGCGCAGTCAGCCGCAAAGGCCAGACTGCGCTGCTGCTCTTATTTCTCAGTACTCCGCGCCCAGTGCGACCTTCATCATGTTGGTGAAGCTGGTCTGGCGCTGCTCGGCGGTGGTGATCTCCGGGGAGACGAAGCTGTCGGAGATGGTCAGCAGGCAGGCGGCGTTCTTGCCCAGGACCTGAGCGTTGGCGAAGAGGGCAAAGCTCTCCATCTCCACACACAGGCAGCCGCGCTCATCCCGCAGCTTTTCCCAGTAGGTGGGCTTTTCATCGGAGGGCTGGCGATAGAACACATCGGAAGAATGGATGTTGCCCTCGATCAGGGGGATGCCCTGCTTTGCGGCAGAAGCACGCAGCTTGTCGTTCAGGGTCTGGCTGGGCAGGGTGAGATCCCCCTCAAAGCCGCTCTGGACCCGGGCATAGTTGCTCTCGCTCACGGCACCGGCGGCCAGCACCACATCGAACAGCTTGGCCTTGTCGGTGTAGCTGCCGGCAGAGCCGATGCGGATGATGTTGTCCACATCGTAGAACTTGTACAGCTCGTAGGAGTAGATACCGATGGAGGGCATTCCCATGCCGCTGCCCATCACACTGATGGGGCGGCCCTCATAGGTGCCGGTAAAGCCCAGCATTCCACGGACACCGGTGACCTGGCGGACATCCTTGAGGAAGGTATCCGCGATGAACTTTGCCCGCAGCGGATCGCCGGGCATCAGGACGGTCTTTGCGAAATCGCCTTTTTCAGCGCTGATGTGGGGTGTTGCCATAATCATTCTCCTTTTTTGTTTATAAAATAAACCTCTCAGACGCTTCACGCCAGCATACGAGTTGCGGCTCCCAGCGTCCACTTCGTGCAAAGTATTGCACTCGTGTCCTGCTGGCCGCTGCCCCAACAACGCCTCCCTTCATCCGCCACTGGCGGCGGTCGTCGTTGTTGCCTGATAGGGGAGCCAAGTTTATGCTTCCGCTCTCTTGCCTCTTCTATTAGGAGAGGTGGCAATGCGAAGCATTGACGGAGAGGTTCTGTTCTGATTTATCGCTTTCCGGAGAACACGCTCTGCGGTGCGATGTACGAGCCGTTGCGGCGGATCTCGAAGTGGCAGTGGTTGCCAGAAGAGCGGCCCGTGCTGCCCACATAGCCGATGAGCTGGCCCTGCCGCACGGTCTGGCCCGCACTGACCGCCAGAGACAGGCAGTGGGCATAGACCGTGGTATAGCCGCCGGAGTGGCTGATGATCACAGAATAACCATAGCCCGTACCGGCACCGGCCTTGTTATAACCCGCCTTGGTCACGGTGCCGCCCGCCGATGCATAGATGGGCGTACCGGCAGAGGCACAGATATCCACGCCCTTATGGCCGCTGCCATACCAGCGTGAGCAGTTGCGGTAACCCGGCACAGGCCAGATGAACTGACCGCTGCCGCCGATGTATGCCGCCGCACCGTTCTTCGTGACCTTTTTGGTGCCAACGACCACCTTTTTGTTCACCGGCTCCCGGATGGTCTCGGTGGAAAGGATGGTCTGCTCCAACAGCACGCCATTGGTATCATAGACGTTCTGCATGGTGACGCGGCGCAGGCCATTCTCGCCCTCCTGCAGGGTCTTGGTGGTTCCCTTGGTGTACTCGTTGGACTGGGTGGTCTCGGTGCCGAAGGGGATCTCCTCCTCCCGCGTCTCCACCTTGGTAATGCGGACTTCCAGCAGAGCCTCCTGCTTGGTCACGATCAGCTGGTCGCCCTCCTGGATATTGGAGTTCTCGGTCAGGGGAGCACCCTTGAAATTCGTATTCAGGGCACACAGCTCCCGGAAGGTCAGGTCGTTCTTCTGGGCAATGTCCCACAGGGTATCGCCCGCCCTGACCGTATAGATCTTCTCCTGCTGCTGCACGCCGGTCAGCATATTCTCAATGGAATTGTCATCCTCAAAGCTGTCGTTGAAATAGACTCCATCTTCCAGCGTCACATTTTTGTTAAAGCCCACGCTGATATTCTCGTCCGTCTGATCCTCGTAGGGGGCCAGCAGACTTTCCAGATAGCTGCGCAGGGTGTCACCATCGGAGCAGACTGCCGTCAGTTCCCCGTCCAGATACAGGGCGGTGCCCTCACTGATCTGGTCACTGGCACTCTGCAGAATGGCGTTTGCCGTCTCGCCCTCGTCCATGGTCTTGTGGGTCACGGAGATGGTATAGGTCGGCTCGATGGTCAGCTCGGTCTTGTCCGAACCGGCGTAGTTGATGCGCTGCATCACATCCTCTTTTGCGAGGTTGAACACTTCCTCATTGGCCACATAGCCAACGGTCTGGCCGTTCACCTGCACAGCCAGCGCATAGGGCTGGGCCATCGTCCTGTTCCAGACCGTGACGAACACGGCCAGCATACACAGGGGCAGGATGTACATTGCTGTCCGGGGCAGCAGGCTCAGGTTGCGCTTGAGCCCGCCCACAAAATAGCGCCCGGCCGCTTTTACGGAAGCACCAAAGCCCTGCTCCCGGCGCACGTCGTTGGCGTGGGCCGCCACAGCGCCGAGGCCCTTGAAAAACAGGTAAAGCGGTGCCAGCAGATCCTTGAACATCTGCGCCGCACCGGGAAAGGCTGTTGCAATGATGGTATGCAGGGCATTCCTGCACCAACGGGCCAGTCTGCGGGCCACAGCAGCAATGCCGCGCCCTGTGCGCACCACCATGTACTCTGCCGCAAAGCCCAGTGCATAAAGTTCCTCGCCAACTGCCAGCACCACGGCACTGGCCCGCAGCTTTTTGGCCACATCATTCATGTGCCGCTGCGTTTTGCGGCGGAAACGGTGCCGCCGCAGCAGACCGGAGATCTGGACCTTTGCCCAGAAGCTTCGCAGTTTTTCTCTGCCCTTCACCGGCGCTGCAGGAGCCTGGCTCTGCGGCTCCTTTGTTTTTTCTTCGATCAAAAGAGGTTGCTCCTTCCTGACGTTTTGGGTCGAAAGTTACAAATTCATATCAATTATACACTCTGCCCGGGCCGATACAAGGCTTGTCACAAAATTTGGGCAGAGCTTTCACAGAGGTTTCACCGTATTTTCATATTTCAGCATCCAGCAATGCCCGCATATCCTCGGGCAGGGGGCTCTCCACTGCAACGGTGCGGGCGTGTTCCTCCACCGGCGTTTCCAGCCGGATGCCGCCGGGCACCTCGCTGTAAGCCGGCACCCGGAAACTCTGCCGGGCGCAATGGAGCGCCTGCCGGGCAATGCGGTCACGGTGCCCGCCGTAAAGGTCGTCCCCGGCCAGCGGGTGGCCGATGGATGCAAAGTGCACCCGGATCTGATGGGTGCGGCCCGTCACGGGAACACAGGCGGCAAGGCTCAGGCCCTGCTCTGCCTTTAATATGGTATACTCGGTGCGGCTGGGCTTGCCCTCGGGGGTCACGCACCGCCCGATGATGCTGTCCCCTCTCCGGCCAATGGGGGCATCGATGACTCCGGGGCCAAGGGGCAGTTCACCCTCCACGATGGCGTAATAGAGTTTCTCTACGCCCTCGGCCAGCAGGGGCGCGGCATAACCGTTCTTTGCGGCCAGCACCAGCCCGCTGGTGTCTTTATCGATCCGGTTCACCGGGCGGAACACCGGGCTTTCGCCGTGGGCAGCCGCCCAGGCGGCATAGCCGTTGGCCAGGGTGTCCCGGGGGTAGTTCAGGGTGGGGTGGACCGCCAGATGGGGCGGTTTTTCCAGCACCACGGCAAAGGCATCCTCGTAAACGACCCTGACCTGGATCTCAGGCTGCGGCTCCACGCCGGGGCCGTCGGCGGGCAGCGCAAAGCGGATGGTCTGCCCCGCCTGCACGCGGCGGTTGGCCAGAATGGGCACATCGTCCGCAAAAAAGCCGCTGCCATGGAATTTGACCGCCCGGGCCAGCTCCGTGGAGACGGCACACCGGCGCAGAAAGCCGCGCAGCAGCACGCCATCGGCTTCGGGTGGGACATTGAAAAGCAGCTGCATCCGTTGTCCCTCCCCAAAAATTTCACGCCATATTTAAATTTATTATACCAAATTTTATCGTCACTTGCAAATCTTGTTTTTTTATGGTATCATGGGGAACGGAAAACGAGTGGAACATACGGCGGCGGGGCGGCTTTGACCGCTCTGAGGAAAGTCCGGGCCTCACAGAGCACGGTAACTGCTAACGGCAGCCGAGGGTGACCTCAGGGAAAGTGCAACAGAAAGGAAACCGCCGCAGCAATGCGGTAAGGATGAAAGGGCGAGGTAAGAGCTCACCAGCGCATGGGTGACTATGCGGCTTTGTAAACCCTACCGGAAGCAACGCCTATATGGGACGTACAGCGCTGCTCGCGTGTCCCGAAGGCGGCACGAGCCTGTCAGCAATGGCAGGCCTAGACAGATCGTCGTTTAATACAGAACCCGGCTTACGGTCCATCTCGTTTTCCATTTGGTGTATCCACAGGGGGTTGTTAGAACCCTTCTTTGCCCCGCCTTCAGGCGCAGAGGCAGAGAGGGTTGATAACAGCCCTCTTTTCGTTTTGGTCAGAGTGTGGTATACTATCCTCACCACGGGAGCACAGTTGTTCGCCGTGGGCAAACAAGAGAGACAGGATGTGAAATCCTCCGATGAAAGATGGTTTTTTGAAAGCAGCAGCCCTCTCGCCCGCGCTTCGGGTGGCGGACTGCGCCTACAACACCCGGCAGATCCTCACGGAGCTGCGTGCCGCCGCCGCCCGCGGCGTGAAGCTGGCCGTGTTCCCTGAGTTCTGCCTGACCGGCTATACCTGCGGCGACCTGTTTTTGCAGCGCACCCTGCAGCAGGGAGCCCTGACCGGCCTGCAGGAGCTGCTGGATGCCAGCCGGGAGCTGGACACCGTGGCCCTTGTGGGCCTGCCCCTGATGGTGCGGGGCAAGCTGTACAACTGCGCTGCCGTGTTCTGCCGTGGGCAGCTGCTGGGTCTGGTTCCCAAAACGTACCTGCCCAACTACGGCGAGTTCTATGAAAAGCGGCAGTTCACCCCCGGTTCCACCGAGGTGGAGTGGGTGAATGTCTGCGGGCAGGATGTTCCCTTCGGCACCTCCCTGCTCTTCCGCTGCCGCCAGATGCCCAGCTTTGTGCTGGGCGTGGAGCTCTGCGAGGACCTGTGGAGCGCCCTGCCGCCCTCCACCTTCCACGCACTGGCAGGCGCTACCGTCATCGCCAACCTTTCGGCCAGCGATGAAACGGTAGGCAAGGCTGAGTACCGCCGGGCACTGGTGGAAAACCAGTCTGCCCGTCTGCTCTGCGGCTACCTGTACGCCTCGGCAGGCCACGGCGAGAGCACCCAGGACATGGTGTTCGCAGGCCACGACCTGATCGCCGAGAACGGCACCCTGCTGGCCGAGGTGAAGCCCTTTGCAGGCGGCCTTGCCGAGACGGAGCTGGACTGCCAGCGGATGGAATCGGAGCGGGCGCGCAACACCAGCTTTGAGCCCAGCACCGAGGGCTACCAGACCGTGGAGTTCGACCTGGCCCTGACCGATACCGTGCTGACCCGCTGGGTAGACCCCACCCCCTTTATCCCCCACAACAAGCAGCTGCGTGCCGAGCGCTGTGAGCTGATTTTGAAGATGCAGGCCGATGGCCTGGCCAAGCGTCTTGAGCACGCCCGCGCCAAAACAGCCGTCATCGGCATTTCGGGCGGTCTGGACAGCTGCCTTGCCCTGCTGGTGGCTGTCCGCGCCATGAAGCAGCTGGGCCGCCCCACCACCGATGTGCTGGCCGTGACCATGCCCTGCTTCGGCACCACCAAGCGCACCCGCAGCAATGCAGAGATCCTCTGTGACGAGCTGCACGTCAGCTTTACCGAGATCGACATTGCCGCCACGGTGCACAGCCACTTCCGGGACATCGGCCAGGACGAGAGCGTGCTGGACGTGACCTACGAGAACGGCCAGGCCCGCGTGCGCACGCTGGAGCTGATGGACACCGCCAACCGCACCGGCGGCCTGGTGGTGGGCACCGGTGACCTTTCCGAGCTGGCCCTGGGCTGGGCCACCTACAACGGCGACCACATGAGCATGTACGGCGTGAACGCAGGCGTACCCAAAACGCTGGTGCGCCACCTTGTCCGGTACGAAGCCGACATTGCCGCCACCCCGGCCCTGAAAGAGGTGCTGCTGGACATCCTCGACACCCCTGTGTCCCCCGAGCTGCTGCCCGCCAAGGACAACGGTGAGATCGCACAGCGCACCGAGGATCTGGTGGGCCCCTATGAACTGCACGACTTCTACCTTTATTATGTGCTCCGCTTCGGCTTTGGCCCGGCAAAGATCTTCCGGCTGGCCAGGGCAGCCTTTGCGGGCCGGGAGGAATACCCGGACGCGGTGCTTTACAAGTGGCTGCGCAACTTCTACTGGCGGTTCTTTGCCCAGCAGTTCAAGCGCAGCTGCCTGCCCGACGGCCCCAAGATCGGCAGCGTGACCCTCTCGCCGCGCGGGGACTGGCGGATGCCCAGCGATGCCTGCGCCGCCCTGTGGCTGGCCGAGCTGGAACAGCTGTTCCCCCAGAAGGATGCCTGAGCCATGAAACAGAAAAAAAATCTCTGGGTCAATTTACTGTTCGCCGCTGTTGTTCTGGTGATCGCGGGGGTGCTTTTTTACCTCCGCAGTGCCGGGCAGAGCGGCAGCACCCTGGGCGCGGAGCTGATCTACGGCGATGCGAACACGGTGCAGAAGATCTCCCTGGACAAGGATGCCGTCTATGACATCGACACCGGCTATCTGACGGTGCACATCGAGGTCAAGGACGGCGCGGCACGGTTCATTGATTCCCCCTGCCCTGACCACATCTGCGAAAGCTTTGGCTGGATCTCGCAGGAGGATCAGACGGCCACCTGCCTGCCGGCACGGGCCGTTCTGACCATCGTGCCCCTTGCCTGAGGACATATCAAAAAGGAGAATTCCTATGTTTGATGAAACTTCCCGTTCCCACGCGGACGATGACAGCACCCGGCACATCCACCGGGGCCACCGCCCACCGGAAGAAAAGACTGTGGAGGTGGACAGCGCGGCCTTTTTTGCGCCGGAAACTGCCGCTCCCACCCCGCCGCCTGCACCGCCCAAGCCGCCGAAGCATTCCGGCGGGCCTGCCCCGGAGTCAAAGCCCCCCCGCCGCAGGCCGGATGCGGATACCGGCACGGCCAACCCGAAACGAGGTACTGTTTTGCTGATCCTACAAGCCATTCTGAGCATTGCGGCCTTCCTACAGCTCTGTCGCACCCAGATGCTGCCCGCACTGTATCTGGTCATCATTGCGGCGCTGCTGGTACTGTTCTGGCTGCTGGTCAAACGCTGCCAGGAGTACAGCGCCCCCCGCAAGGTATCCCGGGTGTTCTCGGTGTTCCTGTGCGCCTTTCTGGCGCTGGGCTGTGTCTGGGCGCAGCAGGGCCTGAGTGCACTGGACAACGTGACCTCCGGGCTTGTCACCGGCACCGAGGCCAACAAGATCACCAAGGAGCCCTTTGTGGTCTACCTGAGCGGCGTGGACAACCGCGGCGAACTGACCGAAAAGGCCCGCAGCGATGTGAACATCCTTGCCGTGGTCAACCCCTCCACCAAACGGGTGGCGCTCATCAACACTCCCCGCGATTACTACGTTGATCTGGCGGGCACCAACAGCAAGGACAAGCTGACCCACGCCGGTCTGTACGGCGTGGAGACCAGCATGGCAACCCTGGGCAACCTGTACGGGGTCAATGTGGACCAATACCTCCGCATCAACTTTGCGGGCTTCATCAGCATCATCGATGCCGTGGGCGGCGTGGATGTCTACTCCGATCAGGCGTTCACCTCGGTGGGCAGCCCCGGCTATTATGATCCCACCACCTTTGCCGAGGGCTGGAACCATCTGGACGGCAAGAGCGCTCTGGCCTTTGCCCGGGAGCGCCACGCCTTTGCCTCCGGCGATATCCAGCGCGGCATCAACCAGATGAAAGTCATCGATGCCATGATGAACAAGATCAAATCTCCCACCGTGCTGATGAGCTTCTCCAAGCTGATGGATGCTGTGTCCGACTGCTTTGTGACCAGCCTCTCTCAGGAGCAGATCTCCGCACTGGTGCGGATGCAGCTGGCAAGCCTGTCTGACTGGGACATCCAGAGCTATGCCGTGACCGGCACCAGCGGCAAGAGCTCCCAGTGCTACTCCGCAAAGGGTCAGAGCCTCTATGTGATGAAGCCGGATGAGAACTCCGTCAACCAGGCCAAGGAGCTGATCGCATCCGTTCTGGGCGGCGAGGGCACCGTGAGCGATACCCAGCAGACCCCCGAAAAGACCGAGGTATTCACCCCCACGGCTGACCCCAACGCGGGCACCTCTGTGGAGGAATCGCCCGACAGCGTCATTGTGGAGGAACCTGCCGAGAGCGTGCCTGCGGAACAGCCTGCCGATGAGCAGCCCGCAGAACCCACCCCCGAAGCGCCTGCCGAGAGCGGGGCTTCCACCGAAGCACCTGCCGAGAGTGAAGCCAGCAGTGAATCCACCGGCGGAGCAGAAGCACCTTCTATCTCTCTGCCCACGCAGGAGCAGGTGGAATCTGCTGCCAACTCCCTGCATCAGGCCGCTTCCACCGTGCTGGATGCCCTGTTCGGTTCCAGCAGCAGCGGAGAATAAAACAGGATAAAACAGCACAAGCCCCGGGCCTTGCAAAAGGTCCGGGGCTTGTTGTCTGCTGATCTTACCGGGAAGCGCGATTACTCAGCGTCGCCCAGCTCAAAGGTCTTGACAGAGACAGTGCCGTTGCGGCCAGCCTTGTCGGTGCGCAGATACTCGCGGGTGGTCTCGCCGTTGCTGGTCACGTCAGCAACATAGATCTGCTCGGCCTCGGCCTCGATGGGGAACTCCTCGGCCATGCCCTTCATGGGCAGAGCGCTCAGGTCTGCGTAAGCGTCCTTCACCTTCCACAGCTTCATGGTGTCGCCGTTGGACAGGGTGAACTCGCCGTAGCAGTCAGCGGAGTAGGTGGTGCCGTTCACATCCAGATCCTCGGTGCTGACAACGCTGGCGGCAGCGGCCTCGCTCTCGGCAGCTTCGCTGGAAGCGGCCACAGAAGAAGCGGCCTCGCTGGAAGCAGCGGAGGATGCGGTGGAAGATGCACTATTGGAGCAGCCAGTCATGGCAACAGCCAGCACAGCAGCGGTCAGTGCCAGACCCAGAGTACGATTGATTCTCATGTGATAGTCTCCTTCTATTCTGAAACCATATCAATTCCTGCGCCCGGCGTAAACTTTGTACGCACCGGACGTGCACGTGCTAGTCTACCACAATTGACTATATTGTTCAAGACTTTACACAAAAAATAGCCCTCTCAGTCGCGCTGTCGCATGACTGAGAGGGCCAATATTACTTCAGGATCTCCTGCAGCACGCTGTGGCCGTCCAGGCTGGAAGCATCCACACCCAGATATTCACACACGGTCTGTGCAATGGTGCCAAAGCAGAGCCGGGTGCCCAAATCCACACCGGGCTTCACGCCCTTGCCGCAGACCAGATACGGCACATACTCGCGGGTATGGTCGGTGGTCTTGGTGTAGGAGGGGTCGCAGCCGTGGTCGGCGGTGATCATCAGCAGGTCGCCCTCCCGCATCCCGGGGATGAAGTCGGCCAGGAAGCGGTCAAACTCGGTGGCGGCGGCGGCATAGCCGGGTACGTCGCGGCGGTGGCCATAGAGCATATCAAAATCCACCAGATTCACAAAGGCCAGGCCCTCGAAATCCCGGGTCTGCAATGCCTTGGTGAAGGCGATGCCATTGGTGTTGCCGGTGGTCTTGATCTTTTCGGTCACGCCCTGCCCGTCAAAGATATCAAAGATCTTACCCACGGCGATGACATCCCTGCCGGCCTCCTTCAGCAGGTCGAGCATGGTGGCGCGGGGCGGCTTCAGGCTCAGGTCGTGGCGGTTGGTGGTACGGTAGAAGGTCTCGGCGCTGCTGCCCAGGAAGGGCCGGGCGATGACACGGCCCACGCCGTACGCGCCCTTCAGCATCTCGCGGGCGATCTCGCAGTAGCGGTAGAGCTCGTGCACGGGCACCAGCTCCTCGTTGGCGGCCACCTGGAACACGCTGTCGGCGCTGGTGTAAACAATGAGGGCATTTTCCTTCATGGCCTGCTCGCCGTAGTCCTTCAGCACCTCGGTGCCGGAATAGGGCAGATTGCAGAGGACTTTGTGGCCGGTTTTTGCCTCAAACTCCTGAATGAGCTCCTCCGGGAAGCCGTTGGGGAAGGTGGGCAGCGGGTTCGGGCTGACCACACCGGCGATCTCCCAGTGGCCGATGGTGGTATCCTTGCCCATGCTCTGCTCCTGCAGACGGGCAAAGGCACCGGCGGGCGCGTCGGTCTTTTCGCCCGCAGTCACACCGTCAATGTTGAACAGACCCAGCTTTTTCAGGTTGGGGCAGTTGAAATTGGGATGCCCTGCAATGGCCCCCAGCGTGTTGGTGCCCTCGTCGCCAAAGGCGGCTGCATCCGGCTCCGCGCCGATGCCAAAGCTGTCCAGTACGATCAGAAATACACGCTTTTCCATATGTTTTCACTCCATTTTCCTCCGGGCTGCCCCGGAACAGTCGCACTTTTGCTTACCCTCATTATAAGCAAATCCCGCCGGTTATGCAAGCGCTTTGTGGTGGAAAGTTTTTTGTTCAAACCTGATGAAATCTTAGCAGTTTCTTTGCAAAGATTTTTCTTGCGCTATTGTATCCAAGAGCTTATAATGTATAGTGGTATGGTTTGTTGAAACAGCCATATTGGCGTATACTGCCGCCGCGGGCGCAAAGCAATCACTGCCCGCCAGAGAGCAGCCAGCTTGGGCTGCTGCGTCAAGATAGAGAGCATTATAGCGTGAACGTTGGAGGTATTTTATGAGAAAAACGAAGATCATCTGCACCCTGGGCCCTTCTACCGATAAGGGCGATGTCCTGCGCGACCTGATCGCAAACGGCATGAACGTGGCCCGTTTCAACTTCTCCCACGGTTCCTACGAGGAGCATGGCGGCCGTCTGGCAAAGCTGAAAGCTCTGCGTGAGGAGCTGGGCAAGCCCGTTGCCGCCCTGCTGGACACCAAAGGCCCCGAGATCCGCCTGAAGGAGTTCAAGAACGGTGTGGAGATGCTGGAAGCCGGCCAGACCTTTACCCTGACCACCCGCGAGGTGGAGGGCACCAAGGAGATCTGCTCCGTCACTTACAAGGATCTGCCCCAGGACGTGCAGCCCGGCGGCACCATCATGCTGGACGACGGCCTGATCATGCTGCACATTGAGCAGGTCACCGACACCGACATCATCTGCACCGTGCTGAACAGCGGCAAGATCAAGACCAAAAAGGGTGTCAATGTGCCCGGCGTGCATCTGTCCATGCCCTACCTGAGCCAGAAGGACCGTGAGGACATCATCTTTGGCGTGCAGAACGGCTTTGACTTCATCGCTGCTTCCTTTGTGCGCACCGCACAGGATGTGTACGACATCCGCAACCTGCTGAATGAGTACGATTCCAACATCCGCATCATTGCCAAAATCGAGAACCGCGAGGGCGTGAACAACATCGACAGCATCCTCTCCGCAGCCGATGCCGTCATGGTGGCCCGTGGTGACCTGGGCGTTGAGATCGACTTCACCGAGCTGCCCGGCATCCAGAAGGACATCATCGACCGCTCCTTCTCCTTCGGCAAGCCCATCGTCACCGCCACCCAGATGCTGGACAGCATGATGGTCAACCCCCGCCCCACCCGTGCCGAGATCTCCGACGTGGCAAATGCCATCTACGATGGCACCTCCGCCATCATGCTGTCTGGTGAGACCGCTGCCGGTGACTACCCCGTGGAGGCCCTCAAGACCATGTCCGCCATTGCAGAGCGCACCGAGAACGAGGAGCACTACCGCCCCCAGCGCCACGCCGAGATCCAGATCAGCGTCAGCGATGCAACCGCTCACGCTGCCTGCCTGACCGCCAAGGACGTGAACGCTGCCGCTATCGTCACCGTGTCCGAATCCGGCAACACTGCCCGCCTGCTGAGCAAGTACCGCCCCAAGCAGCCCATCATTGCCTGCGTTATGGACGAGCAGGTGCAGCGTCAGCTCTCCCTGAGCTGGGGCATCACTTCCCTGCTGATGGGCCCCGCCCACAGCACCGATGAGCTGATTGAGATGTCCACCGCTCTGGCCGAGAAGAACGGCTACCTGCACAACGGCGAGCTGACCGTTGTGACCGCAGGCGTGCCCGTGGGCGTTTCCGGCACCACCAACATGATCAAGATCCACATGGTGGGCAACTGCCTGGCCACCGGTGTAGGCGTGGGCCGCGGCAAGACCGATCTGGTCTCCGCCAGCGGCAAGGCCTGCGTCTGCCGCACTCTGGAGGAGGTCAAGGCAAAGTTCCGCCCCGGCATGGTGCTGGTCGTTCCCTCCACCACCAACGAGATGCTGAGCTATGTCCGCGATGCCGCCGCTCTGGTGGTTGAGGAGCCCGGCCTGAACAGCCACGCTGCCATCGTGGGCAACTCCCTGCTCAAGCCCACCATCGTGGGTGCTGCAGGTGCCTGCAGCCACATCCGCGACGGCCTGGATATCGCTGTGGATTGTGTCCACGGCAGCGTCCAGCGCCTGCAGGCCTGATCCTGAAGGAGAACATCATGGAACGCATTGCAAGCTTCTGTGTCGATCACACCAAACTGGACCGGGGCATGTACCTGAGCCGCCAGGACGGTGATGTGCTGACCTGGGACATCCGGATGAAGAAGCCCAATCAGGGCGATTACCTGACCACCGGTGCCGCCCACACGCTGGAGCACCTGTTTGCCACCTACGCCCGCAACAGCGCGGTGAAGGACGGCGTGATCTACGTTGGCCCCATGGGCTGCCGCACCGGCTTCTACCTGCTCACCCGCGGGCTGACCCCGGCGCAGGCATTGGCGCTGACTGTGGATTCCTTCCGCTTCATGGCCGCCTTTGAGGGGGATATCCCCGGTGCCAGCGAGGTGGAATGCGGCAACTACCGCGATATGGATCTGCCCGCCGCCAAGGCCGAGGCAGCCGCCATGCTGCCGGTGCTGGAAGCACTGACCGCTGACCAGCTGCACTACTAAGCGATACAGCAAAAGACCTCCCCATGCAGGCAGCACCTGCACGGGGAGGTCTTTTTACGTTTCAGGAAAGCTCTTTTGCGGAGTGCTTACTCCACGATGATGCTCTTGCCGGTCATCTCAGCGGGGACAGGCAGGCCGATATAGGGCAGCATGGTGGGGGCGATATCTGCCAGGCAGCCGCCCTCGCGCAGCTTCACATCGCCGCAGCCAACGGCCACAAAGGGCACCACATTGGTGGTGTGGGCGGTAAAGGGAGTGCCGTCCGGGTTCATCATCTTCTCGGCGTTGCCGTGGTCAGCCGTGATAAAGGCACAGCCGCCTGCGTTCAGCACAGCGGTGACCACCTGATCCACAGCGGTATCCACAGCCTCAACGGCCTTGACAGCGGCATCGAACACGCCGGTGTGGCCGACCATGTCGCAGTTGGCAAAGTTCAGGATGACCACGTCATACTTGCCGCTCTCGATGCGCTTGACGCACTCAGCAGCCACCTCAGGGGCGCTCATCTCAGGCTGCAGGTCGTAGGTGGCAACCTTCGGGCTGGGGATGACGCAGCGGTCCTCACCCTCGTAGGGAGCCTCCACACCGCCGTTGAAGAAGAAGGTGACGTGAGCGTACTTCTCGGTCTCGGCAATGCGCAGCTGGGTCTTGCCGTTCTCAGACAGGTACTGGCCCAGAACATTCTTCAGCTCCACGGGAGGATAGGCGACCTCGCAGTTGGGCATGGTGGCATCGTACTCGGCCATGCAGACATAGTTGACCTGCTTGCGGCCGCCGCGGCGCTCAAAGCCCTTGAAGTCGTCATCGCAGAAGATGCGGGTCATCTGGCGGGCACGGTCGGGACGGAAGTTCATAAAGATGACGGTATCGCCATCCTGCACGCGGCCACCCTCACAGGTGACGCAGGGCAGAACGAACTCGTCGGTCTTATCGGCAGCATAGGATGCCTCAATGGCCTCGGCAGCGTTGGCAGCGTGGTTGCCCTCACCGTAGACGAATGCGGCGTAAGCCTTCTCCTCGCGGTCCCAGTTGTTGTCGCGGTCCATGGCGTAGTAACGGCCGGAAACGCTGGCGATCTTGCCAACACCCAGCTCATCCAGCTTGGCCTGCAGGTCAGCCAGGAAGCCCTTGCCTGCGTGGGGGTCGGTATCACGACCATCGGTGATGCAGTGCAGGTAGACTTCCTTTGCGCCCATGTGCTTTGCCATTTCCAGCACACCGAACCAGTGGTCAGCGTGGCTGTGGACACCGCCGGTGCCCACCAGGCCCATCAGGTGGATGGCCTTGCCTGCCTCAATGGCAGCCTTCATGTTCTTGACCAGCACGGGGTTCTTGAACATCTCACCGTCCCGGATGGATTTGGTGATGAGGGTCAGCTGCTGGTAAACGATGCGGCCAGCGCCCATGTTGGTGTGGCCCACCTCAGAGTTGCCCATCTGACCATCGGGCAGGCCGACAGCCATGCCGGAGGCCTCGATGGTGGTCATGGGATATTTTTCCATCAGGGCATCCAGATGGGGGGTCTTTGCGGCGACCACAGCATTGCCGTAGGTCTCGTTGGGCACCCAGCCAAAGCCATCCATGATGCACAGAAGTACAGGTTTCTTGGACATAACGTTGAATCTCCTTTGATTTAGAACAAATAGCGCCCGGCACAGCGCTGGAAAAACGGCGCAGCCGGGCGCTGGGAAAACAGGTCAGAGGGCTTTCTCAGCCGTTGGAAGCGGCATTGACGATAACAGCAAAATCAGGAGCCTTCAGAGATGCGCCGCCGATCAGACCGCCGTCCACATCCTTCTTGCTCAGCAGCTCCTCGCAGTTCTTGGCGTTCATGCTGCCGCCGTACTGGACCGTGACAGCCTCGGCCACAGCCTCGCCGTACACTTCGCCGATGACCTTGCGGATCTGAGCGCAGACCTCCTCGGCCTGGTCAGCGGTCGCGGTCTTGCCGGTGCCGATGGCCCAGATGGGCTCGTAGGCAATGACCACATTTGCCATCTGCTCGGCGGTCACGTCGCGCAGGGCGATCTTGGTCTGCATCCGCACCAGCTCCTCGGTCACGCCCTCCTCGCGCTGCTGCAGGCTCTCGCCCACGCAGATGATGACCTTCAGGCCCGCATTCAGGGCAGCCAGAGCGCGCTTGTTCACGGTCTGGTCGGTCTCTGCAAAGTACTGGCGGCGCTCGGAGTGGCCGACGATGACGTACTCCACACCCAGATCCACCAGCATATCGGCGCTGATCTCGCCGGTGAACGCACCGGACTTCTCAAAGTGGACATTCTCAGCACCCACATGGATGTTGGTGCCCTTGGTCTTTTCCACAGCGGTGACCAGATCGGTGTAGGGGGTGCAGATAACGACCTCACAGGAAGCATCCTTGACGGCGGGGATCAGCTCATCCACCAGCTTGGCTGCCTCAGTGGCGGTCTTGTTCATCTTCCAGTTGCCTGCAATGATTGCCTTACGCTTTGCCTTATCCATTCTTACGATCTCCTTATCAAAATATCTCTCCGCCGCCTTCGTTGCCGCCTCTCCCGGCAGGAGAGGCAGGATAAACGACATCTCCTGCCTCCCGGATGGGGGCTGGCGAACGTCGGCAAGGCTGAGAGATCTTATTACCCAAAATAAAAAGTGCGGCGGCGTATATGCCGCCGCACCTCAGTGATGCTGGTTCAGATGCTTATGCGTTCTGGATCACAGCGATACCAGGCAGCTCCTTGCCCTCCAGATACTCCAGAGAAGCGCCGCCGCCGGTAGAGATGTGGGTCATCTTGTCACCCAGGCCCATCTGCTGCACAGCTGCTGCGCTGTCGCCGCCGCCGATCACGGTGGTAGCATCGCTCTCAGCCATAGCCTTGGCAACAGCCAGAGTACCAGCTGCCAGGGTGGGGTTCTCGAACACGCCCATGGGGCCGTTCCACACCACGGTCTTGGATGCCTTGACAGCATCGGCAAACAGCTTCATGGTCTCGGGGCCGATGTCGCAGCCCTCCATGTCAGCAGGGATGGCAGTGACAGGCACCACAGTGACATCCACGGGAGCGTCGATGGGATCGGGGAAGTCCTTGATGCAGGCTGCATCCACGGGCAGCAGCAGCTTCACGCCCTTCTCCTTGGCCTTGGCCATCATCTCCTTGCAGTAGTCCAGCTTGGTATCGTCGCACAGGCTCTTGCCGACTTCGTAGCCCTGAGCCTTGACGAAGGTGTAAGCCATGCCGCCGCCGATGATCAGGGTATCGACCTTCTCCAGCAGATTGGAGATGACGTTCAGCTTATCGGCGACCTTAGCGCCGCCCAGGATGGCGGTGAAGGGACGGACGGGATCGTTGACTGCGTTGCCCAGGTACTTGATCTCCTTCTCCATCAGGTAACCGACAGCGGTATCCTTGATGTAGTCGGTGACACCTGCGGTGGAGCAGTGTGCACGGTGGCAGCTGCCGAATGCATCGTCAACGTATGCATCTGCCAGAGAAGCCAGCTCCTGGCTGAACTCAGGCATGTTCTTGGTCTCTTCCTTGCGGAAACGGGTGTTCTGCAGCAGAACGACATCGCCGTTGTTCATTGCGGCAACAGCAGCCTTTGCGTTCTCGCCCACAACGTTATCGTCATCAGCGAACACAACGGTCTTGCCCAGCTTTGCGCTCAGAGCCACAGCAACGGGTGCCAGGCTGAACTTTGCCTCGGGGCCGTTCTTGGGTTTGCCCAGGTGGCTGCACAGGATGACCTTAGCACCATCGTTGACCAGCTTCTGGATGGTGGGCAGAGCCGCATTGATGCGGTTCTCGTTGGTGATCACGCCGTCCTTCATCGGGACATTGAAATCGCAGCGGACAAGGACCTTCTTGCCGCAGTAATTCTGATCGTCGATCGTTTTCTTACCTAAACCCATGGTAACAAACTCCTCTCAAATTCTTTTCGTTCGGAATCGAATTTTGCTCTTCATCGGGGGCCGCGCACTGCGAACTTCCCCGTACATCCCTATTATAAACAAAAAGCGTGTGTATTGCAAGGACGGGAGATGGATAATTTATTAACAAACATTTGTTGCAGAAGCAAAGAAATGTGGTGATTTTGCCGGAACGCACCAAAAAACGCCGTTTTTTCCAAAAAGGACCCGCCGCAGAGAGTGTTCGCCCCCGCAGCGGGTCCTGTCCATTCAGGATATTTTCCGGAACTTCTGCTTCGCTTTTTCCAGATATTCCAGCGCCAGCGGATTTTTCATGCCCAGCAGGATGGCCGCGTATGCAGCCACCGAGCCCAGAACCGTCGCCAGAATGGAGACGAGATTGGGCAGAGCCAGTGCCTTGACCCCGGTACAGACAAGAACGATGCCCGCACAGCCGCAGAGCACCGAGCCAACGGTTCGCCGGTCAGCAGAGACCGTGACCAGGCCCCTGGAGCACCGGATGCAGAGTATCATGGAGCACAGCTCTGCCAGCAGGGTGGTAAAGGCCGCCGCATTCTCCCGGAACCGCGGGATGAGCAGGATGTTCAGCCCCACGTTCAGCAGACCGCTGACCAGCGTGATCCAGAACAGTTCCTTTTCTCTTCCGCAGGGCAGAAGCGCGCAGGAATTGTACAGCCAGCCAAACAGACAGACGATCAGGGCAAGACTCAGGATCTGCAGGGGCATCACCGCATCCAGATAGCTTTCCCCGGAAATAAAGAGGACGACCTCCCGGCTGAGGGCAAACAGTCCCACCACAGCTGGAGCCACCACCACGATGAGCGCGTTGAAGATATTGTTGAACAGCTTGTTGAAGTTTGCCTTGTCCCCCACGCCCGCATAATGGGACAGCCGCGGGATAGACACCACCAGCACCGCCGAAAGCAGGTTCTTTACAATGCCGTAGATCTTACCCGCCACCGAGTAAATGCCCACATTGTAATCTGTTCCCAAAATGCCCAGGATCGTGGTATCCGAGCTGACATAAAGGGTCGTTGCCAGCGTGGATGCAAAGATGATGAGGATGGGCTTGAGGTGCTTTTTCCAGTCGATCTTTCTTGTCAGCCGGATGGTGCAGTACCGCCGGGCCCGGAAAAAATTGAGTACATTGGCACCTACCGCCGCAAACACCGTGATGCCTGCATAGATGCAGTAGTCATCCCGGGTCTTGACGAAGGCAAACAGCATGAAAATGGACAGCACCTGAAACAGCAGACCCCGGATGGTGATATAGGTATACTCCTCAAAGATCGTGAACACCCATTCGGTGCCGATGGTCGTAAAGAAGATTTGTAAACTCAGCACCAGCATCAGGTCGGTATAGGCATGGAGCTTTGTCCAGAAAAGCATTGTCACCGCCAATGCCGCATAGGTCAGGGCCGTGGAGATCATATTGATGGAGAACATCTCCGATGCAAAAGCCGACAGCTTTTCCCGGTCGTTCACATAGCGGGAGCCTTCCCGCACCGCATAGGAGGAGATGCCAAGGCCTGCAAACAGCAGAAAATACCCGCAGACGGAGCTTGCAAAGTTCACTTTGCCCAGGTTTTCCACCTGAAGAACATTGGAAGCGTAGGGGAATGTGATGAGCGGGAAGATAATATTCATCAGTGTCTTGAACGCACTCATCGCTGCATTCAGACTGAGGGATTTTTTCATTCAGATCTCCACTTCGTAAGTTTTTCTGGCCTGTTTCTTTTTCAGCCAGCTGTTCCAGAGCAGATACGAATACAGCGTTTTTATAAAATACCGATACTGCCCTGCACGAAGCCAGCCTGCCAGAAGGGGGCCGACATTTCTCTTAAACTCCCGTTCCGCTTCGGCACACGCCTGCTCCATAAAAGCATCATCCTTGCAGTATTTCACCACAATTTCTCTGCACCGGAGCGCATATCCGGCCCGTGCAGACCGATACACGAACGGTTCATCTGCAAACACTTCACAGATACGCCGCCATGCCTTCAACTCTGTCAGTTTTCCTGCCGAATAATGCCCGCTCGTCACCGAGTCATCGTTGACATAGTAATAGTAAAGTGCCTTGTCGATGCAGGCAATTTTTTCTGCCTTTCGGATACATTTTGCAAGAAACAGCGTATCCTCACCAATTTTTAAGTCAGTATCAAACGCAACGTCTTGCGTGACCGCGCGGCGGTAAACTGCTCCCCAGCACACTGTATGTGCCTTCCGGCTGTTCCAGTCATATCGTCTGACCGGCATAACACTGATTTTCTCCGTCTCATCGCTCTTCGTCTGGGTTCGTCCGGTCGTGCCCAGAAGATCCAGACCATAGCAATAAGCAATCTCCGCACCGGTCTCATCCAGCACTCTTTTGAGCCGCTCTATGCACTCGGCATGGAGTGAATCATCCGGGTCAGCAAAAGAAATCAGTGTGCCTGTACTTTTTTCCAATCCCAGATTTCGCGCAGAGGAAACACCACCGTTTGGCTTGTGGTATATCTTGATCCGCAGATCTTTTTCCGCGTAGCGCTGGCAGATGGCAAGGGAGTTGTCTGTTGACCCATCATCCACCAGAATGATCTCCAGATTCCGATAGGTCTGACCAAGGATGCTGTCCAGACATTTTTCCAGATACTTTTCCTTGTTATAAATCGGCACAATGATACTGACGGTATCGTTCAGCACAAATTATCCTCCCTTATTCTGCCGCCGGGCCGTTTTTCAGCAGGAACAGTTTTGCATACAGCCTCCGGCTGCATCTGAGCAGCTGATACTTCCGCTGGCTGCTGGTGCAGAGCAGCTTTGCCGCCGCCGGGTCGCACTCCTGCAAAAAGGCCTCCATTTTTGCGCGGCGCTCCGTATCCTGCATCAGATACGGATAGCAGTGCTCCACCACGCTCAACATAGCGGCATCATTTTCCGTCATTCCCGGATATGCTTCCCGGATGGCCTGATATTTCTGATAGCCCATATCCAGCTTATCCTCGTAGAACTTCATGTTCCTGCGGTGAAGGATGCTGTCCGGGCGCTGATAGTAATAATACAGCGGCACCGGGCGGTACGCGACCTTGCTGCACTGCTGAAAAATGCGATATGTGGTCCCCTGATCCTCCATCATCCGCCCCAGCGGATAGCGGATATCCCGGAACAGTTCCCTCTTGTAGAGCTTGTTCCAGGCAAAATCCCCCAGCTCATCCGAAACAAGGGTGCTGCGGATGGCTTCCCGGCCTGTCATACACTGCACCGGCACGGCGAGCTCTGCCGGGGCAAGCTCTTCTTCCCGTTCAAACATCCGGAAGCCCACCACAGCCACGTCCGCATCCTGTTCCTGCAGGTCACGGCAGAGCGTTTCCAGCATCCGGCTGTCCAGAAAGTCATCACTGTCCACAAAACAGAGATACGCTCCCTGTGCCCGTTCGAGCCCTGTGTTGCGCGCTGCAGAGAGTCCCCCGTTTTTCTGGTGGACTGCCGTTACGCGTTCTTCCTGTGCGGCATATTCGTCGCAGATGGCTCCGCTGGCATCGGTGGAACCGTCGTCCACCAGCAGGACCTCAAGATTCCGATAGGTCTGGTGCAGGATGCTGTCCACGCAGCGGCGGAGATATCGCTCCACATTGTAGACCGGGACAATGACACTGATCAGCTCTGTCTCCATGTTCAGTTCCCTCAGAAGAACGTTTCTCTGCCGATGTGGAGGATCTCCGAGGTGTACGGGCAAATGGCATTGTTGCCCTGAATATACGCCTGATAGATCCAGATGATGACCAGCATTCCCCACATGGCAGCCTTCAGCAGCCTGCGCAGACGCTCATCCTCCACGCACTTGACCACACGGCCAATGGCGAGATAACGGAAGAACGCAAAATACAGGCAGATGCGGTAGAGCGGCACATTGATGTTACGCAGCTGGGCCGTTGCCATCTCGATCAGGATCATCACGATCCAGAAATCGGCATCCGAGCAGGTAAAGCGGCGGCGGCCCTCCCCTTCCTCTTTTGCGTACCAGCGGTACAGCACAATGGGCAGGATCAGGAAGGGCAGACGCACAATGATGGGATTCAGCGTGAAACCGCCCGCATTGGCATCATAATAATATCCGTAAAGCCGATCAATGAAGTCCACATTCAGGGCCAGCCTGACCACAGCCTTGCTGAAGAAGGCAAGGTAGACCGAAAATGCCGCTAGGCCACCCTTGACCCACCAGTTGTCGAAATGCTGAAGAAGGATATAGATCAGCAACGCGCCAAACGAGATAAAGGTGGCATTGTGGAACAGGCAGGAGACCGCCAGCAGTAGGACCGCCCAGTGATACTTTTTCTTCCACACAAAGCTGAACGCCAGAAATGCCACACCCAGCGCCACAGACTGCCGCTCGGCATTATAAGTATCACCATAATACAGGCAGAGGTAAGCCAGCCAGCCATAGGGCACAGAGACATACTCCTTATACTGCACCAGCCCGATCATAAACAGGCCGCAGGCCAGCAGATCCACCATAAAGTAGAGCCAATGGACATCGCCAAAAACATGGGCCGCCAGATAGACCAGCGTCATAAACAGCGGCTCTGTTTTGTGCCGCTGCCGAATGCAGGCCAGCAGACCATCCTGCAGCTTTGCATCCGCCACCCATCCCTCATACACCACGCTGTCCGTGCCAATGGACGGGTCCCGCAAGCCTGCCAATACCGCCATCACCAGCACCGCCAGCGCCAGGCAGAGATAAAAGCCCTTCTCGTTGTTTTTCTTCGTCCGCAGGTGCTCGCCATAGGCGGCAATGCCCACAGAAACCGCAAAAGCCCCCAGATAAATCAGCATAACTTCTCCATTTTATTTTTCGACTGTGTGTTTATTTTTCCATTCTCCCAGCTCATAAACGGCATAGAACAGCCGCTTGCTGATCAGAAGTGTTTCCACCTTGATCCGGTCTGCTCTTTTGGCCCAGGGCCGCCGGGCAAGCGCCCGGTGTTCCTGCACAAAGCGGCAGATCCGTGCCTGAGCCTCCGGATAGCTGGCAAAATCGCCATCCAGAATGCCTTTCAGTGTCTTCAGGTATGTAACCAGCTGCAGGTATTCCGCTTCTGCTTTCAGCACAGGGACCGTTTCCGCAATAAAGCGGGTCACGTCTTCGCCCACATCCAGAATGACCAGATTCTTCTCGGCAATGCCGCTCTTCATGGTCGAACCGGTATGGATGCGGTAATCGTACATCGGTTCCGGAAACACTTCCACTTTTGCACAGCGGGCAATGGCCCGATACATCACCGCATAGTCCTCGTACAGGATGCCAACGGGGAACTGCAAATCTCCCCAAACCTCCCGCCGGAAGAAAACGCCGCCTGCCCCATGCCCGATGCCCTGATGCAGCAGCATCCGGCGCATGGTCTCTTCCCGGTTCAGCAACTCTGGGATCTGGTGCGGATTTTCCGTCCGCCCCTCCGGCTGCTCTGTCGAGAACATCTCCAGCGGGGTCAGGGCTGCATCAGCACCATCTGCCTCACAGCGCTCCACAAATTGGTCAAACGCTGTGGAGCGGATCAGGTCATCGCTGTCCAGCAGGTAAAAATATTTTCCCTGCGTCTGTTGCAGCCCAACATTCCGGGCATCAGACTGCCCCCCATTGGGCTTATGGAACACCCGGATGCGGCCATCCTCCACAGCCAGTTCATCACAAAGTTCCCCGCTGCCATCAGTGGAGCCGTCATCTACCAAAAGCAGCTCCCAGTTCTGGTAACTCTGCGCCTGCACGCTCTGCACACAGTCCCGCAGATACGGATAAACATTATAGACCGGCACAATGACCGATACAAGCGGTTTTCTTTCCTCCAACCGGATCCCTCCACCTTACTTTTTTCCACGCCACTGCGTTTTTTCATAGACCCGTCGGGTCATGGCATAGCCGCTGTAGGAAAGTGCCGCCGCCAGCCGGGCCTTTTTGCGGGCCTGCGGATCCAGCAGAACGTTCCGGCGGTATTTTTTCACTTCCTGCCAGAGGGCCTTCTCTATTTTTTCATGCTGCCTGTCCTGGATCTGGAACAGGATATTGCAGACATTGCTCAGATAGCGGCACTCCGCCGCACGGCTCAACTGGGGGAAATCACGCTTCACATTTTCCATCAGTGCATGGCAGTGCCGCACACTATCCAGCTTTCTGGGGTTGAAGGCCATATTCTGGATACTGCCGCCCCGCTGGAAATAGTAGTAATCCCGGTTTGCGATATGTGCCGCCTTATGGGCACGCTTTGTCACCTCGTAGGCGACCGGGATATCCTCATAGAGCTTGCCCACCGGGTAGCGCACGCCCTCAAACAGTGCACGCTTATAGAGCTTGGTGGGGGTGGTCACCTCCATGCCCTCCTGATACAGAATGCGGCGCAGGCATTCCTCCCGGCTCAGGATCTCGAATGCTTCCAGACGCTCTGTGGGCACGGACTGCACCGGCTGGTCCTCGAACACCTCTTCAAAACAGCTGGCTGAAAAATCCGCTCCCGCCTGCTCCAGTGCCCGGTACAGGTTCTCGATGTAATAAGGTGACACCCAGTCATCGCCGTCTACAAAAGAGAGATATTCCCCCTTTGCTGCGTCCACACCAGCGTTGCGGGCATCGGACAGACCGCCATTTTTCTTGTGGAGCACCCGCACCCGGGCATCCTGTGCAGCATATTCATCGCAGAGGGTCTCGCTGCCATCGGTGGAGCCGTCGTCCACCAGCAGCAGCTCCATGTTCTGATAGCTCTGCCCCAATAGACTGTCCACACAGCGGTTCAGATATGGCTTTACATTATAAACAGGAACGATGATGCTTACCAAAGGGTCCATCTTATCTCCTCATTTCAGCAGGTCGAAGTAAAACTCTTCCAGCTTCTTCGCTTCGGTGACGATATCAAAGCCGCCTGCCCGCATCTCGACAGAGGTATCCCGCCGCCGGGCATTTTCTGCAGCCCGGATCGCCGCATCCGCCCAGACTGCCGGGCTTTCCTGCAAGCTCAGGTACTGCATCTCGGGCAGGACCTGAGCCTCCTGCGGCACCTCTGTGGAACAGATGACCGGCAATGCCGCCGCTTGTGCTTCGATCAGCACGATCCCAAGACCCTCATACCGCGAGGGCAGAACAAAGGCATCCATGGCCTGATAAAACTTTGCGGGATCGCTCTGTCGGCCCAGAAAGCGAACATTCTCCTGCAGCCCCAGTGCCTCCGCTTTCCGGCGGGCAGCGGCCTCGTTTTCCCCTTCTCCGATCAGCAGTAAAACGGCATCCGGCCGTTGCTTGCAGACCTCCGCCATTACATCCAGCAGAAATTCGTGATTTTTGGCATAGCAGAACCGCCCGACATGGCCCAGCACCAGTTCATCCCCCAGGCCAAGCTCCTGCCGGACGGCTTTCCGTTTGGCGGCATCATAAGTAAAGCGGTCAAGCTCAATGGCATTGTTGAACACCCGGAAAGGCTTTTCACCATAAAGCCAGCTGCCTGCCGTTCTGGAGCAGGCACAAAGCCGGGTGGGATACACTGCGGCAAAGGGACGGAGCAGGTACTTCATCACATTTTTAGCCCCTTCTCCCCTGCCCACCGTAGAATGGTTATGCGCGATCCGGTTGGGCACCCCTGCACGCTTTGCCCCCCAGAGGGAAAGCACGCTCAGGGTGTTCATGTGGGAGTGAACGATCTGGTATCCGTTCTGACGGAACAGCCGCCCGATCTCCCGTTCATACTGCGGCAGGTGGGTATATTTTGGCACCACATACACCCGGCCGCCCAGCCGTTCGATCTCTGCCCGCTGGGGCAGGGTCGAGCCTTCCAGCGCGAAAAAATCAAACTGAACTCTGGAACGGTCCATGTGGCGGTAGTAGTTCATCACCACCATCTCCACACCGCCGTAGTTCATATCTGTCATCATCTGGGCCACACGGATGGGCTGTGCATTCTGCTCCATGGTCATACCAGCTCCTTGCGGTCACAATCCTCGAACCAGTCCCGGAAGCTCTCCTCCAGCGTATAGTGGAACTTGTAATCAGTGGCGGCCAGCTTTCTGCCGCAGACATTGGTGGATACCATCAGCTTCCGGACACGGGCGGGATGAATGCCCACCTTTTTGCCCCCGATGGGTCCCAGAATGCCCGCCGCAAACAGCAGCAGTCCGGCGGGCATCAACGGCACATGGCGGTGCAGGCCGGTCGCCTTCTGCATTGCATCGCAGATCTCTTCAATGGTATAGGCCGGCTCGTAGGTACAGTTATAGATCTCCGCTCCGGGGAAGGAATGATCCAGCATCCGGTACTTGAAGAAGCGCACCAGCTCCTTGACATAGATGCACGCCTTGATGGTGTCCTTCCGGCCGGCATAAAAGAAGTAGCCCTTCTTCTGCCCCCTGTACAGGCGGGTCATGTTGCCGTGCTCCCCTTTGCCATAAACGATGCCTGGCCGCACGATGGTCAGCTCCCGGGCTGGATCACGGGCCTGCCAGATCTGGTGGATCTTTTCTGCCACCAGCTTGCTGATTCCATACGGCGTGTTGGGTGTCGGCAGAGTTTCCTCCGTCTTGAGTTCCTCAGACGCGCCATAGGGTGCAATGGAGCTGGTGAACAGGATCTTCCGGATGCCGTATTTTTCCGCAAATGCGGTCACATTTTCCGCGCCCCGGATATTTGTTTCAAAATAGGCTTCTTCCGGGTGGCCGGGGGTGCGGTGGACCGCTGCCAGATCAAAAATCACGTCCTCCGGAGTCGGAACGAACTCAAAATCGATGGGCTTGCGCACATCCAGCCGGATATACTGCACCCCATCGTTCTTTTCCACAATGCCCGGCACCACGCCTTCTTCCCCGGGCATCACAAGATCCAGGTCGTAGATCACGTCGCCGGGTCTGACGCACTCCTGTAGCAGCAAATGAATGAGATGGGTGCCGATAAAACCAGATCCACCAAAAAGAATATAATTCATTTTGCCCCTTTCCGGTCAAACACAACGCCCACCGTCCTGAACAGCAGGTAGATATCCATCCAGATGGACCAGTTGTCGATGTACTGGACATCCAGCTTGACCACTTCTTCAAAATCATCAATATCGCTGCGGCCGCTTACCTGCCACAGGCCGGTAATTCCCGGCTTCATGGAAAGGCGGCGCTTGTGATGGCTCTCGTACTGCCGGTACTCATCCAGCGTGGGCGGGCGGGTACCCACCAGGCTCATGGAGCCCCGCACAACGTCAAAAAACTGCGGCAGCTCATCGATGCTGGTGCGACGGATGAAGCGGCCCACCCGGGTGATCCGGGGATCATCCTCCATCTTGAACATCAGGCCGTTCATTTCATTCTGGGCCATCAGTTCCTTTTTGCGTGCTTCCGCATCCACATACATGCTGCGCAGCTTGTGGATGTAGAACACCCGTCCATTCCGGCCCACTCGGCGCTGCTTGAAGATCAGCGGGCCGGGGCTTTCCAGCTTGAGCGGAATGGCCACCAGCGCAATGATGGGGATGCTGATGATACACCCCACGATGCCGCCCACGATATCCATGGTCCGTTTCAGCACCTGATCCCGCAGCTTGAGTTCCACCGTGCCCATCGTCACAACATTGCCGCCCGCACAGCGGCTCAGTTCCCGGCTGATGCGCACTGCACTGGTCTCATCGCAGCAGGCTTTTTCGATCCGATCCAGCACCGGCAGGCGAAAATGGACCGTCAGGCCCATGCTCTCCATCTCCTCGAGGTAGGGCAGCATGTTTTCCTCGCTCTCCTGCGCAATATCCAGATACACTTCATCCAGCGCTGCCTGCCGCAGCCAGTCCATAAAATTATCGAAGTTCGCCTCGATCTTCACCCCATCGATCTCAGTGTGAAGCTGCCCCGGGGCAGCTTCCAGAATGGCAAGGCCGGTCACACGCTTGGACCAGTCCTTTTTCAGCTCTTCCAGGATAGGGCTTGCATTCTCCTGCGTAGTCACCACCCCCACAAGGCTCTGAATCCCCTTGGTATAACGGGAGCGCACCAGCATCTTTTTGAGGACAGCATGAGCGCCCGTCATCACAAAGACATCGATGACGGGCACAAACACCAGAAAATAGCGGGAGTGCAGCATGGGAGCCTTGGTCAGCGCCAGACAGGCCGCATCAATGAGGGTCAGCAAAAAATTGAACCGCACCGCAATCTCAACTTCACGGATCGGAGTGCGGTTCACGATATTCTCGCTCTGATCAAATGTAAAAAAGGTCAGAATATAGGCCAGCAACAACAAGAAACAGGCCTCTACCAGATCGTCCAGCTGGAAGTCTCCCATCTTGTGCAGAACACCTGCGGTCAGCCCCCACGCCAGCCCAATGCTGAGAACCAGAGAGAGCAGATCAATCAGAAACAGGTATCCATACTGCAGTTTTTCACGTTTCGTAATCATACTGTTTCGTTGTCTCCATTTATTTTTACCATTTTATCATATCGGGAGAAGGGTTGCAATAGATGGAGATCGAATGCGTGCTGCTTTTGTCGGCACACTGCAAATGTGTTGTACCATTTTACGAAAGCACCTTATCGCGCCCAAAATGGTCAGCAAAAAGCGCCCTTTCTCTCGCATCACACAAGAGAAAGGGCGCAGTCAAGCTTTATTCAGCTCGGGAAGAACTCCGATCAGCAGTTCTCCACGAAGTACTTAATGGTACGAACCATCTGAGAGGTGTAGGAGTTCTCGTTGTCGTACCAAGACACGACCTGAACCTGATAGGTGTCGTCGCAGCTACGCTGAATTTTTGCACTTTTCCAAGTAGTTCTTCACAGTTTCGTAACAACAGTTACAGTACCAGAACATACCGTTGTCGTACCAAAACCGGTTTGTTCGTACTGCGATTATATCACGTTTCAGCGTCATTTGCAAGAATTCAATCCGTTTCGCTTCCGACCTGCATTTTTCAGATTTCAGCGTATATTTTTACGACATTCCACGGTTCGAGCGCCTGAGGCCTAGGGCTTCCGCCGGGGCAGCAGCTCTCCCAAGCACTCTCCTCAGAAGCTCTATGACAGCTAGATTGCCAACATGTTCCTGCTGATTAACTGAAATTTCTCCGGACGTGATTTTGAGCCATGGTGTGGGAAATGCACCCATTTGTATTCGATATAGAACAATTCCATTCATTCCGAGTCACATCAATTACCATTTATATAAGAAAACCGCGTGAACTGCCAGAACTTTAGCTCTACGCTCCGACTGATCCACACGGCTCTAAAATATTTATTTCAGCTTTGCGAGGATCTCATCCGCCGTCATACCGGATGCCAGCAGCTTCTTCAGCACAGCTTCGGCCTCGACCTTCTTTGCGGATTCCGCTGCTTTGGTTTCAGCTTTGACCTTTTTTGCCTCGATTCTGGCGATTTCCTTGTCGATAGATTTCAGCTCAGCTTTCTTGGTTTTCAGGTCGGCTTTCAGCGCATCGATATTAGCGGTGATGGATGCAATTTCGGCGGTAGCGGCTTCTTTTGCGGCCTGCTTTTCAGCGATCTGTGCAGCAAAGTCAACGGTTGCTTTTACGGCCTTGGGCTTGTTCTTGCTTCCTTTGGGACGGGGCATAGGGGACACCTCCATTCAGTATTTATAACATAAGTATAGCATTACAAATATTGGATGGCAAGAAATATCGACCAGCAGAATATGCGTTAAACAGCGTAGCCCTGTGCCTTGATGACATCCACCACCTGAGAAACGTACCTCTGGCAGGTGTCATGGTCGGGAGCCTCCACCATCACACGCACAACAGGCTCCGTACCAGATTCACGGACAAGGATACGGCCAGTGTCACCCAGTGCCTCGGCTACGGCCTTGACTGCTGCCTGCACTGCTTCATCATCCTGTGCAGCCTTTTTATCGGTCACACGAACATTCTCCAACACCTGCGGGTAGATCTTCAGGGGCTCAGCCAGTTTGCTCATAGGAACCTTCTTTGCCAGCATGACCTCCATCATTTTCAGACTGGTCAGGATACCATCACCGGTGCTTGCGTACTTGCTGAAGATGATATGACCACTCTGCTCACCGCCAATACGGCAGCCGTTTTTCGCCATATACTCGTAGACGTACTTGTCGCCCACAGCGGTCTTGGCGTAGCCGATGCCCTGCTCGTCAAAGGCCTTGTACAGGCCAAAGTTGGACATGACCGTGGTGACAACGGTATTGGTCAGCAGTTTGCCGCGCTCCTTCATGTAGCAGCCGTAGATGTACAGGATGTGGTCGCCAGTGATGACATTGCCCTTTTCATCCACGCAGAGGCAGCGGTCTGCATCGCCGTCATAGGCAAAGCCCACGTCCAGGCCCTTTTCCACCACAAACTTCTGCAGACCCTCAATGTGGGTGGAGCCTGCGTTCAGGTTGATGTTCAGGCCGTTGGGCTGGTTGTTGATGACATAGGTGTCTGCGCCCAGCGCATCGAACACGCTCTTGGCAATGTTCCAGCTGGCACCGTTGGCACAGTCCAGGCCCACCTTGATGCCCTTGAAGGAGTAGATGCCCAGACTGATCAGGTAGCCCATGTAGCGGTTGCGGCCCGCCACATAGTCCACGGTGCAGCCGATATGCTCCCGGTGGGCAAAGGGCAGCTCCGGCCAATCCTGATCAAAGACATGGAGCTTGCCGTCGATGTAGTCCTCCACCAGCAGCAGGGTCTCCTCGGGCATCTTTTCGCCGTAGCAGTCGATCAGCTTGATGCCGTTATCGTAGTACGGGTTATGGCTGGCGGAGATCATAATGCCGCAGTCAAAGTCATCCACGCGGGCGATGTAAGCCACAGACGGCGTGGTGGTGACGTGCAGCAGGTAGGCATCTGCGCCGGAGGCAGTCAGACCTGCAACCAGACTATACTCGAACATATAAGAGCTGCGGCGGGTATCCTTGCCAATGACGATGCGGGCAGGCTCATCGTTGCCGTTACGCTCGCGGAGAGCATTGTAATACCAGCCCAGAAAACGACCAACCTTGTAGGCGTGGTCAGCGGTCAGCGTGATCCCAGCTTCGCCACGGAAGCCATCGGTTCCAAAGTATTTTCCCATTATAGTTTTTTCTCATCCAAAGAGTGAATTAACGAATGGAAATGTGCCTTTAGCCGGATAATTATCCGTTGCCTGCTGCTCACCACGGAGAGGTAGCACACTTGAGCAGCACAGCCATGCTTTGGACATGGCTTCTATATCTACTTATACAATTGATGAAAAAACACTAGCTACCTCAGCAAATTCATCACTGCAGGTTTTCACTGAATTAAGATGTCCACCAACTACTCCATCCGCTGCTGTAAGCTCAAATATCGGCTTTTGTGCTGCTTGCGCCCTTGGAATTAATCCATTATAATTTTTAAATTCCGCTATTTTGTAATCATCGCGTTTTGCAACCAGATTGTATTTTTGCAAGGTTTCTGCCGTCAACGGCTTAATCACATAGTTTTCGATTGTTTCTGGAATTTGTTCACTCCACATCGCAAATGCCTTTGTCTCTCGATTTCTATACTTATTGAACTGTTGCAACACATATCCCGTAAACTTTGGAGCCCCTGCCACACAGTCAAATCCAGAAATTATCGTTCTATCTAGAGACAACTGATAATTGTTTATCCATGTGGCGAATGTTCTTCCAATATTTTGCATTCCTCGAAGTGAAAACATGTCCGGAACAACTGGGATAAAATAATTGTCGCATCCAAGCAAGATAGCCCTATTTAGTGCGCCCATATTGGGACCAATATCAAATAGGACGTAGTCGATTTCCTGCTCTCTACAAAAGTTCATCACTACTCTGTATATTGCAGACGTAACTCTAAAACCACGTTCTTGTCCTGCCAGTAACTGCGTCCATGCATTAGTTAATTCTGTTTCAAAATCAGACAGCAACAGATCTCCAACAAAAATCCATATGTTTCTATTCTCAATCTTATACGGCTTAACAGGTTTAATATCTCCCGATCCCAGAACAATCGGTTCAACAGCTTTATAAATGCTGTTTCCGTTGGTTCCCCATTCTTGACTTATAATTGCATCGTCACACAAATGGCTTGACAGGTTGCACTGTGGATCAGCATCAACAAAAAGAACTTTCTTACCCATTCGCTCTAGCGCAAAGCCCAAGTGGTAGGTAAACGTTGTTTTTCCTACGCCACCCTTGTTATTAAAAAACACAACATTCTTCATATCGTTTTCCCTATATCAACCCGGTTATTTTCTCTTCCAAAGCGCAACTTATTGTGCAATAAGTATTAGTCTCTGCGGAACAGATCGCGTGTATAAACCTTTTCCTGTACATCATCCAGACAGCTGTCATAGCGGTTGGCAATGATAGCCTGACTACGTTTCTTAAACTCCTCAAGGTCATTCACAACTTCGCTGCCAAAGAATGTACTGCCATTCTCCAGAGTCGGCTCATAGATGATGACCGTTGCACCCTTGGCCTTGATGCGCTTCATAACGCCCTGGATAGAGGACTGGCGGAAGTTGTCAGAGTTAGATTTCATGGTCAGACGGTATACGCCAACCACCACATTATGTTCCTTGCTGGGGTCATAAGCCTCGTTTGCTTCGTATGCGCCAGCAATCTCCAAAACACGGTCAGCAATGTAGTCTTTGCGAGTACGGTTAGATTCCACGATTGCTTCAATCAGATTCTCCGGAACATCAGCATAGTTGGCAAGAAGCTGCTTGGTGTCCTTGGGCAGGCAGTAACCGCCATAGCCAAAGCTGGGGTTATTGTAGTGGCTGCCGATGCGGGGATCCAGGCAGACGCCCTCGATAATCTGCTGGGTGTTCAAGCCTTTCATCTCTGCATAGGTGTCCAGCTCGTTGAAATAGCTGACACGCAGAGCCAGATAGGTATTGGCAAACAGTTTGACAGCCTCGGCTTCCGTAAAGCCCATAATCAGGATGTCGATGTTCTCCTTGATTGCACCTTCTTGGAGCAGACCGGCAAAAGTATTGGCAGCCTTTACCAGACGGGCATTGTCCACATCTGTGCCGACAATAATGCGGCTGGGATACAGGTTATCGTACAGAGCCTTGCTCTCCCGCAGGAACTCCGGGCTGAAGATGATGTTGTCGCAGTGGTACTTTTCACGCACAGATGCCGTGAAACCAACCGGAATCGTGGACTTGATGACCATGATAGCATCAGGATTATACTGGACAACCAGCTTAATCACAGCCTCGACCGCTGACGTGTCGAAGAAGTTTTTCTTGCTGTCATAGTTGGTAGGTGCTGCAATGACAACGAAGTCAGCATCCTTGTAGGCAGTTTCAGCATCCAGCGTTGCCGTCAGATTTAGGTCTTTCTCTGCCAGATATTTTTCAATATACTCGTCCTGAATGGGAGACTTTTTGTGGTTAATAAGGTCAACCTTCTCCGGGATAATATCCACCGCCATAACCTCGTGGTGCTGTGACAGCAACGTGGCGATAGACAAACCGACATAGCCGGTACCTGCAACTGCAATTTTCATGGTCTTTCTCCCTTTCTATACATTCTTCCATCCTTATCAAGACTTATGCCTTGATTCCCTGATACTCCTGCTGGACCTGCTGGTAGCTTTCTAAGTTACCAATGTCATACCGTTTGCCCGGCATTTCCATAGCATGCACATCCGTTACTGTGCACAGCCACGCAATGAAGCTGCCCGGCGCATCGGTGCCACATTTCTTCTGTTCGATTGCATCCTTGACCTTTTGGGCATCCTCTCGAGTGTACACATAGAAGGGCGGGCAGCACCAGTGACTCTTGGGTTGGGCTGGCTTTTCTTCCATAGACAGAATTCTATCCCGGTCATCGAGTTCCACCACACCGCATTTGGTGAGCTTCTTTTCGCTTGGCTCATAGTAGCGCATGATGCAAGAGGTTTTCTTCTCGTTGGCATAGGCAACAAACTTGGAGAGGGAGAAATCCAGCACGTTATCTCCGGCAATCACCAACATGTCATCATCCAGACCCAGCTGGTCAATGGCAAACTGTACGTCACACACAGCGCCAAGTCGTGTCTCGTTGCTGCTGGTTCCATCATCTACCACCTGTATATTCTGCTTCTTGGTGGCTGCCCAGTCCTCAAAATGATGGGCAAACTTGTGGTTGCTAATGACCACATAGGTATCCACCAAGCCGGTGGTGTCGATGTCGTCTACCAACCAGTCCAAGATGGTCTTCTCTTTCACTTTCAGCAGCGGCTTGGGAAAATTCTCCGTCAAGGGATACAGGCGGGTTGCATAACCTGCCGCCAAAATCAAACACTTCATATTAGCCCTCCGCTTTCTGCCCCACACCGTCTGCGCTTTCGCACAGATGGAAACTGTACTTGCCACGCATCTCCGGGAATGCAGTGAGGTACTTTCGTTCCACTTCTTCCCTAATAACATCTGTCTTTCCGGGATCTATTAGTGCCATGCAGCACCCCTTAAAGCCAGCACCGCTAAAGCGCCCACCGTAAATACCGTTAGTTTCCCTCATGATCTCATAGAGTCTAATCTGTTCCGGCGCACCAGATTCCCAGTTGTGGATACTGCTCCATCCGGATTCAAAGCACAGGCGTCCATACTCCTCCAAATCACCTCGCCGCCATGCTTCCGCACCAGCTTCCACACGCTTAAACTCGGTATACCAATGTTCACAGCGTTTTGCCCATTGCACCGGCAACTTGTCCTTGTATGTCTGGTAGATTTCATACGAAACATCACGGGCATTGGCCTCATTGAATTTACCGTACTCCAGACCCGCAAAAGCCTGCAAGGCGTATACACCAGAACGCAGCTCATCCACCCGCATATTGTATTTAGAGCCAGCCAGACTGTGCTCCAACCCACTGAAAAACACAGCAATTCTGTAGGGCTTCATATTGGGATTCGTGGGAATCAGCTCGTAGCTGTTATCCTTACAGTCCAGATACAGCAAGTGGTCTTTCTTGCTCAGGACCTCACAGCTCTGATCCAGGGTTCCTACATTAACGCCCACATAATTCTTCTCCGCATCAAACGCAATGCTGATCAGTTCAGGCGGCTCCAGTTTAATTCCATTGACTTGGCACAATGCATCCAGAAAGGACAGTATCACCGCAGCAGAGGAAGACAAACCGCCAATGGGCAAAGAGCCCTCAATAACGCCACAGAGTCCGACTGTCAACGGAAACCGATTGCTCAGCGCCCAAGTCGCTCCCCGCAGGTAGTCTGCCCAGTCACCCGTTTTTTCGCCAATCTCCCGGATATGCCACTGGGCACGTTTCGGGAATTGAAGACTGCACATTTCAACAACGCCATTCATCTTTGGCTTGTACGCAATATGGATTCCTTTATCAATCGCAAGTCCTGTGATCTTTCCTAAGTTGTGATCACTGTGGGCACCAATGGGGCAAATCCGATAGGGACAAAAGCTGACACCTGTGGGTTCCTTGCCGTATATTTCGTAGAATCGTTCCTCGCAGCGCATAATATCCTCACGTCTCTTCTATTATAGTTATCCTAGAAAATCAAGTACTTCGCATAAACGCATTCCATAGCTGCATCGCCCTTGGCAACCGTGTACAAAACACGGTCTGCAAAGATAGTCGGATCAAAGCATCTTGAATTCAAATGCCCCAATTCTCATTTTCATATTGCTCGATTCACATAGTTTTCTGTTGCAAAATCACTGTGTTTAATAATGCATGGATTGCCAAAAACAATTGAATAATCTGGCACATCGCAGTTTACATATGAATTTGGTGCAATCAAAACATCACTTCCAACGTGAATTGATCCTACGATAGTTGCATTTACACCAATCCATACGTTATCGCCAATCACAGGTGTACCCTTACGCTTTCCACGGTTTTCCTGCCCAATCGTAACACCCTTATGCAGATTTATATTCCTACCCAAAACAGCTTTCGGATTGATTGTTATGCAATATGCATGACCAAAATACAACCCGGCACCTATCTGGGTTTCAGCATCAATTTCTATACATCGTTTAGCTCTGTATCGATTATACAGTTTCCTGTAAAATTTTTTTATCAGAGGATTTTGAGCTTCCTGCGCTCTTCGGTACCAAACCTGAAATTTCGGTACCTCCCCAGATATCTCTGTTTATCCAATAATAAAACAGTATTACTCATCACATTACACTCCCATATAAAACTCTTTATACCATTCTGCAAACTTCCGCAGGCCCTCCCGCAGCGGAGTATGAGGCTTAAAGCCGAAGTCACGTTCCAGAGGCTCCGTGTCTGCAAAGGTCACAGGCACATCACCGGGTTGCATGGGAACCAGCTCCTTGTGTGCCTCGAAATCATAGTCCGCAGACAGCACACCGGCACGAACCAGTTCTTCGGACAAAATCTGTACGAAGTCCAGCAGATTTTCCGGGTTGGAATTACCGATGTTGTAAACCGCATAGGGAGGAATGGGCAGACCATCTTCGCCATTCTTCTTTTCAGGCGCTTTTGCCATCACACGGACAACACCTTCCACGATGTCATCCACATAGGTAAAGTCTCGTTTGCAGTTGCCGTAGTTGAAAATCTTGATGGTTTCGTCGTTCACCAGCTTGTTGGTGAAACCAAAGTAAGCCATATCCGGGCGGCCGGCAGGTCCATACACAGTAAAGAATCGCAGACCAGTGGAGGGGATATTGTAGAGCTTAGAGTATGCGTGCGCCATCAGCTCATTGGACTTCTTGGTAGCAGCATACAGAGAAACTGGGTTGTCCACCTTGTCATCGGTGGAGTAGGGTACCTTCTTGTTGCTGCCGTAGACAGAACTAGACGAAGCATACACCAGATGTTCCACAGGATAATGACGGCATGCTTCCAGAATGTTATAGAAGCCAATCATGTTGCTTTCGATGTAAGCATCCGGATTGGTGATTGAGTAGCGAACGCCAGCTTGGGCACCCAGATTAACCACAATATCCGGGTGATATTGCTCGAAAATACCGTTGATAAGTGCCTTGTCTGCAAGGTTTCCCTTGATGAATATATAGTTCTCGAACTTCTGAAGCTCCTCAAGGCGAGCTTCCTTGATGCGGACATCATAGTAATCGTTCATGTTATCCAGACCGATGACCTTAGTATCGGTCTCGGTAGTCAGGATACGCTTGGCAAGGTTGGAACCAATAAAACCGGATGAACCGGTGATGAATACTGTTTTAGCCAACTTCTTCACCCTTACCCTTTTCTCCACACCATCTTATTTACCACATTCACATACCCCTGAATGATACGAACCACCTTCATGGACACGGTCTCGTCTACATAATCGGGGCAGGGCTTGCCCAGAACGCCCTTCTGCTTCATTTCGATAGCCATATCAGTGGCATTGAGAAGTTCACGAGTAGTAATGCCAGCCAGAATAAAGTCGCCGGCTTCCAGCGCCTCGGGGCGTTCTGTACTGGTGCGGATGCACACAGCAGCGATAGGATGCCCAATGGACAGGTAGAAGCTGCTCTCCTCGGGCAGAGTGCCGGAGTCGGAGACGATTGCCAGAGCGTTCATTTGCAGCTTGTTGTAGTCGTTGAAGCCCAGCGGCTCATTGACCCGGACACGAGGATCCAGCTGGAAGCCACTCTGTTCCAGGCGGTGCTTGCTTCTGGGATGGCAGGAGTACAGGATGGGCATATCGTACTTCTCTGCCAGTGCGTTGATAGCAGTAAACAGGCTCAGGAAGTTCTTTTCAGAATCGATGTTCTCCTCACGGTGGGCGGACAGCAGAATATACTTATCCTTTTCCAGCCCCAGACGCTCCAGCACGTCGCTTTTCTGGATCTTCTCCAGATTCATGTGCAGGACTTCCGCCATGGGAGAGCCGGTCTGGTAGGTGCGTTCCTTGGGCAGTCCGGTGTCTGCCAGATACTTCCGGGCGAATTCGGAATAGCACATATTCACGTCGGAGATCACATCCACGATACGGCGATTGGTCTCCTCGGGCAGGCACTCATCCTTACAGCGGTTGCCCGCCTCCATGTGAAACAGCGGGATGTGTAGCCGCTTTGCGCTGATGGCAGAAAGGCAGGAGTTGGTATCACCCAGCACCAGATAGCCCTCCGGCTGCAATTCGCTGAGCAACTCATAGCTACGCCCCAGAATGTTACCGCAGGTCACACCCAGATTCTCGCCCACCACGGGCACCAGAATGTCCGGGCCATACTCCCCGAAGGTGTTTTTCAGCTCGAAATCCTCCCAGAACACGGTGGAGAGGTTTCTGTCCCAGTTCTGGTTGTAGTACACCACGCAGCAGTCAAAATATTCCCGGCAGCGCTTGATGACAGCTGCCAGACGAATAATCTCCGGACGGGTGCCGCAGCCAATCATGACCTTGGTGCGTCCGTCGTTTTTCCATTTAAAATTGTGTTCCATAAAAATCTCCTATTGACAACCAGTATTCTTCTTTTACACTAGCTCGAAGAAGGTGTCCGGGTGGTTCGGGTCAAAAATCTCGTTGCAGGTCATCACCGTCACCAGATTTTCCGTTTCCGAGAGGTTGATGATGTTGTGAGTCCATCCGGGAATCATGTGGACAGCCTCAATTTTGTCCCCTGAAACCTCAAACTCCACCGTTTCTCCGGTGTTGATATTCCGTTCCTGAATCAAGCCGTGACCGGCGACCACAATGAACAGCTCCCACTTGGAATTGTGCCAGTGCTGTCCTTTCGTGATGCCGGGCTTCGAGATGTTGATGCTCACCTGCCCACAATCGGCGGTATGCACCAGTTCGGTGAAGGAGCCACGGTTGTCTACGTTCATCTTGAGGGCGTACTTAAATTTGTCCGTCGGCAGATAGGTCAGGTACAGGGAATACAACTTCTTAGCAAAGGAACCGTCTGGCATCTTGGGCATCATAAGCGTACTCGGCTGCGCCTTGAACTCCTGCAGCAGATCTACGATCTCGCCCAGTGTTACCTTGTGTGTCACAGGGACGCAGCAGTAACGACCATCTGCTTGCAGAACAGTCTCCACACCGTCAAATTCACAGTGCTGCTCCCTGCCTTCCAGCAGGTCGAACATCCCTTCTACCAGGTCATCGATGTACAGCAGTTCCAACTCGGTACTGCGGTCATTAACGGTGAAGGGCTCGTCATTGGCAACCGCCCAGCAGAAGGTGCTGACGGCGCTGTTGTACTTGGGGCGGCTGTGTCCCATCAGGTTGACAAAACGGTAAACCGCAACCTTAGCCCCGGTCTCCTGAGCATATTGGAAGAACAGCTCCTCGCCCGCTTTCTTGCTGCGTCCGTACTCGCTGTTGCCGAAGCGCCCAGCCAGGGTGGCCTGGATGGAGGAGGACAGCATAATGGTTGCCTTGTTGTTGTGCTTTTTCAAGCAGTTCAGCAAGTCGTTTGCAAAGCCGAAGTTGCCCTTCATGAAATCCTCTGGTTTTTCCGGACGATTCACGCCTGCCAGATTGAACACGAAGTCTGCTTTCTGGCAGTACTCGTCCAGCTCCGCCGGGGTGGAATCCAAATCATATTCGTAGATTTCTTTAATATCCAGTACCGGGCGGGTCTTATTTTTCCCATCCCGGATGTTTTTCAGGTTGTTGCACAGGGCGGTTCCCACCATGCCCTTGGCACCTGTGACTAGAATGTTCATTCTTTCACCTCTTAATGTACTGCTGTGCAGTCCGAAACATCTGCACCATCCAGCACTGTTGCATTATTGCAAATGGTGCAGTTGCTGCCGATGCGGGCAAATTTCCCCACAGTTGCACCTGTGCGAATCACGCTGCTGGTGTAGATCAAGGCGTAGTCCCCTACCGTTGCATCACAGTGGACTTCTGTTCCTACATTCAATAGAACGCCGTCACCCACAGATGCACCATTCTGGACACAAGCGTTTTGTAACATAACACAACCGCATCCCAACTTGGCGTATGGACTGATGTAGGCACTGGGGGAAACGATGTTGGGAAACGTATAGCCAAAGGCTTTCGCCTCCTCATACACTTGCGCCCGGAACTGGTTATTGCCGATACCCACCACCAGTAAGCTATATTCTTTCCACAGCTCCCGCAAATCAGCAAGGCCGCCAACCACCGGAATGCCACAGATCTCAGTGCCTACAGGTTGTCCATCATCTACAAAAGCGCAATCGTATTGGAGCATTGCCATTTCGGCAACCATGCGCCCGAAGCCACCGGCACCAACCAACAGCAGCCTTTCCTTAGACATTCGGGATGCCTTTCAGTTCGTTCTGGACATACTCGGTGGTCAGGATCTTCTTCACAGTGCCCTCCACATCCAGGCGGGTAGTGTTGTGGCTGGTATAGGAATCGTCCGCCATGGTATGAACCTCGCCCTTGACCACGAACTTATCGTAGTTCAGGTCACGATTGTCAGCGGCGACACGGAAATAATGACCCATATCCTGGCTACGCAAACGCTCCTCACGGGTCATCAGGGTCTCGAACAGCTTCTCGCCGTGACGAGTGCCGATGATGTTCGTACCGGTATCACCAAACAACTGCTGGACTGCCTTTGCCAAATCGCCGATGGTGGAAGCATCAGACTTCTGGATGAACAAATCACCGGGATTTGCATGTTGGAAAGCGAACAAGACCAGATCCACAGCCTCGTCCAGGTTCATCAGGAAGCGGGTCATGTTAGGATCGGTGATGGTGATGGGATTGCCAGCCTTGATCTGATCAACGAACAGAGGGATGACAGAGCCACGGCTGCACATCACGTTGCCGTAACGGGTGCAGCAGATGGTCGTGCCGCCCCGCTCGGCAGCCACACGGGCGTTTGCGTAGATGACGTGCTCCATCATGGCTTTGGAGATACCCATGGCATTGATGGGGTAAGCTGCCTTGTCGGTGGACAGGCAAACGACACGCTTGACGCCTGCATCGATGGCGGCGTGCAGAACGTTGTCCGTACCGATGATGTTGGTCTGGACAGCCTGCATGGGGAAGAACTCGCAGGAAGGGACCTGCTTCAGAGCAGCAGCATGGAAGATGTAGTCAACACCGGGCATGGCGTCACGGATGGACTGGGGGTTGCGGACATCACCGATGTAGAACTTGACCTTCTTGGCAGTGTCAGGGTGCTTGGCCTGAAGCTCATGACGCATATCGTCCTGCTTCTTCTCGTCACGGGAGAAGATGCGGATTTCCTTCAAATCGGAATCCAGGAAGTGCTTCAGAACGGTAGAACCAAAAGAACCAGTACCACCAGTGATCATAAGGGTTGCGTTATCAAATGCAGACATTCGTATTTCCTCTCTTTGTCTCTGTTTATAGCCTATTTATTCAGAGAAGCAATTTATCAATGTACTACTCCACTCATAGATTCTTCCCTTTTCATTTTTTCCACAGAATATTTTCTCTACATACTTTTGCAGGACAGCCAGCTACCAATGAATTAGCTTGATAGTGCTTATTGCATAGACTTCTATATGCTATAACCGTGTTATTTTTAATATTTGTTCCTCTCAATAAATCCGATTTGTTACACACCCATACATGATTTCCAATAACTATGTTCTTCTCTTCTCTATTCCCCATATTCTCTTGTTTGTACAAAATTTCATGACCATTGGAATCCCTCACTGTTATCTGACCACCGAACAGGACATCATCTCCAATTTTTATTGACTTCGTGCATGAGAAAACACATCCATCATTACAACTAAAATTTCTTCCAAGTATCATTTCTCCTCTGCATAAGATTGAAAAATGTCTTCCAATGTTATTGTTATCCGAAAAAGTGAGCACCCCCCCATCTTCTACAGAAAAATATGATTTATTTTGTTCATAATATTTCAAATCATTTGAACCAGATAGACCAAGTTTAACCATTCCAAAACGGACTTTTCCGCAAATTCTTATTTTTCCGTCTATTTTCACTTTAATTCCGTACCCTAAAATCACAGGAAAAAGCATTGCTGTTTTGAAGTCAAATGCTTTAACATTAAACCACAGGGTCTTGAAATAATCGATACTCAATAACATATTTATTTTTTTAAATTTTTTCAAGTTTAGAACCTCCTTTTTCCTGTCTCACCCTTTTTAAATAGTAAAGGCCATAAATAATAACAAAACAAAGCATCAAAAAAGCCATCATATAACGAATCACTGTATAGTCATAAATCATAATAGCAAACAATGATACAATGAGCGTCATCACAGAGATTATTAAAATTCCTTTATTGTCGTACACAAAATCGACCGCTGTAACATTTTTCTTGAACTCACGATTTGCCCAAATTGACAGCAATGCTGCCATTACGATATAGGAAACCAATGTTGTATATGCGGCAGCCATGTAACCATATGCATTGATCACGAGATAATTCAACACAACATTCAACAGTGCTGCAATCGCAGAAGAAATCATGATCATTTTCGTTTTCTTTAAATAGACCAGAATATCCGAATACAAATTTGACACTGCAATAAAATATACACCGCCTGCAATGGGGGGCATAATATAAATTCCTTTATAGTATTCTGCTGTCGCCAAAATCCTCACAATTTCCGGGGCAAGGTACACAAGTAAAATTGCGACCAAAGAGTACATTCCCAGCATCGTCATAGAAAGTTTTCTGATTTTGCTTTTCGGGTTTTCCATGTTTTGGTACAAATACGGTTCAAAAGAAGCGTTAATCGCAGTCCAAACCATCAATGACAATGAACTAACAGTATATAAGGTACTATAAACACCCACTGCAGAATTCCCAACCATTTTACTTATCATAAGACGATCAGAAACACTTAAAATCTGAGATGCAATAGAATAACCTATCAGCGGTAGACTCAACTGAAGCGAAAACTTCCAATACTTAGATGAATAAAAGCACTTACCCTTTAAGAAAACAGAAAGCCATATAACTGCGGCAACACCATAAACTATGGAATAATTCGCAAATAGTCTTACGCTAGCAATATCACTAAAATCTATGCTATTTGCATATAAAACAGCAGCTACAGCTAATCCGGATGCAGCTACAGCAGAAACAATTGTTATTGCTCCTGACAGTTTATATCGATATTCAAATCTCTGCCTTGACAACCAAAAGTCTCTAGCAGGAGCAACCAGTAAGCCAACAAGGAGAAGGATCATAAGATGCGTTGGAAGTCCCGTCATTCTATTCCAGAAAGACGGTGCCAAAGCATATAGAAATACCAATCCAATAGCAACGAGAGAAGTCAGCGACAGAACAGACGAAACATACTGATCTCGCTCACTTTCGAACTCTCGTAGGGCAATGGAGAATCCACCTGATGTTAGCGCCAGCGTCGATACAACCGTTATCATGGAATACCATGAACTATATAGGTTCACCATGCCTACCTGATCAGTGGACATGATTCGAGTAAAAATCGGAGTAGTAATAATTGCAAGTCCACGTGTAAAAACGGTCGCAAACAAATATACAATCGCCGATTTAAATCCTACCGGTATCTTTTTTTTTAATACTTTTTTGTTCATGCGGAGAAAAAACCTCTCTTATTTTCGAAGCAAAATATAGTCATTGAACACTTGGAACTGATGAAAGAATCCATAATAGTACATTAACGTACTTCCCAAATGCTCCTGATGCCACAGTCTCATATTAGGATCCTTGCAAACTGCAAGTTCGCCTCGCTGACCAGTAAACACCAACATGTCATCCAGTTTTTGGAAATAATAGCATGGTTCCGATGCATCATATACACATTCAAAAGCATTTCTATCATCTATATTTCTTAGCTTTCCAATAAAAACGCCCATGGAGTTTCGAGACACACCTCCAAGATTTCTCGCATCAATTTCATTTCTTGCCAAGGTATCATGATCAGAAGCAAATACGATGTCGTTATCAGGTGAATCGCTCAGCATAAGACCCATTGTTCTTTGAACCGAGCCTTCCTCTGTGTTGATTCTTCTTATAATTAATTCTTCTCTAGCATCGACGACTGAATAGGTATCTGCCATTTTCTGTTGTACATACAGAAGCCAGCCATTAGGATAGATTTCTCCGGTTCCAATTATCCATCCATCCTTCAATGTATTAATGTGATGAATATGCCTGCATGGTAGCGTTGGGCTTGCGCTAGAGACCAATTCATAAATTTCAAAGCAGCAGTCATCTACTACTCTTACTTTAAATTGAAAACCTCCAGTGTTTCCATTTTCATCAAGCTTATCAGACACCATCCAATTAACGGTTTCTGGTTTTGAACCATGGACTAACAAGGCTACAATGTTTCCTGTTTTTAGTCCGTGAGGTCGATCAGTATACACTTTTGCAGTCTCTTCAGCTTTTATGAGCTTAACGCTTCCCGATTCAGTCCATTTAAAGCTCGTTTTAGCACTGCCACCTAACTTCTCAGGTAAGCAAATCGTCCGCTTGTTTACAGCAATATCGTAATCTGCACAATTAACATCATCTTGCAGTTTAATCCGATTTCCAAAATTTGTTCCCCACGCATTGCTGTGACCCTGTTGAAATGAATACTCACCTGTGTCGCTAAATTCATATTTACAGTACCACTGTCTGCCGCCATCACTCGATGCGAAAAAACATACCCTGACGCCCTCTTCAACATTAGGGCAGTATGTTCCAATTAAATTCATTTTATCGTTACGAAAACCGGTTCCAATAAAGCGTAACGCATTCGATTGAAGTGTTCTTGCATACTGATAGAAACGTGTGCAAGTTTTCCTTTCGCCTTTCTCATACACTTCTATGCTTTTACCAAAGCCGCCATTTCCATATGGATCTTTATACTCAGGAGCTGTATTAATGCAAGGAGAATAGGTATAACAGTACTCTGGCAAGCCAGGGAAATAGCACTCACACTCGTCTCCGTCAATACGATTTGATGGATGTTTTCTTCCCGGCAAATCCCATATTACGCTTTCTTCAAATCTTGTAATATCCTCTGATTTCGAGAATCCATCGTAGTTTTTATCACGGGAAGGCTTATTGTGAAACACCTGTCCTTTATCGGTAAAAATGCATAACCGTACATCTTTAACGTATGTATCCTTTCTTACAACCCGGAGATAAGGCAATAAAAGGCATTGCATAAAATGGCTACCATGAATTAAACCTGGAAAATCTTTTTCACAAAGATCAATTCTATATTTAATAAATGGTACTCTTGCGTTCGGAATATAAAAAAGTCTATCTCTTCTCCGTTTTACAGCAATATCTCCATACGCTGCCACAACCATATCGGCCTTGACAGGACGCTCATAAACGGCATACTCTTCCGTATCAATTATTCTTGAATATCCGAGAACCCTTGTAGCATCTGTCTTCAACGGCCACCTTGAGCCAATCAGTTTAGCGGCATTCTCCTTTGTTATCTTATCTGTAATCACACTTCCGCCTCCTCTCGCTGCGTAAATTAAATCAGCCCATTCACAGCATCATTTAACACCGCCACATATGCAGACCCATCGAAAAGATGCTTTCCTGTATTCAAGGCGCTACGTTTCAAATCATCAATTTCACCATCGCTCAGTGAAATAATACGGTCAATGGCAGCTATAATGGTATGTGTATCGCATCCTTCAACTTTAATACCATTCTGGCCATCTTGAATAATCTCATCCGCACCACCAACACTATTACAGAGCACTGGTACTCCTAAAGAAAGGCTCTCAGAAAGCTTTGTGGAAAAGCCCGCCTTCGCGTATCGCAGATTTTCACGGAGAAGAACACTAAAATCCGCCATTTTTACAATCTCAATGCACTTTTCATGCGGAATACGTCCATATGCTATGATGCCTTTCTGTTCTGGATTAGAAATTTTCATCAACGCCATTACCTGCTCATTAGATACACCTACAATATCAGCGATAATATCAACTTGCTTTTCATTTCTTTTTGCAACCGCATCCAAAAAAGGAAGAATCAAATCCTTCTGTGCAGGAGAACCAGCGTAAACCACATGGCGAACACGACGTACCGTAGGATTAATAGCTGTCTCAATGCAGTCCATAATCGGTGGAATCTCAATCACATTTTTGCACCCAATAGATTTATAATAAGCCGTAAAATAGGGACTAATAGAAAGGATATAATCCAGCTTCTTGTCCATCTTCCTGATTCTATAGTCAACGTTCTTCGCAACGATGCGATCCCATTTTCTCGAACGAGAGATCTCATACCACTCCGTCACATCCGCTCCCACTGAAATGCCTCGTTTATGACAAAAAGATACGATTTGACTAGTAAGTCGTTCTTTATCATTGTAGAGAATGACCGTGTCCGGTTTCTCAATTTCAATTATTTCCTTAATGACTTTAAGATCGTAAACACCGCAGAAAATATTAACGACATTCTTTACACGTGATTCAAACTGCCGCTTTCGGATGTATTTGAATCCATCATATTGTATTTCTTGGTTTTCCTTCAATCCTGGCTGGCTCAAGCATAAAAAGGCAACGTTATTTCCTGATTCTCGTAACAGTTTTGCAATTTGAAACACTCGAATTCCCGCTGCCGTTTCAGGTAAACCGAACCATCCCACATATAACACATGCATCATTTCAAATTATCCCCAATTTAAATACATTTTATATGGTACTATTGCGGATCCTTTTAATGTATATAAAAGGAACAGAAATAATGTCGTATACACAACTCCTTTCCCACAAAAAACGACTTTCTTGTTTTTGTAACTGCATACTATAAGAGGTATCGCAAACGCAGAAAAGTATGTGAAATATTGAACGCTTCGAGCTAGGTTGTCATTATATAATCCGATGGTTTCCCAAAAAACCGCCGCCCACATACACCATAAAAAAAACACCTGCATTCTTGTTTTAATCTTATTGAAATCAAACAGCATCATTGTAGCTATACACACAAAAAGCAACAAGGTCATTAAATTGTTCCAACGAAACCCTGCTCCTACATAGCCTTTTCCAAACAAGCGAAAAAATATCTTTGTTGCCTGATATATTATTGGCGAAGCGATTGCAAAGGCAATCCACCGAATTAGCACAGCCTTATATTTGGCTTTACTTGCATCCACAGTCCGATATATTAATATCAATACAATAGCAAGCAATGCTGTCCGATGAATTGTAAATGCAATGAATATCCAACCCCATGCTTTTTTTTCACTTTTACTTGCATAACAATCAATCGCATATACAATTATACTCAACGCTAAGGATTGTCTTAATATGCCGAACATGTAAGTATATACGCCAAGCGAACATATAATACAAAAACTCAGCCATGGTTCATTAGAGTATTTATATATATATAATCCACAAACGCTCATGTTTATAAATGCACAAACAACTAAAAGTGAATGGAATCCTAAACCTAGAAAGGCAATAGTCCAATTCAATATCATCCAACCGCCTTCCATGCTAAATGGGTACGGAAGTATGGCGTCATGGATAATTCTTATCCTCATTATCATTTCAAAAAAGCTCAAACTCGATATATACTCAAATGCTTGACTATATACAGTCAAATCCACACCGACGTCATGAGAGCGGAATGCCAGGATAAGGAACATTTGCAACGATGCTATAATGCAAAAACTTCGTCTATTTAAAATTTTCGCATAAATCGGCATTATCAAATAATTATATAAGTAAATTTCCAACTTATACGCCTCCTATTATTACTACAAGCCAAATGCCATCCGATATATCTCTCAGGAGCAATTTGTTTGGTTCTTTAGTATGCACGCCTTTAAGATATTACTTGCTCTCTCTTGTTTTAGTAGTTCTTATCTATTAAGAAACACCATCATACAAAGCTAAGGCCCCATAGATTTTTGCCATGATTATTCGAAAATGGAACTCACTTTTGTCCTTATAAAGTCGATCTTCCGAGGAAATATATCCAATCCAGCCTGAACTTATATCTCATTAGGTCCTCGTGTTCTCATCATTAAACGCTCTTTTTTATTAAAGCTTTAATTTCCTCCGACCACTGCTGAGCAATTATTCTGCTTTGGACTTTATTTCGAATCTGCATGGCATTGTTTCCCAATTCCATTGCCTTATATTTGTTGTTTAAGATTTTTTTTATCATGCTTCTCAAATCTACCACGTTTTTGCAGGGCACAATCACCCCATTTACTCCTGAGCATATTAACTCTCTTGCCCCACCCGGGGAACAATCCGTAGATACACACGGCAGTCCTATTGCCATTGCTTCAATCAATGCATTCGGAATACCCTCATAGTCTGAACTCAACACAAACAGCGATGCATCCTTAATGTAGTTCTGAATTCCGGACTTTGCTCCAGGCAGAAAAACCCTATTTGTAAGGCCTTTCGATTCAATAAAAGCCTCCAGTTCCTTTCGCAGGCTTCCCTCACCATATATCACTAAATTATAGTTGGATAGTTCTTCTGCTAGCATAGAAAACGACTCGATGAGGAGTTTTTGGTTCTTTTGTGGTTCCAGCCTTCCTACCGAGACTATTTCCTTCTTCTCTTTTGAAAAATCATGCGTCGGAAAAGCCGATGTATCCAACGGATTCAAAATTACAGCACTTTTTTTCTGTACTTTCGGAGGGTAACATGCCTGCGCCCCCTTTGTTTGAAACACGATTTTGTCCGCTCTATTCTCAACAATTTTCCGGTACACCTGGTCAATCGGACGTTGATTTGTTCGATTCGGATCATTCCGTTCGGAATAAATCAGTGGAATATGTAACCCAAGAATAGCTATAGATGCTAGTGCACACAAATCATTATAAAACGAGATTACTACATCTGGCTTCCACTCTTTGCAGGTTTCTCGAATGATTCTAATTATTGCTAGCTGACCAACTTTCGCTTTTTTTATATCTTCATAGCAACTAACAACCTCAACATTTTGTGCCAATGGGTACTTACTAATTTTTTCAGTCCTTGTTACCAAAATTCGGGTTTCGCAGTCATTCTTTGCCCACTCATTTACGAGAACGCTTGTAACTCTTTCCGCCCCACCATAAAGCATTCCTGCAGACACAAACAGACACTTCATCTTTAACACTCCAGCACTTTATAAACATTGATATATTTCGCAGCCATCGTCTCTGACGAAAAATCTTCGGAGCGCTTTTTAGCAGCCATTCCCAACCTTTTCCTCAATACACGATCAGAGTAAAGTTGTTCCATGCCATGAGCAACGCCTTCTACATCTGGTGGAACCAATAGTGCATTTTGTTCGTCTGTAAGCATATCAGGAATTCCACCAACCGCACAGGAAATAATAGGCAGCCCTGTTCCCATGGCTTCTATAAGTGTCATCGGAATCCCCTCATACTTTGATGGAAGACAAAATGTATCCGCTTCATGTAGAAATGGGTAGACATTTGCTTGTAAGCCCAAAAAATCAACTTTGTTCTTTATCTTCAGGGACTTTACAAGTTCCTCCATCTGAGTTCTCAATTCTCCCTCGCCAATCAACTGGAGCTTTACATTTTCATGCGCTGCAGCAATTTTTGCAAAAGCACGAATAAGCGTCTCATGGTTTTTTACTTCCATAAATCGTCCAATATGCAAAAAAGTATAGCTTTCGCTAATGTTATATGTTTCTTTCGGAGCACATTTCGACAAATCAATTCCGTTATAGATTGCGGGGATCCGTTTTTCCGGTAAGCCATATACCTGCTGAATTGACCTTCTGACTTCATTACTTAATGCAACCGGCGTAACACTGCAGTGCTTATACATAAACGAATTGATTTTTCTTCCAGTATTGCCTTGCTCCTTTTGAGCCATATTGTGCACCGTGTGTACTCTTCTCTTGACTCCTGCTAATACCGCTGCAGGCAGTGCATACTTTGATGCGTAGATATGTGTATGTACTACATCGGGTCTTTCTTCTCTGAACAGTTTTACGAGCTTCACGAAGACTGTAGGATCAAATCCAGGTTTCTTTTCAAGAAACACAATGCGAACCCCATTCTTCCCAAGCCTTTCAGTAATTGCAGTCTGCTCTGAATACAAGCTGACTGCAATCACCGTTTCACCAGCGTTTTTTAACGCTACACAAAGGTTTTCACACATTATTTCAGCTCCGGCAAGTCTAAAAGCCGGTATAACCTGTATAATCCTCATCCGCTTGTTCTCCATCAAACCTTATAAGTAATATATCCTTCTGTGGCATTCTCTCGCGGAATGATCTTTCCCGGGTTGCCCATAACAACTGAATGCGAAGGAACATCAAAATTCACGTAGGCATTCGGCGCAATCAAAACATCATCACCAATTACTATCTTGCCTACCACAACCGCATTTGACCCTATCCAAACTTCATTCCCGATAGTTGGGGCACCATTTCGCTTGCCACGGTTTTCTCTTCCTACTGTACAACCCTTGTTCAAGTTACAGTTCTTCCCAATTAGAGCTTGCGGATGAACATTTATATTGTGTGCATGACCAATATAGAGCCCTTCACCGATATCACTTGATAAAATCTCAAGACCATACTTTCTACTTGCACGCAAGGACTTTAACGTGAACAGTACATTTCTTTGAGAACGAATATGAAGTAGGTATCTCAAATCATATCGAGTAATCAGATCAAGCCATGACCTGATTCCCCATTTTTTTCCGGTCATTCGGTAATAATCTGCCCTGAATACTGCGTTCAAGTTACTCTACTCCCATCTCTTTAATGATTTGCTTAATAACATGCTCTTCGCTGTAAGATTCGGCTTTTTTGAGGCAGCTCTTCTTCATTACCATCATATCCGATTTATGATTTATGGCATAAACAATTTTCGTTTTCAGTTGCTCTGGCTGCTCAAAGTCATAGATTAACCCTGTATAGCCATCTTTTAACATCTCATCACAATACTGCCATCTACGTGCAATGACCGGTACTCCAGCAGAGAGTGCGTCGATAATAGTTCCGGGAATTCCCTCATGCTTCCAATGTGTCGGAAAGAGCAATGCATAATAGTCTTTTAACGCTTCGACGCTTTCATTTGCCGGAATCACACCACGATACCGACAAGCTGCGTTTTGACCGAGTAACTCATTTAGGTGCATCATGTAGGCTTCTCCAGCCGGCCCGTAGATATCCAGCGATACTACTTCTCTTTGATACTCGTCATTGATTTCTCGAACTGCTTCTATCGCATCCTCGATGCCCTTTTCCTTCATCACTCGACTGAACGTACACAACTTGTATGGTTCATCGTACTCTTTCCGCAGTTCCGTTTCCTTCATCAACCTCAGTTTTTTGAAATTCGGAAGATAGATTGCGTTTTTCACTCCAAGTTTCTGTAATTGATCTGCAAGTTCGATGCTCTCCATCCAGTTTCCCTTAAACGAGGAAACATACTTTTTCCATTTTGGTTTTTCTTCGACTTCCCTTGCAAGTCTACCACCAATACCATAATGATAAACGTCTTTATTCATATATCGGCTCATAAAGCTCAAAACTGGAAACAGTACTTTTCGTCCATTTGACGAAAGCAGAACGATATATTTTTTGTCTCTTAGAACCCCATTCAGAAACTGCGCCATGAAGATAAACGGATTCTTCTTAATGTAGTATGTATCAATCCGATCGACATCTTCGATTCCGTATCTCCTAAGCGCATCATAAATTGCAATGGTCTTGACTGTTTGACCATCATTAAATTTTTCATTGCCTCCAAAGTGGCCAATAATGCCAATTCTCATTGCTTTTTCCTCTCTCAAATTTTCAATTTATTTCCCATCTCATCCAGGAAGCTCTGCGGAAAGTTCGGGAATACGCAACAGTCTGGTGAGAATGTCAGTTCTCCAAACAAGACCTTACCATTTCTTTCATACAGGTCAACTCTTACAAAGTCGAAATCTTTCGATAGGATCCGTGCAATTTCCACCATACGTTCAAACGTTTCTGGCTTGGGAGTTGTACCATCTCCAGGAAGTTCTTTTTTATGCGGAATCATCCCTTTGATTTGCTTCCAATTCATATCGAACATATCAAAGCTCAGGCTCATACCATTATCGCCATCGGTTTTCCTATCGTAGACAGTCAGAACGAACAACGGTTCTCCATTTGCGCAGTGGAATTTATAATCGGTCAACTGCGCTGCGTCTGCCAAGAATTCTTCAGCATAGATTCTGTGCGGGATGGTCAGATAATGTGGTTCCATCGAATATGCGCCATAGGTCGTCGCCAACCAACGCGACATCTCCGCTTTGCACTTTTCCCTGTCAAGTTGCTTCTTATCTGCCACCAAATAGTTCATCTTGCATCCGTGCGTTGCTTTCAGAGCAAAGCTATCTGGAAGGCTGTCAAAATCAACGTCCTCAACATTTTCCCAAGGTCCGCCAACCACCGGAATCAGAATATCCTCCAATCCTTTCTCACGGATGTAGTCACGAACCGCATACTTATCAGTACACATGGATGCCAACGAAGACTGCTTATGTAATTCAACGTAAGTGACTTTGTCTGCCAAAGAAGTCGGATTCTTTAAATTGAGAGTCCTGTGGAATCGCAACCGAGTATCAAACTTTTTAGCAAAATCCACGCTAAGCACATGGCTCATTGTAACAAGCATTTTTCCGTAGATTACCTTAATGTTCATCTTTCATACTCCATTCTTTTTTATACAAAGATGGAATATGAACCGTCCGACTTAGATCTGCAGCAATTTGCCCATCTCTAAATCAAACTTGTCCAAAAGGTACGGAAAAACACAATGCGCCGGGGAGAATGTCAGTTCTCCGAAATAGACCTTTCTCTCAAGCTCATACAAGTCCACTCGTACAAACTTGAAGTCTTTTGACAGGATTTTAGCTATCCGAATCATTTCATCTAGGTTTTCCGGTTTCGGTAATTCACCGTTGCCGGGATGCTCCAACCCAGAAGAAACAATTTCAGGAATTGGCTTCCAATCCATGTCAAACAGGTCTAATGTCACCTGCATCGCTTTGTCGCCGTTACTCTTTCGGTTGCTACACGTTAGCACAAACTGCGGTTCCCCATTAAGGCAATGAAACTTGTAGTCCACAAGTTGATCTGCCTTTTCAAGATACTTTTCAATGTAGAACCGGTGTGGAATCTCAATGTAATGAGGCTCCATCGAGTATGTTCCGTATGTAGTGTCCATCCATCTTTGGATTTCTTTTTTACACTTTTCTGAATCAAACTTAGACTTGTCCGGCACAAGGTAATTCATCTTGCAGCCATGAGTTGCCTTGATTGCAAAACTGTCGGGTAGATCAGTCAAGTTGATTTCTTCAAATCGAGTGTCCCGGGCGGGGGGGGTGCGGTCGG
>ERZ1023974.51-NODE-51-length-73602-cov-51.320639_pt1 | contig 73602 bp, 66 predicted proteins | sample MGYA00380432_ERZ1023974 | MGnify/ENA primary metagenome ERZ1023974 (study PRJEB33179, sample SAMN07449058) | human gut metagenome | biome: Human-gut; feature: Human associated habitat; material: Faeces | host: Homo sapiens | place: India:Kasaragod | collected...
TTGCGAAAGGGAGGTATTAGATGTATGCTTGGTCGTCTCCCCTTGCGAAAGGGAGATATTAGATGAATTCTTTAGTTGGTCAGAGTGGAACGCTGGAGCTGATTTAATTTTAGCGCTAGCGGTTTTGTCTTTGCGGCTGGCGCGGATAGTTTTGACAGCCTTGGCGGTCTTAGCGTTGGTATGGCCAGTACCCTTGCTGCTCTTGGTTTCGACCTTCTTGGCGAACATCATGCGGCCAGCTTCGGTCTGTAGCGAGCGTATAATTTCGACTTTAACTTTCTGACCGATCAGGTTTTTGCAGTCTTCGACCACTACCATTGTGCCATCGTTTAGATAACCAACAGCTTGATCGCGGTTGGCGCCTTGTTGAATTAGTTCAATTTCAACACGATCACCAGGTAGGTACTGGGCACGCATCACCTGCGCAATTTCGTTGACGTTGATCACTGGCACATCCATCACCTTGGCTACACGATTCAGATTGAAGTCTGTTGTGGCGATAGATGCGTCGTAATTTTTGGCGAGGTCTAACAGGCGCTCGTCTACGCCGCCGTGGCCGACTCGACCATCATTAACGATGGCTACACTAACGCTATCCATGGCCTTTAGGACACGCACGTTCTCTAGACCCTTGCGGGCACGAACGCGTTTCTCGTGGTCGGCTTTATCGGCTAATAACTGCATTTCGACAACCACGCTACGTGGTACGATTATCTCGGCGGTAATAATGCCAGTTTTGGCCAGGTCGACAATGCGGCCGTCCATTAATGCGCAGCTATCCAACAGCATGCTACCGCGCGCGACCTTTAGCTGACGCTGGCGCAATTTCATAACTGTTAGATAGGTTGCTTCGATTAATACAATTGTACAGATAGCACAGGTAGCAACTGCCACCCAATTAAAATTTTGCATAATAAATAATTCCTTTCGCCAGCCATTATATCACATCTGATGACTACAGGGGTACTGTGGTGATATGGTATAATTTAGGTATGGACAAAGAGATTCTGGAACACCAAAAATACATAAATAGTGAACTGAAACGAATTGGCAAACTAACAAGTGCTAAGCAACGCGACGATTTGGCTTTGTTAGCTGGTTATAACGATGCGATGATCCGTAATTTTCAGCATGAACGCCAGATCCATCTGATGGTAACTTTCTTCTTTGCCTTGATTGCAATCGGTTCTTGGATAGCTTTACTAATGTGGCTGCTGGCGGTTGGTGGCGAATGGGATGTGGTTACGCTACTGCTGACTATTTTGACCCTAATGCTCACAATACTCGAAGCTTGTTATGTGCGTTTCTATTATCATTTAGAGAATTGGACGCAGCGATTGTATGTTTTAACGACGAAAATTCTAAAAGCGCGTCAGTCTGTGATAGAATAAGCATATGCAAAAGAGTGCGCCCACAAAGAGTCGTAACGAGCAAATTGGCGAAGTGGTGATTTCGTCAATTACGCGACAGCCCAAGCGGCGATTGATCGAGGCTATACCGACGGAGTATGAAACCAATTGGCGTAGTTGGAAGTTCTGGCGCAACGCTTTTATTATCTATTGGGTCGGCTCGTTGATTGGCCATTTATTGGAGCTTGGTTGGGTCAACCTGCCTCTACTAGTGGGTAACCCGCCTACCAATGTCTTGCCTGTATTTGTAGTGGCTGCACCATACGGCTTGGGTGCGCTGGGGCTGATTTGGATTCTCAGCTCATCGGTTAAGCGCGGTAGAATTACAGCCTTTCAAGTGTTTCTACTGAGCGTCGTTATCGGCGGCGTGGTAGAGTTTGCCTGCGCTGCGGCTATTGTATCTGTATTGGGCTACAACCCCTACTGGGACTATAGTACAGAGCCGTTTAATCTAATGGGTTATATCTGTCTAAAGAACTGTCTGGCTTTTGGTTTGGCGTCACTGCCGTGTGTTTACTGGGTGCTGCCAATCTTGAATAACCAGATTCGTTGGCTTGATCGGCATTATCAGAAATTACTGAACGTTGCGACTTTGATTGTTTTTACACTGTACGTGATTATTCAGATAATGGTAATGTCTGGTAATCCGCCAGCTAAGGTGTTTCACCTAGATAGACCATATTTTGATCCAGCCAACGTCTGCCAGAACAAACTCCCCTGTCCGCCACCGAAGCACTAGCAATTTTATAGTGGATTCGCCTGTGGTAGTATGTTGATATGGAAAAGTATAATGGTGTTGGTGAAGGCGACAACGACCAACAGTCTGAGTCATGGCAAATAGATAGCGGTAATGAAGACATGGAATTTGACCAGGCGATGTATCCAGTATCGTCAGTCCCTTCCTTGGAAGTGCCTAAACACTTATTTCGTCATTTTATTAAGGATATGCCTACTGATACAGTGTACTGGCTTGATCCAGATGAAAATGATGAGGATGACATTTGGAGCGACGACACGTACAACAACGTATTTGTAGATAAATCACAGCACTTATATCTGGATGGCAGCAAAGAGCTGCACAATGAGATGACTAGGCCGAAATCGCTAATTGGTAAAATAGGTGTAATGGCTGTGTGTGCACTTGAGTCGGAAATTAAAGGTGATTCAAAACTTATATATCTGGCAGATTTACGTTTTATTGGCAGGGATTCTCTGTCTCAAGACGACATCGAGGATGCGCCGGACGATCAAGAAGAAGCTAATGACTATTATCGCTGGAAGAATGAGCTACGGCAAGTTCAAGGTTTTATTACGCGGAGCGACATGCCTTCGGAGTATGACGACAACTTACCTGAAGCTAGGATTGCAGACTTGCGCTATGACAAATATTATGATAGCGCTGAAGCTAACATAATTCCATCCGCGCTGGATCAGCTAGCTGACAAGTCAAATCGCTTGGCTGACGATATAGCTGATGATGAAGAGAATAAGGCGGAATCTGAGGACATAGAAAGTCCAAGTCCTATATTATCTGGCAATGGTCTTACCGACACTGATTTGGCTAAATTTAGGCAAAACAATAGTAGATAAATAGAATAATAGTAAAATAAAGCAAATACAATACGAGTATATTGCAGACATAGATATAGATATACCCCGACCATTTGTTGGTCGGGGTGTTTTAGTAGAGCAAGACTGATCTGATTAGAGCGTTCTTTTATGCTTGCGTCTGTAGACTTTTGCTCATAGTGTCAAGTTGACGAGTTGAGTCTGAAGCCTATTAATCTTTTCATCGTAAATTAGATTAATTTCGCGAGAATCGCGAATTAGACCAGTTTTGTATAATTTGTATAGCTGGTCCCAGCTAATCCAAGCATATTGAATGCACTCGTCGTCATCTAGATCCTAGCTAGTAGTTGTGAATTGATGTAGCTTGATTCGATATAAGTGTGCTAGCTCATCAGTCATATTCTCGGATGATGTGATGCCTAGCGGTGTGCTAATCTTGTAATTGGTGTCTTCGGTGACTTCTATGCCGGTTTCTTCTTTTAGCTCGCGATATACAGCCTGACGCGGATCTTCACCGTCTTCGATACAGCCAGCGGGAAACCCGATTACAACCATGTCAACACCGGCACGATATTCGCGTGTGACTAGGAATCTTTCGCCGTCCTCTCTGTTGGTACTAACTAGCATAATGACGACGGGCTTGTGTTTAATGACGTCACGTTGAATAGCGGACTTTCCGTCATTCAATTGAATTACACATTGCCAGATTGTCATTGCAGAATTACTAGCCAGTTGTTGGGCGGCCATTCCGGTTACCCTAGGAATTTTATCGCCGTTCCATTCAATAGAATCTAGTACCTTGTCCTGCTCTTTGCTATATTGACTCATGATGTTCCTTCTTGTATTGATCTGAGTAATATCATGATTATTATAACACATAATAATAAACAGAACAAGGGTTTACACCTGTAAACCCTTGCAAAGTCTACATGTCAGTACGAGTGCTGGCTATTTTCGACGTAGGCTGCGCTTAAGCTTGGCTACCCAGCCACCAGTGCGTACACCGTCATTACGACGTTCGGTCTTATAGCGTCGGATCTGTCCACGTAACTTTTCTTCGACAATATCAATTGCAGCTAGCGCATTAGGTGCAGTATCGGATGCTGATAGTGTCTTGTCAGGCAGCGTTAATGTGGCATCTATCTGATATTTATTGTCATTCTTCTGATTAATCATCGTTACTTTGACTGCGGCAAATGCTGACTCGCGACCACGACGTGGAATGTAGTCAATTAGCTTTTCACACTTCTTGGTGATGTAATTTTGCTCGCGATCGGTAATGTCGTAATTAGTACCGGAAATCTCGACATTAAGGCGTTTTTCACTCATGGGAATACCTCCTATTCTTATGAATCTATTTTACTATAATTCGGTCTTTTCGCCTAGATATGGGCGCAGGGCTTCTGGAACAGTCAACTTGCCACCCTCGGTAGCGTAGTTCTCAATTACAGCAACCAAAGTGCGTGCCAAGCTAATTGCAGTACCGTTCAACGTATGAACGTTTTCGATCGTGCCGTCAGTTAGACGCACGCGAGTGTTAACGGTGTTTGCCTGAAAATCTGTACAGTTACTACAGCTAGTTAGCTCGCGATATGTCTGGTCAGCTGGACTCCAATACTCAATATCGTATTTCTTAGCAGCCGGAGCACCGAGGTCACCTGCAGCGATGTTAATTACACGATACGGAATATTCAGCTCCTGCCAAATTTCTTCTTCGACACCGCGCAACTTCTCGTGTATCTCGCGGCTCTGCTCTGGCAAGGTGAAGGCGTACATTTCTAGTTTGTTGAACTGGTGTACACGGAACAAACCACGAGTGTGCTTGCCAGCAGCGCCTGCTTCCTTGCGGTAGCACGGGCTGTATCCGGCGTAGAACATCGGTAAATCCTTGGCGTCTAGAATTTCGTCCATGTGATAACCAGTAATCGACATTTCTGCGGTGGCGATTAAGCCTAGGTCTTCATTTTCAATATAGTATTCATCGGATTGACTAGAGGTGCGTGGAGCGAATCCAGTGCCAGTCAATACGCGACCACTGACCATGTGTGGCACAGTCATGAATGTAAAGCCCTTCTCGGTTACCTTGTGAATGCCGAATTGCAACAAGGCGTTTTCTAGCAGCGCTAGCTCGTTCTTTAGATAGTAGAACTTAGCACCAGCAACCTTTGCGCCACGCTCAAAATCGACCCAGCCACGTGATACAGCATAGTCTAGGTGGTCGACACCACTAGCCTTTTTTTCGCCCCAGTATTTAATCGGCACGCTGTCTTCTTCGCCGCCCATCGGAACGTCGTCAAAGATGATGTTTGGCACATGGCTGATCAGCTCGGTTAGCTCGCTACCGATAGCCTTTAACTTGGCTTCGTCGTCGGCCAGTTCTGTTTTAATAGCCTTGCCCTTCTCGATTAGTTCAGGTGTCGGCTTGCCGCCTTTCATTTGCGCAGCGATTTCGTTACGCTGAGCGCGCTTTTGATCGACTGTCTGACCTAGCGCACGCTTCTGCTCATCCAATTCTAGGATGCGCTTTAGTTCAATTTTGTACCCCTTTGCGTCGGCGGACTTTTGCACCTGATCCGCATGCTCGCGAATAAACTTCATTGTTAGCATGATTCTAGTTTATCACATCTGGCCTAGTTACGACGCACGATTTACGACGCCTTTGGCGGCAAAGCCAGCAGAAGACATTGCTGAGTGCGTAAAAGTGTTGAAATAGCGCCAGATCCATGGTATTATTAAATACCGTGCAGAAAGATAGAAACAAGGACGTAGATAAAACCAAGAACCATAACCGCAGGGCGTGGTGGCAGCGGTTTTACGCTAACCTGCAATTAGATCCGGCGGTGCTGCGCCCGAAAATCGATAACGCCAAGGACCGCAAGACCAAGCATTATTACGTTGGCGTGCTGATTACGCGCGACATCCTGCTGGTGACGTTCGCCATCGTCTTCGTTGGAACTCTATCGATGTTGTTCGGGCAGAAGAACAGCGCTCTGGCGGTCGTACTGTTTTGTATGCTGATTAGCATCCGTTTTGTCAACTTTGGCTACAAAGCCTCGCATTCCATCTTGGCACTGGCGATAGTGCTACTGGTGTTGCTGATTTCCCCGTCGGTGATGCAGGCGGCGCATCCTCTCTGGGGTCTACTGATTAACTTTGTCTCCATCATGATTATCTTGCTGACCACCACTGATCGGCCAGAGATGGGCAATGCTGGTCTATATATGTTCGGCTATGCCTTTCTGACCGGCAATTCGTATATCACGCTGACCGATGGCGGTGTACAGTTTAATACCTTTGAGTTCCGGCAACGTGCGCTGATGACCTTGGTTGGCTTCGTTATCCTGTCGACCGTGCTAATTATGAAGCATCGTAAGAAGAATCGCGACCGTTCACTGCTGGATGTACTAAAGGCCTTTGACATCCATAGTGATAAGGCGCAGTGGCAGCTGCAGATTGCGATTTGCATGTCGCTGCTGTTCTGTCTCGACATGATTTTGCATTACGAGTTTAATATCGATATCATCCGCTTCATGTGGGTGGGCTTTGCTTGCTCGTCCATGGTGACGGCCTGGCCGCCTGAGATTAACGCGAAGTTTAAGGATCGCGCAGTCGGTGTGATTATTGGCTCGATTCTGTACGCTGGCGTGGCCTACCTAATCCCCGATTCGATGTTATGGCTACTGGGTCCGACATCAGGATTGATGCTCGGCTTGACTGGTAATTACCGGGCGAAGACGATCGCTAACTGCTTCGGCGGCCTGATGATGGCGACGACGATTTATGGCGTGAAGGAGTCGGTCGAGGTGCGTATCATTAACAATATCGCCGGCTTAATCCTGGGCGCCCTGTTCTTTTATGCCTTTCAGTGGCTATTCACGCATATCCGGCGCTATCTGAAACAGCACAATGTAAGATAGTGCCGGACGATTGCGCGTATTGACAAAATATGCTTATGTATGTACTATTGTTAGTGCTGAAACTCAAAATTTGAGCGGATTAGTACATAGAAGGAAGGTTTACATGCTCAACGGTAGCAATGACGATTGCAGTGACATTAGTTATACTTCAGCTGACGGTGCCGTCACGGTCATTGCCTCAAAGGATCTGCGGGGCAACGAAAACGTTCGTATGCGTGCTCTGACTGATTCGAAAGAGGCAATTGGTCAAGTTCACGCAGGTAAGATTAAAAGTTTGCAGCCAATATTAAAGGGCGTGACATTGTATCTATCGACGTTTGATAGGAAAATTGACAACAACACCAGCGAGTCATCCTCGCAAGATGAGTATTTGAACGGAAAGCGTTATGCTGAGTCATGGTTGGCGCTGTCACTTAGCCTATATTCCGGTGCAGATCGTATCCCGAGTAACTGTTCTAGTGTCGCACAAGCCATCGTACAATATTTGACAGGTATGATTGAGATTCGGCCGACCAAGCACATTAATCAGATCGACGATCTGTCAATCGATCAGATAGCAGATATTGTACTACCTGAAGATGATATCGTACCGGAGATTGAGAAACTGCGCCGCGATAGTTCGGCTATAGTGTCTGGCGTGTAGACGATAAAACCTAACATTAAATGGGACTAAGATTTGTTCTTAGCCCCTTTTTCTTACTGGTCGAATGATGATTTAGTCTTTTCTGGATTCTTGATCAATCATTTCTTTCAAATAGCTAAAAGCCGATTTGACGCCTAATGCGAACGATGTTGCGGTAGCTAGACGTCCGATGCATTTAATAGCGCGCCCAGTATCTTTGTATCCACCTTGCTCTAACATGCGGCCGCCTGCTAATGCTGCCATGGCGACCCAGCGACTGGCTTCGGCGACCTTTCCTTCGCCAGTTGTCTTAGCTTCGTGATGTAATATGAATTGCGATACGCCGTTGATAGCCCAATTGGCTACCTTTGGTCCATAGATAAGGGCTATTTCATGACTTTTAACTAGCTTAGCCGACAGCGTGGTTTTGCTAATAGCTAGGGCTTTTATGCCATCAGCGGCAATGTCCGCCCATCGCCCTGCCCGATAATTAGCTACGCGTGTGCGGCGTGCGGTGTAACCGTCTGCTGCGTCGCAAATAGCACTGACGGCAATTATACCTAGTCCGCGCAAGTGATGTCCACGCTCAATTTTATGACACCCTAACAACGTGCCTGCGATACCTGCGGTAGTAATGGCATTTGGTAAAGTTACAACACCGTGCGTTGCTTCGGCTAGCCGCTGAGCGCTCGTTAGCTCCTTGCCTGCAGCTAGATCCTGTTGGGGCATTGGTGTAACATCGCAATCATTTGATAGCTTGTGATTCCGTGGCATTTTGACTCTCTTTCTGGTCGCCTTCTAACTGAGCTTCTGTAATATCTGTATAGGCTTTTTCGATAGCTACCTTTAACGGTTTAGCCGTGGATACGCCGGTAATTGGCAGCTCTAGAAAACCGTTAGTCATCATGGTAATCACATCTTTATCATAGATTGACTTAATCCAAGCTTGGTTGGCTAGTGCATAGTGCATCAAGTCGACAGCCAGGTATTGGATGCCCTCAGTGTTAGCTAGCAGTGCTGGGAAGTAGTTTGCCCAACCACTAGATAGCATATACTTAGTGATAATATTGTGGAATTCGGCGTAATCATCAACGGATTTGAAGCCGTCGCTATCATTACTAATCGCAGACAGTATTTGACTGGCATTGACGGTGATTGTCGACTTATTGGCGAATAACGCCCTAATGCGAGCATTATCGGTCTTGTCGCATAATTTAGCTAGACGCACCATGAATTCGTCGGCTGGCTTTGGGTTATCTAGAGTGGCTAGGTCGTAGATAATTAACTTGTTGCTTGCTTTTGTCGGGCGAATAATCGATAGGAAGCTTTCGCGTGGGTGCTGGTTGCGACGCCGCCTACCCTCGTCTAAAGCTTTATCATCGGTGCGCAACACTTCGTATTTGCCGTCGGCTGTCTGGGCACCTAAAATCTGATCCATGCGTAATTCGCAAATCACATCATTAATTGTCATTTCGTCGGCTACGTGGTCGCCAGTGCCATATAATTGCATTAATAGCTCCGTAGAAGCCTCGCCTAGAATACCGATGGCTTTAACGACATTGTCGATACTATAGTTGTCTTTGCCGATGATTTGAGATAGCTTAATTGACTGCTCAATGGTTAGGCGCAATGACTTGTTGGACTTTTTGGCGGAATGCTTGTCGCCAGCTGTGTGTGACGTGCTCTTAATCTGCCGAACATAGTTATACAGCTCAGCACTGCTCGATTTCAGCTGGAAATGATCATCGTAAATCAGGCTGCTGTAGCCTAAGACGATTTTTTGATTGGTGCTAACGTATACTTTGGTGCCGTCATAAGTGCCGCGCGGAAAGAGGTCGGCGCTGGATTCCAGCTGATTATAGACGGTGCTTAGGAATTTCGTGCGGCGTTCACCTGCGAACAGGATATCCTTGTATACAACCACTTGACCAGCGTCGTCTAGATAAAACATGATGTGCTTGGGCTGTTGTTTCTCATCTAATTCAACTTCTGCATATAGCACACTCTTGGTGTCAATCTGCGGTAGCTGAAGCTTGGCAGACTCGTCTGTCTCGGCGGTTTTAGTTGCCTTGGTAGGTTTAGCGCCCTGCTCGTTATCACGAGGTGTATCGGCTTTGACTGCTGACTTATCGTCTTGGTCTACTGCTTCTGGAATGGTGGGCTTGCCGTCTCGTTGTGTGGTTTGGTTGGTCGACTTGGTTTTGTCGTTTTTGTGGTTACGACGACGTCCTTTGCGGCGATCAGTTTTTGCAACTTCGGTTTCTTCTTTGACGCGCATTAGTTCACGTAGACCCTTTAGGTTGCCGACTAGTTCACCGGTTTTGGGGTCGCGCTGGACATTATTTGTCTGGTTGGTTTGCTTATTATCTTCCACTCTAAAACACCTCTCATATAAGCCCACCAAAATATTCATTGTTATTGTACAATATTAGCCACTAACAGTCTAGCTTTAGTAGTGGATGTTGTGAGATTTGTGGCCATTATACGAATGCTCAACGCTCGTCGCTACTTATTGGTTCTAACGATCGCGTAAAATCTGCAGTTCATTATCGATTTCACTAATATGCTCGCGTAATTCCTGCATAGATTTTTGCGCTTGATCACAGCCCCATGGATTGTTGCTATCGTAAGAGTCCCATGCATCTGAGGAAGCGTTTAATTGCTCTTCTAGTTCGTGCCTCTTCTCCTCTAACTCGTGTATTTGCTTTTCTAATTCAAGATTTTGTTCGCACGCCTTGTCTGCTAGTTTATCTAGCTCTTCTAGCAACTCACCCTTGTTATGCTGACGCTCTTTGCGACATTTTGCCACTGAACTAACCGCCATGTCGTCAATATCTATATCGTCTATTGGTTTAATGTTCTCGCCGTCCCATACTGCATTTCCGGGCAAAATTTCGCAAATTTTAATATAACCTTCCATATATAGTACCTCGTTTTACCTAATAAACACTATTTTAACACAAATTAAATAGGGCGACAGTGTAACCTGCCGCCCTAAAGGTGCGTATTTTAGGACTATTTCTTGGCTGATACAGCTCTTAGAACATCACCCATATTAAATCTTCGCTCAGGATGCGGGTATGTATATTCGCGTACGCTAAGGAGCGCGCTTTCTAAATCGTTACAGCCTGAACGATGATCCATCATTCGGTGTGTAACTTTATCTAGCCTTTTGACAAGCTTATCGCTAATAACTAAGTGCTTAGTGTTTTTCACCTGTTCTCTCAATATATAGCAATCATAGTTAAGTGAACGAAGGCTATGGTATCTATCAAAGCGTTCCTTAATGTCAGCAACGTTGTTGTCGTCGACTTTAGTGAGTATCAGTTGATGTTCTGAGTTAGGATCAACCTGGAAGTAGTGCCATATTTCATGGTGTAGTACTTTTAGCTGATTGTAAACATGCTCTATCGCCAAATATAACGCCCCTCTGTTGTAGGTCATGTTAATTTTGACCACTCTAGACGATACGGATATTTTAGCGGATTTATCTACTGACTTGCGCAAACTATCCAGAACCATCAGTCCTTGATTAACAAAGCCAAGAGCACGACCAAAATAGAAACAGGATAGGATCGCTTCGTCGACCTCGCTAAGCGGTGTCTTACTCCGCATATAATACAAATTCGAGCCGATTTTGTACATGCCATCTTTAGTGAATGGCGCCAAAACGTAGTTTAGCGACTTACTCGATATCCCATTTGTCATGGTAGTTCCTTCCTAATGCTAAGGTGCTAATACAAGGTAAATCTTACCACATTCTAGTAAACATATCAAAAAGCCCGCCGAAGCGGACTCTTTATGTATTGTAACGATGTGGTGCGCGAGAGAGGACTTGAACCTCCACGCCCGAAGGCATATGCTCCTAAGGCATACGTGTATACCAATTTCACCACTCGCGCTAACTGGTTACTCTCATAGTATACATAACTATTCGTTATAACGCAATAGGCTATAGTACAAATTTATATAATTTAGCACTAATTACATTAACTAGCATTAATTAGCACTAATGCTAAAGAACCGACTAAAGAAGTCGCATAGTTTTCGGTATACACGCTGGCGTAACTTCTGGCGTTCGCCATTAGGGCTAAATATATCCGTTGGCGGCAGAATGCTATCAAATTGCATGCCAGTTTCACTGACCTCACCCTCTGAAAAGGCGTCGTGCATTAGGCGATAGGTTTTGTCGTGATCTAGACGTTCGTCGCTGATAATCTGATCTAGCTCACGTGATTTGGCGCCGCTAATGAATTCTTGCCAGCTACGATAGATATCGCCAGTATCGCCGTTTAGGCTGGCGATAAAGCTTTCGATTAGGTCGCGCTTGTTGTGTAGCTCCAAGCTTGATTCAATGGCGCGGTCAATGTTAATCTTGATGTCCTTGTCTTGTTGGTTGCTTTCGTGGTATTTCTCGATCAGCGCCAGTATATAGTCGATGTTAATATCGAACGACTTCACCAGCTCCATCTCAAACACCACATCATCGGCGATGTTGACTTTATCGGGAGTCTTTTGATCGTGGAGTTCTCGGTAGATTTCAATATAGCGACTTCGTTGATCTTGCAACTCGCGTGGGCTTAGAGTATCAGCAGATTGAAAGTCATCAAATGCCGTCAGGATATTGCGCGCGCGCAGAATGTTGCCAAACAACTTTACAAAGGCGATCTTCTCTTGTTCACTGGCCATAAGGCTATCGCCCAACGGATATTTATCGCGTAGTTCGGCGATCAGCTCGTTATAGCCCTTCTGGAGATGACCATGTTTATCGGTGTAGCCATCCATGTAATCCTGAAACGAACGTAATAGTACAATGCCACTGGCGTCCTTGTCGCCGAATAGCGACAATGCATCCTTGGTTGCCTGCTCTAGATTGCGGAAGGATACGATGTTGCCATAAGTCTTGATAGAGTTCAAAATGCGATTAGTGCGACTGAAGGCCTGAATCAGTCCGTGCATGCGTAGGTTTTTGTCGACCCATAGCGTATTCAAGGTAGTTGCGTCAAAGCCTGTCAGGAACATATCCACTACGATTAGCATATCTAGCTCGCGGTTCTTCATGCGCAGGCTAATATCTTTATAATAATTTTGAAACTTGTCTGACGAGGTGTCATAGGATGTATTAAACATCTGATTATAGTCCCGAATTGCACTCTCTAGGAAGTCGCGGTCGCTCTGGTTTAGTCCGTCGGTGCTGTCGCTATTCTCGTCTGCCGTCATGCCGTTTTGTGTATCGCTAGGATCATCAGCATTAGGCGCATAACTATAAATCAGCCCGATTTTTAGCCTTTGTGCTTCAGGTAGGTTGGCCTGCTGACGCTTAAACTCATCGTAATATAGCTTTGCTGCGGTTAGCGAGCTGGTGGCGAATAGCGAGTTAAAGCCATTTAGTCGCGTTGTCTGCTTTTCCTCGTTCGCCTTGCCGTGCCCTGCCTTTGCGACGTCGCTAATATTTACGAGTCTATTGAATTCGTAGGTGCCGATGTTGCGTTTAGTCTTGATGTCAAAATTATGCAGGATATATTGCACAATAGCACTGATTCGTTGAGGCGCTAGCATTGCCGATTCTTTATCAATACCGGGAACTTGTTTGTCTTCGATGTTACTAGCGATGCGTGCTTGACCGACATAATCAAATTTGAACGGCAAGACGTTCTTGTCGCGAATGGCGTCGACGATAGTATAGGTGTGCAGGCGGCGACCAAAGGTCTGCTCTGTTGTTTTGAAGTTAGGCTGTCCTGCCGTGCTAGCGTTCGCTGCGAATATCGGTGTGCCCGTAAAGCCGAATAGATAATAGTTCTTGAAATGTTTGCGAATCATCTGCCCCATGTCGCCGAATTGGCTGCGGTGGCACTCGTCAAAAATCATCACGACTTCCTTCTGCATCGCGGCGGAGTGCTGATTCTGCTTAATGAAATTGGATAGCTTTTGAATCGTGGTAATAATCAGTTTTTTGTCGGGTTGGGCGCTCTCTAGTTGGCGCGTTAGGATGCGTGTGTTGCTATTGCTATTCGCGGCGCCCTTCTGAAAACGGTCGTATTCCTTCATTGTCTGGTAATCTAGGTCTTTGCGGTCGACCACAAATAAAACTTTGTCGATATAGTCTAGCTGACATGCTAGCTGTGAAGTTTTAAAGCTAGTCAGGGTCTTGCCAGAGCCTGTGGTGTGCCAGATATAGCCACCGGCTTCGATTGTGCCTGCCTTCTTGTAATTATGTGCAATCTCGATTTGGTTGATGATTCTTTCGGTTGCCACAATTTGATATGGTCGCATAACCATCAAGGTTTTGTCATAGGTGAATACGCAATAACGCGTCAGTATATTTAGAATGGTATGCTTGGCAAAGAACGTGCGTGTGAAGTCCATTAAATCGGTAATTGGACGGTTCTTGGCGTCCGCCCACCAACAAGTAAACTCATAGCTATTGCTAGTCTTCTTACCCGGCTTGCTACTACTAGTTTTATTCTCGCTAATGTGGCGGTTGCGTGTGGTGTTGCTATAGTACTTTGTATAGGTGCCATTACTGATGACAAAAATTTGTACATATTCAAATAGACCGCTATCTGACCAGAAGCTGTCGCGCTGGTAGCGGTTGATTTGATTAAAGGCTTCCTTGATGTCTACACCACGACGCTTTAGCTCGACATGCACCATCGGTAGACCGTTGACTAGGATAGTTACATCATAGCGGTTGTTGTAGTTGCCGTTTGGTGCTTTATATTGGTGAATGACCTGTAAGTTATTGTTGTGGATATGCTGTTTGTCTAGTAGACGGATGTTCTTTAGCTCGCCGTTATCTAGCTGGAAGCTAATGGCGGTGTCGGCGCGTTGCAGCTTCTCGGTCTTCTCGACGATGCCTTCATTACGATTGGCGATGCTGTTGTCATAGAACCTGTGCCACTCATTGTCGTTAAATGTAACATTGTTTAGGGTTTCTAGCTGTGTTCGCAGGTTGGCGATCAGTTCAGCCTCGGTCGTGATGTTTGGTCGCCCATAGCACTGCTTTGTTAGCTGATCCATAAAAGCTCGTTCTAACATCTCTTCGCTTTGGTAGGCTACGCTCTGCTCTGCAACGTGTTCGTATTGCGCCACCACTGTAGACTGGTCTGATTCTACTACCGTCCTGTATTCGTTCATGGCTATATTATATAACAAAGCTACCAAAGCCCCTTCTTGGTAGCGAGGCGGAGAGATTGTATTTTAACACACAATATCCCCAGCGTGGCTGACGCCACTGCTTGCCCCTTTTTACCAAAAAGGGGCCAAAGCCAAAACCCCTTCTTGGTAAAGGGAAGCAGATTTGGCGTACGATATTGGATGCCGCCCAATCAAAGCCCCTTCTTGGTAAGAAGGGGCAGATGAAATTACGTAGTAATTTCAATCGGGGTTATTGTACCTTCTTTTTAAACGTCAGCAGCTTATCGCGATAGTATTCGTATTGCTTTTGTCGAAGTGCTATCTCGGCAGGCAAGCCGTCGGTAAGGCTGGTCGTTATGGCGCTGTATGAAACATACTTAGCATTGCCGTATTCACTGAAGTCTCCTTTACTCTTACCGGATAAGCCGCCATAGAGTTGTCCAATGTCACCGAGGGTGAGAACGCTCGCCCCCCCCTGGTAACGACTTTAGGTAATCAAAAGATAACAGCTGGTCGCGGTAATATTCATACTGCTGCTTGCGCAAGTCCAACTCTGTCTGCAAAGCAGTCTGCAAAGCAGTCTGCAAAGCAGTAAACTTGTCTAAGATGTCCACAATCTCCTGCTGGACTTCGATGGGTGGCACGGGAATTTCGAGATTGGCGATCATTCGTCCATAAACATGGGGAACTCCGCCGCCCTTCTTTAGACTATGTATATAATCTTGCTTGTTAGATAATACGTAATATAGATATTTCGGCAATACGTCTGTCTGGTCTACGTCTATCGTGAACGCGTCTGTTACGAATATTGGCTCGTTCCAATAATTTATATAACCTGCATTGGCTCCGCTAGCCGATACAGACACACTCTCTCCTGTCCGATTAAATTTGTCACACCAACTAACCGGTTTTATGCCACCAGCCACTACGGGGTATTGACCATCGTTCATCTCACTACGAGACAGTGCTTTGCCACGGTTAAATTCTGCCACATCCCCTAGCCGTTTGTATTCTACACTGTCGGGACAAAGTTGATTGATTAAATCTTTAATCTTACTCACGCTAAACCTCCAAATCTGCAACGATGGCGTCAATTTGGCTACGCAGGGTTGCCTCGCGGGCGACAATATCGCTCAGCTGTTGGTTTAGGTCGTCGATATCAATCTTCTCGCGCGTGTCACGCTTCTCGACATAACTACTGACTGCCATATTATAGTCATTCGCAGCGATGTCGCTATTGCTTACCAGCTTCGCCTCGTAGTCTAGGTCAGTGCGCTTGTCGTGTAGATTCATGATATAGGCAATATTATCGTCGCTCAGTTTGTTCTTGTTGCCCTCGTGGATAGACTGCTGGCTAGCGTCAATGAATAATACATTGTTATCAGTCTTACTCTTCTTTAGCACTATGATACATGTTGCAATCGATGTGCCGAAGAACAAGTTGTCGGGCAGCTGAATCACACAATCAACATAGTTATTATCAACTAGGTATTTGCGTATCTTCGCCTCGGCGCCTCCGCGATACAATACACCCGGAAATTCAACAATCGCCGCTGTGCCATCGGTCTTTAACCACGATAGAATGTGCATGGTAAATGCCAAGTCGGCTTTGGATTTCGGCGCCAGCACGCCAGCTGGGCTGAAGCGCGGGTCGTTAATCAGGACTGGATTAGAATCACCTGCCCACTTGATACCATATGGCGGATTGGAAACGATGGCGTCAAAGGGCTCGTCGTCCCAATGACATGGCTCGATTAAAGTGTCTCCACGGGCAATATCGAACTTCTCGAAGTTGATGTTGTGTAGGAGCATGTTGTAACGTGCCAAGTTATATGTGGTCGGATTGATCTCTTGACCATAGAAACCATTTGACACATTGTCCTTGCCGAGGATCTTGGCGAACTTTAATAGTAGTGAGCCCGAGCCACAGGCAGGGTCGTAGACTTTAGCTAGGCGCGTCCGACCTGCGATGGCGAGCTTAGCTACGAGTTCACTAACTTCTTGCGGGGTGAAGAATTCGCCACCGCTTTTGCCGGCGTTGCTGGCATACATGTTGATCAGAAATTCATAGGCGTCGCCAAAGGCGTCGATTTGATTGTCGCTGTAATCACCCAATGGCAAATCGCCAACGGTATTAAGGATTTTTACTAGGCGCTGATTGCGTTCAACCACGCTACCACCTAGGCGGTTACTGTTGACGTCGATGTCGTCAAACAACCCCTTGAAGTCATCTTCACTCTTACTGCCCTTAGCTGAGCCTTCGATGTCTTTGAAAATTTTGGTAATCGTAATATTTAGGTCGGGGTCTTTGGCTGCCCTGCGACGAACATTTACAAAAAGATTGCTAGGCAAGATAAAGAAACCCTTGGTCTCGATCGCCATTTGACGGCCACGTTCGGCAATGTCGTCGGGCAAATTGTTATAGTCAAAATCGGTCTGCCCTGCCTCGATTTGGCGTGCGTTAAAATAGCTGGCGATGTTCTCAGAGATGAACCGATAAAACAAAAAGCCCAGCATGTATTGTTTAAAATCCCAACCATCTACGGCGCCACGCAGTTCATTTGCGGCGCGCCAGATAGTCTTGTGTAGTTCAGTGCGTTGCTCGTTACCACTCATGCTCATATTATAGCATCTATGGTTATAGACATTTTATTAAATGCTTCAGGTTTTGTGGTAAAATGATAACGTTAATAGCGAGTAAGCGAGATAAGTGAGGAAATAAGGGAAATATGGCAAAAAGGACTGAGTCAAGTGACTTATCAGAGGGTGGTCGCAAGTATACCACCTACTCTAACCTGGCGCGCGACCGCGGCAAGAGTCGGCGTGAGCTAAAGAAAGAGCATAAGGCTCGTGCTAAGGCGGAGTATTTGGCGACTCTGCCAAAGAATCCCGTGAAGCGTTTCTTTGCTCGACTTCATCCGAAGCGCGTTTTTAAGTATTGGTTCAGCATGGATGGGCTAAAAATGCTCGGCAAAATATTTGGCATTCTATTGGTTGTCATGCTGATTGTAGTTGTTGTCGCTTATCTATATTTCCGCAATGAACTGAAATCACTGGAGCCGTCCGAGCTAAATAAACGCGTACAAACAACCGTTACTAAATACTACGATCGTAATGGCGAGCTGCTATGGGAAGATACTGGCTCGGGTGAGTATCGTCTGGTGGTCGACTCGAATGGCATCAGCAAGTATATGAAGGATGCGACCGTCGCCATCGAGGATAAGTATTTCTATAAGCACGGTGGTGTGTCGCTGACTGGTACGGCGCGTGCGGTTTTGAATAACGTATTTGGCAGTGGCGGTACGCAGGGTGGCTCGACTTTGACGCAGCAACTGGTAAAACAGGTCTTCTTCGAAGACGAGGCTGGTGACCGTGGCATTAGCGGCATCCCGCGCAAGATCAAGGAAGCCATCCTGTCAGTAGAGGCAGAGAGAATCTATACTAAGGATCAGATTCTGACTATGTATCTAAACGAGTCGCCGTATGGTGGACGTCGTAATGGTGTGGAGTCGGCTAGTCAAACATATTTTGGCAAGTCAGCGAAAGACTTAACGATTGACGAAGCAGCGCTTCTCGCGTCGATTCCGCAGTCGCCGACCTACTATAATCCATATAATACTGATGGCAATGATGCTTTAGTTGGTCGCCAACATACTGTTATCGACTATATGGCTGAACAAGGTATGATTACCAAGGATGAGGCTAATTCAGCTAAAGCGGTCTCGACTTTGGATAAGATTAAGCCGCAGACCCAGCAGATGGAAGGAGCTAAAGCGCCCCACTTCATTCAGATGGTGAAGAGTGAGCTAACAAATAAATTGGGTGCTAAGGTGATGGGTCAAGGTGGCTTGACTATTAAGACAACACTTGATCTGCGCGTCCAGAACAAGCTAGAAAGCACAATGAATGAACTGTTTAACGGTAAGTATAAGTATCTGCAGAAGCGCTTTGGCTTTGATAACTCGTCAATGACGTTGATGGATAGTCAAACTGGTCAAATCCTAGGTTTGCAAGGTAGCCGTGACTATAACTATCCTGGCTATGGTGCTGTTAACAGCGCAACATCGTTCATTCAGCCGGGTTCGTCGATTAAACCGCTGGTTTATGCTTCGTTGATTAATAATCAGAATAACGAGAATGGCACCTATGGCGCAGGCTCAATTATTCCTGATACACCGATTCCACAGAATATTTACCGTACGACTGATGGTAACTCGGTGAAGAACGCTGATGGTAAATTCAAGGGCGACATCCCAATTCGTAAATCACTGGGTGGTTCGCGTAACGTTCCGGCAATTAAGGCGATGGCGCTGAATGGTGTGCAGACGACTTGGGATACTATCCATGCTGCAGGTGATGCCAGCTACTGTACTGATGGCGCAGATAAAAACTCTGGTCTAGCTTCGGCTATTGGTGGTTGTGGTGCTAAGCAGGTTGAGCATGCGAATGCCTTTGCTACATTGGCACGTGGTGGCGTATACAAGCCATATACGACTCTAATTGAGGTGACCAATAGCCAGAAGGAAAAGCTGTACGATTATAATACTGAATACGCAAAGACCGAAAATCACAAGCAGGTTATTGACCCGCAAACATCGTACATCATCAGTGATATTCTAAGTGATGACAACGCGCGCAAGGATACCTTTGGCTGGCGTCCGACTGGCTTCTACTATCCGAATATTAAGACAGCTACCAAGACTGGTACGACTAACATCGGTACTAAGTCTAAGGACCTATGGATGATGAGCTATACACCTAAAGCGGTGTTCTCTATCTGGGCAGGTAACCACACCCCTGCTGCTCTAAACGGTGCGGCTGATGGTATGTCGCTGGGTCCAGTAACGGCTGATATTACCAAGGCGGTCTATGCGATATTCAAGCAAGATGGCACTTATCATGATAATGATTGGTTCCAACGTCCTAACGGCATTCAGGATCTAAAGATTAATGGCGCGAAGGATCTTTACCCATCTTGGTACAACAAGAACCAGAAGACCACCAAGACTAAGAAGGTAACCTTCGATAAAGTCACGAAGAAACTAGCTAGTAAATGTACGCCTGATGGCGCCAAGGAAAGCTTGGACGTCACAATAACCACCGATTCGTTAACAAAGAAGACGAACGAGACTCCGCCAGAAGGCTATAATAACAAAGAGTACGACGACTATCATAAATGTTCGGACTCTGCGCCATTCATCTCAGAGATCACAATGACGCAACGTGAATCGGGCGAAGACAAGTATGTGACACTGTCGGTCATTGCTAAGCAAGGTACGTATGCAATTAAGGATGTGACTATGAGCATTAATGGTAAGAATTACCAAGCTAAGTTAAATGGCGGCTCGTGGGATGTTACATTGAAGCGTGACGATACCAGTAGCTACGCAGTTAAGGCAACCGTAACTGATGAAGCTTACTATACGGCAACCTATGATCGATCACTGACGGCCGATCAAGATTAAAGTAAGTTCAGAGGAGGATTAGTGAAGCTACAGACAAAAAATACAATTTGGCAACGTATGCAGGGCTGGCTGAAACGACCGGGTAACTCGGTGCAGTTAATAGTTAGTGTAATATCGGTGCTACTATTGGTGATTGCTGTCTGTTCTTTTGACAATCCAGTGACAGATGTGCGGCCGCTGTCTGACCACGTCAGCGCTAACATCTGGCGTGTAGTATTTACAGTGATTACTGTTGTGATGTTAGTGATTGCTACGCGACGCTACCAACAGCCGAAGTCAGTTGCTGGCGGTAGTGACAAATGGCTGAACCGTTTGAGTGTTATTCTGCCTGCTATAGCTGTGGTATTTGCGCTAATCGAGCTGATTTGGCCGGAGTTTGCTACCCTATTGGTGCGCAAGGAAGATTGGCCGTTCATGCGTAATGCTATATTTGTTAAGTGCTCCTTTGAAATTGTTGGCGTAGTGCTCATGGCGATGACGGCAAAGCGTTACTTTAAGCACAATATGAAGCTAGCGGGTGTTTTTGCTGTCATAATCGTCCTGGTGCTGTTTGTAATGGCAGGCGAAGAAATGTCATGGGGGCAACGTATCTTTAGGTGGGATACGCCAGAATCAATGCAAGGTATTAATCAGCAGAAAGAGATGAATTTGCACAATCTCGCGACACAGACATTTCAAAATACGCTATATTTTGGTTGCTGGATACTATTGATAGTTATGCCGTTCGTGCGTAAATTATTGCAGAAGATCCTTAATGGTATTAAGCCCTTAAAGTTTCTAGTCGATTGGTTGCCACCTGCGCAGTTCATACTGCTATTCGCCGTCGGTTTTGCCTTTATGGACCCGCTGATTAGCAAACAAGGTTCGCCAGAGACTGGATTATATTACAACTCTAACCTATTCATCATTATCGGCACACTAATATTCCTGCTTACTACCTTAATTGGTCAGTTCAGGCAACATGCTAAACAGCGAGATATCATACATACAGCCGTGGTGCTGGCGATATTTGTCGGTATTACAGTATTTAGTCTGTTCTATAACCGCGTCTGGAGTTATAACCCTGGTGCCGCGACTGAATATCTAGAAATGTTTATTATCTTCGGCTTGATGATGTGGACGGTGTTGATTAATCGTGCAACCAAGCGAAGCTTGCGTTAATGTGCTAATATATTAGTAATAATGATGGATCAGATGTTTGACGAGGTTAGCTTAGAGCGCCGAATTTATTCACTCTTTAAGCTAGATATTAGCATCAAGGCGGTGATTGCTGACAATATACCGACTAGTCGCAGTGCCAATGCTACTGTGATTTTAACGAAGGATAACCTGCTATTCTGTTTTATCGATTCTAAGATGCATTTAACACTCGGCGACATACGCAAGATGATTACGCGGATGAATATGCATATCGAGAAGCTACTGGCGCCGGGTGCCGACGTTGACTATTTTGATAGCATTGCCAAAGAAAAGTTTAGTCAGACCTTTCCAGGTCGCATTGCGGTATCGGAAAGCGATTTAGCCTTTTATCGCACGCTGGTTCCTTATTGCCCCGCCCTAGTTCAAATATCTGGCATTACAGGCGGCGTAATTCGCCAGTATGATCCGACTGCCGTGGGTAACTGGCGTCCGTCGGTGCGATTCAGCTATCGTCGCATGAAAACTAGTTAACTGATATTATCAGGCTGATAGATATAACTACCCTATCAGCCTGTATGCTTTGTCGTGTATTTTTTATACGCGACTTACGCAACCTACTTATTCGGTTTAGCGATTTATCTTTTCAATCTTTGTGACGATCTCGTTCGATAGTTCATTTGGATCGACGTCGCGCTTTGCTACTCGTAGCCCAGTTGCACCAATAACTATGGGAATAATGCCAACAATGGCAATACCAATAGCACTCTGCAAGACATCAGACAGTGTGCGATGTTTTGAATTGACGGTGTCTAGATGATAGCTACTATTGCTTGGTCGGTGCTTGTCGTAGTCTACGTCAATAGTTTGACCAAGCTTCAGATTGCACTTATCGACAGTTGGACTGCCGTGATAAGCCATAGCGTCAGTGTAGGTGCGTCCGTCAACTGCTATTTCATAATTAACCTGACATTTTTGGGCATTTCGACCGCGCTCGTCTTTGCCGACACCTGTAACTTTACTGACCTTAGTCACCTTACCCTTAGTGGATATGGTACGTCTGACCAGTGAATAATGCTGCCAAACGGTTGTGCAGGCTAATAGAAGTGTGGCTATACCAATTAGAATTAAAACGCGGCAAGTTGGCTTGTATAGCTGTCCTAATACGCGGACTTTCTCTTTGTGTGTTAGCTTCTTCCTCATTACTACTTCTCGGATCCTTGCTTAGCTTTCTGTTTAGCGGCAACGCTAGCGCGACGTTTAATAGCGCGAATCTCGGCTTCTTTATTAGCTTCTTCACCCTGCAACTCTGAACGGACAGCCTTGCGAATGGCGATTAGACCGATAAATCCAATACCTAGAGAAACTATACCGACTAGCAGATAGGCGATAGTCATTAGCTTAGCTACTTCGCGGTCCTGACTGTTGTCGTTATAGGCATTGTTAGCTGGATTGCCTTTTTCATACCGGATAGTAATAGTAGCGTCCTTGGATAGTTGGCAGTTTAGTTGGCTTGGTAATGAACGCCAAGCAGTCTTACTGCTGTATTCTTTGTCGTCAACTTTGAACTTGTATTCGACAAAGCAATACATGACATCATCGTATTTGTCGTCCTTTACAGATTCTAGTTTAGTTACAGTCGCAACGGCCTTGTTATCGCGACTTGCATAGCTATGGTAGTGATCAGACGACGTCATGGCCATGGATAGACTCCATACACCTAGCGCAATTAGTACCAAGCAAATTATGCGATAGACAATGCGCGCTACGAGACTTGTGCGCACATGACGATGAAATCCTGATTCCCTCTGTTTCATGATATATTTATTCTATCATGCTAATGCCAGATTAGCTAGACGCGGTATTAGATTTGCGTTGGTCTGCGATTAAGCTGTTGGTTGATCATAGCAAATTGTCGTCGAATCTCACGCTTGTTTGGCCTGACTTTCGAGTAATATACCTGGCCAATTAAACGGTTGCCGAACTCTAATAGCGCCAGCTGCTCGGCTGTAGCCGATCCTCTATCGTCCATGTAGCCATCATAATCGGTATCAGACTTAAGGAACGATATTACGACTACTACTATTAAAATAATCGTGACTGATAGCATCAGGATGTTTTGCGTAGCAAACATGATAGATATGAGCAAATCTGAGGCAATCGCAACTAGTATGCCGATAGTAAGGAACTTGGTTTCGCGACTTTGGCTTAGAGTTGTATTCAGTATACTACGCAGCGATGACTGTAGTTGGTCCAACGGCGATACCCTATGGTACTTTAGTCTCCAGCGATGCCTGATAGCATCGCTAATGTCGTAAATTTGATCAAGTAATTCACGCGCTTCAGCTAGTGTCATCCTACTTCTTGAAAAATCATAAGATAGGCCGAGGCTGCGAAAGCCACTATCGATTAGGCTAATCATAGTCGGGCTGGCTGGCAGTTGATCTGCACCCCCTCCATCGCCGTTAACATCTGCAAAGCGTACAATTCGGCGTGTCTTTAAAAGCTTACGGAGTGAGGCAGCTACGATTACTAGTCCCACAACGAAGACTACGCCACATATGATGGGCTGAGAGTCCGGTAGGTTGTTCCGCCACTTTAAGAAATAGGCCGCTGTAAACAATCCGCCCAATGTCATAGCAGTCAGACCGACAATAATGCCTACTATACTTACGGCGTATTGCAGATAGTTTTCAATACTTCTGGTCAGCCCCATATTATATTGACGCTGACTCGGGTTTGTGTTTATGTCTGACAGTTGGTTGGTCTGGCTTCGGTGCAGTTGTCTGGTAGCCTCATGGATGATCTCATCAGCTTCAGAGCTGGTTAATTTACGTTGATCGAGGGGATAAAACTGACCAATACTCTTAAATAACTGATCAATCTGTGTCAATTGATCGGTTGATGCGGGTTGGGTGTGCTCAGTATTTGACTGCATAATTATGATTGTTATTTTAACCTAAGTACGATTAAGTTTTCGATATGCGGTGTACGTGGGAAGAAGTTGAACGGTTGAGCGTAAGTAATGCTGTATTTAGCAGACAATAACGCAACATCGCGGGCTTGGGTAGCAGGATTGCATGACAAGTAAATCACGCGTTTGGGCTGAGTTTCTAGGATGCGGCCAACTACCTTGTTATCTAGTCCTGCGCGCGGCGGGTCGACAATAATGCAGGCGTCAGAAGTTATATAATCGAGTGCCTCTTCGGACTTTGCGTGGATGGTGCGGATGTCTGCGCGATCGGATGGCACGTTGTTCTGTAGTTCGCGGAAGGCAGAATTATCGGTTTCCACTAACGTTAATTGGCGATCGCGGGCTACGGACAAACCAATAGTACCTACGCCAGAGTACATGTCGACTACTTTACTGCTATCGTCGAGATGTTGCTTAATTTCGTTTAACGCCATCTCGTAAACAGGCAGATTGATCTGGAAGAAGCCATTTGGCGAATAGGTGTAAGCCTCGCCTAGGATTGTGTCGGCTAGGTTAGCCATTGTCGGATGAGATTTGCCGTTCTCGAACAGCGCCCCACTCACCTGGCCAGCCTGATTACAGCGAATTAGCAAAGATTGATATTTGCGCGCCTCCTCGCCATCAGCGTTTAGTTGGTTAATAACGCGTTGAGCCTCTGCCCAAATCTCAGGCCGTTCGATATTGCTAGACTTAACTAAAATTTTTTGGTGGCTACCGCGACGATGGAATGCGGGCCAGATCTTTGCGGTGTCATGATCCCACCACAATGAGTACTCCATCTTGTTGCGGTATTGCCAAAACTTGCCATCGCCCTTTATCTCGGCATAAGGCAGCTCGATATGCTCTTGGCGGAACACCTCTGTGACTAGCTCGGACTTATATTTTGTCTCGGCAGTTTCAGTCATGATTTGCCATGGTGAAGTGGATAGATAGCATTCATCGCGCGGCTCAATGCGCTCGGGTGTAGCGGTAAGTATTTCGGTGGTTACTGCCTCGGCGTAGTGCTTTTTAGACTTAGTTAACTGTACCTTAACGGTTTCGTTTGGCAATGCGCCCCACACAAACACCTTGCGACCGTCGCTTAGCTCACCCAGAGCCTGCCCACCGGGCACTAATTTCTCGATTTTTACTTGTTCGATAATCACCTGCTTCATAATATTAGTATATCATTGCATAGCGCTGATATAATTGACCTATGCAAATTCGGGTACAGGTAAAGACGGGCAGTAGTCGCGGCGATGTGATTATCAAGCAGGATGACGGCACTTATCTGGTGTATCTGCGCGCCAAGCCGATTGCGGGCGCTGCTAATGTCTCGCTGATTAAGTTGTTATCGAAACACTTCAATGTGTCGAAAAGTACAATCCAAATTAAAAATGGCGCCAGCAGCCACTATAAGACAATAACAATTGGCTAATTATGGCTAGGCAGTATGACTGCATTCGCACCGCTGGCTGTCAGTCAAAGGCGTGATTAATAATGTGGTAATATAGAAATGTGGCCCAGTAACTCAATTGGATAGAGTAGCTCCGTCCTAAGGAGAAAGTTGTAGGTTCGATTCCTATCTGGGCTACCACGAGAATAGTTTTAATAGGCGCTGGTGTATCTAGCGCCTATTTGTTAATAGATAATATGAATATGTAGACGGCGCGGATTACTTGCGTGACCAGATGGTTCTGTTCGGAGTGTCTTTCAGCGTGATACCCTGCTCTAGTAACTGGTCGCGAAGGCGATCAGAGGTAGACCAGTCTTTATTCTGACGAGCGGCAAGGCGCTCAGCAATCAACTGTTTCTGGCTGTCGGTAATATCGGGCGTAGTCGCAGCGAGGTTTAGACCTAGATATGTATCAACGAAATTAATTATTACAGATAGTTGCTCGATGGGGCTATTGTTGGTGCTGATGGAATTGAATGCTTGGTCAATGTATTTTAGCGCATTTGGTGTATCAAGATCATTTTCTAGTGCAGCAGCAGCGTTCCGTATGTCTTCCTTGACTTTTGCGACTGCGGCGCTGGCTTCACTGGCGCTATTATCGGCGGTAGCGGAATGTGTGGGGGTTTGCCATCTCAGTTCTACAACACGACGCCAGTTAGTCAGGCGGTTCTTTGCGGCGGCTAGATTATCCCAACTAAAGTTACTGGCGCTGCGGTAGTGCGACTGCAGAATCAGCATGCGGAAGTCAAGTCCACTGTATCCACGCTCAATAATATCGGGAAGAGTGTAAAAATTATGTGCAGATTTACTCATCTTTGCGCCGTTGACTAGCAGGTGTTCGTTGTGAACAAAGAAACGGGCGTATTGCGTGGGCTGGTCGCCAGCCGTGCTCTGGGCGATCTCATTCTCGTGATGTGGGAAAATTAGATCAACTCCACCAGTGTGGATGTCAAAAGGTTGTCCGAGATTATCGGTTGACATAACCGAGCATTCAATGTGCCAACCAGGACGACCAGTATAGTCAGTCCAATCAGTAGACTTACTAGGTTGCTTATTGGCGGAAAATAGCGCCGGCACTCGAAACTCCCAGGCTGGCTCGCCGGGCTTTTGCTTCTTCCATAATGCAAAGTCGCGCACCTCGCCCTTGTCGTACTCATCGTTGTTGATGCGCTCGTGACTGATGTCTTCGGGGTTGATATAGCTTAGCTGGCCGTACTTGCGAGTCTTAGTATACTCTGAAATGCTGAAATAAATACCATCGTCGGCTAAGTAAGCAATGCCCTGCTCTAGCAGGCGCAAAATTAACGCTTGCATTTTGGCGATATTTGCGGTTGCTTTAACAAACTTGATTGAATCAGTATCGTTACCAACCTGTTTCATCTCGTCTAAAAATATCTTTTCGTATTTAGCTGTTAACTTGGACAGGGCTTGTTCGGGTGCATCATTAGGATAGTCTACCTTAGAATCGCGGATGGTCTTGTCGTCAACATCGGTAAAGTTCATTACATGTTTAGTTTTGCAACCCGTTAGATTGATTGTGCGGCGTAGAATATCGGCGTAGATGTAAGCGCTAAGGTTGCCGATGTGTGCATGGTTATAAACAGTTGGACCACAAGAATAAATCCGTGCCAATTTACCATCGGCTGGTGTGAAATCATCAATCTGCTTGGTTAATGTATTGTGCAGTTTCATTTATTTCATCCTTACTTTAAATCCGCCTAAGTTAATGCCATTATGTAGCTCGGCGTGTGGCTCGTTTTCGCCCTTGGCCTCTGCTTTTGCAACCGCGGCTTCGGCGGCATTGGTCGCAACATCGGACGATTGTTGCTCGTCGTATTCCTGATATAGCTTACCTAGTTCACGAATTAGTTCAGGGACGAAAACATCATAATCTTCGTATACGCGAAAGCCTGCTGCGTAAGGATGTCCATCACCGCCAAATGTCTTAGCAAGTAAGTTTGATATCGGTATGTTAGAGCGAATCTTGCCGGTTATTTTGCCATCTGGATATGTCTTGATACCGATAGCTAAATCAACACCAATTACTAGGCGCATCTCGTCTAGCACTAGCATAGTTGGGTTATATTCGTTGCTGTATTCGTGAATTTCTTCGAATGGAACATGAACAAAGGCTGTGCGACCGTCGTTATAGTATTCGATGCGTTCAATTAGCTGGCCCTTGTACTCTAGGATGCGTGGCGATTTCTTCATTAGCTCACGGCGAGCCTCTTCTAGCTCGTACGGATTGGCGCCGTGGCGCATTAGCTCGGCACATGCTTCATAGCTTTCGGGAGTGGTGGCTGGTGTGGTTAACCCCAGCGAGTCTGCCTGAATTGAGATGTATATCTTCTCGGCGGCGTCTTTGCTGATTGGCCACTTTTCCTCGTTGCAAATATCTAGGATTAGCTCGCCCGTTGATACTGCGGTGTCGCTAATGATATAGTCACAATCAAACGGCAAATCTGGGTCTACGCCAACGTGGTGGTCTAAGGCGATTACTGGATGACTCGACAGAAAGCTCATGGTTGCTGGATCATCAGTGGTTTTGCTCATCAGTGATTTGGCGGAGGTATCAACAATAATTGCCATATCGCAGTCATAAGGAAAATCCATTGATACTCGATCCCAGCCTTCGACGTAACGTAGATATGTTGGAATCTGTACTGGGCAATGTAAGCTAATTGATTTGCCCATGTCGCTGAAAATAGCCTCGAGCGCCAAAGCCGAGCCCAAGCTGTCGCCATCGGGGTTTTCAGCCTGCAGAACAGCAATGCGCTTAGCGTTGGCGATTTGCTCTCTTTGCTTGTCGTTTAAAATCATTGCTACTATTATACATCACAATTTGGTACAATTAACGCATGGCCGATAAAAAGCAAAAAGTCAAAAAATTTATCTCGTCGCCCCTGTGTGCGTTTGCTATGGGCGGTGTTATTGCGGCGTTGATATTCGGTGCAATCTATGGTTGGTCAGTTGTCTGGCCGTGGAACGTCGACTGGATTTGGCATGGTGTGACACATGATACGGCTCAGCATTATCTAGGTTGGGCATTCTTCGCCAGCGATTCGACGGGCGGTACAATTAATGGACTAGCTTATCCGTACGGTCTGAGTATTTCATTTATGGACGCGATTCCTTTAATAGCCTTCCCTGCAAAGTGGCTTGGTCTAGGCGTGAATATCCAGTATTTTGGCTTGTGGGCGCTAACCTGCTTTATTCTGATGGGTGGGCTGAGTGCTGTACTGCTGCGACGCATATGGGCTAAGGTGTTTGGTGATAAAAAATCTAATCCTGCTAGCTCATTACTGTTTGTTAGTGTTGGCTCGGTTATTTTTGCACTTAGTCCAATGGTGCTAGCTCGTACGTTGTATCACCCTGCGCTTGCTGCACAGTGGCTGATTTTACTGGCGTTTCTGGCTATTTGGGATAGTGACAAAGAACGAATAGCTGGGCGGTTTGTGTTGATTTGGTCGGGGTTGTTGGTGCTTAGTGTGTTAATTCACCCCTATTTTCTACCTATGATGGGCGCGATGATGCTGATTAGTTTGGTTCGTGCTTACCAGACTATTAAGGGTAAAAACTGTCGTGTAGCACTAAGGCTTGCGCTGTACGTTGTTGTGCCGGTTGCGGCAGCGCTATGGGTATTTGGGGCGATTGGTGGATTTAGTTTGGGTGGTGGCGCTGAGGTCTATGACCTACCGGAAAAAGGTTTTAATTTGCTAAGTTTCTTTAATCCGCTAGGCTACTCTGCGCTAATACCAGGCTATGCAAACGCCTCTAGTTCGCCTGAGACGTTAATGTGGCTTGGGTTGGGAGTATTGACCGCATTAATAGTCGCTGCTGTGCTGTGGGTTGGCAACTATCGGCAGTCGCTTATTGCTTTGCGCACCAAGTTTGAGGCGCATTGTGCGCACTATGTGTTATACGGCCTTATAGGGCTGGCGCTGCTACTATTTGCTATTGGTGTGCGAGTTGACCTCGGTCCAGTTACGTTATTTAGCTATCAGTCGCTAGTGCCTGCTAAAATCTATGACCTTTGGACGGCATTTCGGGCGGCGGCGCGCGAAGCATGGCCTTTCTACTATTTAATTGTGCTTATCGTTCTCTACTGGCTACTGTTGGGACTTACTAAACACCGTATTAATAAAATACCAGCTATGACTATGCCGGTAATCGCTGCGACTGCCGTGATGGCTGTCGCATTGGTTCAATCTCTCGACATTATGAATAGTCCAGTTGTTATTGCTAAGTATGAAGGATTTAAAACCGCCCACACTACTGCGCCCGAATACAAGCCGATCGATTTGGCGGGAATTAAAACTAGCTCCCATAAACATCTGATTGCACTGGACCAGGGCTTTCGTGGTAATCAAGCGGAATTTTATATTATGGGTCAGACTGCCTTGCGCAATAATCTGACATTAAATACAGGCTTCTTTGCTAGGGTGCCGGAACGGGCTAAGACCGACCAGGTAAAATGGCGCAACAAGGTTAAACAATGTAAGTTGTCGCGTCAGGACAGAAAGGAGAATCTATACTTCACGAATGATAAAGCATGGATTCCTAGCTGCTATAGCTTCGTAGAACGCTCCGGTATTTACATTCTACAGTAGTTATGTTATTATAATAAGTGTCTTTTTGGAGACTATCTAGAAAGTTGATCCTTATTAATTGATTGGAGAACGATTATTATGATCAAGTCGCTGTTCGCTTATCCGGGCAACATAATTGCTATTTGCTGCGCCGTATTGCTACTTGTAGGGTTCTTGATGAGTTTTCCACGCAAGTATACGGCCAATCTGGCTATGATGAAGCGCCGTCTTGCAAACGCATTGGACAAAGTCGCAGCTTTCTTCGCGGGTGCATTTATCCTTGTTGTCGTCTTGACAGAGTATTTAAGTGCTATTGGACAGTATGACAAGTCGATGATTCGCATCTGGACGGCTATAGAAGCTTTGTTTGTTATCGTTATGTTCCTGCGTGTTTTCGTGTTGATAGTCGGCCTTTCGTCGTTGGAGCGTAAATTCTTCGAAGACCACAGCAAGGACATTATCGAAGCTTGTAAAGCTGATAAATCCAGTAAAGCCAGCAAAGCTGATAAATTCAAACCAGGAAAGGAGCGCTGGCCACAGAAAACTGCACGGAAGGATAATGCCATACCTGCACAGTGGAGCGATTTTAACAATAATTCTAGCGGTATGCCCAGTGTAGGTCACACTGGTCCCAACGCGAAAACTACAGATTTCCAACAGAGTAAGTAATAATCAGTATTCCAACTTTAAAGAGCCTGCACTAGCAGGCTCTTTTCTATTCTAGACAGTTATATTAGCGCATTGTGTTGCGACCACTTAACGCGTGCGACAAAGTAATTTGATCGGCGTACTCTAGGTCAACGCCTATAGGTATACCGCGGGCTAAGCGGGTTATTTTAACGTCCGCTAGATCGGCCTGCTCTAGTTGCTTTTGGATGTATAGCGCGGTAGATTCACCTTCCACGCTGGCATTGGTGGCTAGAATTACCTCGTGGACTTTATCGCATTTGATACGTTTGATTAATTCTGGTATATGCAGTTCGTCTGGTCCTATGCCGTCGATTGGTGAAATTACTCCACCTAGCACGTGATAAGTGCCTTTGTACTGGCCGGTATTTTCAAGCGCCAACACGTCAAACGGGTCTTCAACCACAGCAACAGTCTGTCGATCGCGATCAGGCGTGCTATATAGTGGCGAAACATCATCGGCGGCGTCGATCAGAGCGAAAGTCACTGGACAGCGTTTGACATCATCGTGCAGGCGATACAGCGCCTCAGCTAGCTCAGTCGACTTTTTAGGCTCACTCTTTAGACATGCGTAAGCATAGCGTTCGGCAGTTTTGTTGCCAACGCCAGGCAGGCTACTAAAGGCGTCAATCAAGTTGACTAATGCCTTTGGTAACGAACTCTTGGTTTTATTTGGTTGCATGCTCCCTGCTAGACTTACATCCCTAGGCCACCCATTAGGCCACCCATCATCGGCTTCATCTTGTCGGTAGCGACCTCTTGAGCACCCTTTAGACCGTCGCGAATTGCAGCCTTGATCCAGCCCTCTAGTTCTTCGACATCGTTCATGTCGATTAGATCAGGATTTAGCTTGACGCTTTCAACCTTTAGTTCACCGTTAAATTGAATAACCACAGCGCCGTTACCAGCTTCAACCTCGATGATTTCCTTAGACAGCTCTTTCTGCATTTTGCGCATTTTCTGCACCATTGCCATTTGTTCTTTGAATCCAGCCATTAAAATATCCTCCTTTATGTAACATGTAAATTATAACATATGATAAAATATAAGTAATGAAAAGGAAAAGCGCAATCCATCAGAGTTTGCTGTATCGTTATCGCTATGTCATTGCAGTGGTTGTTCTAACGCTATTAGCGGCGTTTATGGTTGGGTATAAATTCTGGTGTGTGCCTAGCGGGTTAACTGGCGCAGAAGTGCAATCTGCTGCTCTGTCGGGTGGTCTATCTGTACGAGCAATTTTTAGTAGCTTCGCGTCAGGTGACTGGGCGAATTACGTGGTGTCTCTGCCGTGGACTGTGTTGCAGAAAGCTAGCATCGCCCTGCTCGGCCCAACTGTTTTGGCGTTTCGTTTGCCGTCCGTGATATTAATACTACTATCAGCACTACTGGGTATCGTGCTGCTACGCAAGCTAACTCGCCCCAACTTAGCAATGATTGGTGGCTTTTTGATGGTTTCGAGCGCCTTTTATATTGGTATTGGGCGTAGTGGTACAGGTGCTGCAATGACGACGTTTTTGCTAACAGCTGTTTTGCTGCTGGGCTATAACTTAATTAACCAGGCTAAGTCTAATTCTTGGACTGTGGTAATGAAGCTAGGACTTGTTGTCACGATGGCGCTTTTAGCCTATATGCCAGGTGGCGTTTATTTGGACGCTGCACTTTTCGCGGTGGCAATGTTACATCCACGCATTCGGTTGGTTCTGATGCAGCATAAGGCTAGCAGCATTCTATACATAGTTCTGCTGCTTGCCATGCTGCTGCCTATAACTATTGCTATCGTTAACGATACGTCGATCATTAAGCCGCTGCTATTAATTGGTGACAAATGGCAGGTTGGCAATATTGGCTTGGCCCTGAGAGGATACGCTGGGACGGTGACTGATATGGTTGGCCCGTTTGTTGTGCCGATGTTGACTATTGTTGATCTAATATTGGTGGTAATCGGTTTAGTCTCGATAGTGCGAGCGATGTCGTCGGTACGTGCTTTTACAGTTATAATTATGGGCTTCGCGATATTGATAATGTCGTTTGCACGGCCTGCGTTGATCTACCTGCTGTTTATTCCTTCGACTATACTCGAAACAATCGGTATGGGATGGTTAATTAATTGTTGGTACAGCTTGTTCCCGCGCAATCCCTATGCGCGCACTTTTGCAATCATACCGCTGACTGTTCTGATTGTATCGGTGGGCTGGCTGAACATTAATCGCTACTTTAATTCATTAAATTACTGTGCCGATATTGCCTATCAGTATGATTACGAGTATCTGATTGTGCAACGCGAGCTGGCTGCTACTAAAAAGCCTAATGACGTAGCGGTCGTAGTCGACTCAGAACCACGCTTGTACAAAATGCTGGCTAATAAATACGGTGTAAACATATTGGTTAATGGTGATAAGGCTTCTAAGCAAGATAAATCAGCAGTCAAAAAACAACTTGACGAAAATCGGTATAGTAAAGTCATCGTTACGAGATCATCGGGCTACACACCTAAAGATATGAAACTAGTGAAAGTTATGTCTGGGTGGACTAGTCAAAATCCTGCTACGGTGCTAGTTTACTCTAAATAAACAATACCGCTGGTATTCCGGCGGTACATTTTAATGCTGCATTAGCTGCGAGGACTAATGCTTTCGCTTTTCTAGCGACATGAACTTCAGGCGGTCTGGGTGGAAGTACAGCTCGATATTACCAGTTGGACCGTTACGATGTTTGGCGATAATCAAATCAGTGATATGCTGACGTTCTGTGTCGGGGTTATAGTAATCCTCGCGATATAGGAACATCACAATATCAGCATCCTGCTCGATAGAACCGGATTCGCGAAGATCTGACAGCATCGGTCGCTTGTCAGGGCGCGCTTCGACAGAGCGTGATAGCTGCGACAGTGCTACAACTGGAACATTTAGCTCGCGAGCAATTAGCTTGAGGCCGCGGGAGATTTCTGACACCTCTTGCACGCGATTATCGCCATAGCTTTTGCTGCCGCTCATTAGCTGTAGATAGTCGACTACAATCAGCCCTAGTGGTGTCTTGTGGGCTTGGCGCTGAGCCATGGTTTTCATCTCTAGCACGGTCATGCCCGGCTTATCGCAGAAGAAGATAGGCGCTTCAGCCATCTCGCCCATTGCTTCGGAAATTTTAGCGAAGTCTTCTTCGGTTAGCTTGCCCGTGCGAATATTCCAGCTGTCGACGCCTGCCGCCTCAGCAATCATGCGGTCGACGGTCTGGTCGTTACTCATCTCGAGATTAAAGATCAGCACTGCTTTCTTCTCGCGGCTGGCTACGTTATAAGCTAGATTCTGCGCGAAAGTTGACTTACCCATGGCTGGACGAGCGGCTAGAATAATCAAATCTGACTTTTGTAAACCGGCGGTTAGGCGGTCAAGGTCTTTAAATCCAGTGCGAACACCACGCAGCTGATCTTTATTGCGGTGGAGCATTTCCATGCGGTCGAAGGACTGCGTCAAAATGGATTCTAGTGGTGTTAAGTCACCTTTTTGCGACGACTCGCTGACTGCATACAGGTCAGCCTCGGCCTGTGCCAGTGCTTTTTGTACGTCATCGGCTTGGTCGAACCCTAGTCGCGTAATTTTTGCGCCGGCACCAATTAGGCGACGGCGAACTGCAGCGTTGGCAATGATATTAGCATATTCAACAGCATGGGCTGAGCTAGGCACGATATTAGTTAAGTCGCCTAGGTACTGTATGCCACCAATCATAGATATGCTGCCAGCGTTTTTTAGTTCGGTACCGAGCGTTAGTATATCTATGGGTGAATGACGCTCGTATAACTTTAGCATGGCGGCAAAGATTGTAGCGTTGCGCTTGTCGTAAAAATCTTCGGCGTGTACTTTGTCGGCAATATCGACTAGGACTTCTTGGTCCATTAAAATAGCGCCCAGCAACGACTGCTCGGCCTCTATATTTTGTGGCGGCACTTTACCAGAGGCGTCATTGTAGTTATCTTGGTCTTGATAATTCTGATTAGATCTCGGCATTTTTAACAACCTCTCCTCCGCCCATTAACTCCATCACTTTACTGGCATCGCTATCAGCCGGTGCAGCATTTTTGCTGATTATAATACTTGGCCTAAAATTATATAGCGACTCAATTGCTGCTGTCAACGTATCGCGGAAATTGGCAGTATCGGCTTTCTTGCGGTGAAAAGCCTTGCTGAAGAATAACGTTAATTCGTTAGACTGCTTTGAATACCGCATTTCGGCAAATTCTACTAGGGAGCATGCCGATAGCTCGTCCATGTCGGTCAATTTAGCCTTAACATCGTCGTGTTTAATCTCTCCGTCAAAGTCAGATGGCGCGGCGACTGGGCTAACTATTTTGTCGACCTTTTGTGTGGTGGCGGCTGCACTGGTCTTCATAGCCGCCTGCGCATGAGCTTTGACTGTGTTCGTCAGAGTGTCTTGTTGTGTTGCCTGTGCCGACTGTGCTGGTTGTGTTGCTTGTGTCGGCTTGATTGCTTCTAAGGGCTCGACCTTTTTGTTAGCGGCTGGCTGAACCACCTTGATGGCTGGTAACTCTACGGTTGCCGTTTTGCTGCCCTGACCTTTTAGACTAGCTTCGACTAGCACAGCAATTAGTTTCTGCTCTGGCATGGCTGACTTAGGGGCGTCTAATAGTCGATTAATTATGACATATAGCTCTGGTGCATTAATAGATGCCTCGGCTAAGAATGACACAATCTGATTGACTAGCGATTGTGCACTAGCTCCATCTGCTAGCATATTTTGGATATCGGTGATGATGCCTTTGCTGTCGTGGTCAGCAATCTTCTGAACCAATCCACCAATTTGTTCGCTGGAAATCATCCCCAATACTTCTTCTACCGTTGATTTAGTAATCTTGCTATTGCTGCTTGATAGTTGGTCTAGGATGGTGATGCTGTCGCGTACAGAGCCACCGCCGCACTTGGCGACTAGTAACAGTGCTTGATCGTCGATATCAATATGCTCTTTGTCGGCGATTGTCCGTAGATGCTTGGCTAGTAGTTCTGGTGCTAACGGTCGAAAATGATAACGCTGCACACGTGACAAGATTGTTGCAGGTACTTTCTGTAGCTCTGTGGTTGCCAAGATAAAGATTGCGTGCTCGGGCGGTTCCTCGATGGTCTTTAGTAGTGCGTTAAAGGCAGCCTTGCTGAGCATATGGAATTCGTCGATGATATATACCTTGTATTTGGACTTCATCGGCGCCAAGTTAATACTGTCGCGTAGGTTTCGAATGTCGTCCACGCTGTTGTTGGATGCTGCATCAATCTCGATAATATCGATGTCGCTACTGTTGATATTGTCGTTGTAGTCTAGTCCGTTGATTAGGTGCGCCAGAATGCGCGCCACAGTAGTTTTGCCGGTGCCACGTTGCCCAGTAAACAGGAAAGCGTGCGCGAAATTACCCGTTCTCGCCATTGCCGCCAGGATGTCTGTTACCTGTGGTTGCCCAATTACTTCATCGAGTTTAGTTGGCCGGTATTTGCGGTACAATGCCAACCGTGTTTCTGTCTTCTCCGCTTTCGTCATAATTATATTATACTACAGATAACCATATGCCAGGAGGCGCTGCTTTAGTGCGAATGTTTGACCAGCTGTTCTTGGTGTACTATTTGCCTAGTGCGTCATCAATGGCGCGCTTTACTGTGCTAGCTTTGTACGAAGCAACCATCTTGCCATTAACAATAATGGTTGGTGTGCCCTGAACGTTAGAATTGCTGCCCAAAGTCTTGTCGCGGTCAATCTTGGCACTGATGTTGTTGTTTGTGTAGTTGTGGTATGCGTCGAGCAGCTTCTGTGCGTCAACGCCACTGTTACGTGCATAATCCTTTAGCTTGCCTTCTAGCGTTTCTGTATCCATGTACGTGCTACTAGTCCAGGCACTGTCGTTAAATAGCGCTTCGTTAAACTTCCAATAAGCGTCTTCGCCACCAGCTAGGTAAGCTGCTTCGGCTGCTCGCATGGCGACATCTGAATAAGTATGGCCAATGTTGAAATTGCGATAGATAAACAGTACTTTATTCTTATACTTATCGCGAATTTCGCGCATCTCGCCGCTGATACTTTGGCAATAAGGACATGTAAAATCGGCATATTCAATGACCGTTACTTTGGCGTCCTTTGGACCGATGAAATGATCAGGTATTTGGCCATCCGACTGGTCAACTAGTTTTAGATTTGCCTCGTCAATTGGCTGAGACGACTTATCGTAAATGCTAGTATCTGCAGCTTTGTCGCTTGCCTCACTGTCTGATGTGGCTTCGGCTGCTTTATTGTTCTTGTTGGCGCCTGTAGTATAGTTGCTATATAGCGAGCACCCCAGCAGGATTATGCCGACCGATAACAGTGCTCCGATAAACAACAGAATAACGGCGATGTTATGTAGTGCTTTCTTATTCTGCGCCAGTTCATTGCGGTTAGGTTGGCAATATTTTACAATGCCTTCTGGTATTGAATCTTTAGTGCTGATGTCACGGCTAGCGCCGCTTTGCCGTGCAGCTTTAACTGTCTTGTCTGCGCTAGAGTGTTGACTGTTGCCCACCGTTTCTTTAGTCATTACAAAATTGCCTCGACTGCAGCCCAATCGGCGTTGCGGTTGTCTTCTGGGACGATTACTGAGACTTGGTCGCCTACATGTCCACGGAAGAATGTGACGGATGCCAATAGGACACGATATTCTTTGTCGCCAGCCTCTACATAGTACGCGCCATCGTGCTGTGTTAACGTGCCAACTAATTGTTTTCGCGCAACTGGGCCAATTTGCTTGTAAATGAATGAACCGTCGTCAGCAATAGTTAGTTTCAGGATGTCGCCTTCTACTAGTTTAGACTTACTAGCATAGTTGGCTGGTACGGGATATGATTTGCCGGCGTTGTCGTGCATGGACTGTCCATCAAAAACGCCCTCAATGACCTTGCCGGTAGCATCGCCAGCGGTGCGGTGTGGCATATCGTCATCGCCAACAATCGAATACAATAATTCTTTGGCGGCTGCTAGATTCTTCTCTGCTTCGTTTAATAAATTGCGTAGTCGCTTCACCTGCTTCTCTGGTAATGCAGACTCTTCGAAATTCTCGCTCATCTCTATAGTCTCTCTTTCTTTATCTTAAGATCTCATGCGAAATTATACCGCAGAGACTATGTGTAGTCAATAGTTAGGATGCTTTGTATGGGGCTGCATATTCAGTATTTAGCCAGAATAACATGAATACTTGATTATTGCGCAAATAATTTTATAATATTAACCATTAACCATTTGGTTATGTTCTTTCCAACTAGGAGGATTTATTATGGGCATCTGGGATCTTTTTCGTTCGAAGCGTTCTACGTCTGCAAGCAGTAACCCCAAAACGGATTTTACTAAAGAAGACAATAAAATGGATCTAACTATTACCCATCCTATGGAAACAGATGGTGATCGCGCCAATCAGGCAAGGTTGAACGGTGGTTATAGTGATGACACTTTTGAAAATGACATCACTCATCCTATTACACCTGAGGATGGCCGTAATCTCGATGTTGAAACGTCTAATAAAGTAATTGATAGTCCGGATATTTCGCGTCCAATTGTTGGCGACGAAGATCCTGCGGAGTTTGCCAAGTTCACTAGTATTGCCGACCCGTATGGCGTTACTTCTCGCTCTGACTCTGACAATGACGATGACGACAATCGCGGTTACAGCTCTGATGACAATGACAATTCTGTTTCTAACGACGATAACAGTTCTGACAACGACGATGATGACAATGACAGCAACAACGACGATGATGATTCCGATGGGGATGATGACGATAACGACAACAACGACGACGACAACAACAACAACAACAACGGTTCTAACTCTGATGATGACAATGACGATGACGACGATGACAGTTACGACTCCGACTCTGACGACAACGATTCCTACGACGACTAGAAAGTTATGGTGATAACAATGCTAGAAATAGTAATAACAATAATATAATCGTAGCGATTAGGTTAGTTAAGTCTGCCTCCTACCTTAAGCCCCTGTCTTACGACAGGGGCTGTCTTTTTGTCCTATATCTATGTGTGCCGTGAGGTATTGCTAAACTTTAAGCCCCCTGCCATATGACAGGGGGCTTGTTCTATAACAATTTGTTCGCAACCAGTTCAATGAAGTGAACTAAGCCAGTTCAACCTTGGCGCCAGCCTCTTCTAGAGCCTTCTTGGCAGCCTCAGCTTCGTCCTTAGAAACCTTTTCTTTGACAACTACAGGGGCTTCTTCAACCATCTTCTTGGCGTCGCCTAGACCTTGGCCAGTCAATTCCTTAACAGCCTTGATCACAGCAACTTTCTGCGAACCAGCCTCGACTAGTTTGACATCAAACTCAGTCTTTTCTTCAGCGGCAGCAGCGCCATCAGCAGGACCAGCAGCAACTGCAACAGCGGCAGCAGCTGGCTCAATGCCGTATTCGTCCTTTAGGACGTTCTTTAGTTCGTTGACTTCTAGAACAGTCAACTGAGTTAGCTCTTCAGCTAATTTCTTTACATCAGCCATGATATTCTCCTTTATTAATTAGTGGTTGCAAATATTAAATTACGCATTCGCGTGATCGGCAATACCACCCAATAGTGCGTGCAAATTGCCAGATAGTGCGTTGGTAACGTCGTTGACCGGCGATAGCAACTGTGCAACAGTCTGTGCGATTAGCTCGTTCTTGGTCGGTAGCTTTGATAGGGCTGTCACAGCGGCAGCGTCCATTGATTGACCGTTGTTATCGAAAGCACCGGCTAACTGCATTTCTTCGTGATTCTTGGCAAAGTTTGCTAGCACTTTCGCTGGCATAACCTCATCCTCGGCACTAATAGCGTACAGCACCTGCCCCTTCATATTGGCGGTGTCAATGTCTTTGAATGCGTCATGTTGCTGCATTGCAACGCGCATTAGGCGATTTTTCACCACCTTGATTTGCACATTGTTTTCGCGAGCGGCACGACGTAGATCCTGTAGATCCTTGACTGAAATACCTGCGTATTCCGCATAGGCAACAGTCTTGGCGTTGTCTAGGATTTCGTTTAATTCTGCAACCAAAGTTTCCTTTTTACTACGTGATATAGCCATAATACTCCTTTGGTTTTAGATAGTTGATTTATTGCGACTCAAATTGTTAATGTGTCGTCATCTAGAGTAGTTTTTATCTCGGTAGCATGATTAAGTCGATTGCCCAATCTGACCGCCACTGTCTCTGATAACGTTATAGATAGATTAGCACATTAGTTCATTTTTTACAAGTTCACTGCGGCAGCGCCTAAGGTATTGCGCAATGACTTATTTGGATCCTCGATGGCTTCGAGGCGCATGATAGCTTCGTGCTCGCTGTCGCCAATTTGATGCTGGCCATTTGGTAGCCGTTTAGAGCCGACCAAGTCAGGCTGGCTGATGCGTCGTCGTCGTGCATGAATCTCGGGCAAAATTTTAACTAACTCCATAATATCACTCTCGTCTGCCCCTGCGCCACGCGCCTTGTATATTACGTGTGCTTTTAGTCCGCAACGCATTTGATAGCGTTGCTCGGCAGTGACGACTTGAACTTCAGTAGGCACGCCACCGTACGTGAAAGTTATTTTAGCTAATGTTAAGCCGTCTTCGTCCTTGGCGGGTTTGGCATCAATCATGAAGGGCAAATTACCGTCGCTAAACTTATCTAAGTCAGAATGACTGCCTGATAAATCAGCCATTACACGGTCAATGTAATCGGGCATGCCTGCAATATGAACAGGCGAAATTTTTGAATTAGCGATGCGTGGCATCGTCGCAGGCGAGTGATATACACCATTGACTAGCTCTGTAAATACTCGGCGCTGTTCGGGTTCGTCTTTGCAGATTAGAGTGATACCCATGATATCCATTGGGTCGTGTTCGATTTTATCTTTAAGATCTTGCGCAAAGTCATCATTAGACTGAACGTCTTTCGACGGCGACGACTTACGCTCTTCTTGGTACAGTTTCCATGCTAAAGATCCACGTGACTTTAGGCGGAAACGGCCAATCGTGCCATCGTCTTCGTCGGAAATATCGACGTTCGGGTCATTAGTGGTTATCGTGCCAAAGACTGCCTCGCTCGGCCCACTAACCTCTACTGCAGATTCTGCATTGAATGCCATTGGCAAGCCAAATATATTGTCTAGGCTGTCGCGTACGAGGCGTTTTGCACTAGAACGCCGACTACCCGTGCAATCGAACTGGTCAACGCAATGCAACATAATTTCTGCGCTATCAACCAAGTCTTGATGTCCCATATTGGCCAGGCGGATTTCCTTGGTGCGTGAACTTAGTGCCATTGCCAAGCTATCGAACCCAATCATTTCTGACATAGGCTCTAGAATTTGCTCTACAAAGGTAATGTCCTGCAACGTAGCTAAGTTATTGCTAGGTCGAGCGTTGAGGCGCTGCAAAGCCTCGGCTGCGGCAATTAGCAAAGATTCGATATTGATATTTTCGACTGCGGTCCGCAATGTTTCGGCTCGTGCCATAGGGGCAATTTCCTCCCAAAGTGCCGTATCTATGTTGCCTTGCTGATTATTCGGTAGATTAAGACCTAGTGTGGCTAGGCTGGTTTCACGCAGTTTGCTGATCCTGGTGCGATCGCCTAATAGGCCTGCAATGTATACTTTCTTCTGACGGTCAGTTGTTGGGTCACTACTAAACTTATTGTCGCGTAGATAATCGCTGAGAATGTGCTGTACTTTACGATCTGTGACACCACCGTCGCCAGCGTGTGCATGATCATAAATAACGCCCAGCGCAGCTGCGGTATAGGCTTCGTCATTTATTTCATTTCGCGCAAACTCACGCACGATTTTATGCTGCTCGTTTAGCGCGCTAAGCTCAGTTGCCTTGTTGATCTGATTATCAGTGCTACGACTTTGATTAACAACATCAATAAACTGTTCCAGTGGTACACGTGTACTTTTAGGTAAGTCAGGATAAGGATAGCGTTCGCCCCTCATCTGGTATGATTCGTATGACATATTACTAATTAAATTATACCATATGTCAAACTTTTGTGCTTTAAGTAAAAGTTAGGCTATTTGCGGATAATTCTAACAATTTGCGCGGCGGCATCTAGTTCGCAGTACGCGCCAATTGGTATGGTAACTGTATCGGCATTATGTCCAATAGCCAAACCTGACAAAACTGGTACGTTTGGTATATATTGCAGTATACGCTCCTCGATAATTTGGCGCGCATCGAGTGATACAAAGTCGCCATACCCACCTGCTCCTTCGTTGGGACAGTCGACAAAATCGCCAATTATCACACCTTTTACGCCGTCGAACACACCAGCTTGATACATCTGAGCTAGTGCCATGTCTAACATGGGGATTGTTACGTCTACGTCCTCGATAAAGAGGATTTTGTCGTGTAAGTCTAATTGATATGGCGTGCCTGTTAGCCAACTGAGCTCTTGTAGATTGCCGCCAACAATATCGCCCGCCGCTTTACCGGAGCACAGTGCGTGCATCGCATGACCGCTAGGGTTGTGTAGCTCTACGCTATGCCAGTCGGTAAATAAGAACTTATGCCAATAGCTGTATGTATATTGGTTGCATTTACCATCTTTTACCATGCTCGATTCGACAAAATTTGGTGTGATCATTGGTGCGTGATAGGTTACTAGTCCAGTGCGCTGGTAAATAACGTTCAAGATTGGCGTCACGTCACTAAAGCCACTGATTATAGGTGCTTGACTGGCTAGTTTTTGCAGATTGCTGTTTGCGCTGAGATATGGCAGCGTTTGCACGGCACCGTAGCCACCAGGCAGACAAAAGATTGCATCGGTATCAGCTGTGAGAATTTCATTTGCGCGACCTGCTGGTGTGCCAGCTGTGTAGCCGTTGTTGCTATATGCGGACTGGTCGGATAACTTAGCCTTGCCATTTAGAACGTTGCCATACAGCAAAGATTCCTTGGCCAAATTGCTGCCGATCGACGTGGCTAAACCTAGGTTTAATAAAAATTGCTGCGAAGCTTTGACGCGTTTTTCGATCAGTGGCGATGAAGGGTCGACAATACACGCGGTATCGCCTGCACTGAGTGGTTTAGGGTAAACTTTGGTAGACAATTTACTTTCCCATTATGCAAGTTATTCTGGTAAACGTGCAAAAATATGATCAAAATCTAACCAGCGTACATCGCGATGCGACCATTTATCATTCAAATTAGAATAACGAATAGTCGGAACGCAAGCATGGATCATTGTATTGTTACCTAGATAGATTCCAGTATGTGACATGCGATTAGTATTCCAAGTGCCTTTGAAAAATATTAAATCACCAGCTTGTGCAGCGTCGTCTTTGATTGGTTCGCAGTAGTCGAATATACCCTGAACGGTTTCGTGTCCGATTTGCCACCCTGCTTGGTTCATGCAATATCCAATAAAGCCTGAGCAGTCGAAGGAGGTTTCGGGGCGATGTCCACTCCAAACGTAGGGAAAATCAATAAACTGCTGTGCGGCGCGGATTAGCTTGGCGTGGCGTGGGCGATCTTTGACTAGATCATAATTAAAATCATAGCTAGGCGATTTAGTTAGTTCAGAGGCGTTAGGATACTTGCTGATTGGGAATAGGTCTGGTCGACAGCCGTGGCTGCGTAGATAAGCAGCATAAGCGCACATTTCTTGATCCGTAAGGAAACTATCCATGACAGAGTTTAAGTCATAATTAGTTAACTTTACGTCTAACACGTTGCCGTCCTGCGGCGTAGTTGTGAATGTATATTGGCGACGTGGCTCCCTAAGTGTCGCCATCAGTTCACGGATTTCGGGGTCACTGACATGGAAGTCAGGTTTGCGTGCGCTTAGTATGGCGATTAGAACGTAGGGATCGTGCCAAATGCGCTGAATATCGTAATGGTACTCGCTGTAACCGGGTTTAGTATATTCAATATTAGAAATTTTGTCGCGCAATTCATCCTCGAAGGCTGCGTACTCCGCCTCGGCCTCTAACATCTCTTTGTCGTCGGCGACAAATCTGGCGTTAGGAATAAGGGCAGTTAAATGTCTATCTTCTACTTCATTCATCAAAGACTATTTTACCATAAATAACCTGTAGAATAAGCTAAAATCCCCGCCTTGTGAGCGGGAATTTATAGTTATATTGAACCTAATTCTAGAAACTTAGGTCAACCTTGATGCCAGGACCCATGGTGGTTGTAACATTGGCTGACAGTAGGTAGTTGCCCTTTAGTGAGCTCGGGCGTGCTGCTTTGATGCTAGCAATTAGAACGTTGGCGTTCTCTAGTAGTTTATCAGCACCGAATGACACCTTACCGATGCCCATGTGGATGTTACCCTGCTTGTCGACGCGGTACTCAACCTTGCCTGCTTTAGCCTGCTTTACGGCCTCGACTGGGTTTGCACTAACTGTACCTGCCTTAGGATTTGGCATTAGACCACGTGGACCTAGTAGGCGTGCGAAGCGACCTAGCTTGGGCATAAACTGTGGGGTTGCAACTAGGACGTCGAAGTTTAGATTCTCTTTCTCTAGTAATTCCTTGACTTCAGATTCACCTGCATAGGTTGCACCAGCAGCCTTGGCGGCCTCGACGTCACTGTCGCTAACTAGGGCAGCAACTTTGACATCTTTACCAGTACCGTTTGGTAGTACTACGGTTGAACGGATGTTCTGATCAGCCTGCTTAGGATCGACGCCTAGACGTAGATGCATTTCGACGGTGCTATCAAATTTGGTTGTAGCAGTCTTGGTGGCTAGCTCTAAAGCCTCCTTTAAGCCGTATAGTTTACCAGCTTCAATTTGCTTGGCAACGTTGCGGTAGTTTTTGCCTTTGCGCTCAGCTAGAGTGCGAGTTTTAGGTGCTGGACCCTTTTCAAGGTTAGCGGTTGCACCATCTTGCGGTGTAGTGTCACCAGCCTCTTTGCGTGCTTGACGCTCTGCCTCGGCTTCTGCGGCTTTGACATTCTTCTCACTGCGCTTACCAGCCTTAGCGAAATGCTCTTCGTCCGTAGTTGCTTCTTCAGCTACCTCGGTGTCTTTAACGACTTCCTTTGCGTCGTCTTCAGTATCAGCCTTTGCCTCGGCAATTGCTGTCTCAATCTCAGCAATAGTATTCTTCTCGGTTAGCTCTAGACCTAAGCCCTTAGCCTCCTCTAGTAGATCAGCTTTCTTAGCCATAATTCTCCTTTCGTGGTTCTAACGATGTTGCCATCTCCCACAAATTAATTATTTAATTAACGTTTAGCCTTCGACGACCACGCCCATTGAACGAGCAGTACCAGCGACAATCTTCTTAGCTGCTTCTAGGTCATTAGCGTTCAAGAACTTCATTTTCTTCTCGGCGATTTCAGCAACCTGTGCGTCGGTAATTTTACCAACTTTGTCGGCTTGTGGTTTGCCTGAGCCCTTCTTGATGCCAGCAGCTTCGCGAATTAGATCGTCAACTGGCTGACCTAGACAAGTCCAACGGAACTTGCGACCTTCTAGAACCTGTAGGTGAACAATAACTTCCTTGCCCATCATGTCCTTAGTCTGTTCGTTGAATGGATTAATGAAATCCATCATATTTAGACCCCACTGGCCAAGTGTTGAACCTACTGGAGGACCAGCGGTTGCACGACCGGCAGGAATGCGCAACTTAAGGTTGCCCAAAACTTTTTCCTTTGCCATCTCGATATATCCTTTACTTATAATTATAAGTGCGTAACGTACTTATACTACACTAAATCTTCTTAACCTGCAAGGCATCCAGCTCGACCGATGTGTCACGACCAAACATGCTGACCATAACCTTGATCTTGCCTTTAACTGGGTCAATTTCTGAAACGCTGCCTTCAAATCCTTTGAATGGGCCATCGGTAATATTGACTACCTCGCCGATTACCAGATCGATGTCGTGCTTCGGCTCAGTCAAGCCCATGCGCTTTTTGATCTTCTCAATTTCTTTTTCACTAACTGGTGTTGGATTGGTGCCTGTACCAACAAATCCTGTGACGTCAGGAGTATTGCGAATCATAAACCAAGTTTCATCGGTTAGCTTCATTTCAACTAATACGTAGCTCTGAAAGATCTTTTGATCGACTACCTTGCGCTTACCATTCTTGATGACAATCATTTTTTCCTTTGGCACTAGGACATTAAAGACTTTATCGGCCATATCAACGCCCTGAATACGTTGTCGGATTTGATCGGCTACTTTCTCTTCGTAACCCGCGTATGTATGAATTGCATACCACTGTCGACGGCTGTCGTAACGCTGTTCTGCTTTTTTCATTATAATATTACCTCCTCAATTAACCATTGCGACACAAAATCACATAGTGTAACAAACACGCCAATAACCACACAGAATATCATGATCGCTAAAGTTAGCTTCCAGGTAGCTGCGCGATTTGGCCATTGCACCTGTTTTAGCTCGCGCCAACTATCGCGGAAATAGTGCCCAATGGCTATAAATGGGCGCGCAATCCATACTGGTTTAGTATCAGCTGGGGTGGCTTTGGTGGTTGATTTTGCGCTCCTGCTGCGCTTATCAGACTTTGTGCTAGTTGCCGGCTTCGCCTTTTTTACTGGTGCTTTCTCGGCAACAGTTTTGCGTTTTGCTGGCATAGCTGTTCTGGTATTCGACGTCGCCTTGATGCGTCGGACTACCTTCTTTTTGCTGTCTTCACTCGCCATTTTACTCCTTACTTAAAAGAGCTTGAATACTCAAGCTGTCAAGTCTATTTTATAGCATATGCTAGAAATGTGCAAATTACCTGCCGCTATTAACTATTGCGCCAAAGAAGGTGTTTGCAATAAAGTCGAGGATTAATGTATGTAGATTAAACATCATGATGATACCCAACACACACATGCCAACGCCAATCAGCTGATACTTGTTATAGCTATTAGCGCCCCAGCCAAAGTTGTCAGCAATTTGCTTGTAGAATCTTACCATTAGAAAACCTAGCACGGCGATGATAATGCCTACGATAAACCATGTAATGTTGAACTCGTACTTCATATGCTAGCAATTATAGCATATCTATTTGGCGCGAGGTAATTCAAAGCTAAAGCACGATCCTTGATTAAGCTCGCTTTCTATGCGGATTTGTGTACCTATTTTGCGCGCTAACTGATCAACAACATGTAGACCTAAACCAGTGCCAGATGTTTCGCGAGTGCGATAATCTTCGCTGCGCCAGAAGCGTTGGAATACATGCGGCATATCAGATTTACTGATGCCAATACCGGTATCTTTGACGTAAAATTTGACATGCTTGCTATCACTGCCGGGCTCGACACCTATAGTTACACCGCCAGTCTTGGTATATTTCAGGGCGTTAGTAAGGATGTTCTGCATGATTTCCTCGATTGCCATGCTTGGTACGCTGACTGTGCCTTTGGTATTAATATTATGCTTTAAATATAGACCGCGTTTATCAGCTTCGCCTTGATATTTAGATATTAGCGAGTTCATGAAATTCTCGATGTTAATGTCTTCGTTATCCATGTATACGCCTCGCTGAGCGCGGCTAAGTGTCGAAAGGTCGTTTACTATTTGACCTAGATATAGAATCTGATTGTGTGCAGCGTCTAGTGTCTTACCGAAGACTGCGGGGTCGGCCTTCTTCTGCAGTAAGAATTGCAGGTTTGATAAAGCACCTTCGGCAATTGCCACTGGTGTGCGCAATTCGTGACTGACTACGCTAATAAACTCGTCGCGTTCATCATCTAACGATTTCTGCTTAGTAATATCTCGCGCAATTACGATGTAGCCATCGATAGACTTGCGCCCGTGCGAGCTATCGTAATCTTCGTGAATTGGTAGTAATGATAGGTGCAGGTTTATTCTCTGGTTGTCACTATATTGCAATAGTAAATCATTACGTTCGACTACTTTATCGCTAGTCGCTAGGTCACTGAGTTTTACAGGCTGTCCATCTTCGTTAACCAGATGAAAAACATTGTTAATTGAAAGTCCACTGAGGTTGCGGTTTGTGTCGAGTAGGTCTAGGGCTGCGGAGTTATATAACTGAATTAAGTTATTATTGTCGGCGCTGATGACCAAATCTTTCATGTTGTTCACTACTGCGCGTAACCGCTTGGTTTGTAAATGTTCGCGGAGCTTTAGTCTGTTATAGTCGCGTAGCTGGATTGCCCCGCTCTCGCGTAGAGCATAGATGAAATAGGCGACAAAACAAGCAGCCAGCATGCCAGTGAGAATTGTCATAAATCTACCAGCTGGTACATGCGGCGAAGTTAGCCAACCGATAACTGTGCATGAAAGTGCAATTATGTCGCCGGTCAATAGCCACTTTCGCCCCAGTACAATGCCGGTTGCGGCTAGTAGTATTAGCCAGGACGTTGCAATGATTTCAACAGTATCAATTTGTGTAATCCATAGAGAAAATAGTGCCAATGATCCGTAGAATATGACGAACATACCTTTAATCCACCGCGTGCTACGTGGTGGTATGGCAAAAGCTAGCAGATTAAGTGTTAATAATACACTGATAACGACGTGGGTGATATCCACGCTCAAGTATTTAATTGGTCGCACCGAAATAACCTGGGTATTGCTTAGTGACGATGTGATTAAGAATACTAGCTGAATTGCAGCAATCATGAAACTAGTCCAACGAATTGTGCGGATTACAGTCTTGTTTAACCTAATGTGCTCAGTGCTACGTCGCTTCATAGTGCTTATTCTAGCATATTATTGTAACTATAGATATGGTGAGTAATGTTTTAATTTGTCGCGTTTTGCCTTTGCGTTTGGGCAAATCAATTCTAAGTCGGACCAAAAGGCTGCGCTGTGATCCATATGTTTAATGTGATTTAGTTCGTGTAATATGACGTAATCGCACAATTCGTCAGGGAGAGTCATTAACATGATGTTTAATGAAATTGTACCGTTAGAGCTGCGGCTGCCCCAGCGTGTCTTGGCGTGGCTAATGCGGAATTTGTTTATATCAATGGTAAAGTCGTGCTCGATGGCTAGCTGGTACAACCGCCGCCGCAGATAGCTATAAGCTTCTGTTTTTAGGCACTTCTCCACCGCATCACGTACGTGCTGCTGGATTACACTGTCCATAGCGTCGCTGGGGTGTGTAACTGTTATTGTATGCTCAGTTACTCGACTACCCCAACGCACTCCGGGTTTGATTTGTAGTGTGTGACTATGACCAATTTTATCACCGTTACTGTATGGGTGATTCGCCTTAATGCGACTAAGATTGGCTTTGATATGCATTCGATTGTCGTCTAAGAACTTCTGCAGTGCTGATACATTGACGATTCGTGGTGCGTAGATTGTTAGTGATCCATTGATAGATATTTGATATGTGATAATTGGACGACGGATGCGTTTAATCTTGACCATACCAAAATCTACATCGGCGAATTCCTGAGTAGACGTCTTTGATGAACTACTTTGCGTCAACATGACTATCGATGTTGATACTGCGAGTAGGTTTCGTGGAGCTTGCTCGGCGCGCAGCTGCATTAGCTGTGCTGGCTGCATTGATGGTTGGTACGGCTCGACCGCTGGCTACAATGCGTTTTAGAACATTGCGTGCTTGGGCGTCATAGTTATGCTTACCGCTAATTACGATTACATTGTCGCGATCAGCTCGCGGCTCTTCGTAGCGCTCGGTAAACTGTGCTAATTGTTCGGGCGTTAGGCTTTGCTTATACTTGTCGCCTGGATTATTTTCACTGCGATGTAGAGCGCGCCGGCGAATTGTGGCTGTATCTGTTTGTACTACGATAACCAGCATCTTGTACCCTGCCTTGCGTGCCTTTGCCGCTAGTTTGCGACGATCAAGCTCTCTATTAAAGCCACCATCGATGACAAAGGTGCGCTTGGTGCGCAATAACTGTTCAATCATTAGGTTATTCATTTGGTTAACGATTTCGTTTTCGGTTTTGCTATAGGTATGCTTAGAAAATAGCATCCAACGAATGCGGTCTGGGCTAGCAATTGCGGCGCCAAATGTGTCGGCGAATCTTTCGGCAAAATACGACTTTCCTGAACCTGGCACGCCAACGACAACCATCACAATTGGACTGGTTAATGTCAATGTTTCCATCTATCTACTCTCCTAAATTTTAACTATATCTACTATATCACATATTTGCCGCTAGCTTGTGCAGGATGGTAATATTGAATTATGCTTAATAATATAATATGATATCTATCATACGGGCATAGCTCAGTTGGTAGAGCACAGGTCTCCAAAACCTGGTGTCGGCAGTTCGAACCTGTCTGCCCGTGCCATGAAATTATTAAACAGCCCCATCGTGGGCTGTTTTTATTATTTGTATTATTCATACACCAGATTACCGTTGTAACTATGGCTACGATATTTGCAATTTAACGTCACACAAAGTCGCTATATTGCAGGTTGTTATCTGCAATCGTTGTATTACTGTCTACGTATTATAGATAATATGCCACTCTTTACATGAATTGTGCTATTGGTTATAATGAATAACAGTTAAGGTAATATTGAGGGAAGAGACAGACATATATGAAATTGTTGATGCTGGGATGGGAGCTACCGCCGCATAACAGTGGCGGTCTTGGCGTCGCCTGCTATCAGATGGCTAAAGCACTTGCTGGACAAGGCCTAGATATTAAGTTTATGTTGCCATATAAGGCTGACAGTAGCAAAACGGATCAGTTTATGGAGGTTATACCTGCCACTGATGCAAAGCCAATGATCGACAAAGATGGCAATTACGTGGCTATGGGGGCTTATTCAGGTAACTGCATTTGGTGTCATGGATCTCGCACATGTCGTCATGCTAAGGCTTACGGCAAAGGCTTTGTTGCTGCAACTCACCAGTATGCCGACCGAGTTGAAAATATTATCGAGCAACGTCACATGCACCCTGATATTATTCACGCACATGATTGGCTAACCATGGAAGCCGGTGTTCGAGCCAAGAAGATCACTGGTGCACCGTTGGTTATTCATGTTCATGCTACTGAGTTCGATCGTGCCGGTGGGCATCGTGGTAACCCTCTAATCCACGATATCGAATTCTATAGCTTGCACATGGCTGATCAGATTTTTGCAGTGTCGCAAATCACCAAAGACATCATTTGTCGTGAATACGGCATTCCAGCTAGTAAAGTAGAAGTCATTCACAATTCCATTGACCCTAGTGAGCTGACTCGTACAACAGTACAGTCAAACAACTATACATATATTAGAAAGATGCACGAACTCGGCTATACAACAGTTGTTAGTATTGGTCGACTAACTGTGCAGAAAGGTTTGTCGTACTTACTAGAGGCCGCAGCTCTAGCAATCAGTAAAAATCCTAAGTTATTATTCGTAGTTGCTGGCTCTGGCGAACAGCGCGACCAGCTGATCGAACAAGTAGCTGACTTGGGTATATCGGATCGTGTTATCTTTACTGGCTTTGTGCGTGGCTCTAAATTCCGTGAGCTATACGAGCTCGGTGATATCTTTATTATGCCGTCTGTTAGCGAACCATTTGGTCTAACTGCTTTGGAGGCTGCTTACTATAATTCTGCAATCTTGTTATCTAAAACCTCTGGTGTTGGTGAGGTATTACATAGTGTAATGCGTTTTGATTACTGGGATACACGCAAGATGGCTGATCAAATCATTGGTATTTCGTTATCACCTGCCTTGCACGATGATCTGGTTGAAGGAGCTCGCAATGAGTATCTCAGCTGTAATTGGGGTGATGTCGCCCGCAAGATGACCGTACAGTACAATCGCTTAATCCAAGCATATAAAAAATCATCTAGAAAGAATCATAGGGAGGTAAAAAATGTCTAAGTCAATTCAACTATATCTGCACGTTCATCAGCCATGGCGTGTGCGTGAGTATTCTGCGTTTGACACTGGTACAAATCACAGCTACTTTGGCAGTAACAATGCGCGAATCTTGCGCAAGGTAGCCGCTAAGTCTTATTTGCCGACGAACGCGGTACTAAAGGACTTACTGAACCGTTACCCTGAGTTTAAATTTAGTATTTCTATTACTGGTACCTTTATTGAGCAGTGCGAGCAGTACGCTCCAGAGGTGTTGGATAGTTTCAAGGACTTGGTTAAAACTGGACGAGTTGAGATCATTGGCGAGACATATTATCATTCACTAGCTTTCTTCTATAACCGTGCTGAGTTTGATCGCCAAGTTGCACTTCACGCCAAGCGCATTCAAGAACTATTTGGCGTAACGCCTACTGCATTCCGTAATACTGAACTTGCCTACAATAACGATCTAGGCAAATGGGCAGATATCCATGGTTATAAAGCCGTGCTGGCTGAGGGCTGGGAGAAAATGTTGGGCTGGCGTAGTCCGAATTACGTATACCAACCGAATAATACGTCACGTACACGGTTACTGCTAAAAAATTATAGGCTTAGCGATGACATCGCCTTCCGTTTTGGCGACCGTACTTGGAAGGAATATCCGTTGACTGCTGATAAGTACGTTGAATGGATTGACGAAGACAAGGATTCTCCGTTGACCAACATTTTCATTGACTATGAGACATTTGGTGAACACCAGTGGGCCGATACTGGCATCTTCGAGTTCCTACGGAGCTTACCAAAGGAGTGGCTAAAGGATAAAGATCATAAATTTATGACTATTAGCCAAGCAGCTGAAGCTTATGCACCAGCTGATAGCTTAGATGTACCGTACACCACAACATGGGCGGATTCCGAGCGTGATTTGTCAGCTTGGTTGGGCAATCGCATGCAGCAGGAATCACAGCATTACTTATACTCATTGGCACCGGCTATTATGGCAACCGAAGATGTTAATCTGATTGGCGACTGGCGTCGACTAACCACTTCTGATCACCCGTATTATATGAGTACAAAATATTGGAATGATGGCGATGTGCATGCGTATTTCTCGCCGTATAAATCACCATACGATGCATTCTTGTGTTATATGAATGCATTACGTGATATTCGCTATCGTCTAATCGAGCACCAAGAACATACGCGAATCAATTAGTTTAATTAAGGCAAGGAGGTAGAGACAATATGGCAAGACCACTGATTCTATCAAACGGTAGTCTGGCGGTTTGCATGGACAATACTGCGTCAGTTAGCGATCTCTACTTTCCGTATGTTGGACTGAGCAATCACGCTGACGCACTGACACCACACCACAAAGTCGGTGTTTATGTTAACGATGCAATTCATTGGCTAGATGACGGAACTTGGAATATTGCGCAGGACTACTATCCGGGACGTTTAATTGGCCGAACTATCGCCGATAACCCGTGGTTGGATATACGAATTGAGTTTCAGGACTTTGTTGATTATGAATTAAATGTTTTTGCGCGAAATATTCATTTGATTAACACTTCGGACCGCAACCGGAATGTTAAGTTGTATTTACACCAGGCATTTGTCTTAAATGAAGCCTCTGATGGACGTGATACTGCAGAGTATATACCGGCTAAAGCTGTGTCGAATATCCACTACCCTGTTATTTATCACTATAAGGGCAATATCACGTTTGCCCTGACCGGTGATGTGGCATGTCATGGCGAGTCAGCTGTGCCATTTGATAGCTTTAGTGTTGGTCGCTTTGGTGGTATCGGTCCGAGTCATCGTGATGGTGTGTGGTGTGATGCAGCTGACGGACGATTGGCACAGAACCCCATAGAGCATGGCTTAACAGATTCGATTATTCAGTTTAATGTCAATCTAGCGCCGCACGACTCGGCTCGCGTGCATTACGAGCTAGCTGCTGGCGATAGTTTAGACGCCGCGCTGCATGATTTGCGCCGCTTTAATGCTGAAGGATTTGATAGTCGCCTAGGGTCTACTGACGAGTATTGGGGCACGTGGATTAAGCCGGCTGCAAGCTTAGCGGCTACTAAGGTCGATGGTTCTTACCGTTACACTTTTATTGATTCGCTATTATTGCTAAAGGCTATGACTGATAATCATGGTGCCATAATATCTAGTCTCGACACTGAGACACTACGGCATACTAGTCGCGCTTACAATGGCTGTTGTCCACGCGACGGTGCTGTGGCTACTTTGACATATGCAAAATTAGGCTATAATCGCGAGGCGCTCAATTTCTATAGTTTTATGGCATCTACCCTTTCGAATGAAGGCTATTTAAATCAGGTCTATCGTCCAGATGGTAGCCTCGGTCAGTTATCGCACTCTTGGTTACATAACGGTAAGGCTGTACTTCCAATTCAAACGGATCAGACGGCTACAGTTCTGTATTCGTTCTGCCGATCAGCGCAAATAGCCCTAGCAAATAAGGCTAATGTTGCTGAATGGAAACGCCTATTCAATAAACTAGCTATACCTGCAGCAAACTTCCTATCGGACTACATAGATCCAACGACTAAATTGCCTAAGCCGTCGTATGACATTTGGGGAGTGGTTTACGAGACTACGACATACACTACGGCTGTAACATACAAGGCACTGTCATTAGCGGCTGATCTAGCCGAGCATTTTAAGGATACTGGTAATGCTATTAAATATCGAACTACCGCCGACGAGATGCGTGATAATGCCTATATGCTGTGGAATAAACGGCGTAATTACTTTTATCGTGGGTTTACTAGAAACGACAACAATATTATTGGCTATGACGAAACGATTGACGCATCTAGTTTTTATGCCGCCTGGTATTACGGGCTGTTTGACGATGATCTGATAGCTGATGCTCAGCGTACACTGTCTAGTCGATTTAATTTAACGGATGACAAGCCACGTTCACCGCGATACGAGAGTGACGGCTATGGTGGATATGAAAACACCTGGTATATTACGACGCTATGGTTGGCGCAATACCAAATCAGTCGGTATAATACTAATTACGGTAAAAATGCTCTGGATTGGGTTGATCAAACAATTGAAAACCGTAATGGTCTAGCTGAACAGGTTAACTTGGGCGGCGACCAAGTGATTTCGGCTTCTCCGACTACATGGTCTCACGTTGAATATATTAATACATGTCTGTGTTATGGACGTCCAGAAACTAGCTCTGAGAGAAAGAGAGACGTATGAAGTTTAGTCCCAGTAAATATGATCGACCGGTATTCGGCAAAATCTGCTCTGAGTATAATCTAACCTATTATGGCACAGCGATTCCTAGTGACGATAGTGACTATACACCCGTGCGTGGTCTGACTGCATCACCAGAACAGGTTGATGATAACTATTCGCGCGGTATTATTAGTGGCTACCCTGTGCAGCTGTTGCAGCGTACGCATGATGTGCTGCTATCTAATATGCCTGAACATAATCAGACGTGGACGATTTGTGAGATCGATATGCACAGACAGGATCTGCCGCATTTTTATCTAAACGGCCTGTCCGATGATGATCAATATAGCTCTGTACTGATATCATTTCTGCGTATGTACGAGATTGATTTGGCTAGCTTGGGTCAGCCCATTTTAGACAAGTTTCGCGATCACTTTTGCTTGTATATTACACCAGATGACATACCGGCCGTGCAGCAACTCTTTACGTTAGAGATTCAAAATATGCTAGCATCATACTTTGCTAACATAGATATCGAGATTGATGGAGGCAAGTTATATATATACTCAGTCGAGAGGCCTATCAAGTTGCCCACTATCGACAAAATGTTACGGATTGGCCTATGGTTAGCTAGCCGAATAGATTATATGGCGAAATAACGTCATTATGCTTGCGTAATAACGGCGTATCTGCTACTATAATCAATAGATTTGCCGCCTTAGCTCAGTGGTAGAGCACTTCCATGGTAAGGAAGGGGTCTCGAGTTCAAGTCTCGAAGGCGGCTCCATATTTTGACTGTTTAGACGCCCTACCGGGCGTCTATTTATTTACAGATCGGAAATTCTATGTTATAATATTCAAATCTTGGCGATCGCCAAGATTCGCACCTTTGATTGGAGGACAAATGGAGAGTCATTCGGGGAGAACATTCAACGAGAACGAATATTATGATAGCATCAAGAAGTTGGTCGCAGGTCTGTGGGATAGATGGCGATATGTCTGTCAGCTCAAAAGTTCATTGTCAACACTTCTAATTCGTAGTAATCGCTATAGAGAAGAGAGACATTTAAAACGTGCTATCATATGCAAGGATATTCTAAAACGTATTACACTAGTTAAAGATGATGCTAGCAAAATGATTGATATGAAGGATGCGATTTCGAGGAGAGATGTTGAGAGTTTAATGAAGCTCGCAGATGTCGCTCATCAATTGGAAAAACACTGCACTGCCTTAGTAAAATCTTTTAGGTCTAAGAAGCTAGCTAATTCATATGAATCATTGAGTCGTAAAGTTGAATTCAGACCTGATTATATTGAGGAATGTGGTATTCAAATTGATAAGATAGACGAAATTTTCCGTGAACTTGAACGCAAGGAGTGTGAATCACCTGAAAGTTTCAATAGAGCTGTTTTATGTGCTTGCTATTGTTTGACTGCAGATGATATACTTATCCGCGCTCAAATAAATGTAAACTATCGTATTATGCTTGGGTGAACTGCATATCCTGCCGCCGTTCTCTATTGAGCCTTAATGCGATATTTAATATCTCGTAGTGGCTCGTTGGGGGTAATTGCTGATTTTTAATCGCAGTCACCCCCATTTTATTTGGTATTATTGGCATTTTATGATAATATATATTCGATATGGCAAAGAGCAATAGTAAGTCAAAGCGCAAGTTTATCGGTATTGTTAGTGCTGATGGCAAGACTCGTCTGTACACGAGCATTAACCCGCAGAACCGCACCAACAGTAGCAAGGGCAAATTGACTCTAAAGAAGTACAATCCTAAGACTCGTCAGCACGAAGTCTTTACGGAAACGAAGAAGAATCTTGGCCGCAACGAAGTCAAGCCAAAGAAGCACTAGTATCCAGGTTAGTACTACGCAAATAGCACCCGTATAAGGGTGCTATTTAGTTTTGCTAGTTTTGCTGGTATGGTGTCCCCTTTTCTTTGCTAGTTTGCCTTTGTTAACTTTGTTCGCTCTAGCTGGCTTAGACCAAGGATAGTTACGATACCGAGTGTTAATGTGATAGCGCAGATTAGCAAATTCCAACCAGTAGGTACACCTGGAAACACTTGCACCAACGAGCCTAACATAAAGCCCATGATAATTAGATAAGTCGGTGCTGGATAACGGCTCATTAATGTTTCGAGTATTTTAGTGGTAGCTAGAATACCAGCGATTAGGCCAACCCCTAAGGGGATTAGGAATGGCAAATACAGTGATTTAATCGCAAACAACATTTCATCATAAAGGCCGAGTAACAGCATAAAATAAGAGAAACTAATGCCCGGTAGCACCAAAGCTATAGCAGCAATAAACCCTGCAACAAATAGCATTAAAACGCTGCCTATGCTCGCTGTCATTGTCGTGCTATTGCCACTTGCTTTAAACAGCGCCATTAAGGCGATTAGTGCTATACCAATTGCAATATATGCTAGATTAATCCAGTGAAATTTTGTTATCTTGGCCTCGCGCAACATAATTGGTATGCCTGCTAATACTACGCCCATAAAGAAGAACATAGCCGGCATTGTGTAGGTATTTACTAGATGATCCAGTGGTTTAGCTGCAATTAGAATACCTAGCCCACCGCCTAGCGCGAACAGCAATAAAAAGGCTAGCTGTTTGCGCCAGTCTTTCCTCAGGTCTGCCACTGCTTTAATTAGACGCGTGTATATACCCAAGATTATAGCGGTTGTTCCACCGCTAACGCCTGGCACCAGCATGGTCGCGCCGACGATAAAGCCCTTTAGAACGGTTTTTACGTGGTCAATCATTGCCCTCCTTGATTATGATTAGGATATATTCCAATTATACCAAAAACAGCCCTCTTTCGGGCTGTTAATAATATCGCGCACATGGTGCTGGGGGAGGGATTCGAACCCCCGAACTCATTACGAGGGCAGATTTACAGTCTGCAGCGGTTGACCACTTCGCTACCCCAGCACTAATTCAATGTGGAGCCAATTCTCGGATTCGAACCGAGGACCTGATGCTTACAAAGCAACTGCTCTAACCAGCTGAGCTAAATTGGCATTATCAAAGTGCTTTTATTATATTAGCAAAGTTGAATGATTAATTCAACCTAAACATTAATTTTCTTTGACTGTTTGATACGGGTATTGTTGCCGTGCGAGCGCATTCGGCTGGCTAATTTGCGCAGTTTCTCAGCACGATCATTTTCGCCGATGCGACTAAGTGCATCAGCTAGCAACCCCAACGACTGTGGGTTGCGCTCTAGGTCGACTGCGGTCTCTAATTCTCTGATCATGCGCTTGGTGTCGCCTAATTTCTCGAGAACCTTAGCGTAAGATATGTGGCGTGACGCAACATTACCTTCTAGCTGTAATGCCTGTTCGAAGGCCTGTGCCGCTCGCTCGTACTTCCCCACTTCGTAATAAATAAGACCTACATTATGTAGTGACGATGGGCTAGGCTTTAGGCTCTGGGTAATTTCAAAGCACTCAACTGCGTCATCTAATTGTCCTTGCTTTGCATATAGAATACCCAAACGGTTGTATGCTCGCGCATTGCGCTCATCAAAGCGCAAAATAGTTAGTAGTGCCTTCTCGGCTCGTAGGTATTTCTTGTCTTTGATAGCTCCCAAGGAGATATCCCATAGCTTGTTTAGCTGTTCTTCTAAACGTGATGGTTTGTACTCAACCTCTTGATGATTAGGGCAAAGCACAATCGCCATAGCGATTAAAAATAGTGCAATTAGTGCATACATACTATGCTAATTATAACACATTGCTAGGTTTAATAGCTGTGCCTTCACATTGCCGTTCGCTTGAATGCTACTCGCTGTGGTGCTGATCAGTTGTAAGTTGTCTGCGAGCTTTGCGTCACGCTCGACTTTGCCTGATTGGTGAATGTACTCTGTAAGCTTGGCTAACATATTGACGAATTGCATTGCATCCGAACGGTCTTTATATGGCGCCACTAGCGCTAATCTAGTGTCGATTGTACCAGTTATAAATCGTTTAGCTATGCGTATTTGCTTGGCGGCATTTTCAAACTCAGAAGAGTTATTAATTAGTCGACACATGCTAGCTGGACGACGATTTGCTAGAAACATAATCTGGGCTGACTTTACAGAATCTAGTCCGCTCAGTAAAGAGCTGCATGCATTGACTGATGGCTGGCATATGTCAATTACCTGTGTCCGACTAAGAATGGTCTGCGGAATGTTAGCAATGTGGTGTGTGGTAAACAAGTAATTTACATTAGGTGCCGGCTCTTCCACAATCTTCAAGATATGCTCGAAAACGCCTGGCGCAGTGTGGTCAATATCGTCCATAATAATTACTAGTCGTTCACTGCGCTTGTCACGCACAATTCTAGTTATGTACTCAATATCGTCAGCATTAATAATGGCGGTCTTTTGTGCATTATGTAGGGTTGGCGTTAGATAAACCACGTTAGCGCCTGCTAACTGGCGTCCAAGTGTCCTAGCAATCGTACTAAGGCCAACACCAACTGCGCCGGTTAACATCATCGCTTGAGTTGGGCTGTCTAGATAACGTTCTATTAATGCACGTGTATACTCATCTAATACTAATTTGCTAGCAGACTGGCTAGATTTCATGGCGTTCCTCGATGGCGTGCTGAAAATCGTGCGGTAAATCGGCTGTAAATGTCATGCGCTGGTTGCCATTGTCGCATGGTACAGTAATTTCTAGCTGATAAGCATGTAGCCATAGTCGATCGCCATATTTGCCGTGGCCATAGACGGGGTCGCCGATAATTGGTGCACCTATATGGCTGAGATGCACGCGTAACTGATGTGTTCGGCCTGTTAGGGGCTTTAGCTCGACAAGGGCTGTGTCGTCGCTAAACAGCTTGACGACTTGGTAATTGGTAATTGCAGATTTCCCCTTGCCATCTACCTTGAATGCGCTAGGGCGACGGATGTCGCGGGTGATTGGCAGGTCGATCTGCGCTGACAAATGCCTTGGTGCACGCTCGATTAGCGCGAGGTAAGTTTTGTGTGCCTTTCGTTCGCTAAACTGCTTTTGTAGAAAGCTAGCTGTTTTTAGGTTCTTAGCGCAAATTAATACGCCACTAGTTGCGCGATCCAGACGATGCACAATGCCTAGGCGATTATTGCTGGCGTTTTCGGCTGCTTCACTATCGTCAAATCGCGACCGTACAAAATCTGCGACTGTAAACTCGTCATTCAATTCGCCTTTGCTGTGCGTTAGCATGCCCGCTGGTTTATTGATGACTACTACGTTATCATTCTCGAATAGAACCTGCTTCTGGAATGTGGCAATAACAGCGGTATAGTCGGTCTTCTCGGGCTCTTTAAGCGTTACTGCCGCGTCACCTTCTATATCATAGGCAGGCTTTTTGACCACAGTACCGTTGACTGATGCATGACCATCTTTAATTAGCTTTTGAATAGAAGCACGCGACAGGTTGCTGTATTGACTAGCCAAGTAAGCGTCGAGTCGCATTTAGTCCCCGTAATAATTGATGCCGATCGCATCTTTAACTTGCGTTAGCGTCTGGCTGGCAATATATGCTGCCTTCTCAGACCCTTGGTGCAATATTTCATATATCTCTGCTGGATTCTTCTCTAGCTCTGCCCGCTTCTCGCGAATTGGCCGCAGTAGATTATTTAGAATTTCGAACAGATATTTTTTTACAACTACGTCACCGAGGCCACCCTTTTGGTACTGTTCTTTATATTCTGCCACCTTTGGGTCATTAGGTGCAAAAACATCCAAATATTCAAACACCATATTGCCTTCGATTTTGCCTGGGTCTGACACGTGAATGTGATCGGGGTCAGTGTACATACTGAATACTTTGTCGTGTAATGTCTTCTCGTCGTCCGATAGATAAATACAGTTACCCAGCGATTTACTCATCTTAGCATTGCCATCTAGTCCTGGTAGACGGCGACTCAGTCCTCCAGGTGGCAGAATGGCCTCTGGCTCAATTAGGACGTCTTCGTTATATGTTTGATTGAACGCGCGAACAATTTCCCGGGTCTGCTCGATCATTGGTAACTGATCCTCGCCAACCGGCACCCACTTAGCTTTAAACGCCGTAATGTCGGCTGCTTGTGAAATCGGATAGACCACAAAGCCAGTTGGCACACCATCGCCGAAATTCTTCTGTTTGATTTCGCTCTTTACGGTCGGGTTACGCTCTAGTCGATTAATCGAAACTAGATTCATATAATACATGGTCAATTCAGTTAGCGCAGGTACTTGAGACTGAATGAAAATAGTAGTTTTAGCGGGATCAATACCAACCGATAAATAGTCTAACGCTACCTGCAGTACGTTGTCGCGCACCTTGGCGGGATTTTTGGCGTTGTCAGTTAACGCCTGAGTATCTGCAATCATAATGAAGGGATCGTATTTATTAGAGTTCTGTAGTTCGACTCGCCGTCGCAACGAACCAATGTAATGACCTAAGTGTAGTCGTCCAGTCGGGCGATCACCTGTTAAAAAAATATCTTTCATAATTATTATTATACCATCTATAACAGGCTATTTGCGGACGCCAAACATCACCCAGCCTGTACCTGCAACTTTGTACTTGCCGTTAAATTTCTCAGGCGACTTCCATCGATAGGTGTCGTAATCGTCAGCTAAGCGCTCCCACTCGTCTTCGCCTAAATCAAACTCTTGCTCGTAGGGCTCGCGGTTGTAGACGATGATTAAATCAGTCCAAGGCGAAGTACAGTCTCCGTTGCTGTCCGTGTTGTCCACCATGAAGCCTACCATTCCCGGTGCTGCCCATTCGTTATAGATGTCTTCGTGTGCTGTACCAGATTTGTCTGTTAGACCGGGTAACATCTTTCGCAGTTCAATAAGACCTTTGTAATAATTGTATAAGTCAGTATTTTCGGTAATTTCATGCCAATCTAAGCGGTTTAACGCAATTGGTGCATCATGTGAATTGTCATTGCCGTCTTTTGTGCGGCGGAAAGTCGAGCCGCTCAGCATAAATGGCCGTCCTTGGCAGGTCATGTAAATCGCCACGGCCAGGCGATACTGGCGCATTCGTTGTGTCTCGTCTGGTGTTGTTTCAGCCAGCTTGTCCCACAACGTCTGATTGTCGTGCGCACTAACATAATTGATGATCTGTCCTGGTGTCTTGATAGGTGAGCCATTGACGCGCCAAGCCTTGACGGCATCTAACAAACGGCGTTCAGTATGCGGCGCTCCATTAACAAAGCCGGTATCTTTCTTGTTTCCTGCACTGCCCTTGATTAAATCACGGGTGTCGTCACAGAAGATACCTATATTAACATCTAGTTTGCCCATGTTGCCCTTGTGTGCTAGGTCTACATTGGTAGCAGTCTTGTCGGCAGACCAAGGCTCGCCGTAAATTAGTTTTTCGCTTTTGCCGTACTTGTCATCTAGTTTGGCGCGAATATCGTTCATTAAATCGACATCTAATAAGCCCATTAAGTCAAAACGAAAACCGTCGATGTGATATTCGCGTGCCCAGTACATAACACTATCCACGATGTATTTATGTACCATCGGGCGTTCACTAGCCACATCGTTGCCACAACCCGAGCCGTTAGACAGGCTGCCGTCCTCCCATGTGCGGTAGTAGTAATATGGCATAGTTTTTTGAAAGGTGTGGTCTAAATTCCAGGTGTGATTGTAAACTACATCCATGATGACACGAAAGCCGTTCTGGTGTAGTGCCTGAATGGCTGCTTTGAGCTCGCGCACTCGTACTTCGCCATGATGCGGATCAGATGAATACGAGCCTTCGGGTACATTGTAGTTTACTGGGTCGTAACCCCAGTTGAATTGTGTGCTATCGTTTTCGTCTACCGAGCCGTAGTCGTAAATCGGCATCAGCTGTATGTGGGTAATGCCAAGATTCTTTAAATAAGTTATACCTGTCGGCTGGTCACCTCGGTCGTCTAATGTTGTGTTACTCTGTGTGAAAGCCAGATATTTACCGCGCAAGTCCTCTGGCCAACCGCCATGTGGATCCCAAGAAAACTCTTTGACGTGTAGTTCATCAATCACGGTTTCAGGTGTGGGTGCGGGCGCCTTGTCTTGCCACCAATCCTCAGGATTAACCTGTCGCATATCAATTACCATGCTACGCGCGCCATTAACGCCAGCTGCCTTAGCGTAAGGATCACCAGATAATGTCGTTACGCCATCGATAGTTACGGCAAAATCGTAATACATGCCGTGTAGGCTCTCGCGAATATATACCGACCAGACGCCGGTTTGATAATCTAGTTCCATTGGCTGAGACCAATAACGCCGTGTACCGGGTTCGCCATCTTTGTAGAAGTTGATTTCTACCCGATCGGCTACTGGTGACCACAGCTTAATCGATGTGCCGCCACCATCGCATACTGCACCTAAGTCGTTGCCAGTGTAAACTTTTCGCTGGAAGTCTGCACTGTTATATAGCTCTACCCATTCCTTTGCCGTCTTCATGTCTGTGTTCCTCTGATGTATTTAATTATAACATAGAAAAAGCCAGATATCTTTTGATGTGGCGCCAATGTGGCTATCTCTTAGCCGATTCTTCCTTATTGGACGGACTCGCTATTGCTGTAATACGGTTAACTAATTCGTTGCCATACTTGCGGCGCTCTTCAGGCGTTAGACCATAGTTAGTTTTAAGCCGTAGTTGGGACTTGCTATCCTAGGATAATTTACTAGTCAAGTTCGATATTTCTACCAGTATATTATCTATGTTTAATGTGGGTGTATTGTGTGTGATGTTGTAGTCAATAGCTGACACGCTATCCCATAGTTTATCTATAATATCAGTATTTTTCTGATCGGTACACGAATCATACATACCAAGTAGTGACATCATATGACCTATTACGATTTGATACGGTATGATCTTATGTGTGATTTCATAGCCTTGAACTTTAAGGCGTTTTATTATATCGGCATTATCAGTAACAGCGTCAAATTGGGGCTTTGACAGAATATGATCAAAATGGTTGCTATCGAAGTCCTCGCCAATAATCCTGGCGATTGAAGTATAAGCCCTTGCGATTGATGCGCTGTCCCGTAAACTTACCTGGTCTGCGATTCTACGTATCCTACGAGACATGTTATCAATGGGTTTGATTGCATTTAGAGCTGTCATAATGGTGGCTGGCGATTCGTAGGGCGCAACGAGTAACAGCTCTCTACAATAGTTAGTCACAGCTTTCTCGTTATTTAAACGCTCAGTAATAGAGTGCCAATAGGCTAATTTAATCTCGTTGTGACTATGATCCTGTTTAACTGAATATAGATCCGCATTCGCCATAATGGTTATATTATATAGCAAAACTACAGCGGTATGGCATTATGCCTAAAATAGTGAACGTTAGCCCATGCTTACTAATCGACGTACACCTATCTGACCTCGTCGATCAATTCTGTAGGCCGTTTTTGTCTGGTACAATATAGATATGTATGAGGCTGAAATGAATGTCAGCGAATTAGAAGCAAAGATAGTACAAAGATTGCGAGCTGCGGGTATTGAGTCGGCGCGATTGGATGCTGGGGTGATTATTGGCCACGTTTTAGGTCGGTCGCGCGAGTGGCTACTGGCACATGATGACGCCTTGGTGTCTAGTGAGGATAGTCGGCGTGTTGAAGAATTGGCGCTCCGTCGAGCCAGGCGCGAGCCACTGGCTTATATTATGGGATATAAAGAGTTCTATGGGCGGCGATTTATGGTCACGTCTGACGTCCTAATACCCCGCCCCGAGAGCGAGGTGATGATTGATGTGCTATCTGACGTGATCGCTCGTGGCAATGCGCAAACTATCGATGACGCTACTAAGTGTAATTACGGTTCTCGTGCCTATAGGCTAATAGACATTGGCACGGGTAGCGGCTGTTTAGGTATTACAGCAAAACTAGAGCACCCCGAATTAGATGTAACCCTACTGGATATTTCAGACAAAACGCTAGAAGTAGCGCGAAAAAATGCTGAGCAATTATGTGCCGACGTTAAGTTGGTTAGGTCTGACTTATTGAACAATATTGATGGGAAATTTGACATCATCCTGGCTAACCTGCCCTATGTTAACCCCAATTGGGATTACTTGTCGCCCGAACTGAAATACGAGCCGGATCTGGCGCTATATGCCAGTGATGATGGCTTGGCGTTGATCTATAAGCTGATTAACCAGGTGCCGGCGCATTTGGTTAGAGACGGCTATATAATTCTAGAAATGGACACACCGCAAATTGAGCGTATAGCAACGTACGCTGAGGCACGTGGACTCTCCATAATTCGCAAGCTACCATTTACGTTAGTATTAGAATATTCTTCACTAAGAAGTAAATAACACCTAGCGACACTAAAGTGTAATCTTACTCGCCGCGTTATAGGGCAAGACTTTGGCCTTACACTAGTTCTGGCACGTTGTAACCCAGTAGCTCGGCGTAATACAGGGCGCGCTGGCTATCCAGATGCATAACTGTAATGCGACGGCGCAGGTCCTCGACCGAATACACTTTACCTATTAGGGTTTTGTCATTGCTAGTGACATGTGGTCTGTTTGTCCTACACTGACTACTGCTGGCGAGTTCCTTTAATCGTTTATCCAAGTCCTGAATATTGACGTGGGTTGGATTGTGCCGTGCGCTGACCTCTTGATAGACTCGATAGCCCATTATTAGATAGTCTAGCATCGGCTCGATTTCGCACGTATCGCCCGACCAGTAAATGCCATCCGTGCGGCCACCCTTGCCCATTCTGGTGATATTAATCGAATAGCACGCTAATAAATTCGTATGCTTAGTGGGTGTCATCTCGGTTGATATGTAGCCTTCGTTTAGATTGGTGTGCTCACTAATTAAGTCATTAACGCGATCAATGGACATCAACTGATAGCACTCGCGCGGCACGCCAAAACTCCGTAGCAGCCGCTTGATTTCGCGCCGCTGCCGTAGTCCGCCGTAGCCAATAGTTGTTCGGCGATGTAGTACATTGTAGCTATGCATCACCATATTACCCAGCGATCCGGCATGGTCACTGTGTGTATGGCTAAGCAGCACCACTAGGTATTTGGCGTTCAGGAAGTCCGGCAGATTAACTAGTCGGGCGAAAGTTTGCTCGCCACATTCTAATAACAACACGCCACGATCTGGTAGGTTCAGATATGCACTATTGCTGCCGTAATTGGGGTTAAAGCCGGCGCCGCAGCCCAGGAAATGAAGGTCTAATTTGCTCATGTCTATATTATAACGCAAATAAAAGCCACCGTTGGTTAACGGTGGCAATGGTGTGAGGTTTATGGATGATTAATCAGCGTAGGCATCTTCCATGGCAAAGAAATTGGCAATCGCCAGCTCTACTTGCTCGACTGTTTGTCGATAATTATTGACAAAGGAATCCTGATCGATTATGCGCTCCTCTGACTGTTGCGCCGAACTTTTTGTGGCATGAAATGTCACGCACGGATCCAGATGCGAGTTGTCGGATAGAATTTTGTAGGGTCCGTAGGCTGTTGATACGTTCTGATGGATATATTCCATTAGACGCTGTGCCTGGCTGGATGGCCGAGTTCTACAGCTAAAGCCGTAGGAGGCTTTTACGTTACCGTTATCGTTAGTGTCGAAACAGGCGATATCGAGGCGTGACGTCAACTCATTCTCGATGCCGATGCGGTGACTAAAAGATAGACGTAGTTCGTCATCCTGGAATGCAATCGGTGTTAGGTAAAAATCCAATTTGCCGATATGATCGTATGGTATATTATTGAGATCAATCATTCGAGCAACGCTGTCTTTATCGTAAACCATAAAACTTCTTTCACTAGAACCGCCTGGAACTTCCAGAGCCGTTAACTATATTACACAATTATCATGTGGATTGTCAATAGTAGAGCGTCAGTTAAACAGTTAGACAGTTAAACAGCTAGACAGTATGCTAAACTAGTGGTAATAAACGAGGAGAGGTATGAAGAATGAGGTGGTAATATCGGCAGAGCACATCGATAAGGTTTATGGACGGAGAGAAAACTCGTTTCGAGCCTTGACTGATATCAATTTGCAGATTCGTCGTGGCGAGTCTGTGGCCATTGTAGGTAAGAGTGGTAGCGGTAAGTCTACTTTAACTCACATCTTGGCAACACTAGATCAGCCTACTAAAGGCAAAATTATTATTAATGGCAAAGATTTATCAAAGTTATCGAACCGTCAGCTAAACAAGTTGCGTAATCGGTCATTTGGCTTTGTCTTCCAGCAGTTCTTTATGAATAGTCGCGACACAGTGCTAAACAACGTGATGTTGCCTATGGTGATTGCTGGAGTGCGACCAAGTGTACGCAAACGCCGAGCGCTTGAAGCCTTAAAAACCGTTGAGCTAGAGGACAAAGCTAATGTTCGTGCGAACGACCTTTCTGGTGGCCAGAAGCAGCGCGTTTGTATAGCTCGCGCCATCGTTAACAACCCTACCCTGATTTTTGCCGATGAGCCAACTGGCAATCTAGATACCGCCACGGGTGATGTGATTGAGAACTTATTGTTTGGGCTAAATCGTGATAAAGGCATTACACTGGTGATAGTGACGCACGACCCTGAACTGGCAGTAAAATGTGATCGGCAGTTACACATTAAAGACGGTCGACTAGTGGATGCTAGTGAGGACTATTCTTGCGACGTAGCAGTGTTGCCGCAGGTGAAGAATAGCGAGATTACAAATGGAGGTCGAAAATGAAGTTTTACGATATGGTGCGTTTGGCTAATGCTAGCCTGTGGCGGAATAAATCACGCACCCTGCTGACCGTGCTGGCTATCTTTGTTAGCGCTTTTACTATAATTATGACTACTGGCATTAATATGGGTGTCAATGATTACATCGATCGACAGGTTGCTTCGGTTGGCGCCAAAGGGTATCTACAGGTTATGCAAAAGGCAACTGCCGATAGGACGACGTCGCTAATGGGTGGCAGTAATGATGTGCAGGAATATACAGATAGTACAACTAGCCATTCAGCTACTATGACGCAGGTTGATATCGACAAGATTCGTAAAGTTAAGGGTATTAAGAGCGCAAAAAATTACAAGACGGCCAGTAGTGACTATGTGTCGCTCGGTGGAAACAATAAAAAGTATAAGTTTAACGTGATGATCCTGCCGACTGAGAGTATTCATTTGGATTTGGCTGCTGGGCGCAATGTCGACATGAATAGTGATCAGGCGGAGCTGGTCTTGCCGGATAAATACCTATCTGCGCTTGGCTTTGACTCGGCAAAGTCTGCGTTAGGTAAAGAGGTAAAGATTGGCGCAACCGCCTCGGTAACCAAGCAGCATGACGAAGTGACTATGAAAATCGTAGGCGTGCAGAACGAGAGTGTGGTCGGCTTTGGCTCGGGCTGGATCAATGATGCCGCTGGTCAGGCGATTAATAATATTGTGATGGCAGGAATGCCAGATGAGTATCGCAACCAATCTTATGAGGTGGTAGCACAATTAGAGACTGGCTATTACGATCGTGCTGATGAGGTAAAGAACGAGCTAAAGGAAATGGGCTACGCCGCCATGACTTTGGATGATAGTATTTTGATGATGAAGTCATTCTTTAACGCCATCACTACAGTGCTAACAATTTTTGGTGCAATTGCTCTGGTGGCGGCTTCGATTGGCGTCATTAATACGCTATACATGGCAGTACAAGAGCGTACACGCGAGATTGGACTACAGAAATCAATGGGACTTAGTAGCGGTAAGGTTTTTGGTATGTTCAGCTTGGAGGCTATTGCACTTGGTTTCTGGGGTGGCGTATTGGCGGTTTTAGCGGCATATATAGCTAAAGCCGTTGTTAATCCACTGGCCTCTAATACATTCTTAGCTGGTCTACATGGCTTTACTCTTATTGTCTTCAGCCCAGTGTATCTTATCTTAACAGTAGTGATGGTAATGTTGATTGCCTTCCTTGCCGGTACGCTACCTGCCCGGCGTGCTGCTAGTAAAGATCCAATTGAAGCCCTGAGATATGAGTAATTACTTAATTACTCTGCGTGATTAGAGGTTAACAAATTCTAATTACAGCTAGATTATGTTGGATTAGTTAGTAGCCTTGTTGCGATTTGATTTATTAAAACCGATTACATATGTAGCCAAAGGCAGTACAAAGGTAAAGCCAAGTGGAGTCAGAATATCAGCTAAGCGACTCCACTGTAACGATTCGCCAAAGTAGATAATGCTGTATAAAATAGCAACAATTACCATGCCGATCACGAACATTGATACTAGTGACATTTGTGTGTAAATGCGTGCCGCAGAGATATGTAGCTTCTTTGGCAGGCGTATGGTAAATTGACCGACTAGGCGTCCTTTAGTTAGATAGCCCAGTGTCATTACGGCAATAGTGACGCACTCGCCTACTGTGATAAATACCGGATATGTCGCGAGGATGCCATCGTGTGGTAGCCATAATGTTGATAGAACAGATACACTTAGAATTAACAATATAACTATATCGACTGACATAAGCTTTAAAGCGAGAGCTAAATTCTCGTTCATTCGGTCTTTGAATAGCGCTGTACGCTTTGCGCGCGGTAAGTGTGCTAAGCCTAAAGCGTACATTGCTAACATTGGCAGGCACATCGTAGTTGCTACTGATAAGCTAGTCAGTATGATTGACATGAAGTTAACTTTGGCATCGGTATGCAGGATAAAATGATCTAAGTATACTGCAACTGCACCAAGTGCAAACATACCAGGCCACAGAAACCACAAATGGCTGGTCTTGTCGGCGTAATATCGCGTGGTATCGCGGTCGTTCTTTGGCGCTAGCTTGTTTAGGCTGCGTCCAATGCCATAGTTTACAATCATGCCTATGATAACAATGGTCACGCATACATATAGTGGCGCACCGTAGTCAGTGAATATTGTTAGTGCTATAGCTAGTGCTAGATTGACGACACTGTTGATTGCGACTAAATAATTTTTATTTTTACTCATATTCTATATTTTAGCACAAGCGCTGCGATTGATATAGCAGAAATGAGACCATTAGTCTTTCTTGAATAGTTTCAATCCAGCTGTCAATGTCAGCAGAGATAGAAATAGCGATGAAATGACTACAATCAAGATACCGATGTTATCTAGACTGATTACACTTAGTAAAGTTCGATACCATAGTGGCGTGGTTGATTGAACGGCGCTGACATACAGGCAATTTATCACGACATATAATATTGCTGACAGAATGGTTAATCCTATAATAACTGAACGTGTTAGTTGTCGTGTAGCGGCTGGCCGTACGCGTTTAATTAGATTGGCTTCTGAAATAACTTTGCCTTTTATAAAATAGCCGATAGCCATTGCTAACCCTGCGATTCCGCCCGTGGCTAATGCGTAATCTGCGCGGTTAGCATTGTTGCCTGACGTAGAATTACCGCTGTATAACACGGCTGCTATCGATGTGATAGCTACAATTAACACTATTACACCGTTAATCAGCATAACCTTGCGGTTGACGGTCTTAGTTATATCGGCGTATTTAGCTAGACTGGCGTGTTCTTTCTTGTCTAGAGATGTGGCAGTCAGAGCATAGAATCCCATTGTCAGCGCGCTAATTATTATGCCGACACATGGGCCGGTAGCCATGGTGTATAGCGGACTGTTAATGCTAGAGTAATTGGGTATCAAGATTGATATACCGATAGATATAACGCCACCCAATACAATAGCGCCAATCATATTGCATGCAATGAATACACCCGTCGAATCAATTGAACCGTTACGGTCACGCATATTACCGGAAATAGTTTGCATGTTTACAACGTTACCTACTGTAGCATTGACTATCAGCATAACCACTAGTGGCAGCCATGTTACATACCATGCTGGATTATGAATAGCGGTCGCCAAGCATATGCCGAATACGATCATGTTGGTAAAGAATAATATGTGTTGTGATTTTGCAAAACGGTTCATTGTAGCCCCCTCTAGCTATTATTAGGTTGATGGAATAGATAGCGCAGATAATCGCGCACCATTCGACTGCCACTGATTATTGGTAGATAAGCCGACAAGACTTTAGCTACTTCGGTTGCCCAAGCTTGGTCGTCGTGCCAAATTGCTGCTGCATTGCGCATCTGTTCGTATAGCGATGTGATCTCTGCTTTATAATCCTTGCCGTGAACGATTAATGCCACTGATGGGCTAACATCTGCAACGCCACCATCGTTTGTTGAAACTAGCAAATCTAGGTTGCCTAGATCTTTCATAAATGAAGTGCCGCAGGCTTCTAGCCCTACCACTGGGACATTGATTGATATATCAGAACCTACACTCATAGCCTTGGCTAATGATTCGTCGTAATCGGTAATATAATGCACGCGCTCACGCAGTACGGGATCGTCAGTGATTTTATGTAGCATAACCTGTAGTCGGTCGTATGTCGTGTCACCCACGCCTACATTACCTGCCATCATGCCAGCCATAATGTAGTGAGCATTATTCTCTAATAGAATTTGCTTTAGTTGGTCGATGTCTTCGAATGGCATCCACGGTCGTTTATAAGCAACAAAGCGACGCTTGAAATCAAACAGCAGCGCGTCTTCTGGTATCTGGATAATATCACCATACTGATCGCGGCGATGACTGAGTTCGCGGTTTAGGTGCTGGCGACCTAGGCGTTTAAATTGGCGTAGCTTGGTAATTTCATTTTTGAATACATCAGCAATAACGACTTTGTAATCTTCGCCTGGCATGTTGAACTTATTGATGATTCCATTTTCGCGGTAGAACTGGAGGATTTCTGGTTGCAACCAGGTATCTAAATGAATACCATTGGTAATGGCGGCAAAATCAACCTTTTCGCCTGAAATATCGTGATAATCAGCTACACGTGCGTGCAACTTCGCTACGCCGTTCTTTGCTTCGGCTAGTTCAATCGTAAGGCTACTTAGCTTGATTCGGCCATTACTGAACATACTGCTGATAAAGTGCCTTAAGGCAGGTGATTTTACATTCGGGAATATATATTTTTGGAACTGATCATAGCTAAATTCCGATTCTGCTGCCTGCACCAATGTGTGGTTAGTATATAGTGTATGCTTGCGTACGTAGACGATGGCCTCGTATAAATCCATGCCATTTGCACATAGCTCATCTAGTCTAGCAATTGCCGCAAACACTGTAGCAGTTTCGTTTAGCTGCATTACAGCAGGCTTTAAATGCAACATTTTTAGCGCAGAATAACCACCGAAACCTAAGCTAGACATTTGATATAAACGGTGTTCACTTGATGGATCGCCTGCGTACAATGGGCCGAAATGTTCTTCAGTCATGCATACTAGCATGGTCGAGCCTAGCTGCTTGCGATAAATGTCTAATTGAGTGTCGGGCTGGCCATTAACTCGCAGAGGTGTAGAGCCAACTTTGGTAAAACCCTCGGTCTCGGGTGCTTTGGTAATATAGTCAAAATGTGGAACTAGACCCTCCATGTGTTGGTGCCGCTCTTCCCTGTAAAACGGTGTTAAGACGACGAAAGGAATTTCTAGATCCTCGGCACAACGTCTAGTATCAGCGGCTAATACTCCTAACCCGCCAGCACCGCGAATGCCGTTTTTAATATCATAAATCTCCATTGTCGTATAGACATATGGTCGATCGTAACTAATTTTGTGTATTAACGAGCGTCGGTCGATTGCACGGTAAAATTCCGACACCTCCTCAATTGATGGATGATTCTCTATATTCTCCTGCCCACTCATAACTAGGTATATATTAACAAACTAATGCTTATATTTCAAATAGAATGCCCCACCTGGTCCGCAGAGCAAGGTTGCAATCAAACTTAAAAATGCCACTGCGTGAGCGGTGACAGGTGCAGATACATTGGCAATGACAATTTAATTGCGCTGTCTATTCAGTAGGCAACAACGCCGCACGAAAAGCATAGTTGCCATACGCTCTATCATAATCATAGTTCATGTAAAACACTCCGACGTCATCTTTGCTAGAGTAATCTCCTCCTCGATCAGACCAGCGGCCTTTAACATGTGTAAATAAGCTAGTGGTACTGCCCCAGGACTGGCTGTGCGTGGCAACCGACTGTACCAGCTTATTCTCGTGTAGGGCTTGTCCACCGCAGGTTTCGTAGGTGCAGATATCCCAGTTGTATTTCCATTCAGCGTCAGCTCCCATTGACCAAGCCTTAGCTGTTCCGAAGCCATCTGAAGTTCTATACAGGTTTACATAAGGTGGCTTAGTTTGGTTTTTAAAGTAATCAACACTATTTGGCGTTGTCTGTTTATCTCTTGCTGTCAGATTGCCCATAGTATGGTCTATTGCGCCGCCAGACATGTCATAGATGCCCGTAACATTGCCCGTAGTCGAAGCTAGCTGACCAAGGGTGCCCGTGTAACCGCGACTAACATCATCAGCAAAACAAGCTTTGGGCGTCTTGATGGCGCCATGTTTAGAGTAAGACCCTTTGTTGCCGTTCGCTTGTGGTCCACAACCCGTGATGCCGTAGCTGATATTATTGTTGTCGTCTCTGGCACCTGAGCTTACTGCATTAATCTGCACCTTATTTACGTCTGTGCCATACTGCGAGGCGGATAGATAGGTTGCGGCACCCCACTCTGTCTGAATCAGCATGTGCGATTGATATTTAGACAGGCGCTGGTTGTTCTGTGTGGTTGCGGTGCCGTTGCCACCGGTATTAGCGTCGTCTTT
>ERZ1023974.53-NODE-53-length-72780-cov-23.389811_pt1 | contig 72780 bp, 57 predicted proteins | sample MGYA00380432_ERZ1023974 | MGnify/ENA primary metagenome ERZ1023974 (study PRJEB33179, sample SAMN07449058) | human gut metagenome | biome: Human-gut; feature: Human associated habitat; material: Faeces | host: Homo sapiens | place: India:Kasaragod | collected...
GACAACTACAAGCAGATCTGGGATCTGTACATCACCGATTCTACCTGCGACCCCACGCTGCTGGCTTCCAAGACCGGCAACGACGCTGTGGCCGAGTTTGTTGGTAAAAAGGCTGTCTTCTATCAGAACGGCACCTGGGCTTACAGCGACGTGAAGGATCTGGGCGACGACAACCTGGGTATGCTGCCCATCTACATCGGCGCTGAGGGCGAGGAGAACCAGGGCCTGTGCACCGGTTCCGAGAACTTCTGGTGCGTGAACAACACCTCTTCTGACGAGGACATTCAGGCCACTCTGGACTTCCTGTACTGGTGTGTCACCTCCGAGACCGGCACCAGCGCAATGGCTGATGATATGGGCTTTGTCATCCCCTTCAAGGCTGCAAAGGATTCCACCAACCCCCTGATCGCCATTGCAAACGACTACGTTGCAGCTGGCAAGACCAGTGTTGACTGGTGCTTCTCCACCATGCCTTCCGAGGAGTGGAAGAACGGCGTTGGTTCCGCTCTGACCGCTTACGCAGCAGGTACCGGCGATTGGAACGCCGTTGTCACTGCCTTCGTTGATGGCTGGGCCAAGGAGTACAAGCTGGCTAACGGCTAAGCGATTCTGACTTTCCCCTTTTATTTGTGTAAACCGTAATGGGAGGCGGGCGAGCTGTTCGCCCGCCTCCCTTTGTTTTGGAGGTATATCATGCAAAAGGCCATCAGCAAATATTGGCCGGTGTTCGTGCTTCCTACGCTGATCGCGTTCATCATCGGCTTTATCTGGCCCTTTATCTGGGGCATCTTCCTTTCCTTCCAGCGCTTCACCACCGTGAGCAAGACCACCTTTGTGGGCATCCAGAACTATATTTCCGTGTTCCAGGATTCCACCTTCCTGCACGCTTTCGGCTTTACGGCAGCGTTCACTGTGGTCTCCACCGTGCTCATCAATGTCTGCGCCTTTGCCATTGCAATCGTGCTGACCCGCGGCATCAAGGGCACCAACATCTTCCGTACCGTCTACTTTATGCCCAACCTGATCGGCGGCATCCTGCTGGGCTACATCTGGCAGATCCTGCTCAACGGCGTGCTGGCAAACCTGCAAAAGCCCCTGCTGGCGCTGGATGCCAAGGCCGGTTTCGTCGGTCTGGTCATTCTGATGTGCTGGCAGCAGATCGGTTATATGATGATCATCTACGTGGCCGGTCTGCAGAGCGTGCCCGGTGACCTGATCGAGGCTGCCAAGATCGACGGTGCTTCTGACCGCGAGATCCTGTTCAAGATCAAGCTGCCCATGGTCATGCCCAGCATCACCATCTGCACCTTCCTGACCCTGACCAACAGCTTTAAGCTGTTCGACCAGAACGTTGCCCTGACCGCAGGCGAACCTGCCAACGCCAGTGAAATGCTGGCCCTGAACATCTACAATACCTTCTATGGCCGCTCTGGTGCTCAGTGGAAAGGCATCGGCCAGGCAAAGGCTGTGGTATTCTTCCTGATCGTTGTGGTCATCTCTCTGGCGCAGCTCCACTTCACCCGTTCTAAGGAGGTCCAGCAGTAATGATTAAACAGAAAAAGTTGTGGGATAACATTCTCACCGTCATCATGGCCCTGCTTTGTCTGCTGTGGATCTACCCCATCGTCCTGATCCTGCTGAACAGCCTGAAAAAAGAGGGTACCTTTACCACCTCTACCGTGTTCCAGCTGCCCACCAGTGAGAGCTTTGCAGGCCTTTCCAACTACGTCTACGGCGTGATCAAAATGGGCTTCCTTTCCAGTCTGGGCTACAGCCTCGTCATTACCGTTTCCAGTGTGGCCCTCATCCTGCTGTGCTGCTCCATGACAGGCTGGTACCTGACCCGCGTGAACAACAAACTCAGCAAGTTTATGAACCTGCTCATCGTATTCTCGATGGTCGTCCCCTTCCAGATGGTCATGTTCACTCTGTCCAAGACCGCAGATACCCTCAAACTGAACACCCCCTGGAACATCTGCATCATCTACCTGGGCTTTGGTGCCGGTCTGGCCGTGTTCATGTTCACCGGCTTTATGAAGAGCGTTCCCATGGAGATCGAAGAAGCGGCCATGATCGATGGCTGTAACCCCATCCAGATCTTCTTCAAGATCGTGTTCCCCATCCTGAAGCCTACCATGATCTCCACCGCCATTCTGGAAACCATGTGGGTCTGGAACGACTACCTGCTGCCCACTCTGGTGCTGGATATCAAGAAGTACCGCACCATCCCCATGGCGATCCAGTATTTCCGCGGCGGCTATGGCCGTGTGGAGCTGGCTCCCATGATGGCCTGCATCATCATCGCCATCATCCCCATCATCATCCTGTACATGACCTGCCAGAAATACATCATTGAGGGTGTTGTTGCAGGCGCTGTCAAGGGTTAAGGAGGAGTTCACCATGCGAGCATGCGGCATTCTGATGCCCGTTTTTAGTCTGCCGGGGCCCTTTGGCATCGGCACGCTGGGGAAAGAAGCCTTTTCGTTCGTGGATTTTCTGGCCCGTGCAAAGCAGACCTATTGGCAGATCCTGCCCATTGGCCCCACCGGCTACGGTGACAGTCCCTACCAGAGCTTTTCCGCCTTTGCCGGGAACCCCTACTTTATCGATTTCCGTGTCCTGCACGAGCAGGGCTATCTGACCGCCGATGAGATTCCCGCTGAGGTTCCGGTTGGACCGGTGGACTACGGCGTGCTCTACCAGCAGCGCCCGGTGGTGCTGCAAAAAGCCGCCGACCGTCTGCTGGCTGCAGCCAGCGTGGAGTACAAAGACTTCTGCACGGCACAGAGCTTCTGGCTGGACGATTACGCCCTGTTCATGGCTATCAAGGCCGAACAGGGACAGGCAGGCCTGTGTGACTGGCCGGATGACCTGCGCACCCGCCAGCCCGCTGCCGTAGCCGCTGCCAGGGAGCGTCTGGCCGGGCAGGTGGATTATTTCAAGGCGGTGCAATTCTTCTTCTACACCCAGTGGAACGCCCTGAAAGCCTATGCCAACGGCAAGGGCATTCAGCTGGTGGGAGATATCCCCATCTACGTCAGCCCGGATTCCAGCGATCTGTGGACGCGGCCGGAGCTCTTCCAGACCGACGGCCAAACCCACCTGACGCAGGTGGCAGGCTGCCCCCCGGATGCCTTTGCGGCAGACGGTCAGCTCTGGGGCAATCCGCTCTACGACTGGCCCCGCCATAAGGCCGAGGATTTCGCCTGGTGGAAGCGCCGGATGCAGCACGCCACTTCGATTTATGATGTCGTGCGCATCGACCACTTCCGTGGTTTTGAGAGCTACTACGCCATCCCTGCCGGAAACAAGACAGCGGCAGGCGGCCACTGGGAAAAGGGGCCGGATCGTGCTTTCATCAATGCCATCCACGAGACCCTGGGTCAGGGCGGCATCATTGCGGAGGATCTGGGATACCTGACCCCTGAGGTCAAGACCATGCTGGCTGCCAGCGGCTACCCGGGCATGAAGATCATGCAGTTTGCCTTTGACAGCCGGGAACCGGGCAACTATCTTCCCTACACCTACCCTCACAACAGCGTGGTCTACACCGGCACCCATGACAATGTGACCACCGAGGGCTGGCGGCAATCTGCCAGCCCCGAGGATGTCCACTATGCCTGCCGTTACCTGCGCTGCCTGCCCGAGGATCTGACAGAGGCCATGATCTGCGCCTGCCTTGCCAGTGTTTCGGATATGGCCATCATCCCCATGGCCGACTGGCTGCATCTGGGCGCGGAGGCCCGCATCAACACCCCCAGCACCCAGGGAGCCAACTGGCAGTGGCGGCTGGACACCCCGCTTACCAGTCTGCTGGCCGAGCATATTGCCGATCTGACAGCACTGTATGACCGGGCTCCGGCTGCGGCAGACCGCTAAAACGTTCCTTCTTCTTTTCTCCCCATACAAAGACGGCAGGCCCCAGCCCCTCCTTTCCGGAGGAACTGGTGCCCGCCGTCTCTTTTTGCATTATTTTTCAATTTTCACACAACATTTTTTCGCCGCATCCCGCGCAGGACGTTCCATATATTTCCGCGCTGAACCGTTTCTTTTTTACAAAACGGCCACAGTATCTTCACAATTCTTTCGCATTTGGGGTTTCATCGCTCTCTTGTTGTTTTTGGGCAATTATGCTATAATCCAATTAGCTTCATATCCGCCTTTGCGCGGATTTTACGAACGAAAGGAGTTTTCCACCATGGAATTTACCTATCATAGCACGATGCAGCTGCCCGCGTCCTATGCGGTTCTCTCCGAAGATGAAATGGTCTACACCGTTGGCGGCGCTTTTGAGCTGAATATCAACGCGCAGGATGTCCTGAATTTCACCGTTAATGTCGGTGTCAACCTGGTACGTATGCTGGGTCAGGCTGCCATCAGCAACACCATTGCCGGTATCATTGACATGCGGAACGATGGTCTGACCACGATGGGTGCCATTGAGCATTACTGGGGCCGCCAGACTCCCGTGGGCAAGACCATGACTGTGGTTGCTGCCGGTTTTGCAGGCGTTTATGTCTACTACTGGGCTAGGTCTGCTATTGAAAGCTTCCTGTCCATTTACAATGACATGCGGAACATCTACAACGAGAGCGAAGCCAAAAATCAGGCACAGGCCGCAGGTACAGCAGCTCTGGCCGCCTGAGTAAATCTTTGAAAGGAGCCTTTTATGGAAAACTTGCGTATGCCTGCATCTTATGCAACGCTTCCGGAAGAAGAGCTGCCGGAGATCTTTGGCGGCGGAGAACTGGGAGATGCATTGGACAGCTTTACGGATAACCTCCACCTGGACGATTTCTTCTTTCAGGGGGGGATCCTCTCCATCTCCATCTCGTTTGTGCCTCTGCTCCTGTTCAATGTTGTTGTTTCCGGCTACCGGTTTGTAGAAAACATTTACAAGAACCTGTCCAACTGGTTCGGTTATCACGATGATACCTTCTCTGCTGTTTCTAATTTCACGGATGAAATGCGCCAAAAACAGCAGCAGCGCGGTATCTGAGTCCTTTTCCCTGTAACACGAAAGAGCTTCACGATTCCGGCTTCTGCCGGAGTGTGAAGCTCTTTTTGTTTGGCCGGATCCAGATGTTCAAATGACCCGCAGGGCCCCCTGCTCCCGCAGACGGAGCAGATAGCAGCTGCCCGCACCGAACACCTTTTCTATCGCGTCGTGATACTTTGCCGTCAGCATACCGGGTACAAACGCCTGAATGGTCCCTGCAAAGCCGCCGCCCTGCATCCGCCAGGCTCCCCCCTGCCCCTCCAGCAGAGTCTGACTGAGGGCAAGCGCCACCGAGAGCCCCTGATGCCGTACGTCTGTGGAGCAGTAAACGTTCTGGCACAGGGCAAAAGAGGCATGTCCGCTTTCCAGAATCAGCTGCAGGAGGGCATTGAAATCCCCGCTGACCAGGGCATTCCGCTGGGCCAATGCGCGGGCATTCTCTTCAAAATAGTGGACTGCACGCAGAACAGCACGATCCCCGCAGGCTTTTCGCAGGCGTGGCAGAGCGGTCCAGAACTCCTGCTCCTTGACCTGCCCCAACACCTTACCGCCCAGACAGGCCGCCACCGATTCCATTTCATACCGGATGGCCGCAAACTCACCGGTCAGCTCGCTGTGACTGCCCCGGGTATCGGTCACGCAAAGGGTCATGTCCGCCGGGAGCAGCCCTGCCGTGTGGATCTTTTCTATCCGGGGCTTCTTTGGGTCGGCAAAATCCGCAAAGATGACCCCGCCCACGGCGCTGGTCAGCTGATCCAACAGGCCGCTGGGTTTTCCGAAATATGTATTTTCCGCATACTGGCAGATCTTCGCCAGCTCCGGCGCTGTCAGGCCACAGCCATATTCCCCGTTCAGGATGGCCGCCATTCCCATCTCAAAAGCCGCCGAGCTGGAAAGCCCGCTGCCCCGGAGCACGTCGCTGGCGGTATAGGCATCGAAGCCACCCACCGTCTTTCCCTGTGCCCGGAAACCTTCCGCAATGCCCCGGATCAAGCTGGCCGAATGGGTGCTCTCGCCCTGCTGGGGCTCGGCCTCGCTCAGGTCAATGACATCCAGCTTGTTGAAACCCCGGGATTTGACCCGGATAAAACCGTCGTCACTGGGGGATGCCACTGCGACCAGATCCAGCGTCACCGCTGCCGCAAGACCATACCCGTGCTGATGATCGGTGTGGTTGCCGCCCAGCTCCGCCCGGCCCGGAGCCGAGTAGACATGCACCTGCCGCCCGGGGCCATAGTACAACTCAAACTGTTCCAGCGCGGCGGCATACCGCTGCCGCTGGCGGGCCAGCACCGCCGGTTCTGTGCCATAGAGCGTGCAGAGCGCTTCGTCCCACTGCCCCGCAAGGATCTCCCGTCTGAGTTGTGTACTGGTCGCCATGGCCGTTCCTCCTCCACAAACGTTCTCCGCAAAGTCCGTGCATGAAGGCTCCATGCACTTGGGTTAGCCTTATTGTACTTCATTCCGCCCTCTTTTGCAATTTGAATCCGCAAAAAATCCAATTTCAGCGCGAAAAACAAAGTTTCGGATGTACTTTTGTTGAATTTGCAGATACAGTTATGATATACTGGAATCAAGAATGCGGTCAACTGGAGGAAACGATCATGGCAGATGTCTACAAGCAGTCCTTCAAACAGAATTACACCAATAATATTGAATTATCCATCTTCAACTGTGGTCTGGAGCGCTGTGCCCCGGGCCAGACCTGGGGCCCCGGTATCCGGGATCACTACCTGATCCATCTGGTGGTCTCGGGCAAGGGCACCTTTGAAGTGGGCGGCAAGACCTTTGAGGTCGTGCCGGGAGATCTGTTCTTTGCCCGGCCCAGTCAGCTCATCCGCTACTCTGCCGATGAGCAGCAGCCCTGGGAGTACAGTTGGGTCGGCTTCAACGGTGCCTGCGCTCACAAACTGGCGGCACAGCTGCCCTTTACCGACACTGCTCCTGTGCACCACACGCAGGACCCGGAGGGAATGCGGGCAGCCCTGACCAACATCTATTCTTCCCGTGGGTTAGAGCCTCAGGATGAGGCTGCCATGGTGGGGTACCTCTACCTGTTCATCTCCGCCCTGATGAAGGAGACCAGTGAGACGCGCCCCCACAACGCTTCCTCCTCCAATCAATATGTACTGAATGCCATCAAATACATCCAGTTCAACTATTCGCACGACATCTCCATCGACGATGTCGCCAAGAGCGTGGGCGTTTCCCGCAGTCATCTGTACCGGGTGTTTATGCTCAATGTGGGCAAGAGCCCCATCGATTATCTGACCGAATACCGCATCAACGAAGCCTGCAAGCTACTGAGGGCCGGAAACCTTTCCATTGCAGAGGTCGCCATCTCGGTGGGCTTCTTTGACCAGTTCTATTTTTCCCGGGTCTTCAAGCGGGCCAAGGGGATGCCGCCCAGCAAATACATTGCCGCCCAGAGTGAAAATGCAGATGCCCCCGCTTCGGAAGAAGCCTGACCCAATCCCATTCCAAAGGAGAATTTCCATGCCCTTACAAAAAAATCAGGTGCTGACCCTGACCATTGAGCGCCTGTCCAACGATGGCAGCGGCGTTGCTCACAGCCCGGACGGTGAGGCTGTGTTCATACCCGGCACCGCCCCCGGTGACGTTGCCGCCATCCGCATCGTCAAAGATTGCGGCCGCTACGCTTTCGGTATTCTGGATGCCATTCAGACTCCCTCGCCTGACCGTATCCCGGTAGATTGTGCAGTGGCCGCCCCCTGCGGTGGCTGCAGCCTGCGGCATCTGGATTATGCAGCCGAACTGCGCGCCAAGGGCGAAAGCGTTACCGATGCTTTCCGCCGCATTGGCGGGCTGGATGTACCCGTGCTGCCGCCCCTCCCCTCCCCCGAGATCGACCGCTACCGCAATAAGGTTCAATTCCCGGTGGGCCGTGATAAGAATGGCAAGCCCTGCATCGGTTTCTACGCCGGGCGCACCCACCGCATCGTTCCCTGCCCCGACTGCAAGCTGCAGCCGGATGTGCTGAACGAGATCGGCAATACCCTCTGCGATTTCTTTGCCGCCCACAACATCCAGCCCTACGACGAGCAGACGGGCAATGGGCTGGTGCGTCATGTGTTTCTGCGCCGGGGTGTCCACAGCGGCCAGATCATGGTCTGTCTGGTCTGCACCCGGGCAAAGCTGCCCCACGCAGAGGAGCTTTGCCGCGCACTGACTGCACAGTTTGCCGATATCGCCACCATCCTGATCAATGTCAACGCCAGAAACACCAATGTGATCCTGGGCAGCGAGACCCACATCCTGTACGGCCCCGGGTTCATCGAGGACACCCTCTGCGGCGTTCCGGTGCAGCTGGGCCCCTTGTCGTTCTATCAGGTCAACACCCTGGCCGCTGAGCAGCTCTATGGCATTGCCGCAGAATATGCTCAGTTGACCCCGGATGACCTGCTGCTGGATCTCTACTGCGGCATGGGCACCATTGGCCTGTCCATGGCAGACCATTGCCGGGAGCTCATCGGCGTGGAGATTGTGCCTGAGGCCATCGAAAGCGCCAAGGCCAATGCTGCCCGCATGGGTGATGCCATAGCCGCAAAGAGCCGCTTCTTCTGCGCCGATGCTGGTAAGGCCGCCTCTCAGCTTGCCGCCGAGGGCCTGCACCCGGATGTTGTGATGCTCGACCCGCCCCGCAAAGGCTGTGACGAAGCAACCCTTTCCGCTGTCGTCACCATGTCCCCCCGCCGGGTGGTCTATGTCAGCTGCAACCCCTCCACCGCCGCCCGGGACGCCAAATGGCTGGAAGAGCATGGGTATCGGGCAGAAAAGGTGCAGCCGGTGGACCTTTTCCCGAGGACGAGGCATTGCGAGACGGTATGTCTTTTGTCCAAACTTCACGCAAAGCAACATATCGAGATTGATCTAAGCATGGATGAACTGGATTTAACGGCTGCGGAGAGCAAGGCGACTTACAATGAGATTCGGGATTATGTGTGGGAGCACTATCAACTCAAGGTTTCTAATCTCTATATCGCACAGGTGAAGCAGAAGTACGGCATCATCGAGCGGGAGAATTACAATAAGCCTAAATCTGAAAACGCCAAACAGCCCAAGTGTCCAAAGGAAAAAGAGGATGCGATCGTGGAAGCGTTGAAGCATTTTCAGATGATTTGATACGCAATCACCCCAGAGAGAATAGCCTCTTGTGCGTTCTCTCTGGGGTGATTTTTGCGTTATGCTACTTCCGGGTAGCGCATATATACATACTCGTAGATTTTCTTCTGGTAGGTCTGGATATCGCTTACATCATAGCTATTGGGAAGTTCTTGCCAAAGGGTATTGCGAATCAGGTTATCCACAATCGCCTTAGTTTCCTGCTTGTCCGTCCAATGGTCGAGTTTGGCAATCTGCTGTTTGATTTTTGTCAGCAAGTCCACAGACACCTTCTTGATCGTTTCAATTTCCTGCTTCGTGAGGTTCTCCGAAAACAGCAAATCGTACACTGAAAGTTCCTCATCGCTGGAAAAGCCCTCACGCACATAGCGCTGCTGCTCCGTGTCCAGTGAACTTGCAAGCTCCATCAGATCCATGAAGGTTTTCTCAATGGTTGCCCGGTTCTGCTCTGCATTATAGGCATCTATGATCTCCTGATAGCGGTCATAATAATCCATGCGGTGCGGGTTTGCAAACAGCATTTTCGCCAATTGCTGATTCACCAGTTCATCCAGATCGCGCAACAAAAGGTTCTTCCGCCGGGTGTGGGCAAACTCCCGGCTCAGCAGGTCAAAATCAATTTTGCTGATGTCAAACTGCCGGGAAGGTACAGCCTCCTGATCTGGCTTTTCCACATGGATGTACTCGTTGACGATGCCGTTGATCTGCACCATCAGGTCCGTGTTATCTGCGTGTTTCCGCTTCTGCTGCAAGCCCTCGTAGATGGCGAGAATTGCGTTTTTCCGGGCGCGCACGGCATCGTCCACATCGTCACGGTCTGCGTAGCGGAACAGCCGCGACAACTCAGACGCATAGGTCTGGAAGGTTTTCTTGGTTTCCAACGTCTCGCACATCGCGTTGACTGCATCCTGTACAAGGCCCATCTTTTCAAAGTCCTGTGCGTCCACCAATTCCTGCAGCCGGAACCCGTGTTCTGCCAGAAAGCCGTCCGTTTTTCCGATGATCGTGCTGATGCGCTGAATCAGCTCCGTTTTGTCCACCGTTGGGTCAATGCCCGCCGGGCTGTTCTTGCTGACCGTATAGTCTGCCAGAGCCTTGCGCAGCGCCTTTACGATACCAATATAGTCCACGATCAGGCCGTTGCTCTTGCCCTCCGAAACACGGTTTGCACGAGCAATCGTCTGCATCAGGGTATGGGCTTTCAACGGCTTGTCCAGATACAGACAGGACAGACACTTTACATCAAAGCCCGTCAGCCACATGGCACAGACGAACACCACCCGGAACGGATTCTTGCTGTCCTTGAATTCTTTATCCAGCTCCCGCTTTTCCATTTTGGCACGGTGCGGCAGAATATCCAGCCCCCACTTTTTGAAGGTCTGCACCTCGTTCTGCTCCTGACTGATCACCACTGCCATTTCGGTTTCTTTCATCCATGCCAGTTTACGGGCAAGCTCCTGTGCTTCCTGCTGGGTCACTGTGCCCTGCCGGGCTTCCAGTTCCCTGATCTTTGCCCGCCAGTATTCCTGCACATAGTTGTACATCCGCACACAGGTGATCTTATTCAGGCAGACGAACATCGCCTTGCCGCTGGTCCAAAGATCAGAGTAATGCTCCACAAAGTCCTTTGCAATGGAGCGCAGCCGTTCATCTGCGGTGAGAATATGGATCTCCTTTGCAAACTCGCGTTCCAGCTTTTCCTCCTGCGAAGGATCAAGGTCGGCAGCTTCAATGGCATCCAGGATCCGCCCGGTGATCTCCGGCTTGTCCAACTGGGCGATCTTATCCGCACGGTTCTCATAATACAGCGGCACCGTTGCGCCGTCCTCCACTGCCCGCTTGAAATCATACACCGACAGATACCCGCCAAAGGTGCGCTCGGTAATATGGTCATCCGCCAGCAGCGGCGTACCAGTAAAGCCGATGCGGGACGCCGTGGGCAGCAGGTGCATCATGTTGTCTGCAAAAATGCCGTACTGGCTGCGGTGGGCTTCATCCGACAAAATCAGAATGTCGTGATCCGGGTAGATAGGCGGCTCCTTGGGCAGATTGAACTTCTGGATCAGGGTAAACACAAAGCTGGGGTTGCCCTGCAGCTTTTTTACAAGGTCTGTACCGCTGGATGCAATGAACTGTGAAGCCTTTGTCTTGCCCAGCAGACCGCAGTTTTCAAAGGTATCGCTGATCTGCCGGTTCAGCTCGTCACGGTCGGTCAGCACCACAATGGTGGGCGAGCCTGCAAACTTGCGCCGGATCTTCTGCGCCAGAAAGACCATGGAGTAGCTTTTGCCTGACCCCTGCGTGTGCCAGAACACACCCAGCCTGCCGTCTTTCAGCTTGCGGTTCTCGTAAGCACTGACGGCCTCGTTGACGCCGAGATACTGGTGGTTGCGGGCCAGAATCTTGGTGGTGCGCCCACCGGAATGGTCGTAAAGGATGAAGTTTTCCAGCAGATCGAGGAAGGTCTTTTTCTCGCAGATGCCCCGCAACATAGTTTCCAGTTCCACGCTGCCTGCATCGCTTTCTTTCAGACGCTTCCATTCGTGGAAAAACTCGTACTTGCTGCCAAGCGTACCCACCTTGGCTTCCAATCCATTGGACAGCATGAGAAAGGCATTATAGTAGAATAACTGCGGAATGGTATCGAGGTAATCCCGATAGTTGTCTATGTAGGCATTCTGCACATCCACGGTGGGCTTTTTCAACTCGATGAACAGCAGCGGAATGCCATTGACAAAGCCCACAATGTCTGTCCGGCGGCGGTACAGCTGCGAGTGGATCTTCATTTCTTTTACGGCGAGGAAATGATTGTTTTCCGGGTTTTTGAAGTCGATCACCGCCGCACTCCGCGTTTCAGTGCGGCCATCCGGCCGCTTGACCGTCACCGGGATGCCATCCCGCAGCAGAAAATACTTTTCCTCATTGATCTGCATCAGGGATGCGGTGGAAACATGCGCCGTGAATTTCTTCTGCACCTCGTCCAGCTGGTTCGGAGTGAGCCACGGGTTCAGCCGCAAAAGTGCCTGCCGAAAATACCGGGTCAGCAGCACTTTCCCATAGCTGGTGCGGCCCAACGTCCCGTCCGGCCCCAGCTTTTCGGAGTTGTAAGCCATCACGACCTCCCAGCCCAGAACGTTTTGCAGCAGGTTGCCTGCGCTGTTCTGGACAAGGACATTTTCGGAGTATTCGCGGCTCATAGGATCACCTCTTCATCGTAATTTCAACGATTCGTTTTTATTACATCTGCAATTTCTTTAGCAATATCCTCCACGGTATCGATTGCCGTATTTCTTGCTAATTTATCTGCCAAAGAAGGACTATAATCTATAACTTCCTTCTTCGTAATATTATGCCAAATGGGGAGTATGATTTGCTCACCTGATACAGCCTTTGTTATAATGCCGTCCAACTCATAATTTGTCCAGCCCTTTTTTATGAAATCACGTGATACCACAACGATTCCAAATCGACTATTTGCTAATCCCTTATCAATTTTTCTTCTCAGACTATCTCCTATTCTCATTTCAAATTCGTCATACCAAACTTTTATACCAAGATTTTTAAGTGCATTTGCAAGTGGCCTGACAACCTCATCTTTATCTTCAGATGCATGAGAAATAAAAACGTCATACTCTGGTTCAATTCCAGCGTCTTCATTCATAATCAAGCCGTTATTATGGACAAGCGATGGAACCTCTGCAAGCGGACGATTTTCTATTTGCGGTAACGGTGCTGGTAAAACCCGAACTGAACTTTGAACTCTTCCACCCAACCCCGCCAAATCGATTGCAACATACCAATGCGCTGAGTGCGTCGTCTGCAATCTAACTGGTGATTTCTTTGCAAGCCCTCCAATATATCGATGATTTCGTCCATTTCTGTAATTGTTGAAATTGCTACTGTCCATCAATCGGACATTTGCAGCATTTCCCTTTAAAATAATTTCTACAACACGGCCCTTATCCAGTTGCCCCAAATCGTATTTTGTAAATTGCATTGTGTGCCTCTTTTCATTTTCTAATCATTTGTTCATTAAAAGCTTTTTCACCTATTTTAGCAATACAATGGAGTCTCAATCCTCGTTCATACTGTCCTAGGAGTGTGTACAGCGTACTATCTGATGCCTCTGAAAACGGCACCCAATTTGTCGCACCCTGCGCCATTTCCAAGGCCGAAATTTCCATCAGCGCACTCATTTTTGCATCTCGCAACGCTTCGATCATTCCATCTCTGGTCGGATTCTTCATTTGAGCACGAAGTTTTTGAATTTTATTCATCGCATCTTTTACGTCCTTAAGATCATTTGCTTCGGAACAATATTTATTAAGCGGATTTGACATATTATGAACACCCCTTTCATCAAAGCTCATGAAATTAATTTTATTACTGTCCTATTTTTAACAGCAACGGCAATAACGCAACGCCTACATCACAACTCTTATCTGCCAGCCACGTCAAAACAGGCTTTACTTTTTCCCACTTTGACTTTTTGCTGTCTTTGGACTTTACCACTTCTTCAATCTCAGAGATTTTATCCAGCACTTCCTGTGTCTGTTCATTCGTGAGTGAAGTCATTTCTTCTACTTCTTTGCGTACCTGCTCAAACGTAACATTCACATTCACGCTGTTGGTCACGTTGACGACCTGAGAATTAGAAACTTCCGGCTTGGGCAACTGTACCGCATTCATCTGGTATTTGTACGTTTCCAGCTTTGCCTTCATCATTTCCAGATTTTCGGTCACACAATTCGGATGTTCTACCAGATGTCCATAAAAGACCATTTTCGCATTTTTATCATTGTACCACAGACCATCATACCATTGCTTTACACATGCTTGGTATTTTCCGTCTATTTCTCTATGTAACTTCAATCGTTCCTCGTTGCTTGTAGTTTTTGCCTTTTCAATCCTAGTAATGTCATTACATACCATATTATAAAATTCTTTTGGCATATCCATAGTGTCACACCTCCACTTCTCCGCTCATCAATTTGGGCAGCAATCTATCCCGTGCTTCTCGCAATTTACGATTTTGATTCTCTAACAGAAGTCGCTTATCAAAAAGTATCATGAACGGTTTATAGAATCCTTCTGGTGAAGTCAAAAGATAAATTGAATCCAAATGTTTTTTTCCCAAATGCGCTACCGTTGCACCTACAACTGTCCGCTCAAAAAATTTGATTGGCTCATAGATTGCCTGCAACAGCCAGCCTTTTATCTCTGTGTTTTTAGGTCGTATACAACACACTCGCTGAACGAGATATGCCGTATTACCCGCCCAAGCATTGATATGAAATTCTCCATCCATTCCAACAATAATTTCGCCGTTTTGAACTAAGTAATTTTCACTCACATGCTCTGTCGTGTAATCCATTGTTTCTGCTTGTGGAATGTTGCGAATACGAATTATTGGTGTTCCATTTTTGTCCGCATTAAACAATGTACCATCAAAAGCATACCCATACTGAATCTCTGCTATATCCACCAACCGCTCTTTTTTCCACCCCTCCGGCACGCCATCCACAATTTTCGTGTTTTCATGCCCCGGAAAGTGTAAATCCACAAACCACTCTTTATAAAGCCGCTGGGCCGCTTCTTCCAGCAATTTGATTTGTTTCTGGTTGTTTTCAATCAGGTCATCATAAGCAGAGAGAATATCTGCAATGCGGTGCTGAATATCCAAATCGGGTGCTTTAATCTCGATATTTTCACATTCTGGAACTCGTAAATGTGCAACTGTAGAACCAACGCCTTTTGATATAATTGCCTGCTTGTTATCATGCCACAAAAGCGAATACATCAAAAATCTTCCATCGCATATCTTATCATTTGCACGGAACAAAACCAAACGCTGTCCGAGAAAATAGTTTTTTTCTTCACGAACTAGTCCTACTTCTCCTAGTGGCGCTTCTCTTGTGAAAATCACATCTCCTTTTTGGAGCTTCCCACGGCGCGTCCATTTTTCATAAACTTCCTTTGTCACGCAATTCAGATTTTCAAGATTTATTTTTCCCTCTCTGATATCACTGGTACGAAGCATTTTATACGGAGTAGGCGCATCGCTTGTAGGTGCAGTTTTATTTACGCAGTCAACTATTTCAGAGCAAAGTTGTTTTAGTTTATATGTTTCCCTCTTCATACCCCCATCTCCTCCAGATTCTTCGAGATGGTTTCCATCAGGCGGTTGGACTCTGCCTGCAATTCCAGCAGTTCCTTGTGGATTTCCTTCATCCGCTGGGCAAAATCCACGCCGTCATCCTCCACGGGTGCAACGCCCACATAGGCACCGGGCGTCAGGGATGCGCCTTTCTCGTTGAGGATGGTGTCGCGGCTGGCCACCTTGCACAGACCGGGAATATCCTGATAAACGCCCTCGCCAAACTTTTCGGTGAGCCAGACGGCCTCCTTGGCAACGGTCAGCTTCTCGCTGAGGGCTTCCAGCGCCTTGTCGAACTTTTCCTGCGTGGTCTTGCGCTCTTTGCGGGGTGCTGCCTCCACAGCGGCTTTTGCTTCTTCCCGCTTAGCCTGCACGTTTTGTTCCAGTGCGGCCTGAATCTCTGCAAAGGGGCGGTCGTCCGCCAGTTCTGCGTGATACTCCGCCAGAAGCACCTTGTACTTGTCCTCTTCACCGCGATAGAGCCAGACAATGGCGTTGAGGTTCTTCAACTGCCAGTCGCTCCACTCATTCTGAGTGCGGTCCACCACGGTATAGTAATTGCGTGCATCGATGAACAGTACGGTGTCCAGCAGATGTTCCGGCTTGCCCTTATCCAAAAACCACAGCGAACAGGGCAGGCTCTTGGTGTAGAAGAAGTTGTTGCCCACGCTCATCATCACGTCCACATGGCCGGTCTGGATAAGTTTTTCACGGATGTCCTTGTCTTTGCCCTGACTGTCGGTAGCCGAGGACGCCATCACAAAACCCGCACGGCCATGCTCGTTCAGGTAGGAGTAGAAATAGGACACCCACAGATAGTTTGCGTTGCCGATCTCCTTGGCCTTGTTCACGCCGGGCAGGCCAAAGGGCAGCCGTCCGGCACTCTGCGCCGACTCCGACTTGACCTTATCCACGTTAAACGGCGGATTTGCCATCACATAGTCGCAGCAGCCGTTCAGGTTGTGGGCATCGTGATAGAAGGTATTGGCTTCATCGCCGGACTTGATCACGCCGGTCAGGCCATGCACGGCCATGTTCATCAGGCAGAGTTTGGCGTTGTACTCCACCTTTTCCTGTCCGTAGAAAGTCATGGTGTTGTTGGCGATCATGCCCGCATGGTTTACAAAGTCGCCGGTCTGCACAAACATACCGCCGCTGCCGCAAGCCGGGTCCAGCAGAACACCGTGGGCAGGCTCCAGCACATTGACGATCATCTTCACCAGCGATTTCGGCGTAAAGAACACGCCGTCATCCTGTGCCACGTTCTTGGCAAACTTATTCAAAAAGTACTCGTAGATACGGCCGATCACATCGCCGCCCACATCGTCCAACGCATCATTGTTGAAGATGCGCAGCAGTTCCCCCAGCAGTTCATCCGAGAAGATGGTGTAGTCCTTCGGCAGAACGCCCTGCAGCTGCTCGCTCTGCTGCTCCACCAGTTCCATGGCGTTGTTCACCACTTCGCCCAGACTGTTCAGAGGATTGCCCTCAATGTCGGTCAGCCCCTGCTCCGGGATGTTGGCAGGCAAATTGACTAAGTAATTGTACTGCGCCTCCTTGGGCAGAAACAGTGCACTCTTTTCGGCAAAGTCGCTTTGCTCCACCGGCAGCACCCAACCGCCGCGCACGGGACGGTCTTTCAGGATCTCCTGCTCTACCAGTTTGAAGCGGCTGTACGCATACCGCAGAAAAATCAGTCCCAGTACCGGCATACAGTATTGGTTCGAGGTGAGTTTAGAGCCTGCACGCAGCAGATCTGCCGACTCCCACAGGTCAGCTTCCAGTTTTTTGACGTTCACATTATTTGCCACGAGGGGGTTCCTCCTGTTGTTTGGATTTTCATTTTCTATTGTATCACATTTTTCTGCAATGTTCATCTCAATTCATCGCTATTTTCTTTTTTGGCTGGAAAAAGTTGTATACCAATGGCTGACAATGTGTTAGAGCCATAAACTTTCTCATTTGGAGACGCTAAGTCTGCATCCATCGGATGCAGTTCACGGGTTTGGGTGTTCCCAACAAGTATTTTGCAGCGCAAAATAAGCAGATGTATATACGTCTGCATTGCTTGCGGGTGTTATGAAGCCTCTCAAGGTGCTTTCCAAATTTGAAAATTATTTTCTAATCAGGACCGTCTGCTTTCAAGTTCAACTTGAAGCGGACGGTTATTTTTCTACACAAAAATTTTCGAGTTTGCAACCGCAGCAAGTAGGGCGAGTTAGTACCAACTTGCAATTTTTGAATCCGATTTTACAAATCCAGCTTCAAAACACTTGTTGGGCTTCGCCCAAACCCGATGTTCAGCACAAGAATACGCTAGTTCCGCACCTTAACGGACGCTGAATAAGCAAATTTCTTGGAGAAAAATTCGTTTCGGAAAAATCAGCGTTGATTCATCCAATATCACATCAAACCGGACCTATTACTTCCGGTTTTGAAGGTAAAAAGCGGAAGTAATAGGTCCTAAAAAAATCGAGTGACTTTATGGTATGCTCTATCCAGAACATTTTCTAAAAAGCGGAAGCATCCCTTCCGGTTTTTCCTTGGGATTCTCCTAAAATCCACTGAAAACCGGAAGGAATGCTTCCTAAAAATTTCTGCTTCATTGTGATATGCTTTCTACAAGCCTTCATCGAACCTTGAGAACCAAATGACCGTCTGCATGGGATACCCGGCGATGACCCCCAAGTGGGAGAGCCGGAAGACACCGCCGGAAGGGGGCAGGAAATCCATGCAGGGAGAACGGCAGAAATACCAATAGATTTTTGAAAGGAGATTTTGCCTATGAAGAAAAACAAGTTTGAATTTATCATTGATTCTGAATTTCAATCTCAGATTCCTGCATTGACCGATGAAGAATTTCAGCAACTGGAAGAAAACATCCTTTCAGAGGGCGAAGTCCTGTCTCCCCTGATCGTCTGGGGCAACATTCTTGTTGATGGTCATAATCGCTATAAGATTCTCCAGCAGCACCCAGAAATTCCTTATGCCACCCGTTCGATTTCCTGCACCTGCGAAACCCGTGAAGATGTTCTGGCATGGATCTGCAAACATCAGCTGGGTCGTCGGAATCTGACACCCGAGCAGAAAAAGTTTCTGATTGGAAAGCAGTATCACTCTGAAAAATCCACTCGTGGGGGAAACCATGGCAATCAGTACACGCAGGTGGCAAACTGTCAAATTGACAATTTGACATCGGTAGAAAACACGACCGAACGAATCGCCAAAGAAAATAATGTAAGTTCCTCTTTTGTAATTCGTGCCGAGCAGTTCATGAAAACCGTTGAGCTGATGGAAAAATACTGCCCCGGCATTCAGAAAGAAATCTTATCCGGCAAACTTAAGCTATCCCAGCGAGAGGCTATCATTATCCGTGGAACTCCCACGGAAGCATTGCCCACCGTGGTATCAACATGTCGAGAAGAAAAGATGAACGGTAAAGCAGAAGATAGTGCAGACACCTATGAGAATTTAGAATTACTTTCCAAGGTCACCGAACGCAATTTCTTTAGTGCTGCCACATCGAAGATCCAAACGGCTGATCCACTCTCAGAGAATCGACCTTTTATTTCATCGGGAAAGCGCAGCACCGAACTCCAGACCATTCGTGAGCTAGGAGAAAAGATGGCAACGGTTGATCATGTCGCCGATGCCGAAGGGATGTTTTGCGAAATCAAAAGTGCCTCTGATAGCTTTATTTTTCGCCTCGAACACTGCTTTGCTCTTTATCCTGACTTTCTGACAAATGTGGAGATTGAAGCAAAAGTTATTGCTGCTTTGCAAAAAGCAAAAAGCTATATTGTGCATCTGAAAGAACAGCATCGGCAGCATCTTCTGGAGACTGCCAACAGCCAGTAAAATGCTTTCCAAAAATTAGTTTGATGAAAAAACACTGGAGGTGAATTCTATTTCCGACTACCTGACTGTCACTACGCCCTTGCCACAATATCTACCCTATCCCCGCTTTCTGCTGGATACCAACCTGAGCCACACAGCAAAACTACTCTACACCCTGCTGCTGGACCGAGCAACGCTTTCTCAAAAGAACAACTGGATCGATGCACAGGATCGCATTTATGTAGTCTATCCGCTTTCTCATCTGTCAAAAGACTTGAGATGCAGCATTTCCAGTGTAACGCGCTCTTTCTCCGAACTGGAAAACGCACAGCTCGTGGAACGTATCCGCAGTGGATTTTCCAAGCCCAGCCGTATTCTGCTCAAGGTTCCGCATACTACGCAAAATTGCGCAGTCACAGTATGCAAAAATGCCAAGGATGACTGTGCAGAAACGAGTAGTATGATTGCGCAGAAATGCACACCTAACCAACGTAATAAGAGCAACCTGAAAGATAGCCACCTGATAAGAACAACAGACGCTCATTTGACCTTTGGAGAATATCAAAATGTCTTTTTAACAGCAAAGGAGTACAGGCGACTCAAAGCTGATTTCTCCGGGCTGGATGATCTAATCGAACAGCTTTCGGCTTATATCCAGTCCACAGATAAGAAGTACGCCGACCATGCCGCCACCCTGCGTATCTGGGCAAAGCGGCAGAAAACAGAACGAAAATCGACGCCGGGCATCCCGGACTACACCTTCAAGGAAGGAGAAAGCCTATAAAGACGATCAAAAAAGTTCTGGAACAATCCGTTTCCAGTATTCCCGAAAATGCAGCGGACTATCCCGGTGAGAATGGCCTGCTCTATTGCGGCAAGTGCAGAACCCCAAAAGAAGCCTTCTTTGCCAAGGGTCTTGTCCTGATGGGGAAGAACAAGCATCCGGTAGAATGTGCCTGCCATAAAGCCGAACGGGAGCAGCAGGAAGCAGCTATTAAGGCGCAGAAACACCTCGACCTTGTGCGGCGGCTGAAAGCAGACGGCTTTTCTGATTCCGCTCTGCTGGACTGGACATTTGCAAACGACAACGGACGCAGCCCACAGATGCACCATGCACACCGCTATGTAGAGCAGTGGCAGACCATGCGCTCAGAGAACATTGGGCTTCTGTTCTGGGGCGGTGTCGGCACAGGCAAGAGTTTCCTTGCCGGGTGTATTGCGAACGCTCCGATAGCTCAGGAAGTGCCTGTGCGCATGACGAACTTCGCACACATCCTGAACGAGCTGAACAACAGCTTTTCCGGGCGGAATGAGGTGGTAGACAGGTTGTGCCGCTATCCACTTCTCATCATTGATGATTTTGGCATGGAGCGCAGCACAGAGTATGCGCTGGAACAAATCTACAACATTGTAGACAGTCGCTACCGCAGCCGAAAGCCTTTGATCGTCACGACCAATCTGACACTGGACGAGATCCGGCATCCGCAGGATACCGCGCATGCCCGAATCTATGACCGCCTGTTAGAAATGTGCGTTCCGATTTCATGCATTGGCGTAAGTTTCCGCAAAGAAACCGCACAGGAGAAGCTGGAACGGCTGAAAGAATTGATTGGATGAGTTTGAAAGGAAGTTTGATAAAATCGCTGGTACACACTGTCCAGCTACAAGGAAATAGAGCCGCCTATTGAAAAAATATCCTGCTAGCGAAAAAGATATCTTTCCTGTTTCCGCCTGCACATCCATCTTTGATGAATGGAGTGCCTTGGCGAGCTTTCTGGCCGATATGATCGAAAAATATGCAGAAATTTTAATCCCAGAAATCGAAACCGGGCAAATTGCTGTTGATGAACTTCTTGCAGCATGATATAATGTTCTTGTAATTGCTGTCCAAACACATGGTGAGATTCTCTCACCATGTTCCATATTTTGAACGAGGTACGAAAATGAATCGTCCAGATGACTCTCCTAAAAATTCCATCCTCATTTACACCACGGAAGATGGACTGACCAAAATCGATACTACCTTTGACGGTGACACTGTCTGGCTTTCCATTGACCAGATGGCTGAGTTGTTCCAACGTGACAAATCCACAATTTCCCGTCACATCAAAAACATTTTTGCAGAGGGTGAGCTTGAACGAGATTCAGTTGTTGCAAAATTTGCAACAACTGCCGCAGACGGAAAGACCTATCAGGTCGAATTCTACAATCTTGACGTCATTATTTCTGTTGGTTATCGTGTCAAATCCAAACGAGGCACACAGTTCCGTATCTGGGCAACTGGCATCCTGAAGGAATATATGCGCAAGGGATTTGCGCTGGATGACGAACGCCTGAAAAATCTGGGCGGCGGTGGATATTTCAAAGAGCTGTTAGAACGCATCCGTGACATCCGTGCTTCCGAAAAAGTGTTTTATCGTCAGGTTCTGGAAATCTATGCAACCAGCATTGACTACGACCCAAAAGCAGAAATCTCCGTCCAGTTCTTCAAAAAAGTCCAGAATAAAATTCATTATGCCATCCACGGTCAGACTGCCGCCGAGGTCATTTACAACCGTGCAGATGCCGAAAAGGAATTTATGGGTCTGACTACTTTTGCAGGAAATCAGCCCACCTTACGAGAAGCTACCATTGCCAAAAACTATCTGAACGAGAAAGAGCTTCGCGCCATGGGACAGCTTGTTTCCGGTTATCTGGATTTCGCAGAGCGTCAGGCAGAGCGCGAACAGCCCATGACCATGCAGGATTGGGCCAATCACCTTGACCGCATTCTGACAATGAGCGGTGAGCAGTTGCTTGTCGGAAACGGCACTGTGACGCACAAGCAGGCCGTGGACAAAGCCACCACTGAATATCGGAAATACAAGGCTAAAACGCTCAGCGACGTGGAACAAGACTACCTGGATTCCATCCAGTTCTTAGAGCAGAAAATCGACAAGAAATAACGGTAGCCGTGAGGATTTCTTATGTCACAGGGAAAGACAAAAGTTTATATTTACACTCGTGTATCTACCACCATGCAAATCGATGACTATTCGCTGGATGCACAGAAAGCTCGCATGAAAGCCTATGCAGACTTCAACGACTACCAGATCGTCGGCGAATACGAGGATGCAGGTAAATCGGGCAAATCCATTGAAGGCCGTGCTTCTTTCTGCCGGATGATGGAGGACATCAAATCCGGCAAGGATGGCGTTGCCTATGTGCTGGTGTTCAAGCTCTCCCGTTTTGGCCGCAATGCTGCCGATGTACTGTCTACCTTGCAGGTAATGCAAGATTTTGGTGTGAACCTGATTTGCGTGGAGGACGGCATTGATTCTTCTAAAGACGCTGGCAAGCTGATGATTTCCGTTTTGTCTGCTGTCGCTGAGATCGAGCGTGAGAACATCCGTGTCCAAACTATGGAAGGCCGTATCCAGAAAGCAAGGGAAGGTCGCTGGAACGGCGGTTTTGCGCCTTATGGCTATCGTTTGGTTGACGGTGTGCTGCAAATCAATGAGGATGAAGCCCCTGCCATTCGCACGATTTTTGAGCAATATGTAAACACCGACACAGGTGCAAATGGTCTTTCCAAATATCTGGAGACCCACGGCTTTCAGAAACTCGCCCGTCAAAACGGCACCTCTCCCCTTTTCAGCGCAACATTGATTCGTGCCATCCTGAAGAACCCCGTCTACTGCGGAAAAATCGCCTTTGGTCGCCGCAAACTCGAAAAGATCCACGGCACCCGGAACGAATATCATCAGGTTCCACAGGAGAATTATTTGCTGGTGGACGGCCTGCACGAGGGCATCGTATCGGAAGAATTGTGGAACGCCGCACAGGTCAAGCTGTTGGCGCAGTCCAAACGATACGAACCAGTCAACCGCAGCAAGACGGAACAGGCGCATTTATTATCCGCCCTTGTCAAGTGCCCCATTTGCGGTGCTGGAATGTACAGCAACAAATGCACCAAACGAAAGAAAGATGGCACACCCTATAAATCTTTCTCTTATTACAGTTGCAAGCATCGCAAGATGCAACGTGGGCAAAAATGCGATTTCAACAAGCAAATTCAGGAAGAAGTTCTGGACAACGCCGTGGTGGAGGTTATCATAAAACTGGTCAGCAATCCAAAGTTTGCCGCTATGATGCAGGAAAAGGTCAACAGCAAAGTAGACACCACCGCCATTGAACAGGAAATTGCCGCCGCCGAAAAAATGCTGCGGCAGTATTACTCCGTCAAATCCAAAATCATGGAGGAGATCGACACGCTCGACCCGGATGAGCGCCACTATATCATCCGCAAATCTGACCTTGACGAGCGGCTTTACAAGATGTACGATAAAATCGAAGAAGCAGAAAATAACCTGATGGATGCCCGTGCAAAGAAGCAGGCTATCGAAGCGGATAAAATCACAGGCGATAACATTTACAAAGTTCTCATCTGCTTTGAAAAGCTCTACAATGTGATGAATTCCCTTGAACGCAAAAAGCTGATGGAACACCTAATCTCTGAAATTCAGATCTACCCGGAGCGTCAGCCCAACGGTCAGTGGCTCAAATCCATCAAATTCCGACTGCCTATCGTTGAAAGCGATATTGATCTGTGTTTGGACAATGAAAGTCATACCGAGTGCATCACGGCATTAACCCGCATAAATCCTTGATTTCTAGCACTTTCAAGGTTTGAGGAGCAGTAATTTTCCACCTTTGAACCGGCTCCAGATCAGCCAGAATAATCTTCACCGTCTCATAGCACTACAAACAAGAAAACCGCCCTGCCGTATAGCTACGACAGAGCGGTTTTCTGCTGTATGGACTCGAAGGGAGTCGAACCCTCGACCTTTCGGATGCGAACCGAACGCTCATCCCAACTGAGCTACGAGCCCTCAACTGTCCTCTGACCACCAGAGCCAGAGGACATCGTTCATTTTGACTTTATTATTTTACTGCTTCTGGAATCATTTGTCAAGAGTTTCTACCTTCCGGCGAAGCAGACTCATGGGGGGCAGCTCCGGGGTGGGGATGGTGTACTTTTCCATGGCGTGGGGGGTGGATTCCACGCTCTCCCCTGCCTCGTTTTTGATCCACTCCGGGTGCAGCGGGATGCTGCGCCCATCCGGGCAGAGCACCTCCAACGTATCCCCAAGGCTCCATTTGCCGCGCTGCTGGCAGGAGGCAACACCATTCTCCCAGCTTTCCACAGTGCCCACAAACTCCCACTCACGGATATAAGTAGCGCTGTCGGTTGCCTGGCGGGCCTGCTCGCGGCCAAAGTAGAAGCCCGGGGAGTAGTGCCGGTGGCTGGTACGGGTCAGCTCGGCCAGAACGTCATCGCTCAGCTCAAAGTTATCGTTGAGCGGGTCAGCCAGATACTGATCCAGAGCCTTGCGGTAGGCGGCGGTGACGCTGGCGACATAGTAGAACGTCTTGGCGCGGCCCTCGATCTTCAGGCTGTCCACACCTGCCTTGCAGATGAGGTCGATGAAGGGAGCGGTACACAGATCGTTTGCATTGAGGATATAGCTGCCGTTCTCATTTTCGCCGATCTCATACAGCTGGCCCGGGCGGGTCTCCTCGCTGAGGTAATACTTCCAGCGGCAGGGCTGAGCGCACTGGCCCCGGTTGGCATCCCGGCCTGCCATGTAATTGGAGAGCAGGCAGCGGCCCGAAATGCTCATGCACATGGCTCCGTGGACAAACGCCTCGATCTCCAGCTCCGGCGGGGTCTTATCGCGCAGGGTGGCGATATCCTGCAGGCTCATCTCACGAGCAAGCACCACACGCTTTGCACCCATGTTGTAAGCGGCACGCGCAGCGGCCCAGTTGGTGATGCCGGTCTGGGTGGACATGTGGACATCGATCTCCGGGGCGAACTGCTTACAGGCTTCCAGCACGCCCAGATCGGCCACGATAAAGGCATCCACACCGGCGGCAGCAGCAGCCTTGATGGCTTCGGGCAGGCGGTCGGCTTCCTCATTGGTGGGCAGCGTGTTCATGGTCAGATAGACCTTACTGCCACGGGCATGGGCGTAGATCACACCCTCGGCCAGCTGCTCCGGCGTAAAATTGGCAGGAGCCGACCGCATACCGAACTCCGGCAGGCTGCAATAAACAGCGTCTGCTCCATAGTTGATGGCATAACGCAGGCGCTCCAAGTCGCCTGCCGGGGCCAGCAGTTCCGGGATCTGTAACATAAAATCGTCCTCTCTTTTTAGCACCCTCTCTGTCATCGCTGACGCGATACCGCCTCACCGGATCGGTTTCTGCAAACCCAACTCCGGAGCTGCAATTGGCGCTCCCCTTAGGAGAGCTTTCAGCGAAGCTGACTGAGAGGGACTTACTTCTTCAAACTCTGATTGACTTCAGCCGCTTTCCGGCAGTTGGCCTGATGTTCAGCATAGGTCTTGGCGTAATAGTAGTGACCGGAAAGGTCCGTAACAAAGAAATAGCAGTCCCTGACTTCCTCATCGCACTGAGGTGCCAGAGCAGCCTGGATCGCGGCAAGGCCCGGGTTCGAGATGGGCCCGGCGGGCAGGCCGGTGCAGGTGTAGGTATCGTAGGCATTCCGGATGTTCTCGGGGATATCCTCCCAGCCGCCATAATACGGAGCCACCCAGTTCCAGAGGTAGTTGTTGTCCTCATCGCTCTGGACATAGCTGGAGGTGTTGCTCTGGAGCTTGGGGTAAGGCGAACCCTCGGCCAGACGGTTGCGGAATACCTGCGCCACATTGGAATCCTGATCGTTGCCCGCTTCCTCCTGCACAAAAGAGGCCAGTGTGATAACCTCGGGCAGGGTCAGCTCCTGCTTTTCCAGTTCCCTGTACATCTCGTCCGTAAACTGCTTATCGAAGTGTGCATAGAACGTTGCAACGTAATGATGCACGGTATCGTCCGTCAAAAACTCATAGGTGTCCGGAAAGAGGTAGCCCTCACACTTCATAAAGCGATTGGGGGCATCGGCATCGTCCGGGACATACTGCCAGAAGGTGTACTCACTGAAATCTCCGGTGTTGGCTTCTTCCAGAAACTCCTCGGCAGTACACAGACCGGCTTCCTCCATTTTCCGGGCAATGGCAATGGCAGTGGTTCCCTCCGGGAAGGTCAGACGCACCGAATCCGCCTTGGCATACGTGGACAACTCTGTGATCAGGCCATCGTAGGAATATCCGCCGGTTTGCAGCGTAAAATCACCGTACTGCAGTTTTCCGGCGGCACCCTTGTGCCCCACATACCAGCGGAATAGATAGGCCGAACGGATCACTCCAGCCTCCTTCAGCTCCTTTGCGATGGCAGCAACGCCGCTGCCCTGGGGGATGCTGACGGTCACCTCTGCACCGGGCTTTCCTCCATTGCCGTTGATCTCGTTATACGCAAACACACCCGCTGCACCGACTGTCAGTACCAGCAGCAACAGCACGACCAACAGGATCTTCAGCGCACTGCCTTTTTTCTTTTTCTGGTGTTTCTCTGCCATATCCACGTTCCTTTCAGTCCATCATCAGGCGCATGTAGCTCTCCGAAACATCAAAAGGTTCTCCTTCAAAACGGATGAGGCCATACTCCTGCCGGGTTCCCTCGCCCAGGAACAGATTCTGGGCAGCCCCCACCGTGATGACAGCCTTTTCCACAATGACCTCTTTCTCCCGGGCGGCTTCCATCAGCACCTCGGCAGCACGGTCATTTTCCGCCATCATCTCCACAAAGTAAAGGGTATCCTCCCTGCGGAAATAGATGCCATAGCCCTGCTCACTGGATACGATGGTCGCGCCACGGGAATACAGGTCCCGCAGAACTTCCCCCATCTGCTCCGGCGGCAGCTGAACGGTGTCGGGCCAGTATTTTGCCCGCAGCTCGCAGAGTTTTTTCGCCGTCACGGAATCAAATTCCGCCTGGCTCCACAGGTTGCGCTCCACCTCCCGGGGCAGGCAGCGCAGGGCAAAGGCTTTCTGGAAGCCTTTATCCTGCAGCAGCGTTGATTGTTCCGGGCTGGCGGGCACTGCCACCACAAAGCCTGCGCCCCGCAGTTTCTGCTGGGCGCACAGGGTATCCACCAGGCCCGCAAGGAGCAGGCTGCCCTGCCCGCACAGACCGAACAGATAGCTGCCCGGGCGGCCCTGCAGGGTCACCGGCACAGCCAGTGCCACAGCCTCAATGTGGTCGTTTTCCTCCGCGACGTAGACATTCTGCACCCCGGCAAAGCGCTCCACAGCGCCACGGACAAACTCCTCTGTGTCGCCGCGCTGGGCCTGCCACAGGGCCAGCACCTCCGCCCAATCGGACGGTTGCATCAAACGGTACATGATATAGGATGCCTCCTTTTGTTTCAAATAACAGCGAGAGCAAGAGTTCTGACCTCTCCCTGAATATCCTCAATGCTCCGCATTTTCTCCCCTGCCGTGCAGTGGACGGTATCCCAGCCGAGGTGAGCGGCGCAGTATTCTGCCGCCCGGCGGCTGCGGGCCAGATATTCGGTGTCCTTTTCATGGACATCCTTCTTGGTCTCGTCGCCATGGTAGCGGGCAGTCATCAGCCGCTGGCTCACCGCCGGGTCAACCTGCAGATAGATCACCTTATCCGGTGCAGGCAGGCCCAGCAGGTGGTATTCATAGTCAAAGAGCCACTGCAGGAATGTGTCCCACTGCTCCGGCGGGAGCTTCGAGCACTGATGCACGGCGTTGGAAGTGGTGTAGCGGTCAGCGATCAGGATGCCGCCTTCCTCGTAGAACTTGCCCCAATCCGACTTATACCCCGCATAGCGGTCCACCGCATAAAAGCTGGATGCCGCGTAGGCGTTGACATCGTCAGGCTTGTCGCCAAACTGCCCGGCCAGATACATCTTGACCAGCGCACTGGAATCACTGTCATAATTCGGGAAGGTGATCTCTCTTACCAGATGATCCGTCACCGTCAGGTGCTTTGCCAGCAGCTTGGCCTGCGTGCCCTTGCCGCTGCCGTCCAGCCCTTCCAGAACGATCAGCTTGCCTTTGCTCATACACCAGCCTCCTGCTTGATGGCCTCATACTTTGCGCGGACTTCGGCAGTTCTGCCGCAGCACATCTTGCCCTCGGGGCAGGGGCCGCTGACACAGGCCGGGCCGGCCTTAGCAAAGATATGGGGTGCCACCGGGTAGACCAGCCGGAACATTTCCTCAGCCAGCTGACGGATCTCCCACTGAGCGCGGGAGCAGCAGCGCAGATGGAAGAAATTCTGCAGACTGCGGGCGTTCATGGTCACGACCATCTTCGTCTCGCAGGCGTTGGGCAGCACGAAGCGGGCATCCTCGTTGGCCTGTTTGGAGGCCTTGGCGCGGGCCTGCTTTTCGGGCATCCCCTCTGCCATCAGGCGGGCAGTGTGGCCGTCCTCCAGCTTTTTTGCAAGGTCCAGGTAGCGCTTCGCATCCTCATCCATGCTCTCAAGAAAGGCTGCCTTTGCCTCAGGGATGGCCTCGATCTCCGGCGGGATGACATAGTGGAAGTCGTCCAGCCGGACATACCGCTGGCTCTGGACACTGAAGGATGCGATGCGGTGCCGGGTAATCTGGGCCAGCAGGGTGCGGCTCACACCCTCAATGCCAAAGGTGAAGCTGGCATGTTCAATGGGGCTGGCATGGCCCAGGTCGCTGAGCATGGTCAGGAACTTGGCCGTTTTCTCCTCGGTCAGGCCGTCCAGCAGGTCGGTGATATGGGCATCGGAGTAGCAGAGCTTGGCCGCTGCCGCCACCACCTTTTCCGGTTCCGGGGTATGTGCGATCAATCGAACGGTCATCATAGTTTTCTCATTCCTCCGTGATTTTCGTCAGCGGCGCAAAATTTGCCATGGTTTTCTTCACGCCGACCTTTTCAAAGTTGATCTCCACGATCTGGTCTCCGGCAGCGGCCTTGACTGCCAGCACCCTGCCCCGGCCAAAGACCTTGTGCTCCACAATGTCGCCCACCTCGTAATGCTTTGGGCCGGTGGATGCCGGGCGGGAAGCTGCCGGACTCCCCGGAAAGCTCACAAGTTTGGACGCTGCCTTGGGGGCCGCGGGGCGGCCATAGCCCGCGCCAAAACCGGAGGAGCCAGACGTGCGCGGGGCGCTGCTTCCGCTGCCAAACCCGGAAGCACTGCTGCCACGGCCTGCATAACCGGAGCCGAAACCGCCGCGCTCAGAGGCATTGTATTCCCGGTTGAGGTAGCTGCCGCCGGTGCGGCCGCCGAAGCTGCTGGAATTGCGGCCCCAGCCGGACGCGCCGGAGTAGCCCGAGGCCCCACCGGGGACGGTATCACTGTAACTGGAACCCCAGCCCATGGAAGAACGGCGTTCCAACGCCGGGCTGCGGGTCTCTTCTATATACTCCGGCTCGATCTCGCGCAGGAAGCGGCTGGGCTCGTTGCGCTGGGTGCGGCCGTAGAGCATCCGGGAGACACTGTTGGAGATATACAGCTCCTTCTTGGCGCGGGTGATGCCGACATAGGCCAGACGGCGCTCTTCCTCCAGATCTGCCTCGGAGTATTTGCTCATCTCGCTGGGGAACACCCCCTCCTCCATGCCAATGAGGAACACATAGGGGAATTCCAGACCCTTTGCAGAGTGGATGGTCATCAGAACCACCTGATCGGCACTCTCGTTGTAGCTGTCAATGTCGCTGATGAGGGCGATATCCTCCAGGTAGCCTTCCAGTGAGGCCTCCTCGCCGTGCTGATCGCAGTAGTTTTTGACGTTATTGACCAGCTGGCCCAGGTTCTGCAGGCGGTCTGCCGCATCCTCGTGGCCTTTGGCCGCATCAGCTTCCAGCATGGCCTTGTAGCCGGTCACTTCGATGACATCCTGGGCAAATTCGTCCAGCGTCCTGGTTTCCAGCGATTCCTGCAGTTTTTCGTAGATCTGCCAGAATTTCAGCAGCGGCATAATGGCACGGCTGAGTTTGGCGTATGCATCCGCGTGGGAGATGACTTCCAGCATACTGATTCCCTGCTGGGCGGCAAGGTCAGCGATCACATCGACGGTGGTATTGCCGATTTTCCGGGCAGGCTCGTTGATGATGCGGCGCAGGCGCACATCATCCCGGGCGTTCGCCACGATGGACATATAGGAGTGAATGTCCTTGACCTCTTTGCGGTCATTGAAGCGCTGGCCGCCCACGATCTTATGGGGAATGCCCGCGCGGGTAAAGTAGCTTTCGATGGGGGCCGACTGGGCATTCATGCGGTAGAGCACCGCGTGGTCCGCCAGATGCCCGCCCTCTTTCAGGTGCTCACCGATGACATCTGCAATGTGCATGGCTTCGTCCTGCTCATTCTCGGCAGTGTAGACCTGCACCTTGTCGCCCTCGTCGTTCCGGGTCCACAGGGTCTTGCCCTTACGCTCGGTGTTGTGCTGGATGACGCAGTTGGCAGCATTCAGGATATTGGAGGTGGAGCGGTAATTCTGCTCCAGACGGATGGTCTTGGTGCCGGGGAAGATGCGCTCAAAGTTCAGAATGTTCTCAATGGTGGCACCGCGGAAACGGTAGATGCTCTGGTCATCGTCACCGACAACGCAGATGTTCTTTTCCGGGCCGGTGAGCAGGCTGACCAGCCGGAACTGGGCCACGCTGGTATCCTGATACTCGTCCACCAGCAGGTAGCGGTACTTGTTCTGGTAGAACTCCCGCACATCCTCGTGCTCCACCAGCAGCTGCACGGTCTGGTAGATCAGATCATCAAAATCGAAGGCTCCTGCCTCCCTGAGCTTTTTCTCGTAGGCGGCGTAGACTTTGGCGGCAATGGCTCCCTTGGTGTCCCGGGCCGGGGTGCGCAGCGCCTCCTCCGGGCTGACCAGCTGATCCTTCCAGCGGCTCATCTGGTTGATGGCGCTCTTGATCGGGAAGAACTTATCGTCGATGCTCAGTTCCTTATAGACCGCCTTCATCACGCGCTGAGAGTCATCGGTATCATAGATGGTAAAGCTGCGGGGATAGCCGATGGATTCTGCCCAGCGGCGCAGGATGCGCACACAGGCCGAATGGAAGGTGGAGGCAAACACCTCGTCCCCCTCTTCGCCGCCCAGCATATTGCGCAGGCGCTCCTTGAGCTCCCCTGCCGCCTTATTGGTAAAGGTGATGGCCATCACGTTCCAACTGCGGACAGCGTTCTGCCGCAGCATCCCGTCCAGCCAGGCGGGCGCATCGGTGCCGGTCATAATTGCCGTTTTCAGGGCCTTGACATCCTCCTCCGTCACCTCACGGGGGGTCCAGCTGGAACCGTGGGCCGAGCCAAACCGGATCAGGTTTGCGATGCGGTTGACCAGAACAGTGGTCTTGCCGCTGCCTGCACCGGCCAGAATGAGCAGCGGGCCGTCGGTGGTAAACACCGCCTGCCGCTGCATATCGTTCAGGCGGCCAAACTGCTTTTCAATATAGGTATCGCGCAGAGCGCAGAATTCCTGTTGGAGACTTGCTGCCATTGTTTCACCTGTTCTTCTATAAAATCACTTACTTTATAAGTATATCACAATTCAAGAGGGTTGTACATAAAAAACCGCCCTTCCTGTACAGCACAGGAGGGGCGGCAGTGTTCAAATAAAGCTTAGCCGAAGATGTTGATCAGGATACCGGCAGCAACTGCGGAACCGATAACGCCAGCGACATTGGGGCCCATGGCGTGCATCAGCAGGAAGTTGGAGGGGTTCTCGCTCTGGCCGACCTTCTGAGAAACACGGGCAGCCATGGGAACAGCGGAAACACCAGCGGAGCCGATCAGGGGGTTGACCTGACCGCCGGTCAGGGCGTACATCACCTTGCCGCACAGAACGCCTGCAGCGGTACCAAAGGAGAAGGCGATCAGACCCAGCACGATGATGAACAGGGTGCGGCTGTTCAGGAAGGTGTTTGCAGAGGTGGTGCAGCCAACAGACAGAGCCAGGAAAATGGTGATGATGTTCATCAGCTCATTGCCGGCAGTCTTCTGGATACGATCCACAACGCCGGACTCCTTCATCAGGTTGCCCAGCATCAGCATACCGACCAGAACGGCTGCATCAGGAACGATCAGAGAAACAATGATGGTGACCATGATGGGGAAGATGATCCTCTCGGTCTTGGACACGGTGCGCAGCTGCTTCATTACGACTGTACGCTCTTTCTTGGTGGTAAGCGCCTTCATAATGGGCGGCTGGATCACGGGCACCAGAGCCATGTAGCTGTACGCCGCAACGGCAATGCTGCCCAGCAGCTCAGGTGCCAGACGGGAGGTAACAAAGATGGCGGTGGGGCCGTCTGCACCACCGATGATAGCGATTGCAGCGGACTGCTTCTGGGTGAAGTCCACAATGCCGGTAGCGGCCAGCAGACGAGCGCCCATGTAAGTACCAAAGATACCGAACTGAGCGGCAGCGCCCAGCAGCAGGCTCTTGGGGTTGGAGATCAGGGGGGCGAAGTCAGTCATGGTGCCGATGCCCAGGAAGATCAGCGGGGGGTAAATGCCCAGCTTGACACCCATGTAAAGCATATCGGCCAGACCGCCGTTGTTCAGGATCTCGATCCACATCGGGTGCTCAAGACCATCACCAACGAAGTACTGCATGTGGATAACGCCGCTGCCGGGCAGGTTGGCAAGGATCATGCCGAATGCCATGGGCAGCAGGATCAGGGGCTCAAATTCCTTCACGATGGCCAGGTACAGCAGGAAGCAGCCCACGCAGATCATGATCGCGTAGAGGTAGCCGCCCGGCTCACCGAACCGTGCAAAGCCGGAACTCTGGAAAATACCGACCAGAGTATCGATAAACTGTGTCATGTTTTTCCTCCTGTGTTAAAAAGGTGCGGTGGTGTCGTTGACACCAGCCTTGCTCCAGCCATTTGCAGCACGGCGCACGGCCTTCAGGGTGTACTTGCCATTGCCCATGGCATGGATGGCAGCCATAATTGCGGCAACCACATCGCCGGGAATGCCTTCCTCCACCACAGGGGCGGGAGCAGCCTGCTGTACGGGGGCAGCGGGCTTTGCGGCAGCCTTGGGAGCAGCAGGCTCCTTGGCTGCCTTCTTCTTGGCGGCCATACCGTCGAAGATCTTGCCTTCCAGCATGATGATGAGCATCAGCAGGACGAGGATGGCAAACACCAGCACGATACCGGTAATGGTGATAACCACATCAGAACCCAGATTCATGGTCTTCCTCCTAATAATAATTTACTCCGCACTCCGGAGCAGACCCCGGCGCGCAAAAAGCGATTTGAAAATATTATACAATATTTCCCGACCCGATTCAACAAGTATGAACAAAATTTTGTTGCAACTTTTCCAATTTCTTAACAAGCCGGGTCAGGGCCCCGGTTAACGGCGGCCCATGCGGGGGGTCGCATCCAGGAAGCCGGTCTCCAGCTTATCGTTCAGGCCCAGGCTCATGGCGGTGCCCAACGCCACGCAGTTCACGGGATCGGGCGAGACGGTCACATCCACCTTGAGCTCCTGGCTCAGGTATTCGGGCAGGCCGTGCAGCTGTGCGCCGCCGCCGGTCAGCACCACACCATTGCGGAAGATATCGCCTGCCAGCTCGGGCGGGGTCTTTTCCAGCACCTGATGGGCGGCAGTGCCGATCTGCTCACTCAGCATCATCACAGGCTCGTAGAGGTCGCTGGTGGAAACATTCACCTTGATGGGCAGGCCGGTCAGCAGGCTGCGGCCCTTGACCTCCATCGTCTCGTCAAAATCAGCCTTCTGGGGGCAGCAGGCGACGTTCTTTTTCAGCTGCTCTGCGGTACGCTGGCCGATGGCAATGCTGAACTTGTTGCGGACATGCTTCAGGATCTCGTCATCATAGTGGTTGCCCGCCACACGGACACTGGTGGCCTTGACCTTGCCGCCCAGAGACAGGACAGCGATATCGGTGGTGCCGCCGCCGATATCAATGATCATCCGGCCATCGGGCTGGGTGATGTCGATGCCGGAACCCAGTGCAGCGGCAATGGGCTCATCGATCAGGTAGACCTGACGGGCACCGGCGGCCATCACGGCCTCCACCACGGCATCACTCTCAATGCCGGTGATGGCAGCGGGCACGCAGACAGCCACCCGGGGCTTGACCATGTGGGAGCTGTACACCTGATTCACAAACCGGCAGATCAGCTCCCGGGTCATGGTGTGGTCGCTGATGACACCGTCCTTCAGCGGGAAAATGGCGGAAATATAGTTGGGGGTGCGGCCTACCATGGCCAGGGCCTTGTCGCCCACCTCCAGCACGGAGTTCTTGCGGGTATCCATTGCCACCACGCTGGGCTGGTTGAGCACGACCCCCTGCCCTGCCTGTGCAATGATAATGGTCGTTGTGCCCAGATCGATGCCGATGTCATTCTGTGCCATAATGAAACGTTCCTTTCTCTGCTCCCCTGTTTTTCTATCGTAAATGCCCGTTCGGGCGGGAAATCAAATCAATTTATATTGTAGCATAAGCCAGTAAAAAAGTATAGACCAAACCTCGCCGTCCTCCCTGTGGGATGCCGTCCTTCACTCTGCCGCCATCTGTTCCGGCGGCAGATTCTCTTTCAGCAATTCGCACAGGCCGCTGTACCGCAGGTTCTGCCGGACATTGGACATCATCCGGTTCACCACGTCCCGCCGGCCGGCCACGATGCACAATTTACGGGCGCGGGTCACGCCGGTGTAGAAGAGGTTGCGGTAGCAGAGTCTTGGCGGCACCTGCGCCACCGGCAGCACCACCGCCGGGAACTCGCTGCCCTGGCTCTTGTGCACCGTGATGGCGTAGGCGATCTCCAGCTCGTTCAGGTTTTCCGCCGGGTAGAGCAGGCGGCGGTCATCCATCCGCACCACCATGGAGCGGTCGCGCATGTTGATGGATTCCACAATGCCGATATCACCGTTATAGGCTCCCACGCCCTGCTCCCCGCCAATGCGGTTCCAGACGATCTCGTAGTTGTTCCGCACCTGCATCACCTTATCGCCCACCCGGAACACCCGGGAGGCGCTTTGGAGCTGGGGCTTGCCCTTCTGCTCCGGGTTGAGCAGGTTCTGCAGCTCCACATTCAGCGCCTGGGTACCGGTGGGTCCCAGCTTGGTGGGGCAGAGCACCTGAATGTCCCTGACAGGGTCAAAGCCATAGCTCCGGGGCAGACGAGTGGTGACAAGATCGCACACCAGTTTCTGCGCCGCATCGCCGTCCGATTCCAGAAAGAAGAAATCGTCTGTCTTGCCGCCCTTCTGCAGCGGCTCACTGCTGATGATGTGGTGGGCGTTCTCCACAATAAGGCTGCGTCTGGCCTGCCGGAAAATCTCGTTCAGGCAGACCGTGGGCACCAGCCCGGAGCGGATGACCTCGCCCAGAATGTTGCCGGGCCCCACGCTGGGCAGCTGGTCGGCATCGCCCACCATAATAATGCGGCAGCTGTACCGCAGGGCTGCAATGAGCGCCTGAAACAGCTTCACATCCACCATACTCATCTCATCCAGAATGACCACATCGCATTTGAGCAGGTTCTTGTCATTGTGGATGAAGCTGACCACACCGCCGGAGTAGTCCACCTCCAGCAGGCGGTGGATGGTAGAGGCCTTGCGGCCGGTCAGTTCACTCAGCCGTTTGGCCGCACGGCCCGTGGGGGCACAAAGCGCCACCCGGTCGGCCTGATGTTCCAGCAGCTGCAGGATGGCGTTGACCGTGGTGGTCTTGCCGGTGCCGGGGCCGCCGGTCAGCACAAGGCAGTTTTCGGTCATGGCCTTGCGGATGGCTTCCCGCTGCAGGGGCGCATAGGCAAAGCCCTGGGTCAGCTCCAGCACCTGAATGTTTTTATCAAGGTCCCGCACTGTCTGCTTTTCCCGCTTCGCCAGCAGGGCCAGCCGGTCGGCAATGGCCTGTTCTGCTTCCAGCAGGTCAGGCAGATAAATATACGGCACCGCCTCCAGCATCTTTACGCCCAGCTGCCCGGTCTCAATGCAGTGGTCCAGCGCGCGGGCCAGCTTCTCGGGCGGCTGCTGGATGAAGTGGGATGCCGTGTCAAGCAGCTGCGCACGGGGCAGACAGGTGTGGCCGTTGCCCGCGTTGTGGCGCAGGGTGCGCAGAAGCGCTGCTTCCAGCCGCTGGGTGCAGTCTCCTTCCATATGATAATACTGTGCAATGCTGTCGGCATGGCGGAAATCCAGCTGCAGGGGTTCCCCACAGAGCAGATAAGGGTTCTGGGAGATGGCCTGCATGGCACCGGGGCCAAAGACGCGGAACACCTCCATGGCGCGGCGGGGGCTGATCTCGAACTGGGCCAGATAGGCGATCAGCTCCCGCATTCCGAACATCCGCTTGAACTCCTGCTGGATGCGGTCGGCCTTGTCTGCCGAGATGCCGGGGATCAGGGTGAGCTGGGCGGGATCGTTGGCGATCACTTCCAGCGCCGCCGCGCCGAATTTATCGATGATCTTATTGGCCGTGCGCGCCCCGATGTAAGGCAGGGAGCCGCTGGCAAGGAAGGCGTACACTGCCTCCAGATCCTTCGGCATATCGGTCTCGCATTCCTGGGCGTGGAACTGGCGGCCATAGGTGGCGTGGTTCTCATATTTACCGCGGCAGACCACACTCTCGCCCGCATGGAGCTCGCCCACGATCCCGCACACCACGGTCACCGTGCCGCCCCCGGAAATTTCAAACACCGTGTAGCCGTTATCCGGGTTCTCGTAGATAATGTCCTCCACCGTGCCCTCGATCTGTTCCAGCTCCATGCTCCTCACCCCCTTGTGACATAATTATTTATAGTATAATCGTTTTGGTGTTATTTGTAAAGGAATTGGGCAGGCCCTGCTCTATACAACCTCTCAGCTTTGGCGTTGCGTGAGGCTTTCCCTCTTCGCCAAGGCCTCCCCTACTAGGCAACAAAAGAGCCGCCCTTCTGCGGTTTCGCAAAAGAGCGGCTCAATTTTTACAAGTTTGCGTGCGGTCTTGCTTTTTCCCGTTTCAGCTTCCGGAACACAACGATATACGCCGGGATCAGGAAGAAGCAGGCAAAGAACCATGCCACCGGGTTTGCAATACAGGCGGCAAAATAGCCCCACAGCGGCACGAACAGGAAACCCACCAGAGCACGGGCGATCATCTCTGCCACACCGGCAAACATGGCCAGGCTGGAATAACCCAGACCTTGAATGGTGTAGCGGTAAATGATAAGGACCGCCAGCGGGATATAGAACACGCTGTTCCAGAAGATGAAGCTCTGGGCGTTGGCCATGATCTCGGTCTGGCTGCTCTCAAGGAACAGGCCGATCAAAGCCTTATCCAGCACGCGCAGGATCAGGAAGGATGCCACACTGTACACACAGCCGATGCCCAGGGCGGTGTTCACGCCCTTGTTCACACGGTTCAGGTCGTTGGCACCCATGTTCTGGCTGGCGTAGGTGGTCATGGCCGTGCCAATGCTCTCCAGCGGGACGGACAGGAACTGCGCCGCCTTGCCGCCTGCAGTCTGCGCTGCCACGATGTCACTGCCCAGACCATTGACCGCACCCTGCAGCACAACGGAACCGATGGCCGTGATGCTGCACTGCAGGCCCATGGGGATGCCCATGCCGCACAGCTTGACACAGTGCTGTCTGCTCAGGCGGCTTTCTTCTTTGTTCCAGCGCAGCTCATTATAATGCTTGAGGATGTACCACAGGCTGCCCAGACCGGCCACTGCCTGACTGAACACGGTGGCGAACGCCGCACCGAACACGCCCATCTTGAAGGTGATGATGCAAAGCAGGTCCAGCCCGATATTCAGAAAACTTGCCACCAGCAGGAAGTACAGGGGCCGCTTGCTGTCGCCCAAAGCGCGCATCAGGGCGCTGGTCATGTTATACAGCAGAGTGAACGGGATGCCGATAAAGATGGTGCGGATGTAGATGTCTGCCAGATCAATGATGTTGTCCGGGGTATTGGTCCAGACCAGAATGGAACGGGTCATGGCCACCGTGACCACGGTGAGCACTGCGGCAAAAAAGACGCTCAGCCAGACGGCATTGGCGGTGTAGCGGCGCATCTCCGCATAGTCTTTTGCACCGAATGTCCACGAGATGGGGATGGAGAAGCCGCAGGCAATGCCGTTGACAAAGCCCAGCACCAGATAGTTCAGACCGCCCACACTGCCGACTGCCGCCAGGGCTTCCACACCCACAAAGCGGCCCACGATGATGGTATCTGCCAGATTATAGAACTGCTGGAACAGGCTGCCCAGCATCAGCGGCACCGCAAAGGCAAGGATCAGCTTGAGCGGGCTGCCCTGCGTCATATCTTTCGTCATACGCACGTTCCTCCTTGGGAAAGCATCACAGACCTTATCACACGAATTTTTTCCGACAAAAACGCCCTGCCGCGCAATGGGCAGGACGTTTTTGTTCATGTGGGTATTATATCAGGTTGCGATGAATTTTCAAGAGGTTTTTTCAAATTTTTCAGTGCTTCCCGGCCAGATGCTTCAGCAGCTGGAACAGAATGCTCCAGAACCCCGTTCCGGCATTGCCCGAAGGCGGGGTCTCCTCATCCGGAATGCTCAGCGGCGGGTCATTCTGAATAGTGTGCGAGGAACTGTCTGGTACGCTCTTCCCGGGGGTGGTCGATGAGCTGTTTGGCCGGGCCTTCTTCCACGACCACGCCGCCATCCATGAACAGGATGCGGTCGGCCACATCGCGGGCAAAGTGCATCTCATGGGTGACAATGATCATCGTGGTCTTGCGGTCAGCAAGATCACGCAGGACCTTCAGAACCTCGCCGGTCAGCTCCGGGTCAAGGGCGCTGGTGGGCTCATCAAAGCAGAGGATATCCGGGTGAAGCGCCAGCGCGCGGGCAATGGCTACACGCTGCTGCTGGCCGCCGGAGAGCTGATGCGGGTAGTGGCCGGCCCGCTCCGAAAGGCCCATCTGCGCCAGCAGCTCTCTTGCCTGCTGTTCCAGCTCCGCGTGGATGACTTTTTTATTCGCCTGATACTCCGGGCGTTCCTTTGCCAGCAGCTCCCCTGCCAGCATCACGTTCTGCAAGGCCGTGTACTGCGGGAACAGGTTGAAGTTCTGGAACACCAGACCGAAATGGAGCCGCTTTTTGCGGATCTCACTTTCCTTCTGGGTGGCAGGGTCGGCGGCATCCCACATGGTCTCGCCGTTCACCTTGATCACACCCGTGTCAGGCCGTTCCAGAAAGTTCAGGCAACGCAGCAGCGTCGTTTTGCCGGAACCTGACGAGCCGATGATCGCCAGCGCTTCCCCCTGCTCCAGATCCAGGGAGATGTCCTTCAGCACATGGGTCTCGCCAAAATTTTTTCCGATACCGGAAGCTTCGAGCAACGCCATAATCTATCTGCCTCCTTAGCAGCGGAAATAATCGAGCTTTTTCTCAGCCCAGTTGAACAGGATGGTCAGCGCGCCCACAAACACCAGGAAGAAGAGCGCGGTAGAGAACAGTGGCCAGATCAGGCCCTTTGCGCTGTACTCCTTGGCCATCATAATGATTTCTTTGTTGGCAATGGTGTTTGCCAGCGAGGTATCCTTGACCAGCGTGATGATCTCATTGCCCATGGGGGGCAGGATGCGCTTGACGACCTGAAGCAAGGTCACCTTGAAAAAGATCTGTGTTTTGGTCATGCCAAGCACCTGCCCGGCCTCAGTCTGCCCCTTGGGCACTGCTTCAATGCCGCCGCGGTAGATCTCAGAAAAATAGCAGGCATAGTTGATGGCAAAGGCCACCACCGCTGCCACCATCCGTCCGCCGGAGCCAGAGGGCCAGGGGTTGTTCATGCCCAGCAGGCCGGGGCCCAGATAGATCACAATGATCTGCAGCATCAGCGGGGTGCCGCGGATGATCCAGACAAAGGTCTTGACCAGCCCGGCCAGCGGCTTGCAGCGGCTCATGGAGCCAAACGAGACCACCAGCCCCAGCGGCAATGCAAACAGCAGTGTCAGGGCAAAGAGCTCACAATTGAGCAGGAACGCGCCGGACAGGCGCATAAGAATCACAGACACAAAAACACACCTTTTTTATTCAGAATCCATATTCCCCTTCCATCACAGCCGGTGAAAGTTCCCTCTGCTCGGGAGCCTTTCACGCATCGGCAACAAAAAGCCTCCCTCACCGAGGGAGGTTGCATCGCATCGCGATGACGGAAGGAGTTGTTCAACAAATTCAGTCAGCCAGTGCCAGATCGTACTTATCGGCCAGTGCCTGCATGGTACCATCGGCCTTCAGTGCATCAAAGGCCTCATCCACAGCGGCGGCAGCATCACTGCCCTTGCGGAATGCCACGCCGTACTCCTCGGCGTTCAGCTCGTCCACGATCTTCAGGTCGGCATAATCCGTGCCCTCACCGATCATGGCGTTGGCCAGGGTCAGGTCAAGTACAGCGGCATCGGCAGTGCCTGCGGCAACTTCCATCAGGCAGTCGGTCTGAACGCTCTTGGAAACGTAATCAGCCTGCGCCAGGTTCTCGTCCCCCTCAATGGCGGCCTCACCGGCGGAACCAGCCTCGGCGACCACGGTCTTACCCACCAGGTCAGCGGTAGAGGTATAATCGGTGCCATCCTTCACCACGACCACCTGTGCATTCTTGGCATAAGCCTTGGTGGTAGCGGTGTTCTGCATGATGTCATCGGTCAGGGTCATACCGTTCCAGATGCAGTCGATGCTCTTGGCATCCAGCTCCACGACCTTGGTGTCCCAGTTGATCTCCACAAACTCCGGCTCCACGCCCAGCTTTTCGCAGACAGCAGTGGCCAGCTCGGTATCAAAACCGGTGAAGTTGCCATCGGCATCGGTGTAGTTCATGGGCTCGTAAACAGTGTAGCCAATGACCAGCTTGCCCTTGCCCTTGATGTAATCCAGGTCGCTGCCTGCAGACTGGGATGCGGCAGCACTGCCGGAAGCAGAGGCCGAAGCAGATGCGGCAGTGGAAGCGGAAGCGGCACCGCCGCAGGCGGCAAGGCTCAGTGCCATGGCACCGGCCAGGAATGCGGATACAAGACGTTTCATATATGGTTCCTCCCTCAGTGGCAAGCAGCTTTGTTTTATTGCTTTACCATGCTAAATTGCTAAACTGTGGTTATAGAATAGCGCGTTTTCTGCCATTTGGCAAGGGGGAAAACTGATTTTTCGCAGTTTGCTCAAATCTTTACCGCTTTACCACGGCAAAGCGGGCAATTTGACAAATCAAAATCGCCGCGTCGGCAGCTGCCAGACGCGGCGAGATGTTTTTCTCTCTGAAAACGCAGCGGAATGCCACCTATCCGGGAGAGCCGGTGCGCGATTGCGAGACCGAAAAGGGCTTCCGCCTCAGCTCAGGGCATCCAGCGCCGCCTTTTGCAGATCGGTGATGTCAATGGTACACAGAGCCTTCAGGTCGGCATCGCTGCCGGAAAGCCCGGCGATCTCGGTGCGGGTCTTGCCCTTGAGGGCATCACAGAAGCCCTCGCTGTGCTCATACCACTCCTTGCCCAGCGCCGATGCGCCGCGCATCCCATAGTCCTCGCCCAGCTCCAGCTTGGTTTTGACGAGATCCGGGGCTGTCACACCGCCGTCCGAGACCACCGTCAGGGCCGGCTCAGCCATATCCGCAATGGCGCTGGTCACGCGGCGGTCCGCATCGGTGGTCAGTGCCACGATGCTCACATCCACCTGCGCATTCACATCCTTGTCATCGGTGGCGGTGATGTCCGAAGTCCCGTTCACCGCTTCGATGCCCAACGCGGCCCTGTCGCCCTTGGCGGCACCCAGTGCCCTGGCATTGGCGCAGGCCCGGGTCACGGCATCCCGGTAACGGTCCACTGCAATGGTGCAACCGCTCAGCAGGTCGGCATCCGTGGGCTTGCCATCCTTATCCACTTTGAGCATGGAGACCTGTTCCGGGGTCATGCCGATCAGGTAACTGGCAAAGGCATCCGCCTGTTCCGCCCATCCCTTTTTCAGGGAAGAGACCTCGGCCAGCGGGTAATCGTCCCCCTTCTGCCGCTTGGTGCGCCAGTCGGTGGGCAGGGTCACATGGCCGGTGCTGTCCGCCGAAACAGACACTTCCAGCTCGTCCAGCAGAACACTCTCCAGTTTCCCCTCGCCATCCAGCAGGACAGCGGCCGCTGCCAGTTCAATTTTCCCTGCCCTGTCCTGATCGGTGGCCTCTGTCACCACACCCAGACCGGTTTTCCATGCCGCTGTCTGGGTCTGTGCGGAGGATGTGCCGCTGCTTCCGCTCATGCTGCCGGAGCTGCCCGACCCGGCGTTCGTTTTGCCGCAGGCGGTCAGCAGCAGCGCCGCCGCCATGGCACAGCTCCAAAGAGCCCGATGGTTCTGATTCATAGATACGCTCCCTTTCCACACGGCCCGTTGGGCCTTTGCCCCATAGTATGTCCAGAAGAGCGTAAGATTACGCAGCCGACGGGAGTTTTCCAAAGCAAGTGTCCGCTGGGGTGGGACCCTGTTGCCGCAGGCAATAGGGCGGGCGATGGAATGGCCCGTTTCACTTGCGCGGAAAAGCTCCCCGAGTGCTGCGCGCAGCCGTTCACATCAACGGGCTCAGCAGCCGCAGCACGCTGTCCAGTGCTGTGCCCGGCAGATTGGTGCGGCAGTCGGAGCGCATGATCTCCCGGCACTGCGGCAGGGTGCGCTCCACATCCTTCCGCAGTGCGGCGATCTGGCTGTTATGGAAGAGCAGTGTTCCGCACTCAAAATGGAGAAACAGGCTCCGGTAATCCATATTGATGCTGCCCACCACGGCGACACGGTCATCGCTGACATAGCACTTGGCGTGGAGGAAACCGGGCGTGAATTCATAAATGCGCACACCCGCCCTGAGCAGGGGCAGATAGTAGGAACGGCTGAGCCGGAACACCAGCTTCTTGTCCGGGATCCCGGGCAGGATGAGCCGCACGTCCACCCCGCGCTTGGCCGCATTTTTCAGAGCATCCAGCATCTCCTCGCCCACGGCCAGGTAGGGCGTGTAGATATAAACATATCTCTGGGCCTGAGAGAGAATGTCCAGATAGACCGTCTCGGCCAGCGGTTCCTCATCCAGCGGGCTGTCCGCGTAGGGCTGCACCACGCCATCCTGCACTGCGGGCAGGCGGGTGGGCGCAAAGGCGGTGTAATCGGTCTCCTGCGGGCGGAAGGCGTTCCATACATTGAGGAACATCACGGTAAAGTTCCAGACAGCGGCACCCTCCAACCGGATGGCCGCATCCTTCCAGTAGCCAAAGCGCTGCTCTGCATTGATATACTCATCTGCCAGATTCACGCCGCCGGTGTAGGCCACATTGCCGTCAACCACCACGATCTTGCGGTGGTCGCGGTGGTTCATCACCAGCGAGACCAGCGGCACCACCGGGTTGAAAGGGATGCAGCGGATATGCGCCTTCTCCATGCGGATGACAAAATCACTGGGCAGGCCCAGCAGGCTGCCAAAATCATCGTAGATCAGCCGCACATCCACGCCCTGGGCGGCCTTGCGGCGGAGGATCTGCTCCACACCGTCCCACATTTTGCCGGAACGGAGGATAAAAAATTCCAGAAAGATAAATTTTTCCGCCTTGTCCAGATCCGCCAGCAGCTGGGGATACATCTCCTCCCCGCAGGAAAAGTAGTGAGCAGCGGTATCCCTCCAGGCCGGATACGGCCCGAACTTTGCCACATAGCGGCTCAGGTTCCGGCTGGAGATATCCAGCGCATCGGTCTGGCCCTCAGGCTGGGCAAGCTCAGTCTGATGGGCCTGTTCCACCTTCTGCATCCGCTCCCGCAGATACTTGGCGGGGGCCTTGTTACCAAAAGCCAGATAAAGCGCGCCGCCCAGCAGGGGCAAAAGGCCGATCAGAACGATCCAGCCGATCTTATAAGCGCTGTTTTCATCCTTGCGCACCAGATACAGCACGATCAGGATGCTCAGCGCCTTCAGGGCACCGTTCAGCCAGACCCGCCCCGCCGTGAACGACCAGAACGCCCAGAGCAGCCAGAGCACCTGTAAAGCCACCAGCACCACTGTAATCGTGACACGGTTGAAGATGCGGCTGAAAAACTTGACGATGGGCAATCTGAACATGTGGTATCCCTCCCCTGCCGCCCACGGCGATTTTTGATGCTGTTAGTATAGCGCAGAGCGGAGGATTTTGCAAACAAAAAAAGCGCCCACAACGGCTTTTCCCGCTCTGAGCGCCTATTCGATCGTGGGCAGAATTTTTTCGCGGGTTGTTCGCTTATGCTTCCGCGTCCTCATAACCAACCAGCAGGCCGCCCAGCTCTGCATAATAGCTGCACAGACCGCCGCATTCGCTGATGTCCACCTTTGCTCCATCAAACACAGCCTTTACCATGTGCTTCAGGCGCTCGGCGGCAGCGGGATTGCCGCAGTGAGAGATATGGAGCCTGCCGTTGGTGTAGCCATGCTCCTTGAGTTCCAGCACGATGCGCTCCAGCGCACCATGCTCACCACGGGTCTTGCAGAGAACATCCAGCTCTCCGGCCTCACTTGCCTGTCCGATGACCCGGATGCCCAGCATCCGCGCCACAGCAGCAACGGCAGGCTTCACGCGGCCATTGCGGGCCAGATTGGCCAGCGATTCCAGCGAGAAGAGCAGATGGGTGTGCTTGTGGTAGCGGAGCATCTCTTCACAGATCTCGTCAAACTCCCTGCCCTCAGCCAGCAGATCCCGCAGATGCTCGGCCAGCAGGCGCTGCTCCGGGCCGGTGGAAAGGCTGTCCAGCACGAACACCCGCTTGTCGGGATTCTCCTGCTGGTATTCCTCGGCGGCCAGCTGGGCGGCATTGTAGCTGCCGGACAGAGTGCCCGTGATGGTGATGGCATACACCTCGTCGGCTCCCTCGTAGGCGGCCAGCCAATCGCTGACGTTGGGGCAGGAGGTCGAGGTCTTGCCCTTATAGGTGCGCAGGGTCTGGGCCATGCCCACGGCATCCATCGTGCCGTTGTCCAGATATTCGGCATCGTCGGTGATGATCTTCAGGGGAACGCATTCAAAATCCACGCCCTGCAAGGTGTACAGGCTGGCGGAGGAATCCACAACAATCTTGGTGTTCATAAGCATTTATCTCCATTCCGGCGGCAGAGGATGCCGCAGTTTTTCCTGTTGTTTGAATCACTATATCAGTTTTTCAAAAACCTGTCAACTGTTTTCTTGAATTATTTCAAAAGTTTTCAATTTCCTGTTGACCACATTTCCAAAACATGGTATACTGTCCGCATGAAATTAGAATCAAACCGCCGCGTTGCGGCCTGCGCCGCAGGGTTTGCCCTGCCCCGGTATGCAGAACTCCCCACCGTAGGGCTTTATCTGGATCAGAGTGTACAGTTTGTCAACGGGTGTTTCCGCACATTTCAGGGGGTGGAGCTCACCGCTTCCATGGTGAGCAACTACGTTAAGAAAGGGATCATCAGCCACCCCATCAAAAAGAAGTATACCCGGGATCAGCTGGCCTGCCTGATCTACATCATAGTTTCTAAAAATGTCCTGTCCATGGAAAACATCGACAGCCTGTTCAAGATGCAGCGGGCGCATTATACCTCCGCGCAGGCGTATGATACCTTTTGCGATGAGCTGGAGAATTACCTGCCCTATGTGTTCGGCCTGACCAAAAGCTTTTCCGAGCTGGAGCCGGATGTTGATGATGCACGCAAGCTCCTGCGCAGCACCATCATCTCGGCTGTGAACAAGATCTATCTGGACTGCGTTTTCACCGACCTGCGGCAGGAGCAGGCCCTCTGGCCCGATATCCTGCCGGATCTGGCGTAAGCAGCCAAATCTGTATTCAAGATAAAGCAAAAGCAGCGGCTGCCTCCAACCGCTGCTTTTGCTTTATCTTTTGGTCAACCGGCATTCCGGCGCACAGATTTATTCCTCCGCCGGGATTTGGTTCAGGGCATCGTTCAGAGCCTTCAGCTCCTCCGCCGGAAGCTTTTCACGACCCAGAATGCTCCTCAGCTCGATTCCCAGTGGGATCACATCCTGCTCTGTCAACACACGGTAAAGCGGCTGCGGCAGCTTCTCTTTCAACAGAGCCGCTGCCTCCGGGTTATTCAGCAGCTCCCCTGCTGTGCTTTCCAGCGAGCAGTAGCCCTCCCGTACCAGAGAATCAGAGGTCAGGAACCAGTTCTTCACCGGCCCGCCTGCGCTGCTGTCCGGCAGGCAGTAGGAAGGTTCCGGATGGTCCTGCCGAGTGAGGTCCATCGCATCGGAGCAGCTTCCTGCCGTTACACAGATATGGTTTTCGCCCTTTTTCAGGGGAACTTCTTCAAATCGGACGGTGCCGTTCCCATCCCTGGGCAGTGTTTTCAGAACGCAGTCATTCACCGACAGGGTCACCTCCGGCTGGTTTGTATAGGCCTTCACTTCAACGGCCCCTTCTGTTCGTTTGGCAAATCGCTTTCCGCACAGATGGACGAACGGTTCTTCGGACCACTTTGCTTTGTAATAATAGAATGCATCCTTCCGGGTCTGACGGTCATAGGTCACAAGACCCTTGGCGTTCAGGTTCCGCAGACCGCCATCCTTCCGAAGAGCGCTGGAAAAATCAAACATATTCCAGACAAAGCTGCCCCACAGATAGGGTTTGCTTTCAAAAATGGGATAGACGGTCTCGTGGAAGAGTGCCTGATATTCTTCCGTATAGTCCTGCACCCGAGGTTCTGCGCTGTGCAGAGCCGGATTTGCGTCCACACCATATTCGCTGATGCCAAGCGGCATTTCAGGGTTTGCAGCATGGTAGCGGTCCAGAAAACCATCGTAGCCCTCCATCTGGCCGTAATACCAGCCGAAATAGATGTTGTAGCCGATCATATCCGTACCATGATTCAGCCCGCTCTTGAATTTGACGGTATACATATTAGCTGCTGTGACCAGCCGTCCCGGATCCAATGTATTGACCAGCTTTCGCATTTCCGCCAGATTTTCATACTGATCCGGCGTATCCCGGAACATTCCGATCTCATTCTGGATGCCCCAGAAGCAGATCGAGGGATGATGCTGGTTCTGCAGCACCAGCTCTGTCAGCTGCAAACGAATATTTTCCATCAGGGCCGGTTCCCGGGTCATCTTGAGCATGGGGACCTCTGCCCAGACCACATAGCCCTCCCGATCGCAGCGATCATAGGTCTCCTGTGGGTGCTGATAGTGGGACAACCGGATCGCATTTGCACCGATCTCCCGGATCAGAGCAAAATCCCGGTCGATTTCCTTCCCGGTCACAGCATTGAAGCACCCTGCAAAGTCCTGATGCTTTGCCACGCCCCGGATCCGGCAGTGTTCTCCATTCAGGAAAAAGCCCTTTTCCGGGTCCATGCGGATGCTGCGAAAGCCGATTTTCTTTGTCACGGTATCTGTTACCACCCCATCACAGACCAGCTCCGCCGTCAGACTGTAAAGCGCCGGGTCTACTTTTCCGTTCCATAATTCCGGTCGTTCCACCGTCAGTGTACAGGAGCTTCCGGCCTGTGTTGTCTGCGAGATCACCGAGGTTCCCTCCGGGGATGCAAGAGTATACCGGACCTCCGATGTTTTTTCTGCCACCACATGAGAGTTCAGATACACTCTGCCGCAGCCATTCTGCTCAACAGCCGTCCGGGCCACAACTCCGTCCGTACCATAATAGCAGACATCGAAATGCTCCGGCTCCTTTACCAGCAGACTTACACCCCGGTACAGGCCGCCAAAGACCGTAAAATCACCGGCAAGGGGTGAGATATCATCGCAGGCTGCATTGGAGAGATAAATTTGAATATCCAGCGTTTCTCCATTCAGCATATCGGTCGGCACCGGCACACAAAAACGGCTGTATCCTCCCTTGTGCTCCCCGGCAAGTATTCCGTTCAGTACGATCTTCGCATGATTATCGGCTCCCGGAATGTCCAGATACAATGCTTTCCTGCGCCACTCCGGTGCAAGGGTGATCTGTTTCCGGTAAAGGGTCGTTCCACGGTAGGGTTCCACGGCATTTTCATCATACCATGTGTGGGGCAGGTTCACTCTTTCTGCCGCTCCACCAGCTTCGACAGCCGACAGATTATCTATGCTGCAGCCCGGCAGCTTCCAGAATTGCCAGTCCCGATTCAGATCCATGCGTTCCATTGCCTTCTCCTTCTCCGCAAATGCGGTCTGAAAAAAAAAAAATCTCTCCGGAAACACCATCCTCAGGATGCACCCCGTTTGCAGGGGGGTCCCTGTGGCTGTGTTCCGAAGAGAACGACTTCTTTTTTATTTACTATACCAGACTCTCACAGACCTTGTCAAGGTCTATCATCCCTTTCTCGTAAGGATGCCGGGCTTTTTTCCGGATTTCCCATCAAAATTCCAATGCCGGGCTGATCTCATTGCGGCGCTGGGCCTGCACGATGCAGTCCTTTTCCGGCACGACACCTGCCGCACCCAGGGTGTTGAACATGGTCTGCAAAGCAAGCGCCGGGGTGTTGTTCTCCTGCGAGAGATGGCAGAGGGCAAACTTCTTGCATCCCTCCTGGATCAGCTCCAGCAGCTTTGCCGAGCACTCATCGTTGGAGAGGTGGCCCCGGTTGGACTCGATTCGGGAGCGCAGGTAGTAGGGATACCGCCCGCTGCGGAGCATGTGGAGGTCGTAGTTGCTTTCCAGCGCCACCAGGTCACAGCCGCTCAGGGCCTGATGCACCGGCGGGGTCAGGACTCCCAGGTCGGTGGCAATGGTCATGGTCTTGTTGTCCGGGGTATGGATGCGGTAGCCCACGCATGGTACGTCGTGGCTGGTGGGGAACATCGTCACGCCGAAATCTCCCACATCCTCTTCCCCGCCGGACAGGGTGCGCAACTCACAGCTGGCGGGCACGATACCGTTTGCATCCAGAAAATCCAGCGTATCGTCTGCGCCGTATACCGGCAGCGGATTCTTTTTGAGGAAGGTAGCCAGCCCCTTGACGTGGTCAGAGTGCTCGTGGGTGACCAGAATGCCCGCACAATCGCTGATGTTCAGGCCCAGCTCCTTGAGCGCCGCCGAGGTGGTGCGCACGCCCTTTCCCATATCGATGATGATGTACTTTTCCCCCGTGCGCACCACACTGCAGTTGCCGGAGGAACCAGAGTATAACGAGATGAATTCAGACATTTCAAACCTCAAGAAACGAACCTCTCCGTCATTGCTTCACAAAAGCTCCCTGTCAGGGGAACTTTTGTGAAGCAGACTGAGAGGTTCTGAATGATCACATTGCCGATTCCAGTGCGGCAGGCATCCGATCCACCTTGCTGATCTCAGCGCCCAGGCCGCGCAGCTTTTCCACGATGTTCTCGTAGCCGCGCTCAATGTGGCCGATCTCCTCGATCTCACTGGTGCCGTCTGCCATCAGGGCAGCCACGACCATGGCCGCACCGGCACGCAGGTCAGAAGCACGCAGGGGAGCGGGGTTCAGCTTGTCCACTCCCTCAAACACGGCCACCTGACCGTCCACCTGCACCACTGCGCCCATCTTGCGCAGCTCGTCCACATAGCGGAAGCGGTTATCCCACACGCTCTCGGTGATGGTGGAGGTTCCCTTTGCCACGCTGAGCAGCACACCCATCAGGGGCTGCATATCGGTGGGGAAGCCCGGGTGGGGCATGGTGTTGATCTTCAGCGGCAGGATATCGCCCTTGCGGGAGACGCGGACGGAATCATCGAATTCCTCCACATCCACACCGGCACGGCGGAGCTTTGCCGTGATGGGTTCCAGATGCTTGGGGGTGACATTTTTGATCAGAACGTCGCCGCCGGTGGCAGCAGCGGCAACCATGTAGCTGCCCGCCTCGATCTGGTCAGGGATGATGCTGTAAGTGCAGCCGTGCATCTTTTCCACGCCGCGCACCTTGATCACATCGGTGCCGGCACCGCGCACATCCGCGCCGCACATATTCAAAAAGTTTGCCAGATCAACGACATGGGGCTCCTTGGCGCAGTTTTCCAGAATGGTCTGGCCCTGTGCCATCACAGCGGAGAGCATACCGTTCATGGTAGCGCCCACACTGACCTTATCAAAGAAGATATGGGCACCGTTCAGTTCCTTGGCACGCACGGTGATCATGCCATAGTCCACGCTGTCCTCTGCACCCAGTGCGCTGAACACCTTGAGGTGCTGGTCGATGGGGCGGGGGCCCAGATTGCAGCCGCCGGGCATGGCCACCTGTGCCTTGCCAAAGCGGGAGAGCAGCGCACCCAGGAAGTAGTAGCTGGCACGCATCTGGCGGGACAGATCGTCCGGGACGTTGGTGCTGTTCAGGTGGGTGGTGTCGATCTCGTAGGTATTGCGGTTCAGCATCTTGATGCCGGCACCCAGGGTGCTCAGGATCTTCAGGCTGACTGCCACATCACTGATGTCCGGCAGGTTTTCGATCACACAGACATCTGCCGCCAGAATGGTGGCAGGCAGAATGCCCACAGCCGCATTTTTTGCACCGGAAATGGTGACTTCGCCATGCAGGGGCTTGCCGCCCGTAATAACAAACTTTTCCAATTTTATAATCTCCTTGTCGCAGGCCCGCCAGCGGCAGGGCCACTCAGGGTTCTTACTTGATCTCTCCGCGCACCGCTGGGTACACACCCTCACGATACAACTATCTTATTATACACAACTTCGGGCAAAAAGCAAAGCCCCCTTTTCCCCTGCCCGATTATTTTCTGTTTTGCCCAGAATCTGCGGAAATATTCGATATTTTTGTTTCTTATTTCAAAAATTTTACAACCAGCGCCCCTTACCAGACGCAATCCTCGCTGCAGGTCTCCTTGATCCAGCCCAGCTGATAGGCCTTGACCAGCTGTTTCAGGTCATGCACCCGCTCCCGAAGGATCTCGCCCTCGTCCGTCTCTTCCACCAGAATGCGGTGGTTCTCCGTTTCCAGAATGTTCTTCTGCGACACGATGTCGATGTTTTCGTTCACGGCCTTTTCGGCACTGACAAAGGGCTGATGGGTCCGCAGGGACATGGTGCGGCTGGAGTACACCAGTGTGTACCCTGCAATGCCGGTCTTTTCATGGTAGGCGCGGCAGAACCCGCCGTCAATGACGACCAGACGGCCCCCGCCCTTGATGGGGCTCTCGCCGCTCTTCTCCCGCACCGGCACATGGCCGTTGACGATGTGGCTGGTGCCGGGCAGACCGAATTCCGCCAGGATGCGGCGGCAGGCGGCCTCTTCATTGTACCATGTATAATAGGGGTCCTTGACTTCCTCGTGGGTTGCGGGGTCGGCAATATACAGCCGCTCAAAGGTGGTCATGGCGCTGCGGCCGAACAACGGCGACAGCTTGCCGCACCACAGATACCACAAAAAGTCCTGACCGCTCCGCCGGGCAGCGCTGCCCTCGGGAGCAAAGTAGCCGCGGCGTGCCCGCTCGTCACAGTAGTCCATCAAGCCGCGGCCCGAGTAGTTGTGTCCCTCGAACCGCTCCACAGCAAAGCTGCCGGTTCTGGTCATGGGCACCACACCGTGGTAGAGCAGGTTGCCGTTCTCGATGTGGTAAACACTGCCCTTGGCGTACAAAAATTCCACATGCTGCTGCAAACGCTCGCTCTGCCGGAAGGATTCCACCAGCTTGCGGAGCACCAGCCGCTCATCATCATTCAGGGCGGCGGGGTCTGCCGGGTCCACGGTGGGGAAGCTGGTGTCCCGCAGGGGGTATGCCTGCCCGTTCAGGGTCACTGTTCCCTTTTTCCAATCGATGTGCCGCAGGAAATCCCGACCCTGCATCTTGAAATCCGGGTTGCGGTCGATGACCTTGCACTCCATCTTGAGCATCAGAATGGTCACGGCCTTGTGCATCACGGCACAGCGGTGGAGCATTCCTTCGGTGTAAGGGCCGCGCGCCGCGTCGGTGTGGGGCATCCAGAGGGTCAGGTCGTCATTTCCGTAGAACTGCTCGGCCATCCGCTGCAGGTGCCGCAGGTTGATGCCGTAGCAGTCCTCGAGCATGGCATGGTTGTGGTAGGCCAGTGTCGTTTTGAGCACAGTGCAGACGCAGATGGGACTTCCGGCGGCGGCACCCATCCAGACCACGTCATGGTTGCCCCACTGGATATCCACATGGTGGTGGCGCATGAGCCGGTCCAGTATGATATCAGGCCGGGGGCCTCGGTCAAACAGATCCCCCACGATGTGCAGCTTGTCCACAGCCAGCCGCTTGATGAGCTCACACAGCCGGACGATGAACCGGTCGGCGCGGCCATTTTCGATGATGCTGCCCACGATCTGCCCATAATAGAGGTCCTTGTCGTGGTCCTCAAAGTGGGCATGGAGCAGCTCATCCAGAATATACCCGCAGCTGGACGGCAGGCAGGAGCGCACATGCTGCCGGGTATGCTTGGAGGACACCAACCGGCAGATATCAATGAGCTGAAGCAGGGTCTCCGTATACCAGTGGTCAAGCGCTTCCTCATCCGTGCACTCGGCTTTGAGCCGGGGCAGCTTCTCGTTGGGGTAATAGATGAGCGTTGCCAGCTCTGCACGGGTCTGTTCCGGCACACTGTCCCCCAGCACGATATCCACCTTTTCCCGGATGACACCCGAAGCCGAGTTCAGGATGTGGACAAAAGCCTCGTTTTCACCGTGCAGGTCGCTCATAAAATGTTCGGTGCCCTTGGGCAGCTTGAGCAGAGCCTGGGTGCTGATGATCTCACTGGCGGCGGCCGCCTGCGAGGGATAATCCCGTGCCAGCAGGGAGAGATATTTCAAATGATCCCGGATCTCCTCGTTTTCGGTGCGCATGACATCCTCCGTCTGATATGTAGTATTTTTGCATGATATATAATATTCTATCATAGTATACCACATTCCATGTCATAAATGGTATAATAAACGGAAGTAATTCTGTCAAATCTTTTGCAAAGGACTTGGATATTATGCCCAAAACCATTTCTGTTGCCGTGCCGGAAGCCTGTACTCTCTGCCCCAGGCAGTGCAAAGCCGACCGGGCCGCCGGGCAGACGGGCTTCTGCGGGGCGGGCCGCACCCTGAAAGCGGCCCGCGCTGCCCTGCACTTCTGGGAGGAGCCCTGCATCAGCGGCACCCGGGGCAGCGGCACGGTGTTTTTCTCCGGCTGCACCCTCAAGTGCTGCTTCTGCCAGAACTACCCCATCAGCGCCGAGGGGCTGGGCAGGGAGATCACCGTGGAGCGCCTGGCCGAGATCTTTCTGGACCTGCAGGCGCAGGGAGCCCACAACATCAACCTTGTCACGCCTGGGCAGTGGCGGCCCTGGATCATCGCCGCCCTCGACCTGGCCCGGGCGCAGGGGCTGCATCTGCCCATCGTCTGCAACACCGGCGGCTACGAGACCGTGGAGAGCGTGCACGCCTGGCGCGGTTTCATCGACATCTGGCTGGCTGACCTGAAATATGTTTCCCCTGCCCTTTCAGCAGAGCTTTCCGCCGCGCCGGACTATTTTGCACAGGCCAAGCCCGCCATTGAAGCCATGATGGCTCAGGCCGGGCACCCTGTTTTTGACAGCGAGGGCATCCTGCAGCGGGGCGTGATCCTGCGCCACCTTGCCCTGCCTGGCCATGTGGATGACAGCTTTGCCGTGCTCGAGCAGATGGCGGCCTGGAATAAGGCCGACCCCGGGTGCTTCCTGCCCAGCGTGATGAGCCAGTACACCCCCTTCTATCAGGCGGCAGACCACGGCATCGGGCGGCGCATCACCACCTACGAATACCGCCGGGTGGTCAACTACGCCATGGATCTAGGCCTCAGCTCTGGTTATATGCAGCAGAAGAGCAGTGCAAAGGAAGAGTATACGCCCAGCTTTGACCTGACGGGGGTGTGAACCCCACCGTCATCCCTGCGGGATGCCACCGCCCCTAGTAGGGGCGGCCTTGGCAAAACCATAAGGCTTTACGCAATGCCAAGGGCCCCACTATTAGGGGGGCTGTCACCGCAGGTGACTGAGGGGTTCTTTCGTCAAAACAACCAAAATTTCTTTTTCTTTTTCTCTCGGCCGAAACAGCATTTGCTTGCTATCCGGTGCGCTGTGCGGTATAATGGATACAACAATGTGTTCTCACATGAAATGGATCCCGGAAACGACTTTTTAGGAGGAGCGTTATGGAACACTACAATCCCATCCTCGGCAGCGAGCCCAACGGCCAGAAATTCATCACCTGCGGCGAGATCATGCTCCGTCTGACCCCGCCGAACTACGAAAAGATCCGCATGGCATCCAGCTTTGAAGCCAGCTACGGCGGCAGTGAGGCCAACATTGCACTGGCCCTGGCCAACCTGGGTGTGGACAGCACCTTCTTCAGCGTAGTGCCCAACAACAGCCTGGGCAAGAGTGCGGTGCGCTGGCTGCGCTCCAACGATGTGCATTGCACCCCTATGATCCTGACCGAGCCCAACGAGACCCCCTCCAACCGGCTGGGTACTTATTATCTGGAGACCGGATACGGCATCCGCGCTTCCAAGGTCATCTACGACCGCAAGCACAGTGCCATTACCGAGTATGACTTCTCCCAGGTCGATCTGGACGCTCTGCTGGACGGCTACGACTGGCTGCACCTGAGCGGCATTACCCCGGCACTGGGCCCCAACTGCCGCGGCCTCATCATCGATATGCTCAAGGTGGCCAAAAAGAAGGGCCTGACCGTCAGCTTTGACGGCAACTTCCGCTCTACCCTGTGGAGCTGGGAGGAAGCCCGCGATTTCTGTACCGAGTGCCTGCCTTACGTTGACGTTTTGCTGGGCATTGAGCCCTACCACCTGTGGAAGGACGACAACGATCACAGCAAGGGCGACTGGAAGGATGGCGTGCCCCTGCAGCCCAGCTATGAGCAGCAGGACGAGATCTTCCAGCACTTCATTGCCCGCTACCCCAACCTCAAGTGCATTGCCCGCCATGTGCGCTATGCCCACAGCGGCAGCGAGAACAGCCTCAAGGCCTTTATGTGGTACGACGGCCACACCTTTGAGAGCAAGCTCTACACCTTTAATATTCTGGACCGCGTGGGCGGCGGCGATGCCTTTGCCAGCGGCCTGATCTACGCCATGCTGCACAACTATAAGGCTATGGACATGATCAACTTTGCCGTGGCAAGCAGCGCCATCAAGCACACCATCCACGGCGATGCCAACATCACCGATGATGTCAGCTCCATCCGCAACCTGATGAACATGAACTACGATATCAAGCGGTAATCTTTCCGCTCTCAACCCGTTCCCGGATTTTCCCCGGGGACGGGTTCTTTTTTATTGCCCACGATGCTGGAAAAGCCTTTTCTTGTACATTCCTCCAAACTTTTTTGTGAGTTCCTACAATTCCATTGACAGAGAATTCCACACATGGTATTCTTCAAATTGGTATTATTACCTTTTTTTGCCATACATTCTATGTCGTTTTTCTGCGGCACTCATCCATGAAAGCGAGGAAATCCATGAAAAAACAGTTTGTCAGTCTATTAGTGGCACTCAGCATAACGTTAACATTCCTACCCATGGGAGCAGTAGCAGCGGCTCCGATTAAGTTTACTGATGGGAACCTCATATATACAGTTAACGACGATGGAGAATCGGTTACAGTTTCCGGTAAATCAAGAACCCCTACACACCTTAACATTGAGAGCTCAATTTCAAACAAGGGCAAGAACTATACTGTAACCGAAATTGGAGACCAGGTTTTTTGGGGATGCAACACTCTTACGGAAGTTACATTGCCTAATACGGTGAAGATAATTGGATACCAGGCATTCTGTAAGTGTTCCAATCTAACTAAGGTTATAATTCCTGAAGGTGTTAAAAAAATCGGCCAAGCTGCTTTTTATGGTTGTTCTCAGTTAACAAGCATTACGATTCCGAGTACCATCACAAATATGGATACGGCTTTTTCAGGAAATACTGCGCTATCTCATGTCACCTTAACAAATGGCATTTCCAAAATCAGTAGTAACGCTTTTGAGCGTTGTACAGGGTTAACAGAAGTAGAAATACCCGCAAGTGTGGATCAAATCTGCCCATTTGCATTTAATGGATGCACCAATCTTAAGAGAGTACTCCTTGAAAAGAATATTAAAACTATAAATGTCAACGCATTCAAAGATTGTACGAATCTAAGTGATGTAAAATATAATGGATATAAAACAGACTGGGACAGAGTCACAGTTAATACAACAGGCAATGATACACTAACCAGCAAAGTTCAGTATCTGTGTGATATCACCTTTGATTTGAACGGTGGCACTATAAATGGTAGTGGCACTATGGACAAGCAGACTGTTTACAGCAACGAGAAGCTAGGGACTGCAAGCGTCCCCACCACACCCCCACAGCGTACAGGTTATACATTTCTTGGCTGGTATACACAGGCAGAAGGCGGCACAAAATATACATTTACAGAAGCCGTCAGCAGCAACATCACCTTGTATGCCCATTGGAACGCACATAGCCATACTGTAACACTGGAGAACGACGAAAACAAGAAAACGAACTCGTACGACTATGGTTCGTCCGTTTCCGTTCCTACACCCACAAAGAAAACCGGCTATAACTTTAATCATTGGGAAGTTACCGTTCCTGATGGAGAAACCGCCCCATCCTTGAACGGCCCAGATGAGAACGGCAATTATAGTTTCTCCATGCCGGACTATGATATAACCTTGACTGCAAAATGGACACAAAAAGATGTGATCGACCCGGATGTTGACCTCAAGTTTGACGCGGTAACCGGAGAAGTGACATCGAACAATACTCAAGTCAATGCTGATGATATCATCAATAGGAAGTTTTATGATGATAAGGGAAATGAAGTTCCCGGTGAGAAATTGAATGACCGCGGGCTCCCTACGGAACCGGGCGATTATATCGTCAAAGTTGATGTCAAAGAGACCGAAAATACCGCTCCCGCGAATCAAATCACTGGCAATCAGATTAAGTGGAGTTACAATGTTCCCCAGAAAGAAGAAAAGGTCACCTACACTCTATCCCTTCTTGGCGGTATTGCAAAAGTAAACGGCAAGGATGCTACTATCAATGACAATGGTGACATTACCATTGAAAAAGGTGCAACAGTGGAAGTAACCTTTGATAAGAGCATTCTTTCCGATGCTCAGACTTTTGACCAGTGGACAATTAAGCCTGCCAGCGTGCTGAACGCTGTTGAACCCAAGGCTGAAACCATTACCTTTACCATGCCGGGTGAAAATGTTATTATCGAAGCCATGACAAAGGATGCAAGCATTGAGGAAGAGCCCAACATTCTGGGCACTACCCTCATCATTGGTACTGCCGCCGCGGGTACCGCAGTGCTGGCCTACCAGACCTATCAGTTGGGTACTGAGTTCTATCTGATTTGCGCCCTGCCAACCGGTACAGCTATTCCAACAACCCGAGGTGAGCTGGCTGAACTGGTGTGGAACAATGCAGGAAAGCCTGAACCCGCCGCCGTGCTGAACGCCAATGCCACTGAGACTGACAAGGCCATTGCATGGGCCGTGGAGAACGACCTGCTCAAGGCCGCGAAGAGCAACGGCGAAACCTATGAAGCAACTGATCCTGTAAGCCGTACAGAGGTTATCAAGGCATGGAATCAGGTGCAGGCGTTCAAAAAGTAATTCGTACCGTAAAGTACAGTTTACAAGGGACTACACAGGGTAGGTATCTGACGGGAGGTGTTCCGCCCGTCAGATTTTCCATGTAATGTTCAAGCTGTCGCTTGTGGCGGCTATGGTAGTGAGCATTAAATCCACCACCCGCCGCTTGTCGTCAAAGTCCACTTCGTTCCATGTGTCCAGATAGCCGGAGATTTCTTTGACCTGTTCCGGGCTGATAGCTTCCACCGTCAGTTCCGCTATCTGCGCCAGAAGTTCCTGCTTGCGTCCGTCCAGTTCCGCTATCTTCACATTCACATAAGAGAGCAGCACATTGTTTGCGCCCGTCAGACTGTCTACCAGCTTTTCAATCTCGCTGTCCACATGGAGAAGTTCCACTTGCAGGGCGGTGATTTTTGGGTTTGCCTTTGCCGCTTTCTTCCTGCCCGTCAGCGTCTTGTGATGTTCCAGCTTCTTCACCATTTGCTGGTAAATCACCGCTTCCAGTTCCGAAGTGATGATTTTCCCACAGCCCGGACAACTCTTGTTATCCAGCCGTTTTGTGCAGCGGAGATATTGCTTGCCCACCGGGTTGTTAATACTCATAAGGGCATATCCGCAGTTCCCGCACTTGATTTTTCCCGCCAGCCATGTGTGGGTGGCTTTCCGGGCGGACTGGATTTTCATGTTGTTCATCAGCTTCTTGCGGCAGGTCAGCCACACATCAGCCGGAACAATGCCCTCATGGGGAGCCAGCACCAGCATTTGGTCTTTGAGATTTTGCGCCTTGTCCGGCTTCACATCCCGCCCTTGATACAGATAGCACCCGTTCATGCCCGTAAAATCGGCGGCGTCATTGACAATGACTGTCCCTTGACTTTTGAAAAACTCGTACACATCAAGGTCTGCCTGCACATAGACGGGATTGCGTAACATCTGCGCCAGCGTGGGGCGTATCAGTTCTTTGCCGTTGAATAAAATCCCCTGTTCGGCAAAGTGCCGGGTAATGTCCCCGTAGGAGGTTGTGGGCTGGGCGTACATCTCAAACATGAGCCGGATATTCGCCGCTTCTTCCGGGTTTACCACCAGCTTCTTTGTGTTGATGCCGTCCATTTTGATAGGCTCGGTGTGGAAACCGTAGGGAGCCTTGCCGCCCATTTTGAAGCCCCGCTGACTGCGGGAATAGTAAGCGTCCGTCACCCGCTTCTGTATCGTTTCCCGTTCAAGCTGGGCGAACACGATACAGATATTCAGCATTGCCCGCCCCATTGGTGTAGAGGTGTCAAACTTCTCCGTAGAGGACACAAACTCCACATTGTACTGCTGGAACAATTCCATCATGTTGGCGAAATCCAGAATGGAACGGCTAATACGGTCAAGCTTGTAAACCACGACCTTTGCAATCAAGCCCCGCTTGATGTCCCGCACCAGTTCTTGAAACTTCGGACGGTCTGTGTTCTTGCCGCTGTACCCTTTGTCTGTGTATTCCTTGCAGTTACCGCCTTTCAACTCGTATTTGCAAAATTCAATCTGGCTTTCAATGGAAATGCTGTCCTTTTTGTCCACCGATTGTCTTGCATAGATTGCGTCTATTCGATTGTTCATATTGTCGCTCCTTTTCTTCAAAAAGAAACGGAGCTGCTGACACTTATATTATACCGCCAGCAGCCCCGCAAATCAACGGTGGCTTTGGGAAACCTTATGCCCCGGCTTCCTCGCTCTGCCGCTTATCGGCATACTTGCGGAATACCTCGTAAAGCTGCTGCTCCAACTCCCGGCGTTTTGCCGCTTCCTGCTCCGGCGTGAACACCGGGGAGAGATTTTCCAGCGTGATTTCCTTTCCCTGAAAAGTCACGATTTCTGTTTCCTTTTTATATCTGATATTGCTTATAAAATCACCTTTCCTTTCTGTGATACGGCTGCCGCTTTACCTCCGCCAGCACTTCCGGCGGAATACGGTCAACCAGCCTTTGAATGTTCTGTAACTCGCTTTCCAGCTTCGCCCGTTCCATGCGGTCTTTCATCTTGCCGCTTTCGCTGGCTTTGGCTCTCGCTTCCAGCTTTTGATTTTCTTCCAAAAGGTCATTTATTGTGACCTTATATTTCTTCAACTGCCCGGAGAAGTTCTCCATTTGCGGAAACCACTTTTTCAGCATAGAGAGGGCTTCCTCTTTCTTCTTTCCGGCGTTCAGCAGGTTAATTCCGTCAAGAGCCGCTTCAATCGCCCTTGCCTGTTTGGAGAGGTTGACCGCCTGCTTGAACAGCCGGGTGGGGATATGCTTCCTGCCGGTTTTACTTGCACTTTCCCCACGCTCTAAGTCGGGATATTTCTCCACCATGTAGGCGTGAAAATCGTCCTGCCACTTTGTCAAATTCGCCCGGTTGCCTATGATTTCTTTGGCGCACAGGCGGTTGTCCTCTGTCAGCGGAACAAAAGTCAAATGCAGGTGGGGCGTCTTTTCGTCCATGTGTACCACCGCCGACACGATATTTTCCCGTCCTACCCGGTCAATGAGGAAATCCGCCGCCCGCTGGAAAAACGCCTGTATCTCCTTTGGGGACTTTTTCTTGAAAAACTCCGGGCTGGCAGTAATGAGCGTATCCACAAACCGGGTGCTGTCCTTGCGTGTCCTGCACCCCGCCTGTTCGATACGGTTTTGAATGAAGTGGTAGTACCTACCCTCCGGCTTGACAATGTGAAAATTGTATTTGCTCCGGCTGGTGTCAATGTCGGGATTGCTGGCGTACTGGTCTTTCTGCCGTTCGTGATGAGCTTCCAGCGGTCTTGCCGGATTGCCCTTGTGCTTCTCAAATCGCAAAATTGCGTGTTGTGCCATAAACTCCTTTCCCCGTTCCCTTCCTTTCCTATCCGGGACTTTTCCACAGGAAAATCCCGCAGAAAATATCTCTGATAGGATTGGAATGGAATGGATATAAATAAATCATTTTAATCTCTGTATTTCTATATACCGTCCGGTTTTCGTACTTCAAGAGGATTGATTATCGTACTCCATGAGTACGGTTTTCAGTCCGACCGCGTACCGGAACGGGAATCCTTGAAGTCGGTGTTTGAAACCGCTTCATAGGATTTTGGGTAGATACGGTTGGGTTTTCCACAGCCCTGTTTCTGGATCTCCACCAGCCCGGTGTATTGCAGTTCCCGCAGGGTGTTCACCGCTTTCTGCCGCCCACAATGGAGCAGGTCAACCACCTCGCAGATGGGATAGTACAGGTAAATCCGCCCGTACTCGTCCGCCCACCCATTCTTGCGGGATAACTCTGTCCGGCGCAGGATAAAGGCGTACAGTATCTTCGCTTCGTTGGACAAAGCTATGAATGTAGGGGCTTCAAAGAGGAAATTCGGGAGCCGGGTGAAGCTGAACGCCTTTTCCGGCTGATGAACATAAATCGTGTTTGTCATAGTGTGTTTTGTGGACAGTTAAAACGGCATTTCCGGGGGAGGGCGATACTTTATACCGCTTCCCCCGGTTCTGCCCTCTGGAAGCCTTATAAATCAAGGGCTTTTCCCCGCCTAATTGTCCACGCTCGACCTCCTTTTCCGTTCACTTTCCGCTTTCTGCCGCCGGTGAACTCTGGCGGCACAGTCCGGGCAGTATTTTGCCCGGTTGGATTTGGGGACGAACACACCGCCGCAGACTGCACAGCGTTTCAAGTCCTTTCCCCGGAAAATCTCTGCTTCCAGCGTCCCGTCCTGCGGCAAGACCGCCCAGCGGAACCACTTACAGCAGACGGAGAAAGAAATGGTCTGGGGGCAAGTGTGGGTGTCCCCGTCGTCAAGGGCGATACAATCCCCGCCCTCATAACAGCAGCACTCCCGGCGAATCAGGCTGTTTGCCTGTTTCCTCTGCGCCGGCGTCATGCGGTAGAGGGAGCCGTCCGGCTTGCACTCTATGGGCGGCAATCGTCTGTATGGATTTTCTTTCATGCGTTCCTCCGTTTCTCTGTTGCCGTTCTCCCCGAAAAAGCTTCCTGCCCCATTCCTGCGGCGTGTTCCCAACAGGGGTCCCCGCAAAGTCGTCAGACTTTGTGGGGAGAGGAGCCGCAGCGGAGCGAGTGAGCTTTCGCCATTTGGCGGAAGCGAATGATACGCAGCTTGCGGCGACGAGGCACGCTCCCCGGACTTCGGGACATTTTGTCCCGAAGTGGCTCGTAGCGGTACTTCCCCTGCCGGGGTATTCCTTTTCGGACGGTCATTCGATTTTCAAGGTGCGGCTCATCGATGAACTAAGATAAGTCTACACCTAAATGACCGCCCGCCCCGTATATCCATAAAGTCGGAATTCAGCCCGGAAAACTGCCTATTTCCACGCTCTCGGAATTGTGGTAGAATGGAAGAAACAAAACAGTTATAATAAATTTGAAAGGAGAATTGTGATTATGATAGAATTGGGTACATTCAAAAAAATATTGGAAGAAAATGAAGAACGCTTTCCATTACTAACACTCGATGAATTTTTCAATGGAAATACAGAGGAGGACTCCATTGCTCCGAACCAATGGGAATATGGACGACCGACTCTTTCTGAAATATGGGATATGCTACAAAAGATTGAGTTAATGCCTAACATAGCGTGGGTGCGTGTTGTTCTGCATGATGATACAGAAATCGTAGAGAACAATGGGGCAGAAGAATTAGTTCTTGCAGGAGATACAATCGTGATTTGCACAACTATTTTGCCTACGGAATTAGAAAAATTAGTAAATTGCGAATGGCTATGCTCTGACGGAGTAATTACAATAAAGGCATCTGAATTAAATATTTATTCGTGTGTACCACCAATTCCAGAAAACTTTAATTGTTTGGAAATCGTGTGGGACTAATCTACAACTTTCAGTTTATCAAGCCGACAAGGAGGGGAGAGCATGGAACTATCCATACAAGAACGATTGAAAGACCTGCGTGTGGAGCGTGGGCTGACGCTGGAACAGCTTGCGGAGCAGACCCACCTCTCCAAGTCTGCGCTGGGCAGCTATGAAGCGGAGGACTTCAAGGACATCAGCCACTATGCCCTTATCAAGCTGGCGAAGTTTTACGGCGTGACCGCCGATTATCTTCTGGGGCTGTCCGAAATAAAAAATCACCCAAACGCCGATCTTGCAGAACTGCGTTTGAGTGATGATATGATTGAACTGCTGAAAAGCGGGCGGGTGGATAATTCCCTCTTGTGTGAGCTGGCGGCGCACCCGGATTTCCCCCGGCTCATGGCTGACCTTGAAATCTATGTGAACGGCGTGGCGGTGAAACAGGTGCAGACCGCAAACGCCATAGTGGACACCATGAGCGCAACCATTATGAAGCAGTACAATCCCGGCTTGACCGACCCGCAGTTAAGACAGCTTATCGCCGCCCATATTGATGATGACAGCTTTTGCCGCTATGTGATACAGCAGGACATAAACAAGATAGCCCTCGACCTGCGGGAAGCACATAAGGACGATTTTTTCAGCGTCCCGGAGGACAATCCTCTGGAGGATTTCTTGCAGACCGCCGAGGAAACCGCCAGAGAGGACAGCGACCCGGAGCAAGCGTCGCTGGTGTTTATCTGTAAGCGGCTCCAACTGAAATATGGGAAGCTGTCTGACGAGGAAAAGAAGTGGCTGAAAAAGATTGCACAGAAGTCGGACTTGCTGAAAAATCCAAACCCACAGCGGGGGAGAAAATAAGAGAGCGATAAACAAGAAATCTGAAAGGAGTTATCAATATGAGTTATGATTTGATGGTTTTTGAGAGAACAAAAGCACCTACCACAAAAAAAGAATTTATGGCATGGTATGAAAAGCAAACGGAATGGGAGGAAGAACATGATTACCAAACGATTAGTGTTTCTTCTCCGGCTCTACAAAACTGGTTTATGGAAATGAAAGAAAAATTCCCGCCCATGAATGGGGAATATGCACCAAATGACGATGCTCTTGATGAAGATGAAAATTTGGAGTTGCATATGGTTGATTACAGTATTGGATATAATGTAATTTACGCTGCGTTTTCTTGGTCGGTGGCAGACGAGGCGTATGAACTTATGCGTAGTTTAGCTCAAAAACACAAGGTTGGATTTTTTGATGTGAGTGGAGATGATGGCGATATTATTTTGCCAGATGGGATTATGATAAAATAATATGATACATACCTATTCCCATTCTCACTTACCAGGAAAATAGCAAAGCCAGCCGAGCCAGTCAACGGTCAAGATGAACGGCGCATTTCATGCGCCGCCGTTGACAGTCCCGCCTGTCTTTGCTAATGGGCAATCAAGGCGGGAAAGCCCTAAAATGGCTTCCCGCCCATTTCAATTTTGAGAAAAAATCCCTCTGCTTTTTCGTGAGTGTGTCCACAAGTTCGGGACATTTTGTCCCGAAGTCCGGCGTGGAACGAGAAACGGGGGCTTTCATATACGCCCTGTCTGCTGATGAAACCAGTCCTGCGTTTGCGGCTCCACGCCACGCAATCACAGCCCTGTTTTCCTGCCGTTTCAAATCCCCTTGCCCTCCCGGTTGGCAACGGCATTTTTACGGCAACGCCGACAGAGCGTATAACACACTACACTTTGCAAGCAAAGTCGTGTGCCAAAGGGTGCCCCTTTGGAAACCCCGGACAACAAAACAGGCTGAATATCTCGCACTTCCCCGGTGCTTGATATTCAGCCTGTATTTGTTGTCAGCAGCCCCCGTTTCGTGGTCTGCGTGTAGTTCCTTGTAAACTGACCTAACGAGAAGAACAAATAACACCGCAAATCCAATACTCTAATAGAGAACCCCCCTGCCGGTGATCTCCCGGCAGGGGGGTTCTCTATGTTTTAAGAAGCAACTACTTTATTGCCGCTTCATCTTTTTTAAGAAAGGATCATACGGTCGTTGGCGAACTCGCCGCCGGACGCGATCTGGAACTTGGCCAGCAGGTCGGAGACATGCAGGTTCTTCTTCTCTTCCCCGGAGACATCATAGATGATGTGGCCCTCGTGCATCATGATCAGGCGGTTGCCGTACTTGATGGCATCCTTCATGTTGTGGGTGATCATCATGGTGGTCAGGTGGTTCTCCTCCACGATCTTGGCCGAGAGGGTCAGCACCTTGAGCGCCGTCTTGGGATCCAGCGCGGCGGTGTGCTCATCCAGCAGCAGGAGCTTGGGCTTGTTCATGGTAGCCATAAGCAGGGTCAGTGCCTGACGCTGACCGCCGGACAGCAGGCCCACGCGGGCGGTCAGGCGGTCCTCCAGGCCCAGGTCCAGGCTCTTGAGCAGTTCACGGTAGCGCTCCCGTTCGGCCTTGGTGATGCCGATCCTCAGGCCGCGGCGCTTACCGCGCCGGGCGGCCAGGGCAAGGTTCTCCTCGATCTGCATGGTGGCGGCAGTGCCGGTCATGGGGTCCTGGAACACGCGGCCGATGTAGGCGGCGCGCTGATGCTCCCCCAGTTTGGTCACGTCGATGCCGTCAATGATGATCTTGCCGCTGTCCACGGGCCACACACCGGCCACAGCGTTCAGCATGGTGGATTTGCCCGCACCGTTGCCGCCGATGACGGTGACAAAATCACCTTTGTTCAATTTCAGGTTCAGACCGTTCAGGGCCGTTTTCTCGTTGACGGTACCGGCGTTGAAGGTCTTGGAAACATTCTGGATCTCAAGCATTTTTTGCATCCTCCTTCTGTGCCTTTTTTGCCGCAGGCTTTGCAAAGTATTTGCTCTTCCAATAGGGCACGGCCAGGAACACGGCCACCACGGAGGCGCTCAACAGCTTGAGCAGGTTTGCGTCAAAGCCGAGGGTCAGCACCAGCTGGATGACGATGTAGTAGATGATGGCACCCAGCGAGACGGACACCAGCTTGAGGGCAAAGTTGTGGAAGATGCGGCTGAACAGGGCCTCGCCGATGATGACAGCGGCCAGACCGATGACGATGGCACCACGGCCCATGCTGACATCGGCAAAGCCCTGATACTGGCTCAGCAATGCGCCGGACAGGGCCACCAGACCGTTGGAGACCGCCAGACCCAGCACCACGTTGAAGCTGGTGTTGATGCCCTGGGCGCGGCTCATGGCGGGGTTGGAACCGGTGGCGCGGATGCCGCAGCCCAGCTCGGTGCCAAAGAACCAATACAGCACACCGATGACCACGGCGCTGACCAGAATGACCATGATGATGGGGTTGTGCAGGGCAAGCTCCTTGACCCAGCGCAGGGAGATGAGCAGGTCGTACTTGTCCACGTTGATGGACTGGTTGGCCTTGCCCATGATCTTCAGGTTGATGGAGTAGAGGGCCAGCTGGGTCAGAATACCAGCCAGAATGGCCGGGATGCCCATAAAGGTGTGGAGCAGGCCGGTGACAAGGCCGGTGGCCAGACCGGCCAGCAGGGCGATGAAAAGCGCTGCCCAGACGTTCATGCCGGAGAGCAGGCACATAACGCAGACCGCGCCGCCGGTGCCAAAGGAACCGTCCACGGTCAGGTCAGCCACATCCAGGATGCGGTAGGTCAGGTACACACCAATGGCCATGATGCCCCAGATGAGGCCCTGCGCACAGGCACCGGGCAAGGCACCGGGCAGATTGGCAAGTCTTGCAAGAATATCCAAAACGTTTTCCTCCTGTAACTACACTTTTTTCTGATACGGGAAAGCGGAGAAGAACAAAAATTCGCTCTTCTCCGCTGATTTTATTGTAAAGTCTCTTCGTTACTGCAGCGTGAACTCTGCGTCCCTATCAGGGGAGCTTTCTGCAAAACAGACTGAGCGCTTGTTATTCCTCAATGGCCTCGTAACCCTCGGGAACGGTCATGCCCAGGTCATCGCAGATGGTCTTGTTGTACTTCTTGGTCACATTGGTGTACTCAACGGGCATGGTGGAAATATCGGCCTCACCGGTCAGGACCTTGGCAGCCATCTCACCGGTGGTGTAGCCCAGATCGTAGTAGCTGATGGACAGGGTCGCCACGCCGCAGCCGGAGCAGATGCCCTCCTCACCGGCGAACACGGGCTTCTTGGCCGGGCGGCAGATGCCGTCGATGATGCCGGTGTTGGCAGCGCAGGTGTTATCGGTGGGGACATACACCGCGTCGTTCTCGTCGGCAGCCTTCTGGCAGACAGAAGCCAGATCGTTGGAATCAGAGAAAGCGTACTGGGTGGCGGTAACGCCCTTGGCCTCCAGGTACTTCTGGACCTCGTCTACCTGATACTGGCTGTTTGCCTCGGCAGAGCAGTAGAGCAGGCCCACCTTGGTGGCCTCGGGCAGCCACTCGGTGATCATATTTGCCTGCTGATCCAGCGGAGCCAGATCAGAGGTGCCGGAGACATTGCCGCCCACGGTGCCATCAAAATCGGTCAGGCCCAGAGCAACACCGTACTCGGTGACGGAGGTGCCCAGAATGGGGATGCTGTTGGTGGCAGCCTGTGCGGCCTGCAGGGCGGGGGTAGCGTTTGCCATGATCAGGTCAACGCCTGCGGAAACAAAGCCGTTGGCGATGGTGGCGCAGGTTGCGGAATCGTTCTGGGCGTTCTGGAAATCAAAGGTGACATTCTCGCCGAACTGTGCGGTCAGAGCATCCTCAAAGCCCTGGGTGGCAGCGTCCAGAGCGGCGTGCTCCACCAGCTGGCAGATGCCAACGGTATACTTCTGGCCGTCAGCCGCTGCGGAAGACGCCGCAGCAGAGGAAGCGGTGGAAGAAGCAGCCGTGGAGCTGGAGGAACCGCCGCAGGCAGTCAGGGCAGCAGCTGCGCCGCAGACAGCGGCGGCAGACAGGAACGAACGACGAGAAATTTTACGCATGATATTACTCCCTCAATTCTACTTTCGCGGCAACAGGACACCGCACGAAAGTCAGTATTCAAGCGGCCTGTCGCATCGCGCCGCCGCTTTACACTCGTGAAGTATATCACACTTTCCGCTCTAAAACAACCGGGGAACAGCCCGAATTATCAATCAAAGTAATTTTATCTATCACTTTTTTCGATTGTTCTGTGCCGCATCTGCATCCCTTCGAGCTTTTTCAGCTCACCGTCCAGCCAGAGCAGATTTTCTTCCAGCTGGGGGCGGTACTCTTTTGCAAAGTCGTACCGGTAATACAGCGCCTGCCACAGCTTTTCCTGCATCCGCCGGGCAAACACCGGCTCAAACAGAGCGTCCAGCCGCTCCACGGTATCCTCCAACTCCATGCACACCTGCGCCCAGCGCACATCGGTGGCCTCCCGGGCGGGCACATCGTAACGGGCCAGATAATCCCCCACCCTTGCCGCAATGACCTGCCCGCCGCACTGGGTGGGCTGCAAAAAGTAGGACACCTGACCGTCCTTCGTGATCTCCTGCGCCAGCGGGTAAAGAGCGCAGACCAGCGGCTCGGCATCGTGGATGGCGCAGTGGTTCCCGGTGAGGAAGGGGCAGTTGCCGCGCTCCTCCTTCAGCGGGGCCAGCCGCAGCACCGGCAGACAGCTGACCCGCCCGATGCTTCCCCGACAGAACGCCCGGGCCACGGTGCGGGGCGGCAGGCGCAGGCGGGCCGCGATGCGCCACAGGTCAAAGCCTGACAGCACGATATCCTCCCGCCCCCGGCAGCAGCCGCCGCACCCCGCGCAGGCAAATGAAAACGCCTCGTCCCGGGCAAGCAGGGGCGCGGTGCGGGTAAAATCGGTGCGGCCGCAGAGATCGACCTGTGAATCCTTGAGCATGATGGTTCTCCTGTTCTGTGAATGGTTTTGTTCCATTGTACCACAAAGCCGGGCACAGAAAAAGGGAGCGCATCCGCTCCCCTGTTCAGGACCCCCGGCTCACACGGCGGTAGACCGTTACGGCATCCTCGATGTGGTAGGGCGCGGTGTTGTGGTTTCCCCCTGCCCCGGCCGTGACCAGAATGTATTCCCTGCCCTTCACCTCGGCCAGACTGGCAAGGCAGAGCCCTGCCTCCCCGGTGTAGCCGGTCTTACCGCCCAGGATCCGGCCACTGTGCAGCTCTGTGCCGTCCAGCCGGCTCAGCAGGGTGCTGTGCATCGTGAACCCCTGCGGGTGGCAGTTGGTGGCCGGAACGGTATACCGCTCCGTGGTAAACAGCTTGCGGAAGGTCTCGTTCTGCAGGGCTGCTTCTGTCAGCCGGGCCATATCCCGCACGGTGGAAACATGCTCTGGGTCGTGCAGACCGGTGGGGTTGCAGAAATGTGTGCCGGTCATCCCCAGCTCTGCCGCTTTCTGGTTCATCCGGGCCGCAAAGGCTTCCTCGCTGCCGCTCACCTCCCGGGCCAGCGCTTCGCAGCACTCGGCCCCCGAGGGCAGCATGGCCCCGTACAGCAGATCCCGCACCGTGGCCGTTTCCCCGGGCTGAAACCCCGCCAGCGAGGCATTCTGGGCCTGCAGAGCCGGAAAGATCTCCTCGGGCAGGGTCACGGGCGTGTCGAGGTCCGGGTTTGCTTCTATGGCCAGCAACGCCGTCATCATCTTGGTCATGGAAGCCGGATAGATCGTGCTGTCGGCATCCTTTTCGACCAGCACCTCTCCGCTGTCGGCCCGCAGTAAAATGGCATGGGGACTGTTCAGCCCATCCAGCGTGACCCGCCGGGGCCACAGCAGCAGAAGCAGGGTTGCCAGCACCAGCAGCCAGAACAGCCGCCGGAAGGCTCTGCGCCGGTGCTTCCGGCGGTGCGGTGAAGTTTTCATTCTCGTTTTCATCCCTTTTTGCAAAATCAAAAGCGCTTTCATCCCTTAATACGGGACGAGAGCGCCTTTTTCTGCAAAAAGTGGGGCCGCCCCACAAAAATTTGTGCAGCGGCCCCAAGCCAGTTCAATATTTTACCTTTTTACGTCATCTACAAGAACGTGTTCAGTGCTGTGCCTTATGGAACATGCCCTTGCGCTTACGCTCCAGCAGATAACCGGCAGCCAGCAGAACACCGCCTGCACGCACCAGAACATCTGCCATCCAGTTGGTGGTACCGGTCTGGATCAGCTTGCCGCTCTCCGGGCGGGCATCCTGTACCGGCGGGTTCACGGGGGTCTCCGGGGCGGGCGTGGTCTTAGCGACTGCCTGCTCCACGGCGGGAGTGGTGGGCCGTGCATCCTGCACTGCCGGGGTAGTCGGCGCAGTGGGAGCCGGAGGAGTCGGATCGGAGCCCTCGGGCGTTTCCGGTTTCGGGTTCGTGGGGATCACAGGGTCGGTCACTTCCCGCAGAGCGCCGTAAATGGTCACGGTGTACCGTGCGGAGTCGGTGCCGTCGATGTCGCCGGTGACCTTCACGTTGGAATCCGGGCCAAAGGCATCCAGCACGCCCGCTGCTGCGGTGGTGTTGGGGTTGTTCTGGCTCTCATAGCCCCAGACGATGGTATAGGTCTTGCCCTCATACTCGTACTCGGTGCCATAGACCATATCATAAGCGCTGGGAGCACCCTCTGCCTGCTTTTCGTAGTTGCCCCAGATGAGCTTGGTGTTGCCCTCTGCATCGGTGGTCTTGGTGAAGTTCAGGCTCTTACCGTTCACCACCATATCCCGCAGAATAACGACCTGATCGCCATTCTCAGCGGTCTGGTAGGCAGTGTCGAAATTGTATCCGGCCTGCTTCAGCTCTTCCAGTGCCTTGCCGATGATCTCCGGGTCGTGGGAACCGTCCACATCCAGCATATAGTTCAATGCGGCGGCGGGCACCCACACGGAGAGATACTGCTTCCCGGTCTCCTTGTTCAGGTCAGAGAGGTAGGTGTAGGTCTGGCCTTTATAGGAAAGGGCATCGAAGTTTGCGTGGGCATCATCCTTGGTCAGCAGGAAATTGGTCAGCTTGTCGCCCTGATCGTTCACCGGCCACAGGGTGTTGTCGGCCTTGTAGTCATAGGTCAGCGTGCCGCCGGTAACGATGAGCTTCTGGCCCACAGTTGGTATCTTTTTTATCGAGGGGTTAAGGGTAATCGTTGTTGCTTCCACATGGGAATTGTTTTTGATGTGGATGGTGCTGTTATCACCGTAAGCAAACAGTCCTGCCTTGTCGTATTTTCCCCTCACAAGAACAGTACCATTATCCACGACCAGTTTAGCATTCTTGCCCAGACCAACTGCCGTATAGGAATTTTCCATATCGGAAATTAGCTGTCCATTGTCATCAACCAGAATTTCATGTCCCCGGGCAGAGGTTGCCTGAATCCCCCAGTTACCCCGCGTACCGCCTGTTAGATGATATCGGCTGTTTCCGGTCACACGCAGTTTCAGGCCCTTACCATCACTGCCGCCCAGAGCATACATTGCCTGATGGGTGTTCTTGGAGGTCACAACGCTGTTGTTTGCGATTTCAACCTTCTGGAAACCGGCGTAAATTCCACGGTTTGCATCGATATCCACCGTGCTGTCGTTCACCGTCAGATTGCCGGTCCCGCCACGCTCATTATAAATGCCCCAGGTTCCCGCATCCGGGTTTTCAGAAGTAACTTTGATTTCGGCCTCTGTGCCATTTTTAAAGGTGATATTACTGTCACCGTGGGCGGCAATGCCATAGCCTGCGGCATTCGGGGTTCCCGGGGTAATATCAATATTGACCTCTGCATTGTCGAACGTGATATCCCCAGCAGATTTGAGTACATTTCCCTCTTTATCTTCTCCGGCACCCTCATATTCAATGCCAAAACTGCGTCCGCTGATATTCAGCGTACTATCCTCCACAGTTAGGCTTGCATCCGAGCCTTGATGCCCGTAAATACCGATCGTAGCACCACTGATATCCAGCGTGCTTTCCTCTTCCACTTTGATCTCATCCCAGCTGGCAATGCCAATACCGGTATGCGGCGGATTATTGTCCTCCACACCGTCTATCGTTAGAGAAGAGCCGCCGGAGATGGTCAAATCACCGTGCTGGGTAACAGCGCGGCCTGCCTGACCGGCAACGGAGGTTTTTGTATCCTTAATGGTCACATCAGCGCCGTCCGTGATTCCCACGTCCGAGCCATCTGCCATTACCAGACCGCCTGTGGTATCACTGATGGTCAGCGAACCGCCCGCGGGGCTTTCCGTCTCTTCCGTGTCTGTTTCCGCAGTTTCGGTCTTTTCTACACCGCCGCTGATGGTCAGCTTGGTATCTGCACCCTCGCTGGTGCCCGAACCGTCACTTGCGCCGCCATCACCCACACGGATGCCCTCGACATTGACGTTGTTTTTAAGGATATTCTCTTTCTCATTTTCAATTGCCTTGGAGCCATCAATGACATTCTCGCCCTTCAGGGTAAGGTCCACATCGGAATTGTCCTGTACATTGATACCCGCCTTACCGTTTTGTGTCAGGTTAATTTGGGTATTATCCAGCGTCAGGTCAACGTTAGCTCCTTTATTTTCATCCTTGCCTTCCAGATTTACGCCAATATCGATACCATGGCCGCCGGTGGTCAGGTTGGAATCCTTGACTGTCAGGTCAACATCTGCACCTTCACCAATGGTGACAGTGGATTTACCTGTTTCGCTGGTATCCGCATTCACGCTGTCAACCACGATTTTTACATTGTTGCCTTCGGTACCATCGGCCTTTTCCGTCTTTTTGACATCTTCCATAACGGTGATGGTGTTTCCAGTTGCGGTCTCAGACGTGGAACTGTTCTCTGTGTTGTTGCCAGAAGCATCGGTGGATTGTGTGTCATTATCCGTAGGTATGGGTACCTCTGTGCCATTGTTGGAGTTTTCGGAGTTATCAGTGGTTGGCGGGACTTCTTCCTTTGGCGCGTTGCCGTCCATGATGTTGATCACACCATTATCCGCTGTATCCTCATTGACGTAGGTGTGTTTCGAGTTACTACCGTCCGCAGACTCGCCTTCTTTAACCTGATAACTGAACGCGCCATTACCATCCTGATCAACAGTTACACTGCCATCGCCCAGATAATACGTCACCGCAGAAGCGCTGGGGCCAACCGTGCTCACGGCAACCGCAGTGGCCAGCGACATTGCTGCCAACTTGAATTTCTTGTTTGTCATTTTTTTCTGCTCCTTTCCAGTTCATGCTCACATGATCGAAAAGTGGTGGTCAAACAGCAGGCCGATCCTTTGTCAACTGTTTTTTGCATGGGAACGCGTTTCTCCCAAAAGCGTTTCCAGCCTTATGATAGCGCACCGTACAAAAAAATCAGGCAGAAATAGAAATTTTTGGCAATTTCTTTGCCAGTGAAAGAAAGTACCGTACAAAAACAACAAACCCCCAAGGAATTTCTTCCTCAGGGGTTTCATGTAAGTCGGCGACTAC